>Ga0307379_10007446_pt1 | contig 14885 bp, 10 predicted proteins | sample UN2MG_FD_202237 | JGI IMG/M metagenome (GOLD analysis project Ga0307379, IMG submission 202237) | Soil microbial communities from Risofladan, Vaasa, Finland - UN-2 | ecosystem: Environmental > Terrestrial > Soil > Coastal area > Acid sulfate soil | place: Finland: Risofladan, Vaasa | collected... | reverse complement strand
CGGCGGGTTGAACTGCGGGGCCAAGGCAGCGTCTAATACTGAGCGGCAGGTAGCCGGGAGCCAGGAGCCGGGAGCCAGGAGGCCGGAGCCGGGAGCCAGTGACCGCTAGCCGGCGGCCGGTAGTTGGTCCGATATGCGTAGAAGGCAACGATCCTGATGCGAGATGAGGTGTTGTCCATACTGCGGTCGGCGCGGCGGAAGCTCGCCCTTACGCGTGCGGCCGAGTCGGCGGCCGTCGCGGCGACGGCGGCGGCTCTGGCGTCGGCGGCGGTCGAGCTGGCCTGGGCGCTGGCGTGGTCGTGGCCGGCTGTCGGGTCGGCGATCTGCATCGCGTGTGCGGCTGCGTCGGCGGGCGTCTTGGTCGTGCCGGCGTTTCGCGCGCGGCTCGGCGGGTCGGCGTCTGCGGCGGCGCCGGCGGGCGTCTTCGCGGTCGTGTGTCTGGCGGGTGCGGCGGGGATACGGCTTGGCTGGCAGGCGGACTGGCACAAGGGGGCGGTTGCGCTGATCGCGGTGCCGTCGGCTGCGCTGGTGGCGGCGGCCGTCGCGATGGCCCGCGGCGCCGGCATTGCCGGCGTGGCGGCGTACCTGGACGCCCGCGCGTCGCTGCGTGAGCGGGTGGCGACGGCGGCCGAGCTGGCGGCGGCGGGCGACGTGCAGACGCCTTCGGCCCGCGCCGTCTATTCGCAGGCGCTGGACGCGCTGAAGACCAGGCGGCCGCAGGCCGGCGGCATGTGGCGGCGGACGCCCAGGACTCTCGGGGCGCTGGGGCTGTCGTTGCTGCTCTGCCTGGCGATGGCGTTCCTGCCGGATGCTCGGCGGCATGACGCGGCGGCGGGGCGGCTGGGGCAGGCGGTCGAATCGCTGACGGCCGACCAGCGGGCCAGGCTGGCCGAGGCCTGTCGCAAGGCCGCGGCGGCGGCTGACGACTCGCAGGCGGCGCGGGAGCTGGCGAAGACGGCGGCAATCGTCGAGGTCAAGGACGCCGAGGAGCTGGAGCGGCTTCTGGCGAAGCTTCAGGCGGCGGGCTACAGGCCGCTGAAGGTTGTGCCGGGTGACATACTGGCGGCCGCGGGGCTGACGCCGGAAGGCGCGCCCGCCGGCGACGAGGCGACCGCGCGCGGCAGCGCCCTCGTCGCGACGGACGCCAACGGCCCGTCGGTCGGCGGGGCGGGCAACGTGCGCGTCTATCACCCGCGGTACGCGGCGGCGTCGATTCCCGACGCGGACGCCAACGCCGCGTCGGCGCCGGCGGCCGCGATGGTGCCGTATGCCGACGCATGGGCGGCTGCGAGGGCGCGGGCGTCGGCCTCGCTGGCGCGCGGGCGGGTGCCGGCCGAGTATCGCCGGCTCGTTCGGGATTTCTTCGCGGGTGGCGATTAGCGAAACGCCGCCGGGGGCTTGTCGTACGGTCGGGGATCATGGAAACTGGCCGCTCGCTGAACTTGCGGCTCGTGGCAGAAGGACCTGATGGGCTCATCAAGGGCGAGAGTCTGGATCAAACGGGCGCTGGTGATCGCGCTGGTGGCGGTCGGCGTGGCGGCTGTGTCGCTGTACCTTCTGTCCAGCCGCGTGCCGCGGCGGTATCGCCCCGCCCCGCTGAACGCGCGGCAGCGGACGCAGAACGCCAAGGTCTTCGCGGGCAAGATGCTCGGGCCGCAGTTCGGCGGGAAGATCCAGCAGCCATATCCGTTCAGCCTGTCGTTCACGGCCGACGAGCTGAACGGGTACCTGGCGTCGATGGACGAGATTGCGGCGCTGCCGCCGGGCGGCAAGCCGGGCCGCGTGTATCGAGTGATGGAGCGCGGCGGGCTGGCCGACCCCGCGATTGCGCTGAGCGAGGGGACCATCACGCTGATGGTCCGGCTGGTGAACTACGGCAAGATACTGTCGCTCGATCTGTCGCTGCGCTACACGCCGGAGCGGATGCTCCGCGTGAGCCTCACCAAGGTGCGGCTGGGCGGGCTTGCGATTCCGCGTGCGGCGTTTCGCGGCCGGCTGGAGACACTGCGCCGCGCGCTGGCGCCGCGTGCCGGCGGGTCGGGCGTGGCCGACGGCGCCGGCGTGGCGAAGGGGAAGATATCGATCGAGGACGTCTCGGCGGCGCTGGCGAAGGTGGTGGCGGCGATCGACGCCGAGCCGATCTCCACGGAGCTGCCGAAGAAGATCAACGGGCGGATCTTCCGCGTCGAGGACATCGAGATACGCCAGAAGGCCGTCACGCTGCACTTCAAGCCGGTCGCGCCGTAGGGCGGGCTGTGCCCGCCGACATGCCGTAGCCGCAGCGCGTCGGGCATAGCCCGACCTACGCGGGCATGGCCGTAGCGGAGCGGTCAGCCAAGGCGCCGCAGCAGCCAGGGCGCGTCGGCGCCGGCGGGGCGGCTCAGCTCGAAGCGGCCGCGAAGGGCGCCGCCGTGGAGGTCGAACTCCCATCGGTCGTCGCCGCGCGCGAGCAGGTCGTACGTGCCGCGGTCGAGGATCTTGACCTCGCCGCGGCCGCGGCTGACCGGGCCTTCGTAGGCGAGGTATGCCTTGCGGTGATCGTCGAGCCTCGCGGCGGGCACGTCGCAGCCGGCGGCGAGGCCTTCGGGCGACCGCGCAAGCTGCCAGGTGGCCAGCGCGTCGCCGCACTCGAGCATGAGGTCGTAGTGCAGCTCGCCGTAGCCGCTGTGAATCTGGACGACGAATGCCGCTGCCATCGGCGCCATGATACCGCGGCGCGGGGCGCCGGCAGAACAGGTGACAATGGGGATGCGAGTTGATAGACTTCCCGTTCGCCATGGAATCTCCACCTGACAGCTACGTCAGCCCGCTCGGACGGCGCTACGCCGGGGCGGCCATGCGCGAGCTTTTCGGCGAGCGCCGGAAGTTCACCACGTGGCGGCGGCTGTGGCTGGCGCTGGCGGAAGCCGAGAAGCAGCTCGGCCTGGAGATCACCGACGAGCAGCTCCGGCAGATGGCCGCGCACCTCGCCGACGTCGACTTCGCCAAGGCGGCCGACTACGAGCGGCGATTCCGCCACGACGTTATGGCGCACCTGCACGCGTTCGCCGACGCGGCGCCGCTGGCCCGGCCGATCATCCACCTCGGCGCCACCAGCAACGACATCGTGGACAATGCCGACCTTGTGCTCATGCGCGAGGCGATGGACATCCTGATCGCCGGCCTGGCGAACGTGATCGACGCGCTGGGCGCCTTCGCGGCCAAGCATCGGGACCTACCGTGCCTGGGCTTCACGCACTATCAGCCGGCGCAGATGACCACCGTCGGCAAGCGGGCGGCGATGTGGTGCAGCGACTTCGTCCGCGACCTGCGCGAGCTGGAGCACCGGCTGGAGAATCTGGAGTTCCGCGGCGTCAAGGGCGCCACCGGCACTCAGGCGAGCTTCCTGGCCCTGTTCGACGGCGATCACGAGAAGGTCAAGCAGCTCGATCGGCTGGTCGCCGAGAAGATGGGCTTCGAGAAGATCGCCGCCGTGACCGGGCAGACGTACAGCCGCAAAGTGGACGCAGCCGTCGCTGCGGCGCTGGCGGGCATCGGCGCGAGCGTGCACAAGTTCTGCAACGACGTGCGGCTGCTGGCGAACCTCAAGGAGCTGGACGAGCCCTTCGAGGCCACGCAGGTCGGCTCCAGCGCCATGCCCTACAAGCGCAACCCGATGCGGTGCGAGCGGGCGACCGGCCTGGCGAGGTTCCTGATGGACGTGTCGGCGAGCCCGCTGCACACGGCCGCCGAGCAGTGGCTGGAGCGGACGCTGGACGACTCGTCGAATCGGCGCCTGGCGCTGCCGGAGGCGTTCCTGGCGGCCGACGCGATACTGCGGATCACGCTGAACGTGGCGCGCGGGCTTGTGGTCTGGCCGGCGACGATCGCGGCGCACGTGGCGGCGGAGCTGCCGTTCATGGCCACCGAGAACATACTGATGGCGGCGGTGAAGGCCGGCGGCGACCGCCAGGAGCTGCACGAGCGAATCCGCGGGCACGCGCAGGCGGCGGCCAAGCAGGTCAAGGAAGCGGGCGGGCCCAACGACCTGATCGAGCGGCTGAAGAAGGACAAGGCCTTCGCCGCGGTGGATGTCGACGCGGAGCTGGCCCCGTCGGGCTTCGTCGGCCTTGCGCCGCGGCAGGTCGATGAGTTCATCACCGCCGAGGTCGAGGCCGTCCGCAGGCGATACGCCAAGGTATTGGGGCAGGACGCGGAGCTGTCGGTATAGGAGAGTTTCCAGATCGGTCTTGAATGGGGGCGACGGGGTGCTACTTCACGAAGAACGTTCCCGCCACCGCGCCGGTCATGAGGCACGCGAGGGTGGCCGCCAGCAGCGCGCGCGGGCCGACGGCCGCCAGGTCCCTCCGCCGCTCGGGCACCAGCGCGGCGATGCCGCCGACGAAGATCGCCAGCGACGCCACGTGCGCGAAGCCGCACAGGGCGTAGGCGATGACCATCGGGCTGCGCGGATGCGAGAACGCGTTGGCGTCCATCGCGCCCTTGAGCTGGAGGTAGGCCGGGATCTCCGTGCCGACGGATCGCAGGCCGAGCATCTCGCCGGCGAGCTGCGAGTCGGCCCACGGCACGCCGATCGCCGCCGCGAACGGACGGAAGGCGTAGCCGAGCACCTTCGCCAGCGACAGCTCCGCGCCGAACCAGCCCCCCACGCCGCCGAGCGCCAGGTCGATCAGGGCGATCAGCCCCAGAAACGCGATCAGCAGGGCGCAGACGCCCACGACGAGCTTCACGCCCGCCATCGCGCCGTTCACGATCGACTCGATCCAGCCGCTGTCCCGCTCGATCTGCACGCGGACCGACCGGCCGAGCGTGACGGGCTGGCCGTCCTCGGGGTAGAGGATCTTGGCCATCACGATGGCCGCCGGCGCGGACATGATCGATGCGGAGATAAGGTGCCCGGCGATTCCGTCGATGTGCTTGCCCAGGAAGCCCACGTACACCGCCAGCGTGCTGGAGGCCACCGTGGCCATGCCGGCCGTCAGTATCGTGCACAGCTCCGACCGCGTCATGCCCGCCAGGAACGGGCGGACCGTCGTGGCCGACTCGATGCCCACGAAGATGTTGCTGGCCGCGCACAGCGACTCGGCCCCGCTGATCCGCATCAGCCTCGTGAATACCCACGCGAAGCCGCGAATGACCAGCGGCATGATACGCAGGTAGTACAGCAGCCCCATCAGCGCCGAGAAGAATATGATCATCGGCAGGGCCTGGATGGCCAGGACGAAGCCGTTGTCCTTGCCGAAGGCGCCCTCCATCGCCTTCTGATCGGCGAGCGTGCCGAAGAGGAACTGCTGGCCCTTCTGGGCGGCCGACAGCAGTTGCAGCACGGCGTCGTTGAGCCACTTGAACAGGTCGCGCGAGCCGGGGGCGTGAAAGACCAGCAGCCCCAGCACAAGCTGCAAGCCAACCCCGAAGGCGATGCAGCGGAAGTTCACGTTGCGCCGCTGGCGCGACAGGGCCCACGCGAAGGCCACCAGGACGAACAACCCCAGAAAGCTCACCAGGTTGTAGATGTCCATGCGGGGATTGTGATAGGAACGGGTCGCGTTGGCAAGCCGTTGGGGCGCTTCGCCGCCAAACGTGCGTTGGGCGCCCGCCTGGGCGCCGGGCGGTCGTTTGCGAAACGGCTAGCCGTTTGGCGGACCGTTTGGCGGCGAGTGCGTTACGAGCCTGACGAACGACTCGCCGCGCTTCTCGTAGTTGGCGAACTGGTCGTAGCTGGCGCAGGCGGGGGAAAGGAGGATCACGTCGCCGGATTGGGCGAGGCCCTCGGCCAGGCGGACCGCTTCCGCGAGGTCGTCGGCGCGGGCGACGGCCGGCCCGCCGCCGCGGCGGTGCCGCTCGACGGCGGAGACGATTGTTCCCCGGGTGGCGCCCATTGCGACGACGGCCTTCGCGCGGCCGGCCAGTTCGGCCCCGAGGGAGTCGAAATCGGCGCCCTTGTCGTATCCGCCGGCGATGAGGACGACCCGGCCGGGCTGGAAGCATCGCACGGCTACGACGGCCCCCTCCGGCGTGGTGCACTTGGAGTCGTTGTAGTATCGCACGCCGCCGCGCTCGCAGACGAATTGGAGTCGGTGAGGCAGGCCGGGGAATCCCTTCAGCGCCGCGGCCGCCGCCTCCCGCGACGCGCCGAACTGTCGTGCCGCCGCCCACGCCGCCTGCGCGTCGGCCTGGTTGTGCTCGCCGGGGACGCTCAGCTCGAAGCGCTCCGTCGGCCCAAGCGCGCCGGTCCGCCCGCGGAAGAGCTCGACCCCGCCCGGCGCCTCGCGGGCCCATCCCGCGACGGCCGGGTCGTCTGCGTTCAGGATCAGCACGTCCGACGCCGACTGGAAGCGGAAGATGTTCTTCTTGGCGGCCGCGTAGGCGTCGATCGTGCCGTGGCGGTCCAGGTTACTGGCCAGCAGGTTGGTAACGACGGCCACGTGCGGACTGACGCCGATCGTCGGCAGGTGCTCCAACTGGAAGCTGGACAGCTCCAGGACGACGACGTGGTCGGGGCGGATGCGGCCAAGATCGCCCAGCAGGCTGCCGCCGATGTTGCCGCCGACGTGCGCAGCGAGGCCGGCCGCCGCGAGGATCGCGCCGGCCATCGCCGTCGTGGTCGATTTGCCCACGCTGCCGGTCACGCCGATGACCGGCGCCCCGCAGCGCTGGAGGAAAAGGTTGATCTCAGTGGTCTGCGGCACGCCCGCGGCGGCCGCCTTCTTCAGCAGCGGCATGTCTGCCGGCACCGCCGGGTTGACGACCAGCAGGTCGGCCGACAGGAAATCCGCCTTGTCATGTCCGCCGAGGTGCAGTGCGACGTCCAAGTCCCTCATCGCCTCGACCGAATCGGCAAGCTCATCGCGTCCGGCCTTGTCGGAGACGGTGACCTTCGCCCCCTGGCCGCAGAGCCATCGCGTCACGCCCAGGCCGCCGCCGAAGCGGCCAAGCCCGACGACCGTGACGGCCAATCCTTCAAGCGACCGAGCTGGGGCCGGCCGATCCATGCGATCCGCTCGTGGTGCTGCTCATATGGACTCCGCCGGCCCGAGGGCCAGCAGCGAGTAGGCCGTTATGTCGCAGTCCCGCGCCAGGGCCAGCACCTCCCGCGGGGATACCTCGAACAGCCGCTCGATCTGCCGCTCCAGCGGCACGTACTGCCGCCGGTATATCCAGTCGAACCCGACGTTGCTCAGCCGCCCGATCGGCAGCTCGCCCTTCAGCGTGGCGGCGGTGGCGATCTTGTTCTTGGCCGCCAGCAGCTCCTCTTCGGAGGGGCCCTGGTCCATGAACCTGGCGAACTCGGCGCGGGCGGCGGCCAGGGCGCGCGGCGCCTTGGCAGCGTCGCAGGACAGGAATGTCACGAACGCGCCTGCCCCGTCCATGGGGCTGTAGGAGACGGTGGCCTCGTCGGCCAGCGCCGGCTCGACCAGTGCGTGGTACAGCCGGCTGCCGGACGAGTCGCCCAGCGCGCAGGCCAGCAGCGAGGCCGCGTAGCGACGCTCGTCGTCGGCCGCCGGCGCGGGCGACATCAGCCCCACGTGCTCGCGGACGACCTTCTCGTCGGCGAGCACTTTGTGGGCGCGGCGCCGCGGCGCCGCCGGCGCCTGGCGCCCCGCGTCGCGGCCGGGCCAACCCCCGCACAGCCGCTGGAGCTGGTCAGTGAAGGCCGCATAATCCACGTTGCCCGTGCCGACTGCGGTGATGTTCGTCGCGCTGTACCTGCGGTCGAAGTACCCTCGCATGTCCTGCCGGCTCAGCGCGGAGATCGACTCCCGCGTGCCGAGGATCGCGTTGCCGAGCGGGTGGCCGTCGAAGTGCTCGGCCATCAGCTTCTCGTACACGCGGAACTGCGGCTGATCCTCGTAGAGCGCGATCTCGTCGAGGATTACCTGCTTCTCGGTGTCGAAGTCATCCTGCCGCAGTGCGGGGCGCAGGATGTCGGCCAGCAGGTCGATCAGTCGCTCCCGAAAGGCCGGCAGCACCGACGCGTAGAAGATCGTGTTCTCCTCGGTGGTTCCGGCGTTGCAGTCGGCGCCCATCTCGTCGATCTCGCGGTTGACGTCCAACGCCTGCCGCCGCGAGGTGCCCTTGAAAACCATGTGTTCGAGGAAGTGGCTTACGCCGCCGAGCGCGGGCGTCTCGTCCCGCGAGCCGGTGACGACGAAGAAGCCGACCGCGAGGCTGGCCGCCGCCGGATTGACCTCCGCGATGACCGTCAATCCGTTGTCGAGCTGTGTCTGCCTGAAGTCCACCGATCACCTCGTCCCGCCGGCCCGCTCGATGTCCAGCGGCTCCGGGCCGATCACCAGAGCCGTGAAATCGCGGGCGGGATACCGCTCCAGATACTCCATGACCTCGCCGGCCGTCACGCCGTCGATGGCATCCGCAAGCTCCTGGAGGCTCCGCAGGCGGCGAAGGTGATGCCAGTCGGCCACCAGCGCGCCGGCCCGGGCCACCGTCGATTCGCCCTGCATGATGAGCGTGCTCTTGAGCTGCGTGCGGCTGCGTGCGAGCTCGGCCTCCTCGACGCCCTCGGCCAGCCGCCTCAACTCGCGGATCGTGACCTCCAGCGTCTCCTGCGCGTGCTCCGGCGGCGTGCCGGCGTAGGTGAACATGCCGGCGCAGTCCTTGAGCGTGTGGTACCGCGTGGAGGCGTGGTAGGCCAGCCCGCGCTTCTCGCGGACCTCGGTGAACAGGCGGCTGCTCATCCCCCCCGACAGCACCGACTCGGCGACCCTCGCCGCGTAATAGTGACTATCCCCGGGCGTGACGCTCCTGTGCGCCAGCGCGATGTGCGCCTGGGAAGATTGCTTCTGTATGTAGGTCACGCCGCCGTCGGCCGCGCGCCGGTCAATCGGCGGCGCCGGGCCGCTCGACCAGTCGCCGAAAAGCTCCTCGGCCACGCTGCAGAGCTGGTCCCAGTCGATCCGCCCCGCAACGCCGAGAATCGCTCCGGCGGGCGTGAGGCCCCGCCTTACCTGGGCGCGGGCGGCGTCCGGCTGCAACGCCTCCAGAGACTCCGCCCGGCCGTAGATGCACCGTCCCAGCGGGTAGGGGTAGAACTTCTCGCGGAGGATCACGCTGCACTTGCGGGCCGGCTCATCCTCCAGCGACTGGAGGTCCTGTATCGTCAGTTGCCGGCACGGCTCGAACGTCTCGTCGGCCAGCCGCGGCCGCCGGAGGATGTCGGCGTAGATGCCCAGGACCTGCCCCAGGTTTCGCCCGAGCTGGGCGGCCGTGAACTGGACTTGCTCGCTGAGGACCGACTGGCTGTGCTGGCAGCCCAGCGCGTCCAGGGCCCGGTTGAGCTGCCGGCTGTCACGCTCGCCGGCGCCGCGGAAGCACCACTCGGCGCAGACGGCGGCCGCGCCGGCGGCGCCGTCCGGATCGTGCGCCGCCCCGGCCGGCACCAGCAGCGACATCGCCGCCGAGGCAACGTGCTCCATCTGCTGGCCGAGCAGCGTCATGCCGTTGGCCAGCTCCTTGATGTAGAACCGCTCTGCCACTTCCGTCCTCCGGACACAGGACCCGAACTGGATTCTAGCCTCTCCGGCCCGCGAAGCAATGCACTTGCCTCGTGCGGGATCGGCGGCGGCTCGCCCGCGTGGACAACCGGGTCGCGCGGGGGTAGTCTGATGGCCATGAGGCAGAGGGTCTCCATCGTCGGCGACGGGGCAATGGGCACGCTCTGCGCGATCCTGCTTGCGGAGAACGGCGTGTCGGTGCGGCTGTGGTCGGCCTTTGCCGAGGCGGCCGACGAGCTGGCCCGCACGCGGGTCAACCGCCGCTTCCTGCCCGGCCATCGCCTGCCGGAATCGGTCGAGGTCACCGGCCGCGACGAGCTGGCACTGGAAGGTGCGGGGCTGATCGTCTCGGCCGTGCCCGCGCAGTTCGCTCGGGCGGTCTGGCAGCGGCTGCGGGCGCACTGCCCGGCGGGCGTGCCGGTCTGCTCGGTGACCAAGGGGATAGAGAACAAGACGCTGCTGAGGCCGACCGAGGTGATCGCCGATGCGCTCGGGGCCGGCGGCGGGGCGCCGCGGCCGATGGCGGCGCTGTCCGGGCCTTCGATTGCCCCGGAGGTGGCCGACAGGCACCCGGCCACCGTGACGGTTGCCTGCGGCCAGACGGCACTCGCCAGGAGAGTCCAGGAGCTTCTCAGCGGTCCATGTTTCCGCGTCTATACCAATACCGATGTCGTGGGGGTCGAGGTCGCCGGCGCCACCAAGAACGTAGTCGCCATCGCCGCGGGCATCCTTGACGGGCTGTCGGCCGGCTACAACGCCAAGGCGGCCCTGCTGACCCGCGGGCTGGTCGAGATAACCCGCCTTGGCTCGGCCATGGGCGCGAGGGCCGAGACCTTCGCCGGCCTGGCGGGAATGGGCGACCTGGTGACGACCTGCTTCTGCCCGATCGGGCGCAACCGCTCGCTCGGCGAGGCCATCGGCGGCGGCCGCACGCTCCGCCAGGCCCTCGAGGCGACCGAGTCGGTGGTCGAGGGCGTGGCCACCACCGAGAGCGTCGTCGAGCTGGCCGCCCGGCACGGCGTCGAGATGCCGATTACCCAGGCCGTCCACAGCGTCCTCTTCGAAGGCGTCAGGCCGGCCGACGCCATAGCCGACCTGATGGCCCGCCCGCTGAAGGCCGAACGCTGAGGGCGCCCCGCACAGCGGTTGGGGGGTTTGCGGAGGCTGCGACGGTCGATTGAGGGCCGGGACGTGGTAGAATAGTGCGTGGGCTTTGTGCCGACGGGCGAGGGTTGCGGGTGAAGAGGAGGCAGGCGATGGATGCGGCAACACCCTCCGGATCGTCACCGCTGAGGCGGACCGTCGCCGGCGGACCGCGGGCGACGGTCGGAGCACACGTCGCGTTGGCCTTCGGCGCCGTTGTCCTCCTGACGGCCTGGTCGGGCGCTTCGGCCCAGACGAACTGGAACGTATCGTCCGGCAACTGGTCGGACGCGAACAGTTGGACGGCCGGCGAGCCGGACGCCAACACCGGCGCCGCCATCGACAACGGCGGCACCGCAACAATCAACCAGACCGGAGAGGTCTGCGCTTACCTGTCCCTGGGGACCGGCAGTTCCGACTCCGGGACTGTCAACATGGGCTCCGGGACGCTTGAGGCAAACACGGTCCACGTGGGATACGCCGGAACGGGGGCCTTCACACAGAGCGGCGGAACGCACGCGGTTGGTGTGCATCTGTACGCCGGCATCGACTCCACCAGCAGCGGCACGTATGAGCTTCAGGATGGAAACCTGAACGTGGCCAAGGCCGAGTGGTATGGTGTCGCCGGAACGGGGGCGTTCACACAGAGCGGCGGGACGCACACGGTCGGCACGATCCTGTGCCTTGGGCAGGCCTCCACCGGCAGCGGCACGTACGATCTCCAGGATGGGAACCTGCACGTAAGCCAGTGGACATTGCTCGGCGTGTCGGGCGCGGGCCAGTTCACCCAGAGCGGGGGGACGCACACGATCGGCGTGAATCTGCTTCTGGGCTACGACCCGAACGCCAGCGGCACGTACGACCTTCAGGACGGCAACCTGTATGTTGGGGGCAGCGTGTATGTCGGCGGCTCGGACATCGCCGCGCGCGGCACCGGCACGGTGACCGTCACCGGCGGGACGATGACCGTGGGCGGGACCGTGCGGGTCTGGAGTTCCGGGACGTTCAACCTTGGCAACGGCACGCTTGCGCCTGACAGCGCAGACCCCAATCTCCGCGTGGACATCGAAAACGACGGCCTGTTCCGCGTGACGGCCGGCAGCCACACGGTCGGCCACGTGGTCAGCATCGATGCCAACATCCTGGGCACGACGCAGCTCGACGCCAACACATCCTTGAGCGTCAGCATGATCGTTCAGGACACGCTCACGATCGGCGCGGGCGCGACGCTGACGATTCGCGGCTGCGACGACACGATCGGCCTCATGGACGGCCTCTCGATCGGCGGTGACGACTTGCAGTTGGACGTCGGGTCGCTGAGCAACCAGTCGTGCGTCCTTGGCCCCGACGGCGGCGAGACGCCCATCCCCGAGCCGGCGGCTCTGGCGCTGCTGGCCCTTGGCGGCCTGGCGCTGATCCGCCGCGGGCGGAAGGTCTGTCTGATGGAAGCGAGATCGTAAGTTTTGTCCACTGCGCGACTTGACAGTTCTGCCGTTCGTGGTATGATGGTGTTTGCGCCGGCGCTCTGACGACCGGCGTGGGTGTGGCTTTGTCAGGAGCAAGGCGGGGCTGCGACGCCTGTGGCCGGGCCGTGACTCTCGGCCGGGCCTTCAGGGGCCAGGGACCTCCGCCCGACATGCCTTACTTGGGCAATAGAGGGTACGCAAGGGAGACAGCATGATGCTCGCGCACCGATCCGGCTTGCGGTATGCCGCGCGGGGTCGCCGGCTGATTGACCTGGCCTGGGGCGTGGTTGTTGTCTTGGTCCTTCTGGCCGTGGTGACGGTCATCTTCGCCGGGGAGACGATGGCCGCCGACACGTACTGGGACGCCAACACCGGCAACTGGTCCGACCCGAACTGCTGGACGGCCGGCGAGCCGAACGCCAACGTCAACGCCATCATCTCCAACGGCGGGACGGCCACCGTGACCTTGAGCGGTGAGAGTTGCCTGGATCTGTATCTCGGTGAAGCTGCATCCGGCTCGGGCTACGTCAGCATGACCGGCGGGTGGCTGGCTGTGGTGAGGCAGGAGTCTGTGGGCTTCGGCGGCTCGGGCAGCTTCACGCAGAACGGCGGAGTTCACACCGTAAGCGGCAACCTGTTCCTGGGCTTGGAGCAGGATGCCAATGGCACGTACGCGCTTGAGGACGGGAATCTGTTCGTGGGCTGGGATGCGCACGTTGGCTATCACGGCGGCGGGACCTTCACGCAGACCGGCGGGAGCGTCGCCATAGGCGACAGCCTGCGTGTGGGGCGGGAGTCGGGCGCCAGCGGATCCTATACGCTTCAGGATGGAAACCTGGACGTCCGAGACGTGTCCATTGGCGGCTCCGGTGGCATCGGAGAGTTCATCCAGAGCGGCGGTATCCACACAGTCCAGGATGAGCTGAGTCTCGGCAACGAAGGAGACGGTAATGGGACGTACCGGCTCCAGCTTGGGCAGTTGCACGTCGGCGGCTCGGAAACCATCGGCATGGGTGGCTGGGGCGCGTTCATCCAGACCGGCGGTACTCACACCGTAGTTGATTCGCTGTCCCTGGGCATGCTGTGGGACGCTGAGGGACGCTTCGAGCTGCAGGACGGGAACCTGTCAGTGGGCTACAGGGAGTATGTCGGGAGGTACGGCCATGGCATGTTCGCGCAGAGCGGGGGCGCCCATTCGATCGGCAGTGACCTTTACCTGGGTTACTACGCCGACAGCAACGGCCTCTTCGAGCTGTCGGATGGGAACTTGAGTATCGGTGATTCCGTCACAGTGGGCTTGGCCGGGGCGGGAACCTTCGCCCAGAGCGGCGGCAGGCACACAGTCGGGCACGACCTCACCTTAGGTGTCATCTCCGGAGCGCAGGGAGCCTATCGGTTGGAGGCCGGTGTCCTGCTGGTCCACGGGGACCTGCTGATCGGAGACCAGGGCACGGGTGACTTTGTCCAGACCGGTGGGACGCACGTCGTGGAAGGATACTCGATTCTGGGGATGCATCCGGACGCCGTGGGCACTTACGAGCTTCTCGATGGGAACCTAGTGGTGGAGGATGAGGAGCTGATCGGAGGCGCCGGCACAGGCACCTTCACCCAGCATGGAGGCGTGCATATCGCTCAAGTGAACCTCCTTGTGGCTGTGTTTGCCGATTCCGCCGTGGGTCGGTATGAGCTGCATGATGGCAATCTCCATGTGACCTGGAACGAGGTCATCGGCCGTCGCGGCAATGGCACCGTTGTCCAGAGCGGCGGCATACACTCAATCGATGGCAGGCTGGAGATCCAGGATAACGCCGATGCGAACGGCGCATTCGACTTGCACGGCGGAACCTTGAAGGTTGAGGGCGAGGTGCGCGTGGGGAGCGACAGCGCGGGGACCGGAGCCGGTGTACTCCGCGTGGACGGTGGGGCGATGACCGTGGGTCAGGATGTGACGATATGCAGAAGTGGGACACTGTTCCTTGGCAGCGGGCTCCTTCAGGCGACTGACTCGAATTTGCATGTGGACGTTCAAAACGACGGGCTGGTCCAGATCACAGAGGAGCAGCACCAACTCGGCGCCGTGCTGTGTTCCTCCTCGAACATGCTGGCCGGCACCACCCAGCTTGACGCCAACAGTTCGTTGAGCGTCAGCAAGATCGTTCAGGACACCGTGACGATCGGCGCCAATGCGACGCTGACGATCCGCGGCACGTCCAAGACCACCAGCGTTATCAGCAGCCTGTCGATCGACGCCGCCAACGGCGGCACGCTGGACCTGGACTCATCGGACGACGACTTGGGCAACATGCTGGTCCTGCCCGGCGCCACCTACGCCACCGTTGCGGGGTGGGTGCAGTCAGGCCGCAACGGCGGTTCGGGCGTGTGGGACGGTCCGGGTATCGTGACGTCTGTGGGCCAGGACGCAAACACGTACGTGGCCGTTGGCGTGATAGACAACGCTCAGTTCACGTATACGACGTTCGGGGACGCGACAGGCCTTGACGGCAACGAGGTCCTGCTGAAGTGCACCTGGTACGGCGACGCGGACCTGAAGAACGGGACGGAGACGTTCGACCTGCTTCGTTGGCTGGACGGGTTCCAGGGCGTTGGCACGGGTTGGGCGTACGGCGACTTCGATCACGACAACGACACAGACACGTTTGATTTGCTGTGTTGGCTTGACGGTTACAACGCGACGCAGTCGCAGGGGGTGATGTGTGCTGAAGGTGACGCGTCGCCGATTCCCGAGCCGGCGACGGTGGCGCTG
>Ga0307379_10007443_pt1 | contig 14887 bp, 11 predicted proteins | sample UN2MG_FD_202237 | JGI IMG/M metagenome (GOLD analysis project Ga0307379, IMG submission 202237) | Soil microbial communities from Risofladan, Vaasa, Finland - UN-2 | ecosystem: Environmental > Terrestrial > Soil > Coastal area > Acid sulfate soil | place: Finland: Risofladan, Vaasa | collected... | reverse complement strand
TGTGTTAAGCATACCGCCAGCGTTCGCTCTGAGCCAGGATCAAACTCTTCAATTTGATTTCCTGAAATAATTATTGCTTATCTCTACTTCGCCCGCTTATCTGCTATTTAATTTTCAAAGAACTTGATGCCTATAATTTAAAGCTTTTTAAAAGTTCGACCTTTCAAAAAGCCAGAATTTCCCGGCACCTTTTTCAAAGGGATGTATAATATAAAACATTGAAACAGCTTGTCAAGGAATTATTTTATACTTTTTAAAAATTCCTGAAATTCAATTTAAGTACATACGAATTCCGAAATGTCCGGACAGTCTACACTAAACAAAAAAAGAATCTATAGGTAGAAAAAAATAATCTAAAGTAGAACAAAAACTGTTTAGTGCAAAAGTTGACCCACTTATTATTATAGTGACAAAAACCTATGAATTCAAGCGCTAAACGAATGTACATATGAAAACCGATTTAGTTTTCACGGTTGAAAATATATGATTTCGGTATAAATTAATTAGCCTTAGATACTAAAATAAAATGGGAAGGTAACATATGGGCCTCACAAACGAACAAGTAAAACGCTACAGCAGACATTTAATAATGCCTGAAGTGGGTGTTGAAGGACAAGAAAAGTTGATTAACTCAAGCGTGCTCTGCATAGGAGCAGGCGGGCTTGGTTCGCCGCTTGCGCTTTATCTGGCAGCAGCAGGGGTCGGTCATCTCGGCATACTGGATTTTGACGTTGTTGATTTCAGCAACTTGCAAAGACAGATAATCCATAGCGAAAAGACTATAGGTGAGTTAAAAGTAGACTCGGCAAAGAAGAGGCTGCTTGAACTCAACTCGGATATTAAAGTCACTACATATAACGAAATGCTAACTTCCGAAAACGCGATGAAAATAATTAAAGACTACGACATTATAGTTGACGGAACTGACAACTTTGCGACGAGATATTTAGTAAACGATTCATGCGTACTCTTGGGTAAGCCAAATGTATACGGAAGCATTTTTAGATTTGAAGGCCAGGTAAGCGTGTTCGATGCGAAGAAAGGGCCTTGCTACAGATGTCTTTATCCAGAGCCGCCTCCTCCGGGATTGGTACCAAGCTGCGCCGAGGGCGGAGTGCTTGGAATTCTTCCTGGAATTATTGGAACACTTCAGGCCGCTGAAGCTGTAAAGCTAATATTAGAAAAGGGAAATCCACTTATTGGACGCCTTTTATTCTTAGATGTATTAGAGATGCAGCCAAGAGAAATGAAGCTCAGGAAAGATCCTAACTGCCCTATATGCGGAGAGAACGCAACCATCAAAAAACTTATTGATTATGAAGAGTTCTGCGGAATAGGACGCGGAGAATTAGGGCTCGAAGAAACAACCAAGAGAGATGAGTCTGACGAAGATGTAATGGAAATTGATATCGATCAGTTTAAAGAAATGCTCGATAACGGAAACGATGTGGTTGTACTGGATGTTAGGGAATACCACGAATACGACATATGCAACATTGAGGGCTCTGTCCTGATTCCACTCGGTGAGATTGCCGACAGGCTTGACGAGCTTAATGAAGACGACGAGATTGTTGTGCATTGCCATCACGGTGGCAGAAGCATGAGAGCAACTCAGTTTTTAAGAGATAAGGGATTTAAGAACGTAAAGAATCTGGAAGGTGGAATAGACGCCTGGGCAGAAAAATTTGATCCCGACATGCCTAGATATTAAAACAACTAAATAGCTGAGGAGCATGAGATGCTCCTCAGCTAACTCTTATAGATATAAACTCACTCTTACAATTACTCCTTTCAAAAATTTAGATTCATAATTGTTTATCAAACCGGAGAGTTCATATTTTCAGCCCTATCCGGGAAAAGGGCTTAGTTCCGCCTCATCATGGATTACACCCTAAATGTTTCATGTAACCTATTGCAAATATTTAAATAATTACTTCTTATCCATCACAAATAGGACCTGGTTGTATCAAAAATCCTAGCAAAATATCGTACTAAAATACAACTCAAGACTTATTGATAAAGACATAAACATGAACACACTATAATCAATGATGTTAGTAGACTAAAATGTAATAACATCTTCAAGGAGGTGGTAAACAGTAAAAACTTTACTTTTAATTGCGGTGCTATTCGCAGTAACGATGTTTGTTAACGGAGTAACTTCATTTGCTCCGTTTAGTAGCATTACGGCTTCAGCTCAAGATGAAGGCGAGCCTGCTCCTGAACCTGAAATGTAAATCGTTAAAAAAAGCTGAATGGTTTTCCATACGAAGCTATGGAATTTGTGGGGAGAAATTCATTCTCCCCACTACTTTAATGACAACTCGGATTACTCAAATCACTTTAATCTTACCGATTCCGACAATCTAGAACTAATAAGATTGCCGCTCTAGTATACGTATTAAGAACAGTACATATTAATTGGAGTTTTAAAAATCATTCTTGTTTCCAAAGGAAGAAGAATACCAGCTGAAGCATTTGGATTCTTCAGAATTCTAAATCTGGTTTGCGACCGGACAAAAGGTGCAAAAAGAGGTTGTGGTTAATCATGAATTCTCTATCTCTTGCGTCTCTTATCCCTTCGTTTACTGTCTTTGGTAAATTTCTTATTTGCAGCTCGGATGCGCTTATGGCATTTAGGACAAACACCATATAGCGATGAATTATTTACGATGTTGGCGGAATCCTCAAAGTGCATGTTGCACCACATACAGACTAATCTCATGTTCTTCATAATATTTATATCGCGTTCTATTTAATTTTGAATTTCAATCCTCGACTCTGCTGCCCTTATTATCATTGCGAGCATCCCCGGATAAAACACGCCGGAGAGTTCAGCCATCTTGGCAAGATGACCGTCCCAAACCCAACCGGGGTTAGGATTTACCTCTAGAAGTTTAGGTTTTCCTAACTTATCAAGTCTTAGATCAAATCTACAGTAATCCCTGCACTCAAGCCTTTCGAAAAGTTTTAAGCAATCATCCGTTACGGATTTTTCAACTTCGTATGGCAAATCAGCCGCAATAGACTTCAGCTGAAAATAAGGGGACCCAGGAAGCCACTTGGCCTCGTAGCCGCATATTCTTGGCAAGCCTTCGGGAAGAGAAGAATAATCTTCCTGTATTATGGGAAAAATTGTATAGTCGTTAGGAGGATTTCCTATTATTCCTACACTCAGGTCTTTTCCCGTGAGAAATTCTTCTACCAGAATTGGTTTATCATATCCATAGATATCTCTAATGCGCGATATAGCGTCCATGAGTTCCTCAACATTGTATGCAACACTCTTCTCTGTTATTCCAAAGCTGGAATCTCCGAAGTTCGGTTTTACAATTACAGGAAAATCAAAAGCAATGTCTAATATTGTATCCTGGGGTTTAAGAAAAAATGCTTCTGGCACAGCGATATCCATTTCTTTAGCTATTCCCCTCACAAGTGATTTATCATAGCAATATGCCAGACATTGTGAACCTGACCCACTATATGGAATATTGAGCATTTCTGCCAATGCCGGCACATGGAGCTCATATCGCGGATTATTGAAGTAACCTTCATCGCAGAAGTTCAATATCAGCTTAATATTCGGTTTTAATTTTCTCAAATCGTCTATCAAACTATCGTGCTTATCAAGGAAAACATACTCACGATCACTATCTTGAGCTAATGCTGTCTTCATTCTGTTAATTGTATCAATATCATCCTGATCAAAGACCCCTTCTGGTTTCAAATCATCCCTTTTGGAGGGATCTCCAAGAAGTACAACTATCTCACCAGGATTGTTATTTCTGGGCTTGCGAACTTTCGTCCATTCCTTTGATGCCAAACATGTACATACGATTCTCCTCTCCATCATGCCCAGATCCTGATTTCTTTCAGTCGTGGACAGTATTGAGGTGCACAGATTAAAAGAAGAGAAACCTGAGGATAGCAACAATTTCTCTATTGAGTTATTAGAATAGAGCCGTTCGGCATAGAATTGATCTGTGATAACACCTTTGCGTACATGTGTCATAACTTCTCTTGTAATTATTCTTTTACCGTCACTCGATAAAGAGCGTTCACGACAAACGAACTGGTTTTTATCTATCCACTCCCAAGACCTCTTTTGAAAATTATTCTTCGTATGCTCACCATCGGAAATATCCAGAAGAAGCTTGCCCATTGGCTTCAATACCCTAAAGACCTCCTTCAAAACGTTTACATCATCATGGACGCTCTCAAAATATCCAAAACTGTTTCCCAGAATCATCACAACATCAAAACTATCTGCCGGGTAAGGAAGTTTTCTAGCATCACCTTCTTTAATTCTTACTCCGATCCCCTCTTTTCGGGCCTGCAGCCTTGCTTTATTGACCAGGTATCTTGAGCGATCAAGGCCTTCTACATAGTCATACCCTCTTCTTTTCAGCTCAAGTAGGTGCCTCCCTTGTCCGCAACATAGATCAAGTATCTTATGATTCTTCTTAATGTCCGCACTTTCTATAAACAGATCGACTTCATTGTTAGTAATGGACAAGTCATCAACTATGTCACCATCCGTTTTTAAATAATTGGCGTTAAAGATATATCGCCACCAGTCAGGATGAACATATTTTTCGAGATCGCATACAGGTCCTAAGAAATTCGATGTATTACTATCCGCAATTTTGCTAGAATCTAAACCAGTTACAGCCATTAACATGCTCCTATGATGTTAAAATTAATGTTTATATAATAGTAGTATTGGGTTGGTGTTCAATAAAACTTAGTAAGTATATTGGTTATACAACCATGGTATTCAAGAACTACTACCAGGGCCTAAGACTCAGACGGAAAAGCTTCGCCACTAAAATAATTTGCGGTTAATTGGAACCTGCTTTTTATACCTAACTTCTTAAATATATGACCCACATGTGTCTTTACGGTTTTCTCGCTTATAAACAACTCCTTCGCAATTCCCTTGTTGCTGTGTCCCTGCAGAATCAATCTAGCGATTTTCTCTTCTTTATTTGTCAGCTTGGATTTCAGATCATTCAAGCTGAATTTTTTTGTATTGAGAATTTTGTTGAGGGCTTTGGATACAAGATTCACATCTGCCCAAATTTCCTCGTTGCTAACAGATCTGACAGCCTGAACAAACTGATCTGCACTTGAATCCAGATCCAGACAGCCTTTAACACCCAAACAAAGGGCATTAACGACCATGTCACTATCCCGCGAATTCAGCATAAGAAGAATTTTTAGAGGGGATTTCTTATCTCTAACTGAACCTAGGTATTCCATAATATTAAGCCCTGAAAGATATGGATCGAGGAATAAAACATCTATGTCATTATCATCAATCATCGAGAGAATATCGGAATATCGCGATACTTCTTTTATAATCACGATATCACTCTCATGCTTTATTAATTCTTTTAAACTTTGTCTGTAGAGATTATGCGAGATAGCTAATGCCAGTTTAATCATCCAATCCCCTGATATAGTTTTTTGTTACATTCATCTGGCGGTGTTTTATACGAAATATGTTAATAATAGCAAAGTTTGATTTATATATCTATAGTTTGTCAATTAAACTGCGACCCAAGATATATGAAGATAAAAGTCATATTTTAGTTGACATTGCGTAGCTGAAATCAAAAAAACTGAGAGAATAGATTTGAGAAAAAATATGGATGCTTTTAATAAACGACTACCAAACCGGAGCGTTTATATTTTCAAACCTCCCCGGGCGGAAAAGGTTTAACGCTTTTGGATTGTTAGGCCCGCCGTATCCTGTATTGGTTTCAGCATTGGATTTATCGTTACAAGTGTATTCGATATTACCTCCATCAAACCTGTAACAATCTTCTTCGCCGACACTTGAGACCTTGGAACCGCAAGCGGATAAAGCGAGAAAAAACAAACTAAAGATTAATAGTTTTAACTTTGCTTCCACTTAAAAAATTATAAACGCAATAGGCTAAATGTGTAAACTTAAATTTCTACCTTATGTTGTTCTAGTGTTAGCAATCAGATCCGTGGAGAATGAGATTGTGAGAATTGCAAGAGAAGAGGATGCTGAGAATGGAACCGTCTAAGTACCGGACAGAGTTTGATTCTTACCTAAAACGCGGCCCGCAATCATCTTCTTAAAACTATTCCTCTTCGTGAAGAGATTAGAGAGGCGGGTTCTTGTCAAAGAAATCTTTACTTCACATTATCGGTTTTTAGATTTATATTTACTATATATATGCATCACGGAGGTGAAAGCATGGCAAGGGTAAGTTATGTGGAAGAAAACGAGACAGATAATCCGATCGTTAAAGAAAGCTTTGAGAGAATGCGCGAGAAGAGGGGCAAGGTTACCAATATTTATAAAGCGCTTGCGCACAAGCCTAATATACTAAAGACAATCGGGCCTTTCGTAGCCTCTGTACAGCTACCCGACGAGCTTGACCCCAAGCTTAAGGAAAGAATTATTTTAAGGGTATCGGGGATTAACCGCTCTGCCTACTGTACGCACGCGCACCGCCAGATAAGCGCTAAAATGGGGTTCACAGAGGAAGAAATTAATGAAATGGATAACCCTGTTACGGCTAATATCGATGAATCTGAGAAAGCCGCGTTGAGATATGCGGAAGCTATGACAGTAAATCCAGGCAACATCCCTGATGAAGTATTCGAGGATCTGAAAAAATATTTCAGTGAGTCGCAGATTGTCGAGATAACGGCGATAGCCGCGCTCTACAATATGATCAACAGGTTTAACGAAGCGCTCAAACTCGACCCCGAAGAGTATTAAAAACTACAGTTACTAAGAAGAGTACTAACCGTGGTCACAATTAGACAATCGCGGAATTGAAAGACTCCAGTAGTATGAGAGTATGGGCGGGGGGGGACTTGAACCCCCACGGACGTGAATCCAACGGCTTTTGAGGCCGTCGTGTATGCCAATTTCACCACCCGCCCTTAGATACAAAAAAGAAGAAATCCGAGTAGGGCATATATTATTCTATGAAATATCAAAAGAATCAAGCACATATACATGTGCTATGTTCTATTAGCCTTTATGGAGCTTTTGAGAGAGTCGTAAGCGGTTGACAACATTAGGACTTCATGTATTCTAGCACCTTTATTTAAGATAATAAATGCTTGCGAAAAGCGGAGGAATTTAAGAAATGATAGTTGTAATGAAAAGCGGAGCAGACCCCCAAGAGATAGAAAGAGCCAAAGCCACCATGATTGAGCTTGGATATACTCCACACTTGATTGAAGGTTTATTAAGAACCGTAATAGGAGCTGTGGGAGATGAGAGGGGAAAACCTGAAGATGTTGAAGCTCTAAGCATACTAAACGGCGTTGAAAAAGTTATACCAATTCTTCCATCTCACAAACTCGCAAGCAGAGAATTTAAACAAGAAAAGACTGAAGTTAACGTAAGAGGAACAATTGTGGGAGGCAACAAAATCCCTGTAATTGCAGGCCCCTGCTCTGTAGAAAGTGAAGAGCAGTTAATGGAAGTTGCCCATGCTATTAAAAAGGCTGGCGCAACAATGCTAAGAGGCGGCGCTTACAAGCCGAGATCCTCCCCCTATGCGTTCCAGGGAATGGGCGTTGAGGGATTAAAACTACTGGCACAGGCCAGAGAAGAGACCGGCCTTCCAATCGTAACTGAAATACTAGACCCGCATGACCTTGATGCAGTTCTAAAATACGCTGATGTGCTTCAGATTGGCGCGAGAAACTCTCAAAATTACGCACTTTTAAAGGAAGTCGGAAAAGCAAAAAAGCCTGTTCTCCTTAAAAGAGGAATGTCTACAACAATAAAAGAGTTCTTAATGTGCGCTGAGTACATACTTGCTGAAGGTAACGAAGATGTAATGCTCTGCGAAAGAGGAATTAGAACTTTTGAGACAGCGACTAGAAACACCTTTGATTTAAACGCAATTCCGGTACTCAAAGAAAGAACACACCTTCCTATAGTTGCCGATCCTAGTCACGGCACAGGATACTGGCAGTACGTAACGCCTATGACGCTTGCGTCAATTGCAGCCGGTGCGGATGGAATTATTATTGAAGTTCATAATAACCCTGAAGTAGCTGTTAGTGATGGTGGACAATCGCTAAAACCTAAAAAGTTCGCTGAACTTATGGAGAGAGCAGCTTTAGTAGCTAAAGCTGTTGGAAGAGACCTTTAAGATTTTTTAAGAACCCTTCTGCCTTTTACTTCTATTTGACCACTGGATACTAACTCAAGAGCTTTAGGATAAATCTGATGCTCTACTTTATGAATTTTCTGAAGCAGGGTTTCCTCTGTATCGCTGTCTTCAATCTCAACTACTGATTGTAAAATTATAGGCCCGGTATCAACTCCCTCATCTACAAAGTGAACTGTGACACCGGTATATTTAACACCGTATTCAAGCGCTTGTCTTGCAGAACTAATGCCAGGGAAGCAAGGCAAGAGAGCGGGATGGATATTAACAATCTTACCTTTATATGCTCTCACAAAAACCGGAGATAAAATTCTCATATAACCCGCGAGAATAATCAGATCTAACTTATATGGCTCCAGTACTTTAATAACTTCGCTGTCGTAGTCCTCTCTACTCTCATAGCCTTTATGATCTATGACTTCGACAGGAATGTTATGCGTTTTAGCGCGCTCTAGTGCATAGGCATCCGATTTATTGCTGAACACTACAGCTATTTCAATAGTCTGAATCTGAGCATCAATTATTGCCTGAAGATTTGTTCCGCTTCCCGATGCAAATACTGCAACCCGCATTTTGTTCACTTACAGAACCTCTTATGAAGTATTTTGAGAGAACAGAATATTACATAACGTATAATACAAAACAACTTTACTGAATTTGAATTTTTTTTATAAGGAAGGTTCATTAAGAAGGAATAAAAAAAATGAACCAGGCAGCTACCTACTTTCCCACTCCCGTACAGGAGCAGTATCATCGGCCTTGAAGAGCTTAACTTCTGGGTTCGGTATGGGACCAGGTGTGACCTCTTCAGTATAGCCACCCAGATTCGAGATTAAATTTACATTAGTATAAAAGGTTGTCAAGACTTTATTTGAATTTTTTGTATAAAAATGATTTAATTCCTCTCAATGGAAGAAATCATCCGAAACTTTATTAATTCCCTCGATAGAAGACCGACTACAAAGGAAACATACCGTAAAGCATTATTGGAATATTCCAAGTGGCTTGGTGACACATCTCCAATAGGACTAACCCATAATGACATACAGCGTTATAAAGATTACATAACCTCAAAGGGTTTATCCACTAGTTCTATTTCCGCTTACTTAACTGCAGTAAGAAGGCTATACGACTATTTAGAGGGTTTGGGGAAGATTGCTGCAAACCCGGCTAAAAATGTTAAAGGCGGATCAAGACCCCAAAGACATTCAACTATAGCAATAACACGTCAGGATGTTGAAAATCTTTTTGAATCAATTGACTCCTCCTCGCCTCTAGGAATTAGGGATTGTGCTATTTTAAACCTTATGGTCAGATGTGGACTGAGTGAAATAGAGATAGTAAGAGCAAATGTGGGAGATATAAAAACCAAAGGCAATCAAAAAGTTATATATGTTCAAGGCAAAAACAAAGATAAAAAGGACGAGTACGCAATAGTACCACCTACTGTGATGGAAGAACTTGAATTGTATTTGGATCAAAGGGGAGAGTCAGACGAGAGTGAGCCACTTTTTTGGGGTGTTGGGAATAGAGCTATAAGAGGCAGAATATCTACTAGAGCTATTAGGGCTCGCGTTAGCCACTATTTTGAGAAGCTTGGATTAAAGGGTAAAGGTATAACCCCATACAGTCTAAGGCATACAGCGGCAATGCTGGCGATTGAATCAGGAGCGACAGTGTCGGAAGTGATGCAGATGCTGAGGGTAAAAACTGTTAGCACGGCTCTTGTATATTTTGAAGAAGCGGAAGAACTCAAGAAAAGTAAAAATAGCAAATTTAGGACTTGATACGAGTCAAGCGAAAATCAAACCGTAAACATTTAGTCGCTAAGTTTTTTCAACATAGCTTTTAATTGGATAAACCCTTGCAGCGCGTTTTAATTTCTTAATAGCTTTTACTTCAATTTGTCTAATTCTCTCACGTGTTACCTGGAATTGATGGCCAACTTCTTCTAGTGTGTGCTCTTTTTCTTCATCTATGCCAAACCTTAATCTAACTATACTTTCCTCTCTGGTATTTAAAACTGAAGATAGGGCATTATTAATAATTTCTTTAAGCTCGTTCATTTCAAGAATGTTTACAGGAGAGCTCGTACTTGGATCCTCTATCAAATCTACTAGCTTGCTATCTTCCTCATCACCTATAGGGGTCTCTAAGGAAATAGGGTCTTTAGATATTTTCAAGACTCTAGCCACCTTTTCAGTAGACATCCCAACTCTGATCGCTATCTCGTCAGGTGTCGGTTCACGTCCAAATTCCTGCACCAAATGTCTGGATGTTCTGATAATGCGATTAATAGTTTCAGTCATATGAACCGGGATTCTTATAATTCGGGACTGATCGGCTAGTGACCGGGTTATAGCTTGTCTTATCCACCAGGTAGCATATGTTGAAAATTTATAACCCCTGTTGTATTCAAACTTTTCTACCGCTCTCATAAGCCCAACGTTACCCTCTTGAATTAGGTCAAGAAACGGAAGACCTCTGTTAATGTAGCGTCTAGCTATACTTACCACTAGGCGGAGATTAGATTCAATTAGCTTCTTTCTAGCAACTGAAGTTGTATTTTCTCCAAATTCTATCCTACCAACACACTTTTTAAGCCTTTGTGTATTATCCTCAGCTTCATTTAGCAATTCTTGGATTTCTTCCGAATACTCTTTTTTAGATTCGGCACTCAACTTTGAGGCTTTCTTTTGGGAACTGTCCAATTCACTCTTTATCTTTTCAAGTCTTTTTATATATCCCCTGGCCACAGAAAGAATCCTTTCCATCTGGATCCCGTTTAAGTTTATCTCTTCTAAATATGAAACCATCAAATCATTGTTTTTCTTAAATACTTCTAAGAGGGCTGTTTGTCTCTTTTTTGGAGCTGTATTTATTTCTTCGGCTAACTGTTCATTATTCTTAAAGAGCTTTGTAACTTCTTGTATTAAATTCCCGATTCCTACATGTGCTTCTTCGGCTGGATTATCTGCTTCATCTAAAGAATTAGTTACATCTCTTAACTCTAAATCACCTTTCTGAAGCTCCTCCCCTATTCCGCATACCTCGCTTAACATCAATGAAGAACTAAGGATTGTTTTTGCTATAATTCTTTTCCCAGTCTCAATTTTTTTAGCAATTCGTATTTCTTCTTCTCTTGAGAGGAGCGCATGATTCGCTATCTCGTGAAGATAGAATCTAATCAAATCATACTCATTGGCATTTTCTTTATTATTTTTTAGACCAAACTCATATTTGGGAGTACTTGTACTGCTTTCTTCTTTATTGTTGTATTCAATGTTATCTGAGTTATCAGAATCATCCTGAACCTCATTTTTTTCCAACTCGGGTTCATTATTTGGCTTAGGGCTGGAAAGATTGGCATCCTCTTGTGCCATATCGGCTCTTAGCACGTCCTTTTTCTCATTACTCATAAGGCTCTTCCTTCCTCCCGTTGTTTTTGTATCGTTAAATCCCGGTATTCCTCTAGAAGTTGTTTCTCGAGTTGGACATTTTTTTCTTTAACAGCTTCATCTATTTCAATTCTGAGAGCTTTTAATTTCCCATCCAGTTTAGAAAGCTTTAATTTGGCGATGCATCCCTCGACAATTTTACTTGCCGTTTCTACATCAGAAACACCGAGAGAGGATAGTAAAGCTTCTGAAATCATTTCGTGAGCTTCTTTATCATCAAAACTTAAAAGCAACGAAGACGGGTCTGAAATTCCTTTTTCAACTATTACTTCTAATACAGAATTAATGCTTCTATCGGCTATTAACTCATTCCATTGATGCTCATTTAATTGTACACGAAGATCAGGGAATTTGACCAGAACTGTTAAGAGTAATTTCTCGGTGTTTGAGTATGTCTGCTTAGTCTTGGTTGCTCCAGTTCTATTCTGAGTTCCACCTCTCTTGACTCGGGAATATATTTGGCTCTCTGGAACGCTTAACATCTGTGCTGCTTTTTTAATCCAGAAACTTCTTTCAACCGGGTCCTTTATGTGTTCTATTAACTCAACAATTTCTTCTAACATTTGTTTTCTAGTAATCATGCCTTTTTTCTGACGATCTCTCGTCATATCAAACCAGAAATCAACCCAGCTAATAGAATTCTCTATTAATGCATTGAATTTATCCAAGCCTTCTTCTATTATATATAAATCGGGATCTTTTCCACGCGGCAACTCGGCTACATGCGGCAACAGCCCTTCATCTAAAAGCACATCTAGTGATTTCTTCGCAGCTTTTCTTCCCGACTCATCACTGTCAAATAAAACAACAACATTATTAGTATAACGCCTTAGTATGCTCACATGTTCACGAGTTAAAGATGTTCCTAAAGAGGCAACCACATTTTTAATTCCAGATGAATATAAGGACAGAAAGTCAGTATACCCCTCAACCAATATAGCGCGGTCTTCTCTTCTAATGTGGTCTTTTGATTTGTTTATTCCATAGAAGCTCTTTCTTTTTTGATAGATATCGGATTCTGGAGAATTTATATACTTAGGCTCATCCTCTTCATCTACCCTTCTACCTCCAAAACCTATAACTTTCCCATCTACATTACAAATCGGGAACATCAATCTGTTTCGGAATCTGTCATAGTATCCATCTGAATTATTTCTTTTAACTATTAACCCCACTTTTTCTGCTATATTGAGTGGAACTTTGTTTTTGGTTAGGAATTTGACTAGGTTATCCCAGCCTTCGGGAGCAAAACCAAAGATAAACTCTTTGGCTGTTTCGGAAGATATTTTCCTATTTTCCACATATTCTCTGCCACTCTTCCCTTGATTACTTTCTTGAAGAATATTTCTGTAGTACTTTGCAGCTACCGCGTTAATTTTATATAGCACACTATTTGGTGATTTTTTGGGAACCGATTCTGACTCCTTTTCAATCGTGACGCCGGCTTTTTTAGCAAGTTCAGATAAGGTTTCAGGAAAAGTGAGGTTGTTATAGCGCATATAGAAGCCAAATATATCCCCCCCCGCTCCACAGCTGAAGCAATGGAATAATCCTTTGTCCTCATCTACATGCATAGAGGGATTAGTATCATCATGAAAAGGACAAAGCCCAACATAACCCTTTCCGGTTTTCTTAACAGATGTGTAACTCTCAACGAGGTTAATAATACTCAACCTCCCTTTTATTTCATTAACAAGAGCTTCATTGTTAAACTTTGACATCTATTGTTGAACAGAACAAAAAGTATATAACAGGACACTCAAAAGAATGATCAATCGAGCTAAGATTTTGGAATAGCAAATTCATATGTTGTGTCCCCCAACCGGATTTACTATATATATATTAATTCGAAAAACTAATTCCTTCTGGTACGTTTCACAACGCGTTTTTTAGCAGCAAAAAGCTTCTTTTTCTTCCTTTCACTAGGTTTTTCATAGTGCTCCCTTCTTCTTACTTCAGAAAGAACACCGCCCTTCTCAACCTGTTTTTTAAATCTTTTAAGAGCACTGTCGATGCTCTCGTTATTTCCTACCACAATTCCCGGCATAAATTAAATCCCTCCTAAAATTTCACTCATACAACTAGAAAAAACTAATGGATTAACAATAGGTTGTCAAGTCCTCTAAGTTCATAATCTATTTTCTTATTAGACCTTAGGCCTAGGCGGAAACACTCCGACATTTTTTCTATTTTCTAAAATCCTCTTTTCTTCTGCTTCCGGATCACCTTTTTCAGGATTCCATTCCTCTTCCTGACGCTGTTCCTCAAAGCGCTTTATCCATGAATCCCTTCTCTTTCTAGTATCATCAACTAAACCCATTTCACTTTCTCCTTAATTATTTGGGGGAAGCCCGTGATTTCTAATTTCTCCCAAGTTTATTACTACTATTAATAATATTCGATATAGAAACAACTTCAACCTCATCACCTATCAGTGGTATCATTTCACTAAGCGCTTTGAGCGTTTTGGGATAGGGATGGCATATCCCCACAGCGTAGCCCCTCTTCTTTGAAATTTCTATTAGTTTTTTCAGTTGATCTTTTACATATCCCGAGCTTTTAGAGAAATCGTCCAGGAAAATGTCCCTCTGCGCTGTTTTCATCCCCAATTTCATAGCTGTCTCATACCCTGTACTCTGGCTAGAGGTCTTACTATCCACAAATAGCAGTCCCTTTTTCTGGAGATCTTTAAGTATTAGTTCGGTTAATTCACTATTTTCCATAAATTTTGATCCCATATGATTATTTACACCTTTAACATGTGGGACAGACGCTAGGCTATTGTTTAACTTTGTTAAGATTGTTTCCTTTGGTAAACCCACCAATAAAACCTCATCCCCAGCGTCTGTTCCGGTATAACCGGAAGACTCTTTTGGTTCCATCGGCATATGTAGAATTACATCCCATCCTTTCTTGTCTGCCTTTTCTGCGGCATAAGTAGAATAAGGAAGATTCGGTAAAACCGCAAAAGTGATCGGTGCTGCTATCTTTAGCAACTGGTCAATGGGATTTTTATTCATACCGAGATCATCAACAATAATCACAATTTTTGATTTAGGATAATTGGTGGTTACGACCTCTTTTTTCTCTGATGCCGCTTGGGGTATATCTGTGCTCTTAATTTTTTCGCTTGTTTTAACTTCTTCTTTTTTTGGAGCTTCAACTACTTTTTCGGTTTTGTCCTGTTTAGCTTTGGCTTTAACAACATTTTGCTTATTAAAATCAAACTGTATCTTATGAGTAGTAATATTA
>Ga0307379_10007442_pt1 | contig 14891 bp, 13 predicted proteins | sample UN2MG_FD_202237 | JGI IMG/M metagenome (GOLD analysis project Ga0307379, IMG submission 202237) | Soil microbial communities from Risofladan, Vaasa, Finland - UN-2 | ecosystem: Environmental > Terrestrial > Soil > Coastal area > Acid sulfate soil | place: Finland: Risofladan, Vaasa | collected... | reverse complement strand
AGACCGCCAGGATGCTCCCCGAGACCGACGCGACGCCGTAGGCCACGACCTTGTTCGCCTTCGCGCCGAGGTACCGGAGGACCGACGCCTGGCGGACGAAGACGCCGATCGCCCCCGCGATGAAAAACGCCGGCACCAGGCACAGGAGCACATGTTCCCGGGCGTACGACTTCGCCAGGGCGAGCGACTCCAGCACCGCCCCGTCGAACCGCTCCGAGCCGACCGGCAGAAAGTAGAAAACGAGGAATACGACCGCGAGGGCCGCCAGGATTATCCATTCGCGTTTGTGGTTCATGAGGATGTCTGCTCCGCGCACGCCTCGAACGCCGGGCGCGACTTCTCTCTCGGCCTACCGCGCCAGGGCCGCCTGCTCCCGGGCCGTTTGCTTCAGGACCGATTCCACGCAGTCCAGGAACCCGATCGCGCACGGCACCTTGCCGGCGGCCTCGGCGTTGGCGGCCAGCGCCTGGCATTTCGGACATCCCGTTCCGAGGGTCTGTATCTTCTTCACGACAACACCTCCATTCGGTTTGGCAAAGCTCACAGGGAAAGCAATATATTGACCATCATGAATGCTGCTGCGGCAAACGTGGTCAACGCGAAGATGGTTTTCAGGGCCTTTGGTTTAGTCTTCAGGCTCAGTTTCCCGCCGACGAAGCTCCCGACGATGGCGAGACAGGCGACGGGAAGGGCCCAGCGATAGTCGAAGTGTCCCACGGTGGTGTGTCCGAGTAATCCCATCAGTGCAGTTACGGCGACCATCGCGGAGGAGGTGCCCACTGCCACGCGCATAGGCACACCGCACAGCAGCACCATGAGCGGAACTTTGAACGAGCCTCCGGAGATACCCACGGCGCCCGCCGCCAGCCCCACGGCCGCCGTGATGGGGATCGCCAACCAGAGGTTCACCACATATTCGCTGTCCGCGAACCTGCGATGCCAGAACCCGAACCGCTTGTGTCGCGACACCGGACGCTCCCGCATCTTTAGCAGCATGCAGAACCCGGCCAGCACCAGGAGTCCGGACAGCAGGAACTTCAGCGTTACGCCGCTCACCAGGTAGGAGAAATGTCCCCCGACGAAGGCCATGATGTCAGTAGGAGGGTCGATGACCAGGGCGAGTTTCCAGTCTACCATCTTGTGCTTCTGGAAGATGAGCATCGCCGTGAGGGCCGCCGCCATCAGGATGAATTGACCACTGGTGGCGGCTTCGTGCATCGGCTGACCGGCAGCGACGAGCAGCGGCACGTAGAAGTTGCCGCCGCCACGACCTGTCATTGTCATGACCACGGCGATGACCAGAACGGCACAGGATGTCAGGACGATCCGCAGCATCACGTTTCCCTGGATTTGACGCTCTTCCCGCGGGAGCTGTGCCCGCTCTTGGAGAGGCGTGCCCAGATCTTCCCGGGCTTGAGTTCCTCCATGAGTCCCGGATAGCCGCCCGCCAGAAAGTACAGGATGAGAAAGACGGCCGCGAGGGCTGCCAGGATCGTCCATTCGTGTTTCTGGTTCATGGCGATGTCGGCTCCGCGCCGCCTCCGGCGTCGGGCGCGACTTCTCTCTCGGCCTACCGCGCCAGGGCCGCCTGCTCCCGGGCCGTTTGCTTCAGGACCGATTCCACGCAGTCCAGGAACCCGATCGCGCAGGGGCACCGCAGGCGGTAATAGACCTGGTTCGCGCGCTTCTCGTCCTCCAGGATTCCCGCCGACCGCAGGATCGCCAGGTGCTTCGAGACGGTGGACATGTCGGCGCCGACCATCTCGGTCAACTCGCAGACGCACCGCGCGCCGTGCGAAAGTTTCTCCACGATGAACAGCCGCGTCGGATGCGCGAGGGCCTTCAGGACCCGCGCCCGCGCGTCAAACCGTGCTTGTGTCCTGGCATCCATGGTTGCCGCCTTCCTTCTTGGCTCTTTGGCAATATAGGCAAACACCGTCCCAAAGTCAAGGGTTTTTGTGCGCCCGGCATGCCTTATTTAGCCCGGCGTGAATACACGCCGGGCGCCGTTCGTGCCGGGCGCCGTTCGTGCCGGGCGCCGTTCACGCCGGGCGCACTGGCGGACAAGCCGCCAGCCGGCCACGGCACGAGCCGTAGCCGTGCCTGGGTGCCACCCATGGCTCCTGTGCCGGGCGCCGCGGCGTCGCCCGTTGACAGACCCTGTGCGACCCCCTAGACTTGTCTCAACGACGAATCTGGAACGGGGGCGAGGGCAGCAGGCTGGAGTTCCGTTGCCGTTCATTCTGCGTTCTGCGCCTGCCCGCCGTAGCCTTGGCGAAGGCGGGTTCCGCATTGGTGAGGGTCGGATGGATCGTTTCGAGTATCGCGACGGCGGGCTGTGGTGCGAGGACGCAGCGGTGGCGGACCTGGCGCGCCGCTTCGGCACGCCGCTCTACGTCTATAGCGCCGGCACCCTGCGCGACCACTACCGCAAACTCGCCCGCGCGTTCGCGGCGCTCTCGCCGCTCATCTGCTTCTCGGTCAAGGTCTGCTCGAACACGCACATTCTTCGGCTCCTGGCGGAGGAGGGGAGCGGGTTCGACCTGGTGTCGGGCGGGGAACTTTACCGCGTCCTCCAGGCGGGCGGCGACCCGGGGCGCTGCTGCTTTGCCGGCGTCGCCAAGACCGACGACGAGATCCGATACGCCCTTGAGCAAGGCATACATCTGTTGAACGTCGAGAGCGAGGAGGAACTCCAGAACCTGGCGCGCCTCGCGGAGGAAACCGGACGGACCGCCCGGGCCGCCCTCCGCGTCAATCCCGACGTGGCCCCGAAAACCCACCGCTACGTCACGACGGGCAAACGGGAGACGAAATTCGGCGTGGACCTGGAGCGGGCGGAGCGCGTCTTCCGCGCGTTTGCCGATTCGCCCGGCGCGAGACACGTCGCCCTCGCCGGCATCCACATCCACATCGGGTCGCAGATCCTCTCCGTCGATCCGTACGTCGAGGCCGTCGAGAAGGCGCTCGACCTGGTGCGCCGGCTGCGCGCGGCGGGCCTTGAGGTGACCGCGCTGGACATCGGCGGCGGGTTCGGCGCCCATTACGAAGGCGGCGAGGCCCTCGGCGCCGACGCTTTCGGCCGCGCGATCGTCCCTCTCCTGGAGGACGCGGGTCTGGAGATCATCATGGAACCCGGCCGATTCATTGCGGCCGGCGCCGGCATCCTCGTCACTCAGGTCCAGTACGTGAAGGAGGGCGGCGACCGTAAGTTTCTCCTGTGCGATTCGGGGATGCACCACCTCATCCGGCCGGCGCTGTACGGCTCGTACCATCACGTCTGGCCGGTCGAACCGGGGCCGGACTTCGTGCCGCGCCAACGCAGCCGCGATGAGAGGATGCCCGGCACGGAGGTGGTGGACGTGGTCGGTCCGATTTGCGAATCGAGCGATTTTCTGGCGAAGGAGCGTCGCCTGCCGCCCGTCGCGCGCGGCGGCCTGCTGGCCGTCTTCAGCGCGGGGGCCTACGGCATGGTGATGGCGTCGGAGTACAATTCATTTCCCCGGCCGGCCGAGGTGCTCGTCGAAGGCGGCGAGGCGCGCCTCATCCGCCGGCGCGGAACCTACGACGACCTCGTGGCGCCCGAGAAGAACCTTTCGGACTAGTAGTCCGTTGCACTACGATTGATGGTTGCCGGGTGGCATGGCCACGCTCCGTTGCGTGGCCATGCATGCCCACGGAACGGACGCCGTGGGCATGCCACCCCTCAAACGAACTGCAACGGACTACTAGCGCGGGCCGCCGGCCGCCGGCAGGACCACGTCCACTTCGGCGGGCCCGTCGCGCGTCAGATGGAAGTCGACGGTTCTGGAGCGCCGGTCCGCCCGGGCGGTGATGCGGTACGATCCGAAGAAGGCGCGGACGGCGATGCGGCCTTCCTCGTCGGTCCTTCCGGCGGCATCGGTCCGCCAGAAGTGATTGATGAGCCGGTCCAGCGCCTCGTAGGCGGGTTTCGGCGAAAGGTCCGCCCGAAGCAATCCGCCCGGCGCGTTCTGCCACGCGAAGGCGTCCGACAGGTCCCACCACGAGATGCTCGCAACCTCGGGACGGGCGAACGCTTCCGTGTAGAACCGCCGGACGGCCTCGGCTTGTTCGGTCTCCTGGTCCGGCCCGCCGAGGATCGTGATGGCCGACACGTGGACCGGCAGGCGGGCCGCCGCCGCCTCGTCCAGCGTCCGGCGCACGAGGTCCACGGGCCAGGCGCCCGCGTGCTGATGCGCGAGGACGCCGACGCCCGCGACCGGGAGTCCGGCGGCCTGGAGCGCCGCCACCCGCTGCGCGAGGCGCCGGGCGTCCGGGTCGTGCAGGATGAGGCCGCCCTTCGGTCCGGCCGACGCCGCCCAGCGGACGACTTCGTCGGACGCCGCCGCCGCCGGTCCGACTCGGATGTTCCCGGCGATCGGGGTGAGAATGTCCCACCAGTCGACGCGGCCGGCGTACCGCGCGACGAGCCCGCGGACGTGCGACTCCGCCGCCTCCCTCGCCCCGCTTGGCGCCATCTCGGCCGTCCATCGCGGGACCGTTTCATCGAGCAGCAACGGATCGCCCTTGACGGAAAGGTTCTTTTTCTCGGCCCATCGCAGCATGCGGTCGAGGGTGTCGAACTCGTGGCGGCCCTGGCGGGGTTCGATCGCGGACCAGTAGAGCGGCACGGTAACCAGGTTAAAGAGGTGCGTCAGCCCGTCCTCATACAGCCGATTCTTCCGCTCGCCGCCCCATTGCCCGAGGGCGAACGCGTTGCATCCGAATAGAAACTCATGCTGCGTCTGGACGATCTCGACCTCGGCCCCCTCGATGCGCCCGCCCTCGGCGTCGAGGACGCGGACCGTCAGGTCCCGCTGGCGCCAGTTGCGGATGTCGCTTTCGAGGCGGGCCATCAGGACGTGTTCCTTCTCCACCTGGTCCGCCAGCCGCCGCGTGCCCTGGAGCACCTCGGCCAGACGAAGCGCCGCGGAGGCGGTATCGCGCTCCGACACGCGCACCCCGCCGAGCGTTTTCCACGCGCCCGCAGCGTCGGCCATCGCGCCCAGCAGGTTCCTCGTCTCCGCGCCGAGCGATTCCGACAGTCCGGCGGCGGCGTCCACGGCCGCCGAGGCCGCTTCGAGCGGTTCGTCCGCGCCGTCGCCGTGGAGGTGGCCGCGCCAGACCGACGCCAGCGAATCGAAAAACTCCAGGCCCAGCGTTCGCGCCCCGGAGTATGCCCCGAACGTCACGTACCCCGCGGGCAGCGCTTCCAGACGCCCGCGCCGCATCTGGAGGTCCGAAAGTGTCTGCTCCGCCCACCCCACCAGGTAGAGCGTCGCCTCGGCCCGCCGCTCCAGCGTGACGGCGTCGTCGAGACGGTACTCCCCGGTGAGCGCGGCGGGCGGGTCGGCCTGGTGCGGGACCTCGATGGGCCGATTCTTGCCGTCCGCCACACGGACGGAGAACGCCCACTGCGCCCCGTAGTCCACCACGCGGACGAGCAGGCGATGCCAGCCGCCCGACAGTTCGACCACGATCTCCTCGGCGTCCGCGCGCCAGGGACGCCTCACGTCGTGCTCGAGAAGCACCCGGCCGTCGATCTCCGCGCGGACCGCGTCGTCGCTCCCCAGGCGCAGGATGTACGTCCCGTCCGCCGGCACCCGGAAGAACGTGTGCGCCAGGGCGGTGCCGGTCGGCGGGTCGGGAAACAATCGGCGAAGGTCCACCCGGCCGTCCTCCTCGGCGCGTGCCCGCAGCCAGACCCGCCCCAGCGAATAGAGGCCGGGATACCCGACGGCGTCGGGCGCGAGGGCGGGGACCGCGAGGCGCGTCCCCTCGAGGGGTCCGCAGACGGCCCAGTCGCGCAAGAATCCCCCGGTCCCGCGCGCTGCGCACGGGGCTGCCATGGCGAGCAGGATGAGCAGCACCGCCGCCGGCGTCCGCCACGGATTGGATGGAACGCGTTTCACGGCTCGTCTTTCCCCGCGCACAGAAGGCCCCCTCCCGGGGCCTTAGGCCGCAAGCATTTTAACACCAGGGACGGGGCAAGGTTACGGTCGGGATGGGGCGAGGGCGGCGAGTTTGGCGGCGAGGCGAGCGGCGGCGAAGTCGCTGGCGATGTCGCCCTGGGCCGAAAGTTCCACGAGGTCGGCGCCGACGACCGGGTGTTTCTTGAAGATGCGTTCCAGCAGTCGCATCGTCTCCCACCATCCCAGCCCGCCCGGCTCGGGGGTGCCGGTCGTCCGGATGACGCCCGGGTCGAGGCCGTCGACATCCACCGTCACATAGACGGGGCCCTCGAGGGCGTCGGCGGCCTCCAGAAGCGCGTCGGAGCCGGCGAACTTGCTGGCCCAGAAGATCGGCAGCCCGTGCGCCTCGGCAAACTCGACTTCCTCGCGGCAGGCGTTGCGAATGCCGACGTGGACCGTCCGGTGTCCGTCCTCGACGATGCGGCGCATGACGCAGGCGTGGCTGTAGGGGGTCCCTTCCCAGGAGTCGCGGAGGTCGGCGTGGGCGTCCAGTTGAAGGACGGAGAGTCGTCCGTGCTTTTTGGCGGCGGCCCGCACGAGGCCGAGCGTGATCGCGTGCTCCCCGCCGAGCGCGAGCACCCACTTGCCGTCCGCGTACAACCGGCCGGCCACGGCCGTCAGGCGGTCCGTCATCGCGTCCGGCGACCCGAGGGCGGGCGCGACCGACGGATGCGTGTGGATGGGGGCGTCGGTGAGGTCGCGCCCCGTCTCGGGGTCGAAAGTTTCGACCTGTCGGCTGGCGGCGAGGATGGCGTCCGGTCCGCCGCGCGTCCCGGCGCCGTAGGACGTCGTCGCCTCGAACGGAACCGGCAGGACGACGACGCGGGCCGACTCGTAGGCCGACGCGGCGGCCGACAGACCGAGGAAATTGTGCGGGATGAGTTCCGGTTCGTCCATGGTCTAGCGGCGCTCGGCCTTCGCTATTCGAAGAGGTCCTGCTGTCCGGTGACGAAGACGGCGGCCGCCAGGACGGTGGTCCACCGTCCGAGTTTGCAGCACTCGGCGCTCTGGGTGATGTTGCGCGTGGTGACGATCTTGCCGCTCATCAGGTAGATCTGTTTGCGTTCGTCGTAGGCCGACTCGGGGGCGAACTCGAGGCCCAGGGTGGTGGCGAGCATGGTGGCGGCGAGGTCCTCGGCGTAGTCGCCGGCGATGGCGCCCGTCTGGCCGAACGCGTGATGCTCCGAGAGATACCCGTACTGCGTTCCCTCGGCGGGAACCGCCAGGCCGATGGAGGCGGCCGCGAGGCGGTTCGGCTCGTTGTCGGCGGCCTCGGCCATGACGCAGTAAACGATCTGTCCGGGGGGCAGTTGGGCCAGACCCTTGTCGCGCGCCACGATCTTGCATCCGGGCGGAAAGATGCTGGAGACGCGCACGATGTTGTATTTCTCGATGCCGGCGTCGCGGAGCGCCAACTCGAAACTCGCCAGTTTCTCGCGGTGAATCCCCACGCCCTTCGTGAAGAACACCTGCTTTGGCACCATCTCTTGTCTCTCCTTTCCCGGCGCGCCGGGATTCGCCGAGTAGTATCGTCGGCTTCGCCGCCTCTGAGTTTCACCCCTTGGAAGCGCGCCATTGTGCGCGTCGCGGAAAATTCTACAAGAGTTTTTTGAGCCGCACTTTCAGACCCCGGAGCGCCCGGCCGCGGTGGCTCCGACGGTTCTTCGCCGACGGCGCCAGTTGGGCCATCGTCCGCCCCGCGTCCGGAAGGTAAAAGTACGGGTCGTAGCCGAACCCGTTCGCCCCGGCCGGCCGGTCTGTGATCCGCCCCTCGCAGGCGCCTTCGGCCACGAGGAGAACGCGGTCCGGCGTGGCCAGGGCGACCACGCACCGGTATCGGGCCGTCCACGTCTCTTTCGGATGGTCCGCGAGCGCCTCCAGGAGCGTGCGGTTGTTGAGGCCGTCGTTGCCTTCCTCGCCGCCCCAGCGGGAGGAGCGGACGCCCGGCTTTCCCGCGAGCGCGTCCACCTCGAGGCCCGAGTCGTCGGCCAGGGCCCACTGGCCCGTCGCCTGGGCGTAGGCGAGCGCCTTGGCCTTCGCATTTTCCTCGAACGTTTCACCTTCTTCGGGGACGGTCGGCACGCCGGAAAAATCCGCCAGCGAGCGGACCTCCAGGTCCAGCCCGTCCAGCATGGCGGCCATCTCCTCGAACTTCTTGCGGTTCTGCGTCGCGATCACCACCGTTCGCGCCATCCCTCGGACCTCACATCTTCGTCGCCGTCACCGACCCGACGAGGACAAAGTCCAGGTCCTTCAAGCCCCGCGCCAGGCGCGGGCTTTTGCGGACCATCTCTTCCGCGAGGCCGGCCGCGTCGAGAACCTGGCGCGTCGCCTCCGGGCTGAGGATCAGGAGTCGCCGATCTTGAGCGGCACGCTGGAGGGCGGCGGCCAGGGCGTCGGCGGCGGCACGGTCCGCCCCGAGTTCGGCCGCTTCCGGGCTCGCCGCCGACAGGCCTACCTGCCCGATCCGCACCCGCTTGGCCGGGCCGAGCGACGCGACCAACTGCTTGACGAGCGCCTCGACCAGGGGCCCGATCTCCCGCTCGTGCTGCGCAACGCCCGACGCCTGCCCGCGCCCCGCCGCCACGCCCGTCTCCGTGCTCACCAGGCTCAGCGTGACGCGATAGAGGACCTTCGGCAGCGGCGGCCGGGTGGAGGCCGTTGCCTCGCGGCCGGGAATCCGGATCGCCGTCGAATGCACCGGCGTCACCTGGTCCTCGATCCGCAGGTAGGAAAACGCCCGCAGAATCTCCAGCGCCTTCGGATGGACGATCGTCGGCTTGACGCCCGGCCGGCCGATCTTCGATGCGTCGTCGAAAAGGTCCGGCCCAAACGCGCCGATCGTGACCATCGAGAGGCGCGGGCCGTGGTAGACGTAGGCTTCCCAGCCCTCCTTGCGCAAGTTGGCGGCGTAGGCCTGGGCGTTTTCCTTTCGGCCGAGCGATTCCCAGCCCGCCACGTACAGGCTGTAGACGCCCGGCGCCTCTTCCAGCGCCCACGAGGTTTTCGGAGCCGGCTCCGGCACGGGCACGAGCAACACGCCCTGGAACGGGTACTGGCCGCGAGCGTCCCGGATCCGGCGTACCCGCCCCATCATTTCCCGCGCCTTCGTATCGTTCCACGTGCGGTACCGGCCGACGCACACGGCCGCGTAGTCGGGCCCTTCGACCACGAAGACGTCCGGCAGTTTCTGGTCCGCCAGTTCGCCGGCCAGACGGTCGGCGCTCGGGCGCGCCTCCGGCCCTTGGTATTCGACCAGGAGGATCGTCAAATCCCGCTGCGCGGGTTCGCATCCGCCGAGCGCCGCCGCCAACGCCAGTGCCGCCGCCAGCAGTCCCGGCGCGCCCCGCCTCGCCCAGGCTCGTGCGTTCATGGTGACCCTCCGGCCCCTCGTCGCCTGCCGCCCCGGCGCCGGCGTTTCCTGCGGGCCCCTGCCTGGGCCTCGGCCAGCCGCTTGCACCCCTGGTGCGCCAACCGCACCAGCCGAACCATCTGGTCCTCGGTGAAGGTCGTGCCTTCGCCGGTCGCCTGGACTTCGATCAGCCGGCCGGCCGGCGTCATCGCCACGTTCATGTCCACCTCGGCCGCGCTGTCCTCCTCGTACGCGAGGTCCAGCCGCGCCTCGCCGTCCACCAGGCCGCAACTGACGGCCGTCGCCCGGTCGGCGATGGGTTCGGCGTCGGTGACGAGCCGGCCATCGGCCCGCGCCCGGTCCACCGCCCGCGCCAGCGCCACCCATCCGCCCGTGATGGCGGCGGTGCGCGTCCCGCCGTCGGCCTCCAGCACGTCGCAGTCCACGATGAGTGTGTTCTCCCCGAGGGCCGCCAGGTCCACCACGGCCCGCAGGGCCCGCCCGATGAGGCGGCGGATCTCGGTCCCCCGCGAGTCCACGCCCCACGGTCCGTCGCGCCGCATGCGCCGGCCCGCCGACGCCGGCAGCATCCCGTACTCCGCCGTCACCCAGCCGGTGCCGCGGCCCTGGAGCCATCGCGGCACACCCGCCTGGAGCGTCGCCGTGCAGACGACGCGCGTGCGGCCCAGTTCCACGAGCACCGACCCGTCGGCCGTGCCGATGAAATCCGCCGTCATCTTCACAGGCCGTAACTCCGCCGCTTTTCTTCCATCCGGTCGTATCATGCTGCCCCCGGTGCAAAGTTCCAAGTTCGACACCAAACGCCAAACTACAAATCAACAATGCCCAAGGCCGCGGCTCCGCCGCGTTTGGTCATTGCTTTTTGCTGTTTGCCGTTTGCCGTCCGGTTCCGCGTTCCGCGTTGAGGACGTCCGCGAGGACGTCCAGCCCTTCGTCCAACTGTTCCCGCGTGATCGTGAGGGGCGGCATGATGCGCAGGACTGTCCCATGGGTGCAGTTGATGTGCAGGCCCTTCGCCAGGCACGCCGCCGCGACGCCCGCCCCGCTTTCGGTGAGTTCCACGCCGACCATGAGCCCCGCGCCGCGGACCTCGGCGATGAGCGGTGAGTCCTGCTTCAGTTCCAACATCCGCTGTTTCAGATACGCCCCCATTTTCTGGGTGTTTTCCAGGAGGTTCTCGTCGCGGATGATCTCGAAGACCGCGCACCCGGCCGCCGCCGCCAGCGGGTTCCCGCCGAACGTCGAGGCGTGCGTGCCGGGCTTCAGGTGCTCCGCGACCTCGGGCTTGGCGCACATGGCGCCGATCGCCGTCCCGCCGCCCAACTGCTTGGCCATCGTCATGATGTCCGGTTCGACGCCCGGCACCTGATAGCCCCACCACGTGCCGCAACGCCCGACGCCCGTCTGCACCTCGTCGAAAATCAGAACCATGCCGCGCTGGTCGCACAGGTCGCGCAGGGCCCGCAGAAACTCCGCGTCGGCGACGTTGACGCCGCCCTCGCCCTGGATCGGCTCGATGAGGATGGCGGCGGTTTCGCCGTCCACCAACTTTTCGACGGCCTTCAGGTCGTTGAGCGGTGCGTACGAGAAGCCCGGCACGAGGGGCGCGAAGCCCTGCTGGTACTTCGGCTGCGCCGTCGCCGTGATCGCCGCGAACGTCCGCCCGTGGAAACTGTTCTCGAACGAGATGATCTTGTACTTTTCCTTGGCCGTCGCCAGGCGCGCCAGTTTAATCGCCCCCTCGTTCGCCTCGGCGCCGGAGTTGCAGAAGAAGCACTTCCCGCCGAACGACGTCGTCGCGATCCACTCGGCCAGGCGGCCTTGAGGCTCGGTGTACCATGTGTTAGGCATGAAGATGAGTTTGGCGGCCTGCTTGGCGATCGCCTCCGCGAGGCGCGGATGGCAATGGCCCACGCCCGTCACCGCCCACCCGCTGAAAAGGTCCAGGTAGCGCTTGCCGTCGGCGTCCCAGATGTACGGCCCTTCGCCGCGCACCGCCACCAGGGGCAGGCGCGTGTAGTTGCTCATCACGTACTTGTTGAACCGTTCGATGGTTTCCCGGCTCTTGGGTCCGGGTTGGCTTGTGTCGCTCATTTTGTGAATCCTTTTCGAGGTCCTCGCTCCCCTTCGGGTCGCGGCTAAACAGGAAATTTTATCGTTGGGCGATGACGTTTCGGCATCGCTCGCAGAGGTTCTTCGGCTCGCCCTGGCCGACGCTCGGCCACCAATTCCAGCACCGCTCGCACCTCGAATACTTCTGCGGCAGGAGGACGGCGGAGGCGAAACGTTTCTGGTCCGCCTCGCCGGCCTCGGCCCGCTCGCCTTCGAGCGCCTCGGCCTCCTCGGGCGACACCAGCACCAGTTCGCTCACCAGGAGGAGCGCCGCCAGCGTCTCCGCGCCGACCTTCGCCAGTTCCGCCCGCTCTTTCTCATCCGCCGGCGCGAGGGCCACCCGCGCCTCGGTGTGCTTGGCGAAACGGCCCTTCTTGCGGAACACCTCGAGCAGGGCGTACGCGTCGCGCCGGACGTCCATCAGCCACTCCCAGTGGGCGAGCAAGTCCTCGTCCAGGAGGTCCGCGTCGACCTCGGGCCAGCGCGCGAGGTGAACGCTCGGCTCGCGCGTGTCCCGGCGCGCCGGGACCGCCGGAGCCAGGTGCTCCCACGCCTCCTCCGCCGTGTGCACCAGGATCGGCGCCAGCAGGCGCACGAGCACGTCGGCTGTCTCGGCCATGGCCGTCTGGGCGCTGCGGCGGCGGGGCGCGTCGGCCGCATCGCAATACAACACGTCTTTCTGCACGTCCAGATAGAACGCCGACAGGTCGCTCACGCAGAAGACGTGGACCAGGCTGAAGACGCGATGGAACTGGAACGCCTCCATCTGGGCCGTCACGTCCGCCACCAGTTGCTGCCCCCGCGCCAGCAGCCACCGGTCGATCGCCTGCAAGTCGGCCGGCTTCACCGCGTTCTTCTTCGGGTCGAAGTCCCCCGTGTTCCCCATCAGGAACCTGAGGGTGTTGCGGATCTTGCGATAGGCGTCCTGGAGGTTCGAGATGAGGGCGTCCGAGGCGCGGATGTCGTAACTATAGTCCACGCTCGAGGCCCAGAGCCGCACCACGTCCGCCCCGAGCCGCCCCACCTCGTCCAGGACGTTCACCGTGTTGCCGAGACTCTTCGACATCTTGCGGCCCTCTTCGTCCACCACGAAGCCGTGCGTGATGCACGTGCGGAACGGCGGCTGGCCGCGCGCCACCACCCCCAGCACGAGGCTCGACTGGAACCACCCGCGGTGTTGGTCGGAGCCTTCGAGGTAGAGTTCGACCGGCATGCCGAGGTCCTCGGCCTCGCAGACGCTCCGCCAGGAGACGCCCGAGTCGAGCCAGACGTCGAAGACGTCCGTCTCCTTGCGCCACTTTCTGCCGCCGCACTCCGGGCACGCCGGCGGAGAGCCGAACACCTCTTCGACCGTCGCCTCGTACCACGCGGTGCTCCCCCTTAGGCCGAAGAACTTTCCGGCGGCGCGCATCATGTCGCCCGTGAGGAGCGCTTTGCCGCACCCTTCGCAGTACAGGGCCGGGATCGGAACGCCCCAGAGTTTCTGCCGGCTGATGCACCAGTCGGGGCGCGTCAGAATCGTCCCGCGGATCCTCGCTTCGTTCCACGCGGGGACCCACTGGACGCCGCCCGCCGCCTCCAGCACCCGCTGGCGCAGGCTCTTGCCCGTCTCGCCGGAGTCGAGCGCGACGAACCACTGCTCGGTCGCGCGGAAGATGACCGGCTCCCGGCACCGCCAGCAGTGCGGATACCGGTGGACCGTCACTCCCTCGGCCACGAGGTGCCCCGACTCGGCGAGGCGCTTCATGATGATCGGGTTGGCTTCCCACACGCTCTTGCCGCGGATCCACTCCGGCACCGATTCGTCGAACCGTCCATCCGCCAGGACCGGGCTGTAGGCCGGCAGGCCGCACTTCATGCCCAGCAGGTTGTCCTCGCGCCCGTGGCCGGGGGCGATGTGCACGAGGCCCGTGCCCATATCCTCAAAAACCATATTTGGGTCGGCAAAAACTTGCCGCAAATCTTTGCCCTGTGGCGGCCCCATAAAAGGGTGCGTATAGGTCTGGCCGTCGAGGTCTTTGCCGGTGAGCGTTACAGCTTCCGAGAGCTCCCCAATTGGGAAGCCGAGCGTTTCGGCGCGGCCCACTTTGACAATCAAATAGCAATCTGAACCGCAATGAAAGACGGGCAAAGCCTCGTATTCGAGGTCCGGATGGACCGCGACCGCCAGGTTCGCCGGCAAGGTCCACGGAGTCGTGGTCCAGATCATCAGGTAGACAGGCTTGCCATGCAGTTTCTCCGGCAGTTTGGCTACGGATTCCTCTGTTAACTGAAAGAGGACATGGACGCTCGGCCCCTCGTCGTCGGCGTACTCGAGTTCCGCTTCCGCAAGGGCCGTCTCGCAACTCGCGCACCAATGGATCGCCCGCCGGTCGCGGTACAAGAGGCCCTCGTCCGCCAAGGCCGCGAGGACTTCCATCTGGCCTTCCTCGTATGCCGGGTCGAGCGTGAGGTACGGCTTGTCGAACCGCCCCAGGACGCCCAGGCTCTGGAACTGTTCGCTCTGGACCTTGGCGTAGCGCAGGGCGTACTCGCGGCACCGATCGCGGATCTGGGTCGCGCTCAAGGCGTCGGCCTTGGGCCCGAGTTCCTGGCGGACCTTGTGCTCGATCGGCAGGCCGTGGCAATCCCAGCCGGGGATGTACGGCGAATCGTAGCCGCGCATCGTCTTGTACTTCACGACGATGTCCTTCAGAATCTTGTTGATGCCCGTCCCGATGTGGATGTCGCCGTTGGCATACGGCGGGCCGTCGTGAAGGACGTACCGTCCCTTCGGATGCTCCGCGGCGCGGATCATCCGATAGAGGTCCATCTCGGCCCAGCGGCGGCGCAGGGCCGGCTCGCGCTGGACCAGGTTCGCCTTCATCGGGAACTCGGTCCGCGGCAGGTTGAGCGTGTTTTTATAGGCGCTTTCGCCCATGGTGGCGTTCCTTGCTCAAACGCGCCCCGCAAGTTTACCCGCCGTGGCGGGCGGGGCGGCTAAACGTTTAGCCGGTCGCCTCGCCCCGTCGAGTCGCCTGCGGCGCCTTGGCGACCGCGTAATGTGAAAACAATGCCCTGGCGCCGCTTCGCAGGCAGCGTGCCAGGGCTGCGTTCTCTTGCTCAACCGCGTCTGCCCTTTCCGGCACGCTCCTTTCCGCCCTCGCCACGGATCCAACCCCGTGGAACTGAAGAAGATATCGGCCTGCCGGCGTGCCTGTCAACTTTCTTTTTGCCGCCCCCCAGGTGGGTGTGGCCGTTTTTCGTGGCATGGTGTTGGCGCCGGGTCGTTATGAGGCGGCTTCAGCCGCCTTTGCGCCGCGTGAGCGGCGAGTAGACCGGGGCTTGTAGCCCCGGTTCGCAAGCGCGCCAAGACAGCCTGTTGTTTTTCTTTTCCCTCTCCGCCCCGCTGAAAGCGGGGCGGAGAGGGAAAA
>Ga0307379_10007441_pt1 | contig 14894 bp, 15 predicted proteins | sample UN2MG_FD_202237 | JGI IMG/M metagenome (GOLD analysis project Ga0307379, IMG submission 202237) | Soil microbial communities from Risofladan, Vaasa, Finland - UN-2 | ecosystem: Environmental > Terrestrial > Soil > Coastal area > Acid sulfate soil | place: Finland: Risofladan, Vaasa | collected... | reverse complement strand
GGTCGCTGTCCCCCTTTTCCAGGACTTATTCGCAGCAAAGAGTTATTCCCCCACAAACGGAAACGCAGAGCACTATTACATCTCTAAGGCCATTTTTCAGTTTTCAGCCTGACCCCATGACTTCTCTATAAGCTCTCATTCTCTTCACTGTGATAAGTTGATTATAGTTAAGAAATATCAAAATGGTTTTTATTTATCACTTGCTGCTTTCTCTCCATATATTAATTCCCCCATATTCAGGAAAAACTCTATTAAATAGAATTCTGAGATTGCTATTATTTTTTAAGTCAGAATAGTACTTTTCAATTCCATTTTCAAATTGATGATGTAGCGTTAGAATGTCTATCTTAAAGTCTTTCTTATTAAGTTGATGTAAAAGTCCAGTTCCTTTTTGCTGAAGGATAAAATTGTAGATTTTATCTGCTTTGATATCTTTGCTATACAATCCAAATCCGTGAAACAGTGCGTTTCTTAATTGGTAGATGGCAATTGCATCTTCTTGTGAGACGGAACTAAAATATTTTGTTATAAAATGCTTAAAACGGTCCTTTACGTGATCCTTGTCTGTTCCATGCAGGAATTTACCAAGAAGGTCAACACCGGTAAGAATAAGCATAGTTGCTGCAAATAGTTCCTGCGAACAAGCAGTTTTCAATTTTTTACCGGTATTTGGGTCAATACATAAACAAGAAGAGATTTCCCGTCTTAACAAATACAGAGCACTATGGAATTCACCAAATAACCTTGCTGGAAGGGATGTTGCCAGAAAAAAAACTTCAATGTTTTTCATTCCTGTATCATCTTTATCAAACATAATTACCTCCTCATCAGAAGATATAAAATCAGTTTTTTACTGCCTTAATTCGCCATATTCTTTTTCGTATTCCTGAAATGTTAGGTGTCAGGCTAAGAAATAAGATATAACTACCCAACATGACTACATCAAAAATTCCATAAAGCCCACCCACAGTTTTAACCGAATTCCATTATTATTTTACAATGCACGCCGAAGTAGTTGCGGATTCAGAATTAAATTTATCAATAGAAAAATATTACCAGAAATTAATTAATGTGTCAATGAAAAAATGTGATTCTACGGTTCCTGACCTGAGAAGAGTCTAAAATCGCTACTGAACCACAAAAGGCGAAGGGTCAATAAATTAAGAAAATGGTCGCTGTCCCCCTTTTACCCCTTTTAAATTCACAGATTCAAGAATGCTATCTCTTATTTCTTAGTCTGACCCCATTTCCCTTTTACTGAACCAGAAAGTTGAAGGGTAAAGAAACTAAGAAAATGGCCGCTGTCCCTAATTTGGGGAGATGTCAAACAAAAAATCCCTTAGCAAAGTAGAAATGTCACTTTTTTAGCTAAATGAAAATGTCCTATTCTATTACGTATTTTTTAAATGTCCTAAAATCACAGAGCCTGCCTGCCCTGTTAGATATGTAATATTCTAATGGGGTCCTAATTTTCCATCCTGCTGCTATATCTTATTTCTTAGCCTGACACCAATTCACATAGACCCCGTCGTTCAAGAGTCAAGAGGGTATGTTATCTTTCAAGCTGACCCGTTTGTTTCAAATCTTATAATATTGGAATCTCTAATTTTCATACTTATATTAACCTTCTTACCTCTGCTGATCTTAAAATATCACCCCGTACTCTTGCAAGTTGTCTTTTAAGCTGGTCAGCATTCGACTCCGGTTGATCTGATTTTGTAAAATCCTGAATTAATTGTATAACAATAGATAAGCCCTCACATACAATCGCAATATCTTTTCTTCCCCATGCAAGGTTCAAAAAACTAACTAATGAACCAATTGAAATTGGCATCCAACGCTTAAATTGTTTTGCAAATCGCATCTTTCTAAAGTTAATTACTCCTTTATGAAAGTCTTCTGTAATCTCTGCTATGCGATCCTGAAGATTTTTTGGATTTTCAATTTTCTGAAGCCTGTTAAGAGAGCAGATTTCATCCACTGCCCTATGAAAGAGCACTCTTATCTCAGAATAAGCTTGTCTAAGTTTCACATATTTCTCCATTTTCATTTTCTCTACCTCTATTGGAATCTCACAGCAAATTAGAGAGTTTGCAAGTACGGAATCAGGTTCACCAATTGTGCTAATATCTAGAGCATTGAGTGCGTTAATAGTGAAGTCTATTTCATGTTCAGTAATAGTATTCCACCCATTTTTCCGAGCCAGTTTATCCGCAATAAGAGAAAGTATCAAACGACTCGCATCTTGATTGACAATCGAAAATGAATCACTTGCAAGATTATTAGCAAAGCACTGCAAATCCGGTCTAACTAATCCGAACTCTTCCAACAGGTTCCTTACTTCATTTGATATCTTTGTATTATGTAAAAATGCATAGCCCTCAATTTCAATTGCACCAGTTTTGTGAATTTTAATTTTTATACGTGACATTTTTTCTCTTGTTTTTTTTCCTTTTATCTCTGTGAATGCTTTTTTTAACCTGTCCAAATTTATAGTATCTATTTGTACGTCTGATTTAATTGGACTGATAGTTTCAATCGCCCCTGGTATGGTATCCATAAGCTCTTTAATCCCCCAAGGAGGACTAATAGACACATCCCTTGGAACGATTGTCCTGATTTTATCATAAAAAAGTAATGAACTACGTGCCCAACTACCAGATGGATAAGCACTAGGATAAAATAATGAAACAAAATTTGTCATATTTTATAATATCATTATTTTGAGCAAAAGTCAAGTAAAACGTGTGTTTTCTGGATAAGCACTTAAATTTATTATTGAAGGCATATTAAAAGAAGTATTTTCCGTTGTCAAGGGAGAATTAAAAGATGTTATATTTATTTTCCCAACATCGCCATCATGTTTGAATTCCTACAATAGAATAGCATATCAGTGAGATTAAAAGCTTCCTTCATCTTCTCTATAATTCCACGCACTTTTTTACGGTACTCTTGAGCATTTGCTAGAGTAGGTCTAAAGCCATCTTTGTGGGCAACATCGTTTCTCATTTCATTAATCTTCAATTTCTTGAGTTCGAAAAAGAGCTCGCGCCGAATGCCATCTGATTTTGCCTTAATTTGATCATCACTTAGCTCATTTTTTGAGAATTTCTGAAGGTCCTTCACATAGCTTGATACATGGTGCTTGCTAAGAAATTGTTTATTATAGATATAAAGATCAAAAACAACATTAAGCAGTTTCTGATAGGTAAAGCCCTCAAAATCTTTTTGAACACTTTCAGAGAAATCATTAAAATCCTTGTGTCTTCTATTATCAGCACCGAAAATTCCTCGCCTATATGGTTCCCACAATAATTTGATGTCAATGCATTTCATGAAGAATGCTTCGCAAGCCTGGCAAAGATTAATAATGCAAAACATATACTTTTTCTGTTTTATCAGATCTTCAGAATCACTCAAAAAATACTCATATTTCTCATCCACATTATCGCCAATGATTAAGAAATCCCTTTTGCAATGAAGACACTTAACTGGCTTTCCAGATGCAGCTCCAATTGATTTAATGTCAGTTATCCTATTGAGTACGTTCCTTTCACCACATATCGGACATGCAACTTCATAATTTTCATATGTAGCCTTGAAATAATCTCCATCTGCTTGAGGTAATTTCATTTTATCTTCAACTTTCATTTATTCCTATTAATGCAATAATGTATTTAAAAACGGTTAATTTCAAAAACCAGCACAAAGCATAGATAAATGTCTCATTATAGAGATTTCTTCTTATTACTTATCTGTACAATAAACCTAATGAAATTACCAGTTAAATAAATAATAAAATCCAATTCATCCACCGGACATTTCTCGTTATGTTTGACATTTTCATTCTGATATGTTGTATATTGAGCTATAAGAGTTACATACATGCTAGCAATCTCTTGACTGATTCTACACTCACTAAGATATCTCATTAGATAATCTTTTTGTTTCTCCAAAGACTTGCGATTCTTTAGAATTTTCTTAATCAACTGCTCAAGAGAAAATCGCAAATTGTCCAAAATATTTCTTTGATTATCTTTATCACTATATCCTTTAAGGGCTAAGAGAAAATATTTCTTTGATTTGGGGTACTCTTCAAGCCACTCTAGGACATCATTAACCAATTTTTCATCAAGTATCTTTGCACCTAAAGGGTAAATTATTATACAATTTTCTCCACATCTTTTAATAGCCAAGTTCATTTGTGACAATTCAATATCTTCTTTAAAATTCTTATACAGATTTGCACTCTTATCTTTAGGTAGGTTAAGCCAGAATAGAACTTGAATTAACTTAACAAATTCCTTGAAGTTTTTCTCCTCCATAAACAAATTATAAATACGAGTTTGAGAAAAAACCATTCCCTGAAGTCTAGTAAGATATGAGATAGAAAAATCCAATAAAGTACTCGATCTGGCATAGTGTTTGCCAATTATTTTCATGAAGCTACGTTCATATCTTTCGTTCCCAAGGAATAACATACCTAAAACTTCATCAATAGATGTAAGGATTCTACCCTTAAAATCTTGAAATTTCCTCTGATCATCATATTCAATATCCCATCTCCTATAGAAATTTTCGGTTCTTTTTCTTATCTTCATCTTTCAACCAATCTTATTTCTTAGCCTGGCACCATCCTTTTTTCCATCCTCTTTTTTAACGTCGCCGTTTTAGAATTCCTTTTTGTTGAAGCTCCCTTATCTTACCTGAAACTTGACCCTGACTATGATGGAGTTTCTTCCGAATTTCAGAGACCGTCCTGCCTTCTTTGTATATCTTTATTAGTCGTTTTACAAGTGATTCGGTCCAGATTGACCTTTTTGAAATTTGCTTAGGTCCTTTTTTGTAAGTTGTGGTTTTAGATTTTGCTTTTGATCTCGCTTTTATAACTCCGTTTCGTTGGAGATGTCTTATTTTACCGGCAACTTTACCAGGTGTAAGTTTGAGAACTTTGCTGATTTTAGCATATGTTTTTCCCCTTCTATAAAGCTTAATAAGTGTTTGCTCACGATTTGGAGTCCATGTGCGATGCTTAGATGCTTCCTTGCTTTTAACTTCCTTTTTGGCTTGATTGTTTCCCAAAGGTATTAAGCCAAATTTCTCCTTAAATATATTCCACTGTCTTTTTTCTTCTTTCCCAGCTGTTTTTCCGCACGAAGTTTCCTTCACATCGAAATTTAGTTTGTTCCCATGTTTAAGATAGCCATAAACAATCCTACTTGCTCCTTCACTTGGCTTCCCACTTAGGTGGTTTGTCAATCTTCCATTTACTCCATTTTTTGGAGTTCCCCCCTTTCCTATATATAGAACGTCGCTTTTTCCTTTCGGATAAGTAAGCTTGCCCTTCGATAGGTAAATAGTGTATACGCCGCAAACTATCCCTTTTTCATCTAGAAATTTGTAAATCCCTTTTTCAGAGAAGTTATATCTCTTTCTTTTCCCCATTTTCCCCCCCTCTCGTTTGTTAAGATTGGCAGGTAAAATCGATGAAGCTTATCTACCGTGAACTATTTCTTAGCTTTTCGCATATACAATCTGATATCTATCACCCCTTTCATTATACACTGTGGCAAAGTAGCTGTTTATATCTCTTTTTTGTTTTAACGCCCTTTACTATATAGAAGTTCTCTATTTATGTCAAGACTTTTTCTTAGCAAAATGAAAATGTCCTATTTTATTCCTAAGTTCCTTAAACTATGGTGCGTCTAAATTTCAGTTTTCAGCCTGACCCCATCGAGTTTTCTTTTCAAGGTCAAGGGAAAAATCAGAGACTGTTATAGCAAAATAGAAATGCGTGCCCTGTTAGATATGAAATATTCTAACGGGGTCCTATTCTATTCCCATATTTTTTAACTTCCTAAATTCACAGATTCAAGTCGAAGATGCTGAGTAAGAACGAAGTGCACCGACCCCATACACCAGAATTAAATTTATTAAAATAATATTGACAGAAATAAATTAATCTGTCAATGAAAAAATGTGATTCTGCGGTTACCTGCCCGGGAAGAATCTAAAATCGCGACTGAACCACAAGGTCGATGGGGCAAGGAATTAAGAAAATGGTCGCTGTCCCTAATTTTCCGCGATTCGACCCGCTCTCCATTCTCTGTAACAAGCGGCATCCCGATGTCAATAACAATTCGACTCTTCTTATTCCTTACTTCAACACAAGATCCCCCAATCTCATGCGCACCACGATGGACGGTGATGTTCATAAATTTACGATATTTCTACCCATTGTTTGGACATTCCTGATTTTAGTTGGGGTTTATATTTTCCCTTATGGCAATGAAAATCTTCATCAGGTGTTTTAAATAAAAGTAGATTGTTTGTTAACTTTAATTCAGACTTTAAATGTTTTATCAAATCAAAACAATTCTGTTTATCTTTCTCTCGCCTTTTCCCTTCTATCCAGTAATCCCAATATTTCTTGTTTGCCACTACAATCAAAAGAGGTGTTTGTGATATGAAATTTTCCCATTTGAACTTACCCTTTGTATTTTTATGGTGGATCTCTTGTTTATCAAGTTCTTTGCAGTTTGTTTTTATAAAATAATAGTAAATTAATAATTGTAATAAGGCATACATAGGACTGTAACTAGAAGATTTAGCGGTTTTCTTCATAAACTTTAACTCGCAAATAATCATACGTGAGTCAGTTTTACCTATTAAATCAACGCATTTTCTTCTCGCTAATTTCCCGAATATTACAGGTAGCTCACCATCAAACCAATTTACTTTGTACTTTTTACCAGATTGCGATTTCAAACTTGTTTCGCCTTTATTTAAGATTGCCCTTTGAAACGCAGTTTCGTCAACGGCTTTTACGTTATCAAGATTGATGTTTGTGGGGTTTGATGGATAGTCTGTTAACTTTTGCCGAAGAGTTTCGATCAGATATATCTTTTTCTTACCACTGATATTTCTTTTGACCTCATCTTCAATAGTTTTTTTAAAGTGTTTTGGTTCAATCATAAAGCCTCCTTCTTTTCGTTGACATTGATATTTCGTTTGTTAGTTTGTAATACAAAAATAATCAAGTGTCAAATTTTTTCGATTATGGTGTCAAAGCAAAATGAAAATGTCTTATTCTATTCCCATATTTTTCGATTTCCTAAATTCACAGATTCAAGCACCGTCCCCGACCCTATGATTTTCCGAAATTGCTTACTGAACAAATTTGGGTAATCCTGAATAAACTCATAAATCAATATTGCTAACTGCCGCGCGTAGACATTTTTCACATACTCATCTTGCTCTAGAACTAATCTTGATCCTAATACCGTCAAATCCATACTTAAAATGGAGATGTACATCGCAATGCCATTCAACTGCTCAGAGGTTGAAACACCATTTTTCTTTGCTCTTTGACACCCCTTCTTGAAAACCAACAGTGAACTCTTCACTACTCGGATCTTCCTGTGGATATTGCGGTAAAGCAACATCCGCGAGTATAGTGTGTAAAAATAACCTAAGAACCGTACCATTCAGCATCCCCTACTTTCATTTTTTTATCGAACTTAGCTTATGTGTACTAACAAAAACTTACAAAGACGTAAAGATTTTTGCTTATCTTCAGCTAATGTGTAAACCAACTTACTCACGCTCTAAATCTTATATCTTAGGCTTGCATACCCTCTTATAACTTACTTTTTATTGTATAGATAAGTAGGTTTGTCGTTAGGAGGTGTAATAACTACCACGCAATCATAAGATTTGTCCTTGATATATTCGGTTACTTCATCCTGTGGCTTTAATAGAAGCACATCAAAACATGGCATAGCCTCAATAATCTTTCCAATTTCAGGCGGAGAATCAAAGTAGCCAGGATATAAAATTTTACTACCTTTCGCAACAACTAAGATTGTATGTCCTTCTTTCGTATCAAATATATGCATTTTTTACCTCCTTTGTCCTCATATTTTTATTACAAAATTTCCAACTTCATATTCCTCCTTCTATCATATCATAAAAAAGGTAACTAATATATCTCATTTTTTGATTATAGATCCATTAATCCCTAAAATGGTAATTAATCTATCTCGTTTTTTAATAATAGATCGCAATGTGTTTCAGCAAAGTTGTCATAAACAATTTGGCATATCATGTTAATGAAGTGTGGGGATTTGACGCCTCCCCTCAGCGCCTCGTTTTCGATTCTTTGGTTTTTTTCGTTTTCTTATATTTAACCAATCTTGGTTTCGGGGGTTTCGGTTTAGATGGTTTTGGAGGTTTAGGATTTGCAGCAGTTGGTTTACTTTTGCTTTCTTTTTTTTCATCAGTCATTTGTCTTTTCTCCTTCATTTGAATTAATGAATTCTGTTTTTTGAGCGATTGTGAATTTCCAATATTTTGCATAATAGGGAAAAGAGCTCAGGATGAGGAAAAGTATTGCCAGGATTAATGCAATAAATGTTCCATGCAAATATAAGGCTCTTCTATCGTTGTTTCTGATATTCGTCTCCAAACATTCTTTGTGTGTTTTATCAACAAATGATCTCAAATCGTTTTTAATTAGCGCATTGATCTCTTTTTGGTTGTATTCACCGGAATCTTCATAATGCTTTTTTAGATGTTCATGAAAAGTAGTGATTTTTTCTGGTGTTGGAAAAAGTTTGTAATTAGAGTAGAAAAGTAAAGAACAAGCAAAAAGAATTACTGCGACAATTATTGAAATGGAAGCTGCGCCGAATAGAAGCGCAAAAGTAATTGTCAGTATTCCAAAATTAAAAATCGAGATATGGTCCATATATTTTGTCATTACGCCGAATATTAATGATAGTACGGCGATTGGTATAGCTAAATTCGCAATCAATCTATTTTTTCTTTCATTTTCGAATAGATACATCTCCTTGAAAAGCTTGTTTAGTTCTAAATTTCCCGGCGGCTCCATTTTTTTCCTCCCTTTCCTTTTGGTTGATTTCTGATATTGCCAGACAAAAGCCACCCCACCTCTAAATCCTTCGAACCTTGCCCCTTCAGTCTACAAACATTATTGCTTCAGGATGCTTTTGCCTGTGAACAATAATATGTCGAGCATATCAGACTAAGAAATAAGATATAACTGCTCAACATGCTTGCATCAAAAATTCCATGGATACTGTTCACATTTTTACCGAATTCTATTGTTATTTTAGAATACAAGCCGAAATAGTTGCGGATTCAGAATTAAATTTATCAATATAAAAATATTACCAGAAATTAATTAGTTTGTCAATGAAAAAATGTGATTCTGTGGTTGCCTGACTCGAGAAGAGTCTAAAACGGTACTGAACCATAAAGTCGAGGGCTGAGTAGACCAAAATAACGGGCGATGTCCCTATTTAACAGTTTTCAGTCTATTCCCGAAATCATACCTGCTACTATCTCTTATTTCTTTGTCTTAGACGATTTCTCTTTACCTTTTCTTTTTTTCTTACCTTTCAATTTTCTTTGATAATCCTTAATTTTTTTCAGATAATCTGGCTCTATATCTCGGATGAATGAAATTTCACCAGCAATCCTATTCAGGTTTATATTCTTTTTACCTTTTACAATATAATTGTGTAATTCAGCACGTATCCTTCTCTTCCTACTTCTTCCTGTTGTGAGCCTGGATGAGTTCAAAATAACACCTGTAACTATCATCTTACCTTTGGCGGTTAAATACCTTGTCTTTCGTTTGTTCAATCTAAATCCACTTTCCGAAAGTATATTCTTAATATTTGGAATTAACTCTTTCAACAACAGAAAATTATTTGAAGAAAAAGTTAAATCATCAGCATATCTTGAGTACCTTATTCGTTTTCTTTTGCATATTGAGTCAATCTTTTTATCATAATCGTGGAACACAATATTGGAAAGCATGGGGGAAGTTACAGCTCCTTGTGGTACCTTTCTTTTATAAGTGCATAAGTTTGTCAGAAGCTTTGCGATGTTTTCATCTCTGTATATGTTGTTAAAAATGTTATAAACTGCATTTTCGTTAATTGAAGGGAAAAAATCTTCAATATCCAAACACAATATATATCTCTTCCTTAAATGAAATCTAGCGTTTGATTTTATGCTCCTACCTCTAATGAATCCTTGCGCTCTTTCACTAACTGGAATATCTTCGAGAATGTTCCGTAATATAAATCCTTGAATAGCCTTTAGCTCCCTATTTGGTGAATCAATTGGCCTCTTATCCCCAGATTTCTTTTTGATATAATAGGATTTGTAGAACTTATTATGGTTTTTCGCTATGTTTAAAAGATAACTCTCGTTTATTCCAATTTTTTCAGCAATAATTTTCTCGCTACCCATTATATATAATCGAAGGGAAAGTATCTACTTTGAAGTCGGGAATTAACTTTGTTGAACGTAGAGAAACAAAGTTAATTCCTGACGATGTAGAAGAGTGTTTGCAAAAGCCTGACGAAACATCAGGCAGCAAGTCAAAATTTATCATAAAAACTTGCATTAAACTAGATACCTCCCCTTTGCCCTGCTAATGTCAAATGGTTCTTTTCTATTTCTGAATTCCAATACATTTGATCTTAATGCAGAAAATTCTTTTATGATATTCATTTTTCGAAATAGTTTTTCAAAAACATAATTATGACCTTGACTCGTTAAGCAATATTTTTCTATATTCCCAGAGTAGCTAATTTCAATATTATTCTTTGTACATAGCAATTCTAGGCACGGATCAACATATAATATTGGAACTGATTTTCTCCATTCTTTCAGATATAGTTCAATCTCTTGCCTAGTAACTGGTTGCATCAAGGCAATTGTATAGAGTAGGAATCTCGAGAGATTAAATAGATTTTTTACATCTTTTCTAGAAATCCTTTGATGCATATGTTTCAAACGTTCGGCTACTGAGCTTATTATTGCATCTTTCGATGAGTCATTATAATATATTACATTTTTTTTATTTTGTGATTTAATTAAAGACAAAGGACCCATATTAATAAAGCTCTTCTCCAGTTTATACTTTTCATCATTAATAACTATGATTTTCATTGTAAGATCTCTGAAAGATGCAAAGGAGCCAAGCTCCGCTATTGTACCCAAACTCTCAATAGGTAATACAATAACATCAACACTTTTTGCGAGCTCCTTTTCTAGTGTTAAAAGATTATAATTATTTTCAGATAATAAATTGCTGAACAGGAATTCAGGAAATGCGATATTAAGTCTTGCTTCATTCTTAATAATCTTATATAACTTTGCACGCAAACTCTCCTGTTTTTCCATCTTTGCTCCACAAAGAAATATATTAAGGGAGAAATCTTCATCACGTTTAAAAATGTGAATGTAGATCTGTTTTAGCAATTTTTTAACAACCGGAATGGGAATCACATTGTTCATTTATTGTACATAACATTTTTAAATCTTTATCAAATACAACTATGCGGGTTATGCCGAAAAAGTTGCTAGTTCAGAATTATTTCAGTACAGAAATATTAGCAGAAATTAATCAGTGTGTCAATGAAAAAATGTGATTCTGTGGTTGCCTGACTCGAGAAGAGTCTAAAACGGTACTGAACCATAAAGTCAAAGGCTTAAGAAATTTAGAAAATAGTAAATTTCATTATTTAGCGATAGTTGACTTATTCACTTATTCGAATAAGTGAATAACAAGAAGATTTGAGCAAGCTGGAAAATTAAGATGTGTTGCTGCTTTTATGAGAGATAAAAGCGAGGCAGCTCTTTACAAAATTTGAATGTGTACTTCAGTGGCTAAGATTATTTCTTGAAAAACTTGACTTCCTCATATTTTTCTGATATAAAAAATAGAGATAAGTGTTGATTGATTGGAGGACAAAAATATGAAAAAAAGAAAAACTGAAAAGAAAGAAAAAAATATTATCACAGGCAAAATGATTGAAATAAAAGATTCTATGCCTCGTCATAAAATAGTGAAAAAGGTGGTTGATACGTTCATCAAAACAGAATACCATAGAAAAGGAAAAGGTATAAAATTTCAGTATCCAGTAGAGAATTTACTGGGGGGGCAACTTTTCATAGTCAGACCGGGACATAAAAAGAATTTTGATTTTAAAGTAGATATCATTTCAAACTTCGGACTAGGAAAAGGAGGTCATTCAGATATAGCTAAAGATTTAAGGAACAAAAAACAGAAAAAATCCAAAAAATTTAAGGATTTTATAAACGCAATCACCGAAATATATAATTGCATAGAAAATGATGTTGACTTAGTTTTGAAAAAATACTCCATTTCGAACAAATCATTCAAAACAGGCGCAAGAAGTGAGGTACTCCTAAAAGTTGTGAAATGGTTATTTATAATGGAGGACATTGTTTATTGGGATAACGAAGGCCGTGCTTTTTTATTTAACTTCCTCAGATATGTTATTAATGAAACAGATAATAATAGGCTAAAAGAGGTATTTAAGAAAGTAAAGAGTCGATACGGAATAACCCCAGAACAATTGAAGAGTTTCATGAAAAAATGTAATGACCTTGAATGGGTCCCATTTCAAGGTAAAAAATAAAATATGAGTATAGACAAATACTTAAACAAGGTCTTTCTACAAGATATAATAGAACTTTTAGGAGAGTTACCAGATAAGTCTATTGATATGATTTATGGCGATCCAGACTATAATGTAGGTGTCAAATATGGTAATAAGTCTTACACTAAGGGCTTTAACGAATACATAGAATGGTATATTAAAATAGCAAGAGAATCACTGAGAGTCTTAAAAGATGAAGGCAATATATTTTTAATCAACTATCCTAAGCAGAATGCTTATCTAAGGGTAAAATATTTAGATGCTGCATATTATGATGTAAAAGACTATGCCTGGATTTATAATACTAATGTTGGGCACACCCCAAAACGTTTTACAACAGCCCACAGAAGCATTCTTCACTGCCGGAAAACAAAAAATAACAGCTTTTACAAAGACAATGTGGCAGTTTCCTATAAAAACCCAACAGATAAAAGGATCTTAAGAAATCTTGCAAATGGCTCAAAAGGCAGAATGCCATATGATTGGTTTTACTTTAATTTGGTCAAAAATGTGAGCAAGGAAAAGACTTTTCATGCCTGTCAGATCCCACAGAAACTTTCGGAAATGCTAATTAAATCCTGCACTATGGCAAATGACGTTGTTTTAATTCTCTTTGGAGGGAGTGGTTCAGAAATAGAGATATGCAAGGTTCTTAATAGAAAATATATCTCTGCAGAGATTGATAAAAAGTATTACAGAATGATTCTTGATAGACTAAGCAAGGGAAAAATAGAAGAAAAGTATAGGCTGAACATGAAAAAATATGAAGCTAAAAACATACAAACGCAACTAAGATTTCTTGAAGAACAGAAGGAGTATTTAGAAGGGAAAGAGCCGAAGAACAAATAAAAGGAAGAATCAATGCCAATCAATAACTCTTACAGGTAAAAAATCTACACGCATGAATTATCAAGTAATATTGAAAACAAAACTCCAAAAGGGTAATCCCAAAGGATTAAACGAAAAGAGAATTAAGAGAATTGAAGAAGCACTTAATTGGAAAACTGGGCCCTCTTTGGAAAAACAAGAAAAACACTTTATAGCTGAACTTCCTAACACAATGGTGGTATATTTTCTCAAACCTGGTAAAGAGGTTTTTAGAGACAAAAAACCTAATCCAAATGATATGAAACCTTGCGTTGGATACGGAGATAAAACTTATGGATTTAATGATATGTGGAAGCAGCTATCTAAAATTTCAGTTCACGATTTTGAAATGTTCAGGGCAGTATTGACCTTAATATACAGAAATGCATTTATGTTAGACCATGTTGAGGAGGGAGGGAACATCAGATACAGACCAAGCAAAGAAATTTCGGAGTGTATTAAAAGAATGGGACAATCTATTGATGATCTCCTTGACTATGGTCTTTTGGGGCTACTACATTTTATGGACACCTTAGCATGGAATGAGGATGTAAAGTATCATGTTGAGGACGGCGAGGCAACATTAAAGGGGAAGTATAATTGGAGGACAGGAAGGATAAATACCCTACTTACTTGTATAACAATTCCATACAAGACCTGTCTTTTCGTAAAGGATATCTTAGAACGTTCATCCAAACCGAAAAATATTGATTGGGCTCTAGTATATGATACAATGCAAATGTTATTGTGGGCAAAAGGTGTTTGCCCACCAAGACCTGATGATCTAATTAAATGGCTATCTCCATATATTGTTGAAGATACTTCCCCTCAGAAGTTATTCTGATTGCATACTACTTCATTTTATTCAGTGCAGAATTAGCGCGACGGAGGATGTAAATCCTTTTAGATATAAGTATCTTATCTAACGAGGTAAATTTTTGAGGTCAGAGAGTTTGCGGGGGAGAGTTTGCGGGGGTCAGGCCCCATTAGAGAATGTGAAATTCCTAACGGGGTAAACTGAAAAATAGAAATAACTTCCTTGTTTGTAAAATCACGCAAATGTTTTGACTTGTAATTCATATTAAAACGACGATAGCAGAAGATTCAAAGTGTGTCAAGAAAATTTGATATGTCGCAAAGCTTGCTCGATCCCATTTTAAAAAAGCAGCCTATCCCCCTTTTTCACCTAATGTTTTATGATTTCTCTCAGGACTATATCTCGGGAGTCGAGTTTCTTAATGGTGATGTTAATGGTTTCTTTATCTATATCGAGGATTGCATAACTTGGCTCAAAACCTTTTTTATCCGTTGATTTTAGATGTCCTGGATTTATCAGGTAAACATCTCCCTGTTTTGCAATAGCGGGTATATGTGTATGACCATAAAGGACGATATCTACCAGGTTATCTCTTATCAGGTCTTCAGGTGAAATGTCACCAGGGAGGTCGTTTTCATGCTTTTCTTTTGTATGAGTCAGGAGAATTTTCCAACCTTCATTCTCTATTATTTTTCTGTTATCAA
>Ga0307379_10007440_pt1 | contig 14899 bp, 14 predicted proteins | sample UN2MG_FD_202237 | JGI IMG/M metagenome (GOLD analysis project Ga0307379, IMG submission 202237) | Soil microbial communities from Risofladan, Vaasa, Finland - UN-2 | ecosystem: Environmental > Terrestrial > Soil > Coastal area > Acid sulfate soil | place: Finland: Risofladan, Vaasa | collected... | reverse complement strand
GGTCTGGTCGATGTCCACGATCAGGACCGGGTCGTCGGCATCCCAGACGAACACGGACGAGGCCGCGGTGTGGACGCCGCCTCGCCGATCGGTGTAGCGCACCTCGAGCCGCCGCACGCCCGGCGACGCGAGCCGCAGCTTGACATTGGCGTAGCCGTCGTCGTTGGTGTCGTCGTGGCCGACGAGCCGGCCGTCGAGCGAGAAGTCGAGATCACGGTCTTCGATGCCTTTGTTCCACACGGCCAGGCCGCGATACTCGAGCTTGCCGATCAGCTTGGCCTTCTTGCCCACCGGACAGACAACATCCTCGACGGTGAGCAGATAGGGCGAAGCACATCCGGCGGCGCCGGCGACGATCGCAAGCGTAATGAACCGGACAGCGCAGCGTCGCGCCAAGGTCGCGCTCAGCCAGGCTGCTTGCCGGTATGCCCGAGACGCTTGCATGTCCAGACCGCGGTCGGCCGGGTCAGCGAACGTGGGAACGCGCTGGCCAATGTGCATACGGATGACCTCCCATCGCGCCGAGGCCCAGGCGAGCGACGGCCAATCTATGTCCGACCCGCCACCCGACGCAAGGTCAACGGCGGCCGGGGCATCAGCCGGCAGCCCGGGCGTACGGTCGTCCATCCGATAAAGTAGGCGCCGCCCGAAAAAATCCGGTCTTTTGCTTGCCTGAGCCCGATTTATATTCGATGTTGAAAGTGCAACCTAATAAGGGAAACGAAAACCTCCTCCTTCTCCTCCTTCTCCTCGTCCGAGGGTTCCGCCGCGACCGGCCACTCGCCGGTTGCGGCGGTTCCTTCTGCGCTCGGCGTGCTGACAGGGTCGACCTGTGGCGGGCGCACGCACACCGGTCGATCGGACAGCCGCGATCAGGCCCTTCGGGTGATTCAACCCGACCCGCCAACCTCGACATGGGGACATCCGCCCCAGGGCGCGACGACCGCAGCCCGGCAACCGGCCACAGCACTGCGTCCGGTCGGTTTCCACCGCGAGGTTGCGGGTTGGTATCAGCTTTGCATAGGATGTGGGTCGTCACCTCGTCCGGTGGCGGTCCGCTCCTCGAGACTGCGCGCGTTGACCGAAAGGGCACGTCATGACACGCACACTCGCCGTTCTGCTGCTCTTGGCCGTCGGGCTGACCGGCTGCGGCGCGCTCGACCTGGGCGCGGCCGCGACCGGTGATGACTCCGGCGGACCGTCCGGGGACGAAACCGGCGGCACCCTTCCGCTCACCGGGTCACGCTTCGGAGTCATCAATGCCCGAATCCGCAACTTCACGAACCTGTCGGCCGACGTGACCCTGCGCTTCTCGCTGTTCGCTCAATCGGTGCGCCTGACGGTCCTGCGTGTGCCGGCGAACACTTCAACCAGCGTCATCGGGCCGGAAGAGGCCGACCTGCTCGAGGTCTCCGGAGCGGCCGAGGACGGCACGGCGCTGCCCGAAGCCGCCTTCCGTTACGGCGTGGACTTCTTCGAGGGCACCGAGGCCGTCTACATCATCGGCACGGAGCTGGCCACCACGGCCATACCACCCACGCTGCTCTTTCTGGAACCGACGCAGGACGTCGAAGTTACCGCAGGTCAGCCGCTGGCCGTGGTGATTGCCGACGAGGATCCCGACTCGAGTGCCGCGATCGATTTCTACCTGGAACCGGTGCCCGCCCCGGGAGCAGAGAGCGACGGTGAGCCGGCACCGGGTGCGGCAGCGTTCGGCCTGGCCGGCGACGCGGTCGTCCTGGCGACCGGGCTGCCCGAGGACCTCGACGGAGACGGCGACAGCTTCTCGCTCACGGTGCCACCCGAACTGCCAGCGGGCGACTATCATCTTGTCGGCGTCATTACCGACGAACTGGCCACCAGCATCGTGCGGGCACCGGCGCTGGTCCTGGTGTCCGGAGCGGAGGGAGACCAGAACGAGGCCCCGTCGCTCGAACTGTTGGAACCGGCCGAGGACGGCGACGGCTCCTCGGTGACGCCTTGACTGTGGCCTGGGCAGACAACGACCCCGACGACAACGCCCTGATCTCGATCTACCTCGATCCCGACGATGGGTCATTCAACGGCAACGAGTTCCCCATCGCCCTGGACATCGAAGAGGACGCCGACGAGGACGGCGACAGTGCGGAGATCGCAGTGACCGACGTACCGCCGGGCGCGTATCGAGTTATCGGGCTGATCACAGACGGTACGGCGTCAGTCGCCGCGGTCGCCCCGGGCGGGGTCACGGTGACGGCCGTAACGCCCAATGAGCCACCGACGGTCGAACTGACCGAGCCGGGGGCCTACCGGGCACTGGCGGTGATCTCCGATGGCAAGCTGCTGGGGTTCGCCCGTGCGGCCGGTGTCGTGACCGTGGAATGATTCCCGGGCCGGGATGTTGGCTGAGGCCGTCGCAGGCCGCCAGGCCGATCGGCCGGGGGCAACCCGACGGCGAATAGCCCTATATCCTGTGGCTCAAGAGCCTGCCCACACGATCCACGCGAGAACGCGACCCCACGAGGCGAAATCCGCAGTGCAGGAGACGGACGGCGGCCGCTCCAGCCGGACGGTCACTCTACGCGTCTGGGAGGCTCGTAGGGCTGATTGAGATGTTCCGGCGGAAAAGTCCGCAAGCTGTCAGACGGCATGGCGTATAGGACTATGGAGTTAGTGGAGGCTGGCGGTCCAAGACCGGATTAGCGGGGAAACCGTCCGGCGCGGCCCGTCGACCTTGTTGAGCACGCGGTGTCGGTTCGCCCCACCCTCTGAATCGACACCGCGTCTTTGTCTAGCCAGACCGATCGGCCAACGCAATCAGGGTCGGCCCGCCTCATCGGCCAAGCCCGGGGCTGACCCCGAACATGCCATCACACGCACGCAGGCGTGACGTACCACTGAACGGTCCAGTCCGTCCCGGCCGGAGCCAGTTTGAGGACGCCGGAATTGGCAAACCGGACCGGCGATTTCGCACCGTCCGATGCCAGCAACAGGCCCGCCAATCGCGCCAGGTGCGGCAGGTGCCCCACCAGCAGAACTGATTCGGGCCGGTCGCGCATAGCGGTGAGTTCGTCCGCGACGGCTCGTGGGTCTTGATTGGGGGCCAGGTCAGGGCGGACCGTCAACGGGACATCCGAGCCGAGGCCCCGAGCGAAGATCTCGGCCGTCTGGTGCGCCCGGAGCTTCCCGCTGTGCCAGATACTGGTGATCGGTGGATCAACGAGGCAGCGCCCGCGGGCTGCCAGATGATCGGCCACCTTGGCCGTCGCCGCCCGGCCGGCTTCGCTCAACGGTCGCTGGGGGTCTTGCGCCTCGGCGAGGGCCTCACCGTGTTGGACCAGATAGACGTCCATGCTCCGCGATCCAGCCGCAGTTCAGCCGTCACTCCTCAAAAGCCAGCAGTCGTTTCGTCCTGCGGTCCAGCGATTCGGGGCTTTCGAAACCGAGTTCGACATCGGTCACCACCCCGGCGCGGTCGATCCAGAAAAGCGTCGGCACGCCCAGCAGGCCATAGCCCTTGGCCACCTCGCCACCTTGCAGGAGGATGCGATGCTTGAGCTCGTTCTTCCTGACGAAGTCGGCCACGTCGGCCTTGGGCTCGTCCCAGGCGTTCACCGCCAAGACGACCAGCCCATGCTCCCGATGCTCCTCGGCAAGACGAGTCAGGTGCGGAGCCTCCGCACAGCAGGGCGGTCACCCGAACGCCCAGAACGCCAGCAGCACGCGCTGGCCGCGGTAGTCGGACAGCCGGACCTTCTCTCCGTCGAGCGCGGTCAGTTCGAAATCCTGCGCGGGCTTGTTCTTCATCCTGTTGATGAATTGCCGCTCCTGAAACTGGGCGCAGCCCGTCAGGGCCAGTATGGCCAGCACGGCCGCCCCACCAGTAACTCGTCTCATAAACACTTTCCCCAGACCACGGCTATCGAGCGAAACCCGCCTCCACACTCGCGTCCGAACGACTTCCGGCCCCACTGCGGCCAAACTCGGCGGATTATAGCGAGCGCCGCCTTGCCGGCCAACACGCCGGACCTGCATCGACCGTGCTTTCGCAGGCCGCTTCGGTGGAACACGCGTTCGCAGCATCTCCAGGATGGCATCAGCCGCGAGAATCCGGTAGTCTTGTACGTGGCGCGACGGGCGGCGAGTCGCCCGCGCAGACAGAGGGGCCGCCCGCCATGCTCTTCTCGAAGACGGTCGTTCATGGCGTCTACATCCTCTGCCACCTGAGCCGGCAGGCACCGCACACCGTGGTCCCGGCCGCAACCGTGGCCGAGGCGATGAACGTGCCGACTGAGCAGGCGGCCAAGATCCTGCGGGCGTTGACCAACGCGGGCATCGTCAGTTCCGCACGTGGACGTCGCGGCGGCTACGCCCTGGTTCGCAAGCCGGACGAGATCACCCTGGCCGAGCTCGTCGACGCCCTCGGGCCGGCGGCGCCCGACGAAGAGCGATTCGGACCGCGATCCTGCCCGGTCGTATCCGGGGAATCCTGCTGTGCACGCGAGGGCCTGATGCAGGTCCACGCCCGGGTCCAGCAACTCCTGGGTACCGAAACGCTGGGACCGGTGATCGGCTGGCCCTGCACCACGGACACGGCTCCGTTCAAGGCCGGCTCCAGGTCACCACGCCGTTCGCACAGCAATCCATCGGATGGATGAAACGGCACCTCGGTGACTGGTTGCCCGGTCCCGCCGGCAGGCCGCATTCCAGTTGGCGCGTGAGAATCCGTCTCTCCGCGGCTATCATGCCCGCGTGAGCGCTACACCGCAGGTCCAATCGGATGACCGGCCCACCGGCCGCAAAGACCCGCCCGCGGCCCAAGCCCACTCTCGCACCGCGGCGATCATCGCGTTGGCACTGATCGTCTCCGCCGCCCTGGCCATCCGCCTGCTCTATCTGCACCAGATCCAGACCATCCCGTTCTTCCACGACCTGGTCTCGGACGCCCAGGCCTACAACGAGTGGGCCGCCAAGATTGCCGGTGGTGACTGGTGGGGCGACACGACGTTCTACCAGGCGCCGCTGTACCCGTACTTTCTGGCGGCGATCAAGGTTTGCCTCGGCGACAGCCTGGTCACCGTTCGCGTCGTGCAGGCCCTCCTTGGATCGCTGGCCTGCGGGCTGATCGGGCTGGCCGGATGGCTGTTCCTGTCGCGGCGAGCCGGACTGTGGGCGGCGGGGCTGCTGGCACTCTACCCGCCGGCCATCTTCTTCGACGGGCTGATCCAGAAGACCTCGTTGGGCCAGTTCCTGGGGTGCGCCCTGCTGGCCCTGATCGCCTGGACGCAACGGCGCTCGCACCCGGCCAGACTCCTGGCGGTCGGGGCCGTGCTGGGCTTGTTGTGCCTGGCCCGCGAGAATGCCATCGCGCTGACACCCGTGTTGGCCGTATGGGCCTGGTTCTGCGGCGACGCCTGGCGACGCAGCGCGCGGGCCCGCAATCTCCTGCTCATGCTGGCCGGCGTCGCGGTGATCCTGGTGCCGGTCGGCCTGCGGAACCTCCGCGTCGGCGGACAGTTCGCCCTGACCACCTTCCAGATGGGGCCGAACTTCTACATCGGCAACAACCCCGACGCCACCGGCCGATACCAGCCGCTCGTGAAGGGCCACGAGACGCCGGAGTTCGAACGGCGCGATGCCACCATGCTGGCCGAAGCCGCGGAGGGGCGCACGCTCACACCGCGCAAGGTGTCGGCGTTCTGGCTGGGCCGGTCCTGGGATTTCATCCGCCATCGACCGCTGGACTGGCTCATGCTGCTGGGGCGCAAGTGGCTCCTGGTGTGGAACTTCTACGAGATTCCCGACTCGGAGAGCTTCTACGTCTACAGCAACTGGTCGTGGATGCTGGGGTTTCTGACCTCCTTGATGGACCTTGGGCGGTTCCAGGTCGGGCTGCACTTCGGCGTGCTGGTCCCGCTGGCGGCAGGGGGGCTGGTGCTGAGCTGGAAGCAGCGGCGGGAGTTGTGGGTCTTGTACGTGCTGCTGTTGGTCTGGGCCGCGGCTGTGGCCGTCTTCTATGTCTTCGCCCGCTACCGCTATCCGCTGGTTCCGCTGTGTGTCCTCTTCGCGGGCGCGGCCATCTCCTACGTGATCGATCGGCTGCGGCAGCTCCGCTGGCAGGGTCCCCTGGTGGCTTGGACGGTGGCGGTAGCAGCGGGCGCCCTGGCCAACCTGCCGATCAACCCCCGGGCCCAACTGGACGCCGTGTCCTGGGGCAACCTGGGCAGCGCCCTGGCCAGACAGGGCCAATACGCCGCCGCCGCCGGCTTCTTCGAGCGGGCCGTCCAGGGCGCCCCCGGCTCACCGGAGATGCACTACAACCTCGGAGTGGCCTACACCTACCTCGGGCGCTTCGCCGAAGCGGCCGATCATCTCGAGTTCTCCGTCCAGGTCGCACCCATGATGAGTGAGGCCCATTATCAGCTCGGCGTGGCCAGGGAACTGCTCGGCGATCACGAATCCGCCGTCAGGCACTACCGCCGCACGCTCCAACTGGCCCCCGAGGACCCCGACGCGAGGGCGGCCGTGGATCGACTCACCGGCGAAAACGCAGAGGCTCCGCAACCTTGAAACCAGAAGCTGGGCAATCGCTCAGAACACAAAGGCCAGCGTGATCACCGCCCGTCGGTAACAGGGCGAGAACTGAAGTGCTGATCGCCGACCGCTCAAAGTGACCCGATGAATGCCGGCACGGTCCTGCGGGCGTTAAGGATTGCCGTCGCCCTCCTCCGACGTCTTGATGTACCCCAGCGACTTCAGCCGCTCCAGATCTTCGGGGGTCAGGTCGGCTTGGCCGGCGCGCCCCTGGCCGGCGGCGGCTCGCTCCATTCTGATTCGTTGCGTCGCGAGCTCCGTGCGCAGCCTGGCCACGATCGCCTCATGGGTGGGGCTGGCCAGCGGACGGCGCTCGCCGGGATCCTCGGCCACGTTGTAGAGTTCCCAGACGTCGCTGCCTTGCACGGTGATCAGCTTGTAGTCGCCCTCCTGTACGGCATACCAGGTGACGGACTTCTTGTACTTCTTGCCCGTCTTGGGACGGATGAAGTAGTTCGACGTCTCCAGCTCGAAGAAGATCGGCTCCTCCTCTCGCGAGGGCGGCTGCAGCAGAGAGCGGCCATGGTACGCCCCCTCGGCGGTGATCCCGGCCAATTCCAACACCGTCGGGAACACGTCGAGCAGGGTGGCCGTTCTTCCGTCCCGCCGTCGCACCGGGTTACCGGGCGGTTTAACGATCAGAGGCACGTGCAGCGACTCGACGTACAGGTTGTTCTTGTGCCCTTTGGTGCCGTGCTCGAAGAACTCTTCGCCATGATCACCGGCAACGATGACGGCCGTGTCCCGCCATACGCCCAGGTCCTCGAGCAGATCCCAGAGGCGGCCCAGCAGCGCATCGGTGCACAGGATCTCACCATCGTACTGCGAGAGGACGTAAGCCAACTGGTTGTCCGAGATGTCCTTCGTCACCGCTCCTTTCAGTTCGTATTCATCCAGGTCCACCGGTTCGGCGTGGGAAGGCACGAACTTCGTGTCGAACGGTTCGGGCGGAATGTAGTCGTAGTGGGGGTCCCACAGATACAGAAACAGGAAGAACGGTTGCTCCGCCCGGCGCTGCTCCCGGAGGAACCGACGCAGCCCCGCCTCCATGTGCGGGTTGGTGATATCCGACCAGGCCGCGTTGTTTCCCTTTGGATTGGCTGCAGACTGGTCGTAGTAGCCGAAACCCTGATTCAGATTGAAGTTGGTGCGCAGGTACGGGCCGGCGACCAGACCCGCCGTCTGGTACCCGGCTTGGGTAAGCAACTCGGCCAACGTCGTGTAGGAATCATCCAGCTTGTCTCGCGGCCCGATGACCCGGTGCGCCGTCGGGTACAGGCCGGTGAACATGCTGGCGTGAGAGGTCAACGTCCAGCTCGTCACCGCGTAGGCCCGGTCGAAGACGATCCCCTCCGCCGCCAGCGCGTCGATCGCCGGAGTGGTGTCGCGCTCGTACCCATAGCAGCGCACGTGATCGGCCCGAAGCGATTCGAAGGTGACCAGCACGATGTTCGGTCGGCGGCTCGCCGCCCCGTCCCCCCGTTCACCGTCCGGCTCGCACCCGGAGATCAGTCCGGCCGCCGCAAGCAGCACCAGACAGCGCGGAGTGATCGAGTGCGCCAGGCACAACCCTCCAGGGGCTCCCTCGATAACCTCTTCCCGCCCTTGCCGACCGTGAACGCTCAATACTCGAACCTCACTCAGGAGCCCGGTCCCTCGTTTCCGACTTCTCACCACCGGCGTCCAGCGACGCCAGCTCCTGTGCCGCCTGCCGACTGGTCACCTTGTACCGGCGCGCCACCAGGAGTGCCTCCCGGGCCCCGTCGGTGTCGCCACTGGCTTTGAGCACGACGCCCAGGGCGAAGTACGGGTAGGGCGAGAACATCTTCGGCGAAGCCTCGATGTACTCGATGCCCGCCCGGTAGGCGGCGATCGCGTCTTCCGACCGCCCCAACTTATAATAGTACATGTTGCCCAGGTTCAGGTAGGCTCGGTACTTCTGGGTCATGGACTTGATCGCTTCGCGGTAGGCCGTCTCCGCTTCGGCGTACTGCTGCTTGGCCTTCAGGGCGTTGCCCAGAGCGTACCAGGTATCGCCGGAATCGGGCCGCAGCTCGATCGCCGCACGAAAATGCTCGATGGCCTCGTCGGTTCGATCGTCCTTACGCAAAAGAATCCCGTAATTGAGATGGGCGATCGAACTGGGGCGCCCGGCGTCCAGGCAATGGCGCCACAACGACTTCGAGTCGTGCCAGACGCCTGTCTGCCTGTAGGTCAGGGCGAACAGCAGGACCACTATGGCTCCGGCCACAACGCCACCGCTAACCTTCCAGACCGTGCTCCTCTCGCGGCGCCAGATCGACAGCAACCCGCCGCCGGCCAGCAACGCCCACCCAATGCAGCAGACGTAGGAGTACTTGTCGGCGACGAACTGCGGGCCGCTCTGGGCGAACCCCAGCACCGGGGCCACGATCACCACGTAGATCACCGTGACCGCCAGCACCGAAGGGCGGTGCCGGTGCAAAAGCAGCACCAACACCAGTCCGCACGCCGCGACCAGGTAGCTCCCCACATAGGGCGCTTCCAGCGGATTCAACTGGTATGGCAGCTCGTACACGGCGGCCAGTCGGGTCGGCCAGACCGTCTTCCAGGCATAGAACACCAGCCCGTAGCACGACTGCACCAGGCGCTCGACCAGGCCCCACTCGGCCAGGCTCTTCATGGTCTGAAGGGCGGAGCGCTGGGCGTACGCGGCCACTATCGCGGCCGCCAGACCCAGCACCAGGTACGGCAGCTTCTGCAACCAGATCCCGCGGTACGCCTGGTGCAACCATTGAGTCACCTTCCCGGGCAGGCGGCGCAGCGGGTACACGTCCAGGACGACCACCACCACCACGAACGACATCCCCCAGGCCTTGGACAGCAGCGACAGAATCAGCAGGCCCCACGACGCGGCGAACCACGGCCACGACCGCACCCGCGGCTCGCCCGGCCCGAACGCCCGCAGATACGCCGCCAGGGCCAGGAGCAGGAGCAGAACGCTCAACACGTCGCGCCGTTCGGACGCCCAGGCCACCGATTCTACGCGCAACGGATGAACAGCGAACAACAAAACCGCCGCCGCCGCCGCGCCTCGTAGTGCGACCGGATGCGTTCCCGGTTTGAGTCTCAAGGCCGCCGCCAGCAGACGCAGGGACACGAAGTACAGCACCAGCCCGTTCAACGCATGCAGCAGAAGGTTGTTGCGATGGTAGCTCGTCGGCTCGGTCCCGGAGATGCGGTAATCCAGCGCCGACGACAGCCACGTCAAGGGATGGTAATGCCCCATGAACGTCGTGCTGAACATCCACCGCAGGTGGGCGGCATCGAATCCCCTGTATGACGTGTTGTCCGCGAAAAGCTTGTCGTCGTCGTAGTTGACAAAGTCGGCCCCGAGCGCCGGCCAGAACGCGACGAAGCCCGCAACCAGCACCAACATTGGACATACGATGACGGCAGCCCGTGCGGTTGGGCTCGGTTTCGCTACAAGCGCAGGCCTTGCGGGCTGGCGAGTGCTCTTGTCTCGGGTCCTCCGCCTGGCCGCCACGAATGCCGCCTCCCTTGGGCGGCAGTTTGACATTCGGCATCGGCCCCTGCAACCCGGCAGAGAGCCGGCTCGGGGTTGCGCTGCGTGCAATCAACGCACGGGCGCTCAGCAGGCGAGCGGCCCCGACCTCAAACCTGCGGCTTCTATCCGGGATGGTCTGTCGAAAGGCGAGCGGGAGCCGGCTACCGCCAGCGGTTCTCCGCCTCGGTCGGCACGTCTGTGATACGGACCGTGCGGATGTACAACCGCTGCTTCGGAGACCCGTCCGTCTTGGTCGGAACGCCGATCAGCTTCTCGAGCGTGGCCAGCGACTCTTCGTCAGCCAACTCGCCGAAGACCGTGTATTTCCTGTCCCACTGCGGAATCCGCGTGTTCGCCATCAGGAACTGACAACTGGCCGAATCCGGGTCATCCTCCAGCCGGGCCATGCAGACCGTGCCCCGCTCCACCGGCCGGTCCGACAGTTCCGCCCGCAGCTTGACGCCGTCCGGCCGAATCCCCGTGCCGTCACCGTGTGGACAACCGCCCTGAACGCAGTAGCCCGGCAGGATCCGGTGGAAAGTCAGATTGTCGTAGAAGCCCTGCCGGGTCAGCTCGATGAAGTTCGCGACGTGATTCGGCGCCTCTTCATACAGGAACCGAACGGTCATCGAGCCGTGATCGGTCTGGATCAGGGCCTGCTTCAGCGTGTCCACCTCGATGATCAGCTCGTTGGAGGAGAGCATGCCACCGTAGGGCTCCCAGCGCACGATGAACCGGCCCGGGTTCCGCAGCACGCGGTAATAGCGAGTAACGTCGAGTTCTTTCCCAATGCTGGCGTGCGGCCCAAGGACGAGGGTCTCGGCCGACGCCGGCGGGTGATACCCCTGCACGACGTCCCACGCCTGGCCCAATGATCCGCGTACGGTCAGCCCCGCGAACCCCTTCCCGCTGAACACGTGCGTCAAGGGCAGGCCGACCACACCGTCCGATGGAACCGGCTCCGTTCCCGGGACGATCAACTCCACAGGTTCGTCCGACGTGTTCGTAACGGTGAAATCGACCCAGATGGGGCGGCCCGTCTGGACGAACTGGCTGTTAGCGCTCAGTGTGGCCACCAACGCGCCCGGATTCCGGCCTTGAGCCCAGCCCGCCGGGGCCAACACCAACACACACAGCGAACAAACCACGATGCAGCGCATGATCACCTGCCAGTTATCACCACCCCGGCACCAGGAGCGTCCTGGCGAACCGGTGATCCGGCGGCCGAGCGCGCCGGCTTGGTAGCGTTTCGGCGCCTTGGTGCCCCAGGCTTTCGTTTTTCCTGGGACGATCGACGCATCCCCCGTTCCACGGCGGTCCCAACGGCCGGGACGCGGAGCATACCACATCAAGCCTGCCGGCAGACCCCGCCCGCGGAAGCACGGACCCGGTCCGCCCAGCCGACCTTTCTACCAGTCTACTCGGCATCCGGTTGCGGGGCTGCCTCTGCCATTATCATTCCAGGTTGCCAATTGTCAGTTTACACTTCTTCGGTTCCGATGCGTCGCTCCAGGTCGCTAATGACCGATAACAGTTTCCATGGACGACCCCCGCCCGACAATCGGCGTTTTTGTGCGCTCGCCCTGGGCCTCGGCCTGTCGTGCGGTGCTCGGCGGTCTCGGCCGGGTCCGCGAGTTCCCAGCCGGGCCCGAGCCATCCGGTCCCTCTCTGTCGCTACAGGAACGGCTGGTCGCCGGCCGCACCACCTGCAGCGATCCCATCGAACCGCCGCCGGTGGTCCTGCTCGATTCTGACGCCGCCGGCTTCCAGTTCCTCGAAGGACCCGGCGGGCTGGCTGATCTCCGGCTCCTCCACGAGGAGCTGGGGGCACCTCTCGTTTCCCACATGACCGGCTCCATCGGCTGGGCATTCGACCGGATTCCCTGGCCCGTCTTCTGGAAGAGCCTGGGCAGTCACTCGTGGATCAAGGCCCTGTCCAGCGCCACGGCCGCATCCGAGCCGCAGCGCTTCGGCGTGCCTAACGCAATCCACGTACCGTCCGCGGCTCTCAATCGTCCCTACCCCACGGAGCCCGCCTCCGCCCTGCCCGCCGGACGGATGGTCCCAACCGACAGCACTTCGAGATCACCGCGGCCGGCGGCTTCATGCTGAGTTACCGCCAGCCGGTCATTGAGGAGATCTGGCGCCCGGGCATCGAGTGCGACACCTTTGCCCACGAGCAGAAACTGCTGGAGAAGATCCGCTACTACCTGGCCCACGACCAGCAGCGGACCGACATCGCCGTGGCCGGCCAGCGCCGGACCCTCTCCGAACACCCGTGCAGCCACCGCCTGCCCGCGATCCTGGCGATGGCCGACGATATCCGCGCGGCCCGGCCTCGCCACACAGACCGCAGGGCAACAAGCAGGAAAACGCCAGTCACAGAGTGCTCCCGATCGCTGCCGCCGGAATCGCTCCAATGCACATCGACCGCGTCGGAACCGCGGAGTACTCCAAGTCAGATCGCAGGGTAGGGTCGCTCCAGACGCCAGGCCCGCCCGGTTCCGCCTTCTGTCTTCCCGCCCGCGACTGCGTCCGTCCAATGGACATCCCGCGCCACGCCGTCCACAATCCGCCTTCCACCACCGCGCCAGCGAGTCATCGGAGGGGAGCTTCTTTGAACCTGCATCGCCGTACACCACCTGATTTCGACTTCGCCACGGCCGTCGGTTCGTACGGCTTCTTCGCCCTGGCGCCTAACGAATGGGAACCCAAGACGCTTGCGCTGACCACAGTCGTTCATGCGGCAGACACGGTGTTGTGCATCCGACTCCGGCCGGCCCGATGCGCCGGGCGCGACGTGCTGAGCATCAACGTGTTTAATCAGTCGTCGCGGCGCGAGGCGGCGAATCCAGAATCCGCAGCCGCCAATCGGCAACCCGCACTCTCTCCGCCTCTGTCGCCCGCGCAACGCGACGCGATCCACAACGCGGTCGGCCGGATGCTCCGCCTCGATGAGAATCTGACACCCTTCCACGACCTTTGCGCCGCCGACCCGCAGCTCCGTCCGATCGCCGAGAGACGCTTCGGCCGACTCCTGCGCAGCGAGTCGCTCTTCGAGGACATCGTCAAGACCATGTGCACCTGCAACATCACCTGGCGGCAGACGGTCTCGATCGTCCGGCGCCTCGTCGAGCGCCACGGCACGCCGGCCGCCAACGAACCCGCCCGTCGAGCGTTTCCCACACCCGATCAACTCGCCAGCGTCAAAGCTGACGAACTCAAGAGTGGCTGCGGCCTGGGCTACCGTAGCGAGTGGGTCCACACCCTGGCCCGGCAGGTGGCTGACGGCTCGTTCGACCTGGGCCGGTGCGAGAACGAGGAGATGCCCACCGACGAGCTGTACAAACTCCTGCGTACGATTCGTGGCGTGGGCGACTACGCGGCCTCCAGCGTCTGCATGCTGCTAGGCCGCTACGACCGCCTGGCCATCGACACCGAGTTGATCAAGCACTACCGCGACCGCTTCCCACGGCGCAAACCCACCCCCACCAACATCCGGAAGCACTACGCACGCTTCTGCCCGCACGACTACCTCGTCTACTGGTGGGAGCTGTGGAACCGCTACCGGGACGAGACCGGCCATCCCACCTCCTGGACGGCAGACGGCGAATAGGGCCGCCCTACGCCTCGGGGGCACACGCAGCGAGGGTCTTTCCGCCTGTGGTCCGCTTTCCGCACAAAAGCGGTACACTGCTCCGCATGGGCACCGATCCCCAGGTCCACCCTTTCGACGAGTTGGTGTCCCGGCCCGAGGCGGACGTTCGCCTGGCGACCGCGGCGCTGCTGTTCGCCCGCGATGAATACGACCAGGTGGACCCCGAGTTCTACCTGGGGCAGCTCGACGACCTGGCCCGACGCGTGGCCGCCCACCCCGCCTCTTCACCGGCCGGACGTGTCGAATCGCTGCGACACGTGCTCGTGGAACAGGAGGACTTCCGCGGAGATGAGCAGTCGTACCACAGCGCTGACAGCAGCTATCTGAACTGCGTGATCGACAAGCGCAGGGGCCTGCCCATCGCCCTGGCGGTGATCTGGATCGACGTCGCCCGGACGCTCGACTGGCCGATCCACGGCGTGGGCCTGCCGGGACACTTCATCCTTTCCTACGATTCGCCGGATGATCGTATCCTGATCGATCCGTTCCACAACGGTGTGGTGGTCAATCCCGAGGACTGCCGGCAGATCGTGCGGGCGATGTTCGGCCGGGCCGTGCCCTTTGAGCGAGAACAGCTACGCCCGGTCTCGACGTTCGCAATCCTGGAGCGGATGCTGGGCAACCTGTACACACTCTACGTGCAGCAGCGGGATTGGCTGCGTGCGGCCCGTGTCCTGACGCGGACGATCGCGCTGCGCCCGGGGAGCTTTGCGTTTCGGGCCGAGTTGGGCCGGACGCTCATCGAGGCGGGCGAACTCGCCGCGGCCGAGGTCGCCCTGGCCGAAGCCATGTCGCTCACCCTGGGGACCGAGGAGCGGGAAGCCCTCGACGCCCACTACCAAGCACTCCGCCAGGCCCGGGTCCAACGCAACTGACGAACCGCACGGGACCGCGATGGTCAGCCCAGGCGTGCTGTGGTCCTCTGGACGGCTTCGGGATTGACGTCACAGCCGAGGTAGTGCCGTTTCAGGCGTTTGGCGACGGCCAGGGTCGTGCCGCTGCCGCAGAAGAAGTCGGCCACCGTGTGGCCCTCGTCGGAGCCGGCTCGGATGATGCGCTCCAGCAGGGCTTCGGGTTTCTGCGAAGGGTAGCCGCAGCGCTCCTTCGACACCGTGGACAGA
>Ga0307379_10007437_pt1 | contig 14901 bp, 17 predicted proteins | sample UN2MG_FD_202237 | JGI IMG/M metagenome (GOLD analysis project Ga0307379, IMG submission 202237) | Soil microbial communities from Risofladan, Vaasa, Finland - UN-2 | ecosystem: Environmental > Terrestrial > Soil > Coastal area > Acid sulfate soil | place: Finland: Risofladan, Vaasa | collected... | reverse complement strand
AACATTGCGTTTGAGCCTTATATGCTCTTTTCTCGGCCTGATTGTTGGTTTTCCAGCTGCCTACCTGGTAGCGCGCCAACGCTCGCCTTTCTTAAGGAAACTGGTGGTTGGATTTTTGATCGGCATGTCGGCTCTCTTGACCACTACTATGTCACAAATCGGTAAGACCATCAAGACGCTGAAAGAAGCAGGCGTTCGAGATCAGGTCAAGGTAATGGTTGGTGGTGCCCCTGTGACCGAAGACTTTGCCAAGGAGTGCGGGGCCGATGCCTACGGGTCCAACGCTGCGGCAGCAGTAGACAAAGCCAAAGAACTAATGGGCATAGCATAGGATTTTGCGCTGCCTTAAAAATGAAAAAGAATGACAATTATCGGAGGGGGTGGTGGATCTATGAGCAGAAATACATTTGATGTACGATCTTCGCCTGTGGAAGTGCAGTTTGACCGTGGACGTGATTGGCGTGCGCGGATGGGATTTGTCTTGATCTGCACCGACGGTCTCATCGAGGGAGAAATGTTCAGGCTGGTTCCGCCTGGTGTGGGTGTGCACTTTACAAGGCTTCCAGGATCAGAAGAGATCACGGTGGAGAACCTGCTGGCAATGGAAAAGGATCTCGAAGATGCGGCATCCCGCTTTGTCTTCGAAGGGGATTTGGATGTGGTTTGTTTTGCCTGTACTTCGGCCAGCGCATTGATCGGTGAGGATCGTGTCAAGGCGGCGCTTTCGCGAGGAGCCCCCAATGCCAGGCCAACTACCCTGATAAGTGGCGTAATTCAGGCGCTGCGGACCTTAAAAGTCAGCCGGATTGTGGTGGCCACACCCTACCTGGACGAAATCAATACCCTCGAGGCCAGATACCTCCAGGATCAGGGTTTTGAGATCTTGGATTTTCAGGGGATGAACATACTGAAAGACCCGGATATACGCCGGGTTGCACCCGACTTCATCAAGGATTACGCCCGCAGTCTGGACCGTCCTGAGGCTGAAGCGATTTTTATAAGCTGTGGGGGTGTAAGGAGCCTGGAGATTGTCGATGAGCTTGAGCAGGAGGTAGGAAAGCCGGTAGTGGCAAGCAACCAGGCCATGTTTTGGAATACCTTGCGCTTGGCTGGAATCAATGACAAGATCGAGGGCTATGGTCGACTCCTTAGGAAGTACTGATAGATGCATGGAGTCGAAAATCGGCGCTCTTTGCCTTCAGGAATGAGGCCACTGGCAAGAGTAGAGGCAAGCATGCTGATATTGGTGACGCTTATCACCATTGGCATTACGCTCTCGATTGTTTCCTTTTTGTCAGAGGAAGACAGACGGAGGAGACTTTAGATGGAAATTTCCAAACAGATTGCCGCTTACAAAGATGAAGTTGTTGAACTCAGACGGGATTTTCATCAACACCCGGAACTGGGTTTAGAGGAGTTTCGGACCTCGGAAAAAGCATCTGAATACCTGAAGCAACTTGGTTTAGAAGCCAAACGAGCGAACCAAACAGGCGTAGTAGGTTTCTTGCGGGGTAAAGAACCTGGGCGAACTCTGTTGCTTAGAGCAGACATGGATGCATTGCCCATCCAAGAAGAAAACAATGTTCCCTATAAATCAATCTATAATGGAAAGATGCATGCCTGTGGCCATGATGCCCATATGGCAATGCTGATGGTGGCAGCCAAGATTTTATCAAATGTGAAACATCGGCTGAGGGGTAACATAAAGTTCGTGTTCGAGCCTAATGAAGAAAATGTAGGGGCTTTAGCAATGATAAAGGAAGGAGTTCTTGAAGCCCCTAAAGTAGATGCCTGTATGGGAATGCACGTGTGGTCTCCTCTCGAGACAGGAAAGATAGGCATTACCCCTGGCCCTGTGTTGGCAGGCATGGAACACTTCCAGATACTTATCAAGGGTAAGGCTGGTCACACTGCCACACCCCAGAGCGCCATTGATCCAATACTCACCGCGGCAAGCGTAATACAAGGGGTGCAGATTATTCAAACGCGTGAAATCGACGCATTGAAGGAACCGACCGTTATCATGTTTGGCAAAATCGAGGGGGGAAGCGCCTCTAATGTTATCCCTGATAAAGTCACGCTCTCTGGAACAATGAGGTCCCTGTATGAGGGCAGTGAAGACAGCGAGGATAATCCTAAGAGGCGATTAGAGAGAATCGTTTCAAGTATTTGCTCCGCTCACCGTGCAACATGTGAAATCAGCTTCCTGTACGGTCATCCCACACTCGTCAACAATCATGAGATGTCTGATCTTGTGCGATCTGTTGCGGTGGAAGACCTGAGCTGTAAGCAGGTCATTGTCTCCCTTACCTCTCTCGCAGGTGATGATTTCTCAGAGTTTGCTGCGAGAGTACCGGGAGTCTTCTATTTCCTTGGAGTGGGTAATCTAGAAAAGGAGACACATTTCCCGCACCACCACCCGCGTTTTAATATCGATGAGGATGCTCTTAAAGTAGGGGTAGAGATGCATGTTCGCGCTGCATTAAGGTATCTTAATATGTAGCGTAGTATTAGAGTTTAAGTATCTAACTCACATCCTTTACCCTTAATTACGTGACCTTTAAGGGTGTACTGCGCAGCAAATCCATATTAAAAGTGAGAGCCACTAGTTTCTTTTATTATAAGGATTGAATAGCCCAATAGGGTGTATTCAGCAGTGGTGAAAAAGAGGTTTGAAGGGTTCATGTAAGGTCAGTATTATCAATGAGTAACCGATATTGGAGTCAGGGTTTCTAAAGGGAAAGGCAGAATGCAATGGTTAGCCAGAATATATCTATGCGGGATATCTATATTGCGAGGAATAGAATTTTACCACTCGCACGAAAGACGCATTTAGTCTATTCCTCTCATCTTTCACCGATTATTAAAAGCTCTGTCTATCTGAAACTTGAATGTTTGCAGGAGACGGGATCCTTCAAGGTCCGTGGCGCTGTCAATAAGCTGCTTTCCCTTAGCGAGGATGAAAAGAACCGCGGCGTGATCGCCTTTTCCACCGGCAATCACGGCACGGCAGTCGCGCATGTCGCCAGGCAATTGGGCATCAAGGCGGTAATCTGCCTTTCTGAAAGAGTCCCTCAGTATCGATTGGACGCCATGAAGCAGCTCGGGGCAGAGATTGTTCAATACGGTAAAAGCCAGGATGAGGCCTACGAGCACGCCCTAGGCTTCCAGGAAAAACGCGGATTGGTCATGGTCAATCCCTTCGACGACCCCTTTGTCATTGCCGGGCAGGGGACGATCGGCCTGGAGATCCTCGAGGATCTTCCATCGGTGGATACTGTCATTGTCCCTGTCTCAGGAGGGGGGCTGATCGCGGGGATCGCGCTCGCCATCAAATCAGCCGATCCGAAGATCCAAGTCATTGGCGTGTCCATGGATTGCGGCCCGGCCATGTATCACAGCATCAGGGAAGGCAAACCGATGGAGGTAGAGGAAAGAGACAGTATAGCCGATGCTCTCCTGGGCGGTATTGGTCTGGATAATCAGTATACATTCCGCATGGTGCAGGAATACGTAGATGAGCTCATGTTGGTTTCGGAAGATGAGATCGCCGAGGGAATGTTTTTTGCTCTCGATAAGCATCGTCTTGTGGTTGAGGGGGCAGCGGCGGTCGGTATCTCAGCCCTTTTGCATGATAAGGTATCTGATCTCGGAGAAAACGTTGTGGTAGTCTTAAGCGGCGGAAACGTAAACATTTCCTTGCTTACCGATATTGCTGGGGAACGATATAATAGAGGCGATAAAGCTGTGTAATAGTCAGTTCATCGTCGCTGACGTATCCTTTTAAATCGTCCATCGTAAGGAAAGCGCATCGGCACATAACATACCCGATTATTCTGTGAAGACGTTTATCTGAAGCTCTTGTATGGTCACAATCCAGATTGTTTACCCGTCATGCTCTCTATTTCGACTTTGATCACTGCCATTTTTTTTAAAAGGGCATCATTAAACTGGAATGATCGATCAGAATATTGACTCATAATGATGTTGAGTGCCTTTCGTTTTTCTTCTACATCTTCAAGAAGTATAGCTTTTCCAAAGCAGATAACGCTTTGGTACTTCATACTCCAATGACATGCATCTTCTGCTTTTACAATTTCGGTGTTTATATCAAACTCAAAGCAAACCTTTTGATTCTTTTTGATGATATCAACTTTTTTTCCTTTGAGAGAGCCATGGAAATAAAGCACCCTATCTCTATAGCCGAAACACAACGGGACAATGTAGGGAGAATTGTCATCAGACAAGGCAAGACGGCAAACAAGCGATTTTGTAATAATGGCTTCAATGGCTGACGCTTCGGTGATTTCTTTTTCCTTTCTTCTCATGATTGTTTTTCCATTTCTTTACAATAAATGGTTAGCTTAAGGGGCCGGAGCGAAGCGAAGGTCCCCTTAAGGTTTTTTATGAGGTTACATTCATCCACCTTGGAATTGGCCTTTTGGTCCATCGCGCGAATTTTGCTTTTTCACCACGATAAAAAGATCGGTAGGCCCTGACTGCATTACCTCTGTATTTGTACTTTTCTGGTACTGCCTGAGCAAATTCAGTCAACCCTTTATCAGAAAATTTTGAATTTTCTATTTCACGGATAACATATACTGATGCATGGTCATTCTCTTTTTCATATCTATATTTGTATTCAGTATTTAATGCAATAGCCAATTGTGCAAGCCAGATGAAATTTGAATAACTCTCCTCAACCCATAAAACACATGGATGTTTACCATGGGTAGATCTGTAGGGGGTTTTGAAGCCCATTGTATTTAAAACAGTACACATGATTTGTGCGCTCTCAAGTATCATTTTTGACACGTGTTGGTCACAATGGTACTGTGCACACTTCTTTACATTTCTGTCCAACACAAAAATATTCATGAGGTATATTCGTAGTCCGCTGGGCGGCACGTTTTACTTCGGCCACTTAAGCGGTTGGTGAAACGGTGGTTTACATTTCAGTAAAAGAAGTTCTTTGTATTAACATGCCCGGTTTCGTTGAAATCAATACCTTCCATTTGAAGTAAGGTTCGTTTCATTTTTATACCGCCCTGATACCCTCCGATATAGAGGTCTGTACGAATAGCACGGTGACAAGGGATTATTATTGGGAATGGATTCATTGCCAGGGCGTTTCCAACTGCGCGAGCTCCCCTCGGTCTCCCCACGTGCCTGGCAATACGCTGATAGGTACTGACAGCCCCACGAGGAATCTCGTGTTCGGCACGCAAAACCTCCTGCTGAAATTCAGAGCACAGATCCATACCTACTATTTCGAGTGAAAATCGTATATCTTCACCTTCGAAGAATGTTTCAATAGTATCGGCAATGACATCAATTTCAGAACACGTAGCGGCTTCAGAATCTGGAAACAACTTAATCAGCTGGTCTTTGGCCGACACATTCGGTGTTGAGAGCAAGGCCCGAAAGATTTTCGGCTGGCCTTTATAGACTGACCAGAGCAGAGCCACTGGTCCGAAAGGGCTTGAGCGAATCAAGAAAGATAATATGGCAGCTTTAATGTCTCTATTTTTCATGCGTGTACCAGCAGAACTGAGCAGCGCTCCAACCATACATAGCATTACTCAGCAAATGACCCCAACGCTTCTCACAGTATTATTTTATGGTTTTTTTCCGGATATACAATATCTTAGTCACTCTTGCTATTGTTTCACCTGCCTCATCTGCAATATCAACGAAAAACTCTGGAAGATATTTTTGTCCATTACTCGTGTTTGCCAGAATATTTGTTATTTGTTCCTCTTTGATGATGAACCGTGCCGTTACTGTTCCCCGACCTGGTTTGATAAAATCTATATGAACAGCCTTATCCCACACGATGTATTCTTTTCCCAAAATTTTTATCAACATTACCATAAAGAAAGGATCTGTCATTGCATACAAAGAACCACCAAAATGGGTATTCACATAATTACGATTGTACCATCTCATCTTCATCTGAACGATGATTTCTTTATAATCAGGAGAGATTTTTCTCACGACAATCCCTGTCCCCCAGTAGGGTGGGTATACATTTAAGAAAAGCTTAAAAAGTGTGGAATTCATTGTAGTTTCTCTCAAGAGTAATTCTATCGTTTCATATATCCCAGTGTCAGCTCTATGATCATTCACCTGATATTGTACATTTTTTAACGCTACATAATACCATATAATACCGATGCGAGTGAAGCGACAGTGGAACTCACATCCGAGTGCAATTGTCGCACGATTCAGTTCAATTTTTAGGTGAGCTTTGACAAAGAACCCATCACAGGTAGCAAGGTTAAATCCAATTCGCGAGCGATTGCCCAGTAAAGAATAGTATCAGCTGCGATGATCGGTCGTTTTGTCTGCGCTTCCATATGAGCTAAGATGTCTAACGTTCTTGTTCCGGCACCAGTTACAACGATAGCCTCTGCATCTGGTGACGCTTCTGCAACGGCACGAATAGACTTGCTCGCAAGTTCGGGTGTCATCGACCAGCCGTAATCTTCCATTTTTGCGGAAGGCGCAATCAGTCCCTGGTCGGCCAATGTTGACACATGGATTGTATTAAAACCGCACAATCGTAAAAACGCGGAGAAGCCATCACGCCAATCGGATTCATAATAGGTGCAATTGACAGCAACTTTGTTGATACCTAACGTTCTCAGTCCGTCTACAATGGCGAGCCCTGTCATAAGAGTGGGGACATGTGCTGCTGTGATCATTGCTTTATTTCTCGAACGGGCTTCTGCCTCGGATGTTGCATTGGCCCATGCGAAAGGGCTACCGACTTGCGCTACCAAATCACATCCAATTGCTTTCAAACTCCGAGCACAAAGGTTGAGTTCATTTTGAACGGACGCAATACTTTCGAGTCGATAATCGAATTCAGGCAATAGAAGAGGTGCTTGTTGGGTACTCACTTCCTCAACGACTACTCTGCTGAATTCTGATGGAGCCGGATCAAACCAGGCTGGAGCACTGATAAAGCCTATTGTTGGTATTTTCTTCATATTTCACGCGGTTGACGGGTTCACTCACCAACTGTCGTGGCCTGCATGGCTTTGAAAAAAAGTTGAAACATCGAGCATGTAAGGCAAAAACAAGGAGCACGAAAAAGGCGGTCTGGTAAAGTGGCGGATTAGCCACAATTGTCAGTGTAATCTATATCGTATATGAGTCAAACAACCTACGCTCCATTTCCCCTTCAATCTTGGCGGCCACTTCTACGAAAGGTTTGAGAGGTGAATACTGCAACTTGTTCCTCAACAATTCATCAACTTGAAAAATCCCAGCAGAATTAGCCAGTTTAATTTCAATGCATACTGGTTTCTTTTCCCCATTTATAATGTTTACACTATCCACGGCCTTTGCTGACACAGAATGGATATTCACTTTTCCTGCTTCAAAGGGAATTCGGGAACGCCCTTCGGTCATATCTGTTGCGTCGGCTACTTTTAGAACACCAGCTTCGATAGTAAGGCATTTTTCGTCTGCTTCATGAGCAACAATGGCATGCAACGTTTCGAACACCACGGTCGTTAAATCAGGCTCATCATAGATTCCTTCTAATAACTCACGTGCTTTGCGAAAAGCTATAAACAGGCTATATTTTTCATGATGATCCCTGTGTACCGAAATTCCTGTGTCATGGAGGCAGGCTGCCAGTACTACAATTAATTCTGCATCTTCGCTGGTCAATCCATGATGGGTAACCACGCTCGGCTCAACATCCCCTTTGACTAATAATCGGATAATACGCAAAGCAGCATTGGCTACAATACGAATATGCACCTCCCCATGATCACTAATTCCTGAACGATCCACAGCATTTATATTCGCGCATTTCCAAATTTGAAACAACTCTTGATCTGCATTGATTCGGCTCACCAAGGCTTTCAATTTTTTATTATTGCGTACGGGTATCTTGAATTCCATAGATATTTCTTATTCTCTATAATGAAAGGGCTCTGTGATACCCTGCACCCTGGATGTGGAAAAAAATAACGAGAGAGGTATTGGTGCAAGTACTGCATAGGATTACGCTACATTGTGTTAGATTCTACAAGAAAGTACTTCAAAGATCATCCTTTTTTACTATTTCGGGTGTGTGTCATTCTCAGTCACCTTGTTGGCCGCTGCCCATGTTGGATTTGCGAGTACAACGGATGTCACAACCTGACGCTCAGGGATATTCCAGTACTTTTTAAGCAGTCGCTCGGTTTCACTTCGAGAGAGGAGGCAATATCCGTTTCTCTCATAGAACCGAATGGCCCATGTTGCCTTGGCCCATGTGCCAATCAAAATCGGGCCCTTGGTCATCCCCTCGAGGTGCTGAAGCAATTGTGTTCCAATCCCATTATTTTGTCTGTTGGTCCGCACGTAGGCATGCCGGATGAGGGTGACGTTACCTCTGTCCTGAATTCCCATAACGCCGACGAGATTACCGTCTTCCTCAATTCCCCAGAACATAACACCGTCTTCTATCTCGTGCTTCAACTCATCCAAAGGCATGTACGGATCCTGCCAGCGGTCATTCGGGATGACGCCCTTGTATGCTTGGGCGGCATCGTTAATGATGGCATACATCGTTGTCACATCGTCTTGCCTACACTTGCGTATCATCTGATCCTCGGCCAGCAGGCTGGTCAGCAGCACGTGTTAGCCTGTCGGTTGCACTCGCGGATTATGCTGTTTTGTGAGTAAAGTTCAGACTGTTTTATAGCCTATGTCTCTGCTGTTTAATCACATGCTACACTTGGTTTTTACCCTGAGAGGTTATTTTTCTCCTCTTTGCGGAACGATGCAGATGAAATTAAACGGCTTCGAGCCTGTATTTTTGAATTGGTGGGTCTCGTTGTCATTGATATACACATAATCGCCTGTTTGCACCTGATGTTCATTGCCTGTTGTATCTATTGCGATGCCGTTGCCCGCTTCTATTTTTACCAAGTGTGGGAAATCGTGACTGTGATGTGGGCTCGTTCCACCAGGCTCTATGCTGAAATAGCGCATCACGATCTCCTGCGATCCGTCGTCTGGACCTATGACGATTTGCTTTTTCACCTGATCATATCCGGCTACATGGGTGAAGGGAACATCACGTAATTTTTTAATAATCATAGCTTTCTCCTTTATTTGTTACTTTGTACACTAACGATGGTGTTCACGGGCGGCGTGAATAGCGACGCACCGTGCAACCCATGGTTATGCCTTTCTCCCAGTTAGTTGATCTCTGATGCGTCTGAATTCATCAAGCTTTCCCTCGACTTCTGACCACCTCTCGATCTCTTCGGGATCGATCTTATTCGCTTGAGCTACCAATACGGCTTGTTCCAAGCACTGTAGATCGTCCCAATGATAGTAGCCAGCCAACCTGTCCTTAACGCAATCTGTTGGCGATATGATTCTGAGCATTCCGGTAGAGAACTCAATTTCATTAACCTGTTTAACCGGTTCCACACCAACGGCGAGGGGGCCTGGTGGAAATTCTATAAAGAATTGAGTATCTGGATGTTCGAAGTGTCGGCCTTCTTCGTGAAATCCTAACCCTTGCATTGTTTCTCGGAGCGCACGTCTTTTTACGAAATAGGGATTGATTAAGTCCAGGTCCCATGAGACATACCTGTTGCTACTGTAGATAGAGACAGACGCGCCGCCAGATAGAACCACATCGATTCCCTTTTCACGCAGGTGAGTCTGAATGAATGCGGCAAGTTCGCCTTGTGTCATTTCTTTGATGGATTTCATAGAGGCTTACCGCGGCGTCTTGGCCTTCGCCTGCTCATCACGAGTTCCTCACGTTCTTCCTTCGAGTAGAAAGAAAGCGCCTTTTCCAGCAGGCTCCTCAGTTCCTTCAGGAAGGGATACCTCGGATTGAACGAGTAGAGGCGCGTTCTGCCAGCTGTCCGGCTAACCAGCACACCACCTGATTCGAACTTTGCTAGTTGTTTCTGGATGGAATCTGGATCTCCACCGAAGACTCTGGCGATTTCCCTGACATAACCTTCATTTCTTGCCAAAATAAACACCAGTACTCGTTCTGCGTTGGTTGAGCCTAGTAGCGGTTCCAACATAATTCATTACCTCCTACGTTGACCGCGTTGTAAGATATCATCCTTTTTCTGTCAGAGTATATCTGACATATGTCAGATATACTCTGACATTGTAGTGTGTCAATTTACAAGATGCAAGCAGAAAACGGACTCATAATGCCAGAGCCTTGCTGCTTGGCACTAAGCTACAACGATGTGTCAGACAATATTGTAATGATATAAATGAATTGTCAGGTTCGCAGCTACACTATCGGCTTCCTTTTCCATAATTACGGGGTTTGTTCAGGATTGAAAATTCGTTTTTTGAGCCAGTCAGGAGTACCGTTATAAAGCTTCCGCAGCATCCCTACGATTTCCTCAAGATATGGACAGCGTTCATCAAAGTAGTATATAAGAGATCTCCCTTTGCGCTCTTTTCTAAGAACTCCCCCTTTATCGAACCGTTTTAGTTGCTTCTGTACTGGATCAAGATCAATATTATGGTCTCTGGAGATCTGTCGTCCAGTTGCACCATTGTGATAGTAGACGTGCAGAAGCACTTTTTCTGCGGTAGCGTTTCCAAGTATATATCGCAGCTTCGATTCAAATCCTTTACCTTTCTCGGCTTCTTGTAGAGTGTAGTCAATGAGTTTCAATGACTCTAGATATAGTAGGTATTGATAGACTAAGTATTCTTCCACGTCCGATGAATCTTCAGATATCTCAAAATGGCTTTTTAACCATTTTGAGATATCTGACCAAGATCTCCATATTATGCAGCACTTTGTGCTCTGAGGTCCGATTTCCCTTGTAATTCGAGGTTCAGACTGGTCTGGTGAGAGTAGCAATAAGATCCTCCGCTGCTCCCTTCTTTTGGAAAGTATTCTGAAGTATCTATAGCTACTTGCGTGTTATCATCGAATTGATTTTTTTTTGGACCTTTGCTTCTAGAGCGATCAGGAGTTTTTCTGGAATGAGTATTTCCCCATCGACGATATTTTCTAGGTCATAGGAAACGTGATCCCTGATTTCAATATTCTGCAGATTATTGGTGATAATGCCGAGCTCCTTAAAGAAGCTGTGAATAAGAGAAACGTTGGAGTCTTGAAGGACGATAAGCAAAGCATTTACAACCCTATCCTCTTCAGATAGGGAGTATCTAGTCTTTGAAAACAGTTTCAATTTTTCATGTTTCATAACTTTCACCTTTAATTTATCCTGCACGCCCCGTTGAACCAGGTTCACCGCGCCCGCCCTGTTAAATTCCGTAGGACTATTTAACTGGGGTGAAATTGACATCTGTAACAGCGGAGCGTATTTCACTGGGGGCCCTACGGGTGTTCAACTGGGGTTAAATTTACTCCTGTAATAGCGCAGTTTACCGCGCCTGCCCCGTAGGTATGAAATATCGTACTGGGGTTAAATCCTCAAAGGCAATTTAACTGGGGCCTATTTAACTGGGACTTGCCCCTTTACAATAAAACCTTCAGATCCATCGTATGCGGCGGGAGGCAGTAGTTTTAACAGTGGGAAACAGGCATAATATTATGAGTGTCGATTTTCTCTTTCATTAGTTTAAAATCGACTGTTTTAAGGTGATAATACAACATTTTTGTTGACTTTAAAAATATTTTTCCGTTTCAATATCTTTAGGTTTTTGCTTCATTTATAACTTCTTTTCAGGAGGTTCTTTAATGGGGAAAAATCTCAAAGTAATCATGCCTTGAGCCCGATAGGACATTGGCTGTTCTATTGGGCGTTTTTGACTTTTTATCTCAACAAAGACTCGCCTGCCGTGAAAACGTTCAGGCATGCCAGGGATCTGAAGGGAAACTGTTGGCCAGTATGCAGGGCACAGCATTCACGTAAATAATAACCGTGTAAGTTTTGAAAACAACATGGGTTTTAAAAGAAAGGAGAAAGGATCATGGATCAAACAATTATTGACTTGTATGAAAAATACACCCATGATTTACTGGATCGCCGTGAATTCCTCAAGAAACTGGGCATCCTTCTTGGGAGTGCTGCTGCTGCCAATGCCCTCCTGCCGTTGCTGGAAACTAACTATGCCCGGGCCGAAGTCGTTTCAAAGGATGACCCTCGCCTTAAAACGGGCTATATCAACTATCCCGGTGCAACAGGCGAGGTTCGTGCATATTTTGCAAGGCCGAAGGGAGACGCAAAACTGCCGGGTGTGATTGTGGCCCACGAAAACATAGGCCTTCTCCCCCACATCGAAGACGTTACCAGACGGGTGGCCCTGGAGGGGTTTTTAGCCATTGGCCCGGACGCTTTATCACCGGTCGGGGGAACTCCGAAAGATAGCAATGAGGCTAAAAAGCTCTTAGGCAAGCTTGATAGCCAATCCACAGTAAACGATTATATTGCTGCGGTTAAGTATTTACAATACCATCCTGAATCCACGGGAAAGGTCGGAATCATCGGTTTCTGCTGGGGAGGGGGAGTGGCAAACCAGGTTGCGGTCAAAACTCCGGATTTGACAGCAGCGGTTCCCTTTTACGGAAGTCAGCCGGCACCCGAGGATGTTCCCAAGATAAAGGCATCATTGCTTCTCCATTATGGTAGCCTTGACAAGCGAATCAATGAGGGCATTCCCGCATTCGAGGACGCCCTTAAACAGGCGTCCATAGATTACAGGATGTATATGTATGAGGGTGCTAAACATGCCTTTTTCAATGACGACAAGGCTGACAGATATCACAAGGAAGCGGCCCAGCTTGCCTGGAAGCGCACCGTTGCCTTCTTAACGGAGAAGCTTAAAACCTAAGTGCATCGATTCGCAATTACGGTAACGTATATTGGTAAGTCTTCCATGAGTATTCTGCTCACTTCATTCGGCCCAAGCCTTTCGGCAGTGAGCGACTCGACTTGAGCTCGTCGACATGTCTCAAGGCCGAACTGCTCATGGCCAAGGGCAGCACTTAGTCCTGAGTGAATAAATTCGTTACTGAATTTATGAATCGAAGGGCTAAGGTTTGGCGGATACCTCGATTAACTCTATACGATGCAGGTAGTTGCGATTTTGTGTTGAACCGAGTAGGCTGGAGGGATTACTTGCCGCAGCATTTCTTGTACTTCAGGCCGCTGCCGCAGGGACAGGGATCGTTGCGACCTACTTTGGGAAGAGCCTGTGAGCCTGCGGCCTGCGCCGCCGGCATTTCCCCTTCGGGGGACCGCTGGCGCCAGAGGGCGGCGAGTTCTGCAAGGAAAGGACGGCAGTGGGTGAAGAAATGTTTATAGCCCGCGCAAAGGTAGTTCAGCCCTGCTTCGCCATCCGGCGTGAGAATGAAGCGATCCTTGGGACACCCGCCATTACACAGGAGTCTGACATCGCATCCCCGGCAATAGCGGGGTAATGTATTCGCTTTGGCCTGCCCGAATGCCCTCTGCGCCGGGCTCTCGAGCATTTCCGCCAGAGGAGTCTCTTGAATATTACCAAGGCAATGGTCAGCATCCACGTAGTGATCGCATGAAAAGAAATCCCCGTTATGTTCGATAACAGGGACATCACCGCAGGACTCTCGAAAAATACACAGCCCATGCTCCTGCCCAAAGGCCGTTCTGGCGGCCTCCTCGAATATCTGCACCTTGATTTGCCCGATATCATGAAGCTTCCACTCGTCAAAAAAAGCACAGAGAAAGTCTCCCCAGGCTTCAGCCGGGACAGCACGGTGGCTTACGCCGCCATTAACATCCGGCTCCTGCTCAACGAGGGGCAGAAAACCCAGGTACTGCGCCTTGATTTCCTTGAAAAAACGGTATAACTGGGTTGGGAAGTGGACGTTTTGTGCATGCACCACGCAGAGTATATCAAAATAGACTCGATGCTTATGCAAGAGTTTATACCCTCGCATAACCTGCTTATGGGTGGGCTGCTGGCCCTTGGTAACGCGGTATCGGTCATGCATCTCCTGCGGGCCATCCAGGCTGAGGCCCACGGCAAAGCCCTCTGCCGCCAGAAAGCGGCACCAGTCCTCATTGAGAAGAGTGCCGTTGGTTTGCATACCGTTGGTAATGCGCCGGCCGGGAGATGTATGCTTGCGCTGAATCGCAACAATTTTACGAAAGTAGTCCAGTCCCAGCATGGTCGGTTCCCCACCGTGCCAGGAAAAGCTGATCACCGGATTAGGGCACGCCTCGATGTGCTGGACAATGTACTCCTCCAGGATGTGGTCGGGCATACGGAAGGATTCAGCCTCAGAATAGAGATGTTCTTTCTCCAGATAGTAGCAATATTTGCAGGCAAGGTTGCATATGGGTCCAATCGGTTTGGCAAAAACCATAAATTCGCGGGAAGCCTTGGCCATTAAACAACCACCGTCTTATGGTGAAACGAAGTAACGTGCTTGACTTGGTAAGAAATACTTTTTTTGGGGGAGTATAGGATGCCCCCCTTTACACAACAGTAAAGAAGTCTTGTCAAAAAAAGATTTATCCCGCACGCCCCGTTGAACCGGGTTCACCCCGCTCGCCCCGTTAAATTCCGCAGGACTATTTAACTGGGGTGAAATTTACTCCTGTAACAGCTAAGTTTACCCCGCGTGCCCCGTTGAACCGGGGACCCTACGGGTGTTCAACTGGGGTTAAATTTTCACCCCGTTGAATGCCTTAACTTATTCAACTGGGGGGCAGCCTATTTAACTGGGACTCGCCCTTTAATGGGTGACTCCTTTACAACCAATTATGTTGTCAGTTGTATTCAGTTCTCTTTCCATATCTAATTATTCAGCGATGTCTATTATTGTTGGCTTAAGAAAACCAATCAAATCAATTGATTTGAGTTCAACACCTGCATCTGGGCGACCAGAGCTGATATCAACGTAATCTTCATTTCCTACTGACTGGTCCATAAAAATCTTAATTT
>Ga0307379_10007436_pt1 | contig 14903 bp, 14 predicted proteins | sample UN2MG_FD_202237 | JGI IMG/M metagenome (GOLD analysis project Ga0307379, IMG submission 202237) | Soil microbial communities from Risofladan, Vaasa, Finland - UN-2 | ecosystem: Environmental > Terrestrial > Soil > Coastal area > Acid sulfate soil | place: Finland: Risofladan, Vaasa | collected... | reverse complement strand
ACGTGGTTCTGATGATGATCGGGCTGTATGCAATGATGGGCAAAAAAAATCTCGTCAAAAAACTTATTGGGATGAATATATTCCAATCAGCAATAATTCTTTTTTATATTTCCACGGGCGTAAAAAAGGGAGGAGCAACAGTTCCCATATTAATGGGGCATGCTCAGGGGCACGGCCATCAAGCAATTGATGTCGCCGGTTATTTGAATCCATTGCCACACGTGCTGATGCTTACGGCAATTGTAGTTTCAATTGCTACAACCGGTGTCGCCCTTGCGATACTTATTTTAATCTACAGAAGATATAACACCCTGGAAGAAGATGAAATTCTGAAGATCAGAAAGGATACAGGAGTCTAAATATGGCAGAACAATTTCCTGCTTTGATTATAGTGGTTCCTTTAATTGCCGCTTTCTTTATCCCGCTTATTGGATGGTGGAAAAAACAGCTTTGCTATCCATGGGTTGTCGCTGTCCTTGTTGTAACCTTCATCTCCTCTTTAGGTATAATAAATACTGTCATGACGACCGGCAAATTCTCCTATCGTCTGGGTGGCTGGGCACCCCCATGGGGTATAGAATATGCGTTGGATTATCTCAGCGCATTTATGCTGGTCATTGTTTCTTTTATCAGTCTGATGGTTGCCGTTTATTCAAAAAAGTCTGTGGAGAAAGAACTGCCGGAGAAAACCGTCCCCTTTTATACGCTTTTTCTCCTTCTTATTACCGGGCTCCTGGGGATTGTGATTACCGGAGATGTATTCAATCTCTTTGTTTTTTTGGAGATTTCCTCTCTTTCCTGTTATGCCCTAATAGCAATCGGTGAGGAAGGAGCGCCGATAGCCGCCTTCAATTATGTTATTATGGGGACTATCGGGGCATGCTTTTACCTGTTAGGTGTTGGGTATCTCTACGTAGCAACCGGATCGCTTAACATGGCAGACCTGGCCGTCATTTTGCCTAATATGTATCATTCTAAAATTATCCTTGTTGCTTTTGCTTTTTTTACCGTCGGCATAATGATTAAAGGGGCGATCTTCCCGTTGCACATATGGATGCCGGATGCTTATTCTACCGCTCCGTCCGCTGTAAGCGCACTTATTGCTCCCTTAATGACCAAAGTAGCCGCATATGTGATGATCAGGATAATGTTTACAATATTTCAACCTCGTTTTTCCGTGGAGACGGTGCCGGTAATGACCATATTAGGATGGCTTGCATTTATCGCTATTTTCGCTGGGGGAATCAAAGCGCTTGCACAAACAGACCTTAAGAAAATGCTGGTTTATATCCTGGTTGCGGAAGTAGGGTATATTGTAATGGGTGTGAGTGTGGCGAATAGAATAGGACTTACGGGGGCCATTCTTCATATCTTGAACGACGCTTTTATGATGGCGTGTCTGTTTTTAGTTGTGGGCGCGATATCATACAGAATTGGGACGCGTGATATACACAAGTTGCATAATCTGAATAAAATAATGCCGTTCACTATGGGTGCCTTTACTATAACAGCGCTTTCCATGGTTGGCATACCGCCGGCATGCGGCTTTTTCAGCAAGTGGTATCTCATCCTGGGCACTATCGAGGCTGGGCAGTGGGCATTCGCGGCAGCGCTGTTATGCAGCAGTTTGATAAATGCGGTTCTATTTTTCAGGGTTATCGAATGCGCTTATTTTAAACCTATGGAACCGGCGTATGCCAATGATGGCGGGGAAACACATATGGTACAAAGGGACGAAGCCCCTCTTACTATGCTTGTTCCCATTGTTATCATGGCAGCAGGGATTATTTTGCTCGGCATATTTAGCGGAAATATTATTTCATCTATAATTCAGTTTGCAGTTCCTGCGAGCTTTTAATTGTTTGGGAGAATGTAAATGGATGTTGTATGTTCATCAAGGCCCCTTTGGGCTGTCCTGGTGTCAATGATTGCTGCTTTTTTGATTCTTGCTACAGGAGAGAAGAACAGAAATATCAGGGAGTCGTGGACCATCATAGCTGCATTGATAAAGTTTTTGATCGTCTTTTCCATGATCCCTTTGATTTTGCAGGGGAAAGTGATCGAATATACCCTATTTACTTTTTATCCCGGGATTTGCTTACAGTTCAGAGTGGACGCTTTTGGGATGATGTTCGGGCTGGTTGCATCCTCTCTCTGGATTGCAACCTCATTTTATTCCATAGGTTATGTCAGAAGTCTTAACGAACATGCGCAGACGAGATATTTTTTCGCTTTTGCCATGTGTCTTTCATCAGCAATTGGTATTGCGTTTTCCGCCAATCTCCTTACCTTTCTTGTCTTTTACGAAATACTTACCATTGCCACTTATCCTTTGGTGATCCACAAGGAAACACCCGAGGCGATCATTGGGGGAAGAAAATATCTGGTATATACGCTTGTTGCAGGTTGCGTTCTCCTGTTTGCCATAGCAATGACCTATTATCTGACAGGCACTCTTGATTTTAAAGCCGGCGGATTTATAGGAGATGGCCGTGGTTCAAACGGTATCCTGATACTTCTGTTTATAATGTTTATACTTGGTTTTGGTGTTAAAGCCGGTATCATGCCGATGCATGAATGGCTTCCTACCGCTATGGTCGCTCCTACCCCTGTAAGCGCCCTTCTGCATGCGGTGGCTGTTGTGAAAGCCGGTGTTTTTGGTTGTTTAAGAGTGATTCTGTATGTGTTTGGTCCAAATCTTCTTCATGATTTAGGGCTCTGGATATTGTTGGCATATTTTATTTCGATTACAGTGGTGGGAGCCGGTTTACTGGCATTAGGCCAGGATCATCTGAAAAGGAGACTTGCTTTTTCAACCATTAACAACCTTGCGATAATTATTCTTGGAGCAATACTTCTGACCAAAAGTTCCATGACAGGTGGGATCCTTCACCTTGCAAATCATGCCTTTATGAAGATCACCCTGTTTTTTTGCGCAGGGGCTATATATGTAAAAACACATAAGGAATATGTTAGCCAACTTGATGGAGTGGGCAGACAGATGCCGTTGACCATGGGCGCCTTTGCTATTGGGGCATTGGGGCTTTCGGGTCTTCCGCCCATTAACGGATTTATAAGCAAATGGTTTTTATGCCTTGGCGCTCTTGAAGCAAAGCAGATTGTCTTTCTGTTTGTGTTTTTAACCAGCGCCATGCTTGATGCGGCCTTTTTCTTCCCTATTATTTACAATTCCTTTTTCAAAAAGCTGCCGGCTGGTATTGTCCCGCATTTTGACGAGGCCCCAATGTTAATGGTGATACCTATTACCATTACAGCTTTGTTGTCAATTATCTTTGGAATAGCGCCTGATGCATTTGTTAGCTTTTTCAGCATAGCATCTCTGGCCGTACAAAACATATTAGGAGCAGGATAGGATGGTAAAAAAATTAAAGGGTATTCTTTACATAAGTATCGCGGTAGTGTGCATCCTGGGATTTGTATTCCCGAACAAGCACCCTCATTTCTGGTGGCAAAAGATACCGGTTTTTGACGTTGTGTACGGGTTTATCGGATGTATTGTGATTGTGCTTGTATCCAAATGGTTGGGCCATGCCTGGCTCATGAAGAAAGAGGATTATTATGATTAATATCGTACCCCCAGTATTAATTTATTTTGCAGGGGCGCTATTAATCCTCCTGCTCAGGAAAAGAATATTAATACAGGCGATAGCGCTGTTGGTTCCTGTCATTGCATTTGTGAACCTTCTTAACATGCCGCACGCTGTCTATTGGACCTGTCAATTTTTGGATTATGAACTTATTTTAGGCCGTGTGGACAAGCTCAGCATGGTTTTTGCGTATGTTTTCGTAATCATGTCTTTTATAGGAATGGTTTATGCCATCCATATAAAGGAATACGGACAACATGTGGCTGCATTATTCTATGTGGGAAGTACTCTCGGCGTGGTATTTGCCGGAGATCTGTTCACTCTCTTTGTTTTTTGGGAAATTATGGCTATTGCTTCGGTATTCCTGGTCTGGTACCGAAAAACAAAAGCTTCGCTCGATGCAGGATTCCGATATGTCTTAGTACATCTTTTTGGTGGATGTATGTTATTGGCAGGAATTATCATTCATGTGGTAACCACTGGGTCGATTGCATTCGAGCTGTTTGACTTTGGAACCGTTGCTGCCAAATTTATTCTGTTTGGATTCATACTTAATGCGGCTGTGCCTCCTCTTCACGCATGGCTGTCAGATGCTTATCCTGCAGCAACTATTACCGGCGCGGTATTTATGACGGCGTTTACTACGAAAAGCGCTGTATACGTCTTGCTGAGGTCTTTTCCAGGTGTCGAACTTCTGGTCTGGTTAGGGGCGATAATGGCCCTTTACGGGGTCGTTTACGCCGTGCTCGAAAACGACATTCGCCGGCTTCTTGCTTATCATATTATCAGCCAGGTCGGGTATATGGTCTGCGGTGTCGGGCTTGGGAGCGAAATGGCGATCAATGGCGCCAGCGCCCATGCTTTTTGTCATATTCTTTACAAATCCGTGCTTTTTATGGGGATGGGGGCGGTGATACATGTAACCGGCAGGGAAAAAATGACGGACTTGCAGGGGAGAGACTTATACAAAAAGATGCCGATCACGCTTGTCCTGTACATGGTCGGCGCCTTTTCCATTTCCGCAGTTCCGCTTTTTAACGGATTTGTGAGCAAGACAATGATCGGCGCGGCAGCAGGACTTCTCCAGAGGCCTTCGATTGAGTTGATGCTTCATCTTGCATCCATCGGTACATTCCTGCACACCGGATTAAAACTCCCGTGGGGCGTATGGTTTGGCCTGAAGAAGGGCGATGAGGACGAAATAGAGGATGTAAAGGAGCCTCCATTCAACATGTTACTGGCAATGGGGATTGCCGCTTTCTTGTGTATATTTACCGGCGTTTACCCAAAAGTACTCTATGATATTTTGCCGTATCCGGTGCATTATCATCCTTATGCCGCAAGTCATGTTGTGGGGATGATACAATTACTACTGCTTACTCTGGCCGCATTCTGGATTTACATCGATAAGTTAGGCGGTGAGGCCACGGTTAGTCTTGATACAGATTGGTTTTACAGAATGTTCGGCAGAGGGTGTCTATGGTTTTGCAATCGTCTGTTGAATGGAATCAGATCAGGTGTGCAGGGCTCGCTTTCAAGCGAAGTGATCTCAGTAGGAAAGATCAGTAAAAATCCGTATGTCTTTCTGGAAATGGTTATAAACTCAATTCAAGGGAAAAAGGTGTTGTATCAAAATATTATAAATAGACCTTATAATGAGAACTCTTACAGGATTCAGATCGGTATTGGCGCCTGCGCAGCGATTATATTCCTCTTTTTCTTAGGTATCTTTTATATAAAGGCAGGGTAAGAGAGCTGGTAGTTAGTTTTTAATTATTGTTTTAAGATTCTAATGATTTTGGGTTGATATGTATCTTTTTTGGATAGCTCTCTTCCTTTTGCTTTAACAAAGAAAAAGGAAGCAACTAAAAATAAAAAACCAACAAGCATCGCAAATATTGACTGATCATAATTAAATATCAGCGCAATTTTATTGCCGATAATTACCCCCAGGATTAAAAATAAAACAGGAATCATATAAACGAGAAAAGATACTTTTAATAATGACGAGGTTTCAAAGCTTATAGTAACCCTGTCATTTACCTTTGCCCCTACAGCATTTATTGCTTCCAGCTCTACAGTATCTTCAGACCCGCCCATCGTATCGCAGAAACCTTTTGCCGAGCATGACTCACACGCAGCGGATTTGGTGCATTTAACCCATGCCGTAGAAGAATCAGCCTTTGTTACAATACCTTCTTCAGTTGCCAAAATATCAGCCTTTTTCGTAATAGTTCAGCCACAAAGGCACTAAGACACCAAGATTATAATATAATTCTTAATGATAGTATATACCGTATTTACAACTTTTTTTCTTTTTTTAATAATGCTTTAAAATTAAAGTCCTTTTGTGCCTTTGTGACTTAGTGACTGAATTATTATCCCTTTTCTATAAATTAAAAAAACAATTCCCCCCTTGAGGGGGGCGCAGGGGGATGTAACCCATTGAAATAACATCCCCCTTAATCCCCCCTCAAGGGGGGAATAGGGGGTGTTACCCCTTCAAAAGGGGGACTTTTAAGGAACGGCCCTTAAGTCAACGGCATTGACTTTAGTATTATAACATGTCCGAGAAAATTAAGCGGTATTTTATTCGAGACATACACTTAGACCTTTGTAGCACATTTAAGTTACAAAGGTCTGGGTGTATTTACTGTTTTAAGCCATGCCTTTGAAGGCAAAAAAAGCAAGAGAAAGCAACCCTGCGGTTACAAGCCCGATTGATGTATCCTGAAGCGGTTTTGGGACCCTGGCCAGGAGGATGCGTTCACGCACGCCGGCAAAAAGAACGAGCGCAAGACCAAAACCAGTAGCATAACTGAATGATGAAACAACTGTTTGCATGAAAGTATATTCTTCATTAATATTTATCAGACAGACGCCCATTACAGCGCAGTTTGTCGTGATAAGCGGCAGAAAGATGCCAAGACCTTTATACAGCGCAGGAATGCTCTTTTTTAGAAACATTTCAACAAACTGAACAAGAGAGGCTATTACAAGAATAAACGCGATAGTTCTAAGATATTCAAGGCCGAAAGCTTTTAAAATATATACTTCGATAAGCCATGTAATTGCTCCAGCCATAACCAGAACAAAGACAACAGCCATCCCCATGCCAACCGCAGTCTCCATTTTCTTTGATGTGCCAAGAAAAGGACAATTCCCCAGATACTGGATTAGCAGAATATTGTTAACAAGGATACAGCTTATAGCAAGAAGTACATAATCACCCATGGGATTTTCTCCTATTTATTTCCTGCAAGATTCATCAAGGCCAGCATAAGTCCAAGACACACGAAAGCGCCCGGCGCCTCAATCATGAATGTAAAAGGCTGAAAAGAGGGGCCAAATACAGACATTCCATAAAATGTGCCGCCGCCAAATACCTCCCGTAAACCTCCGAGAGCAACCAGAGAAATCGTATTCCCGATACCTATTCCAAACCCATCCGCTATTGAAGCAACAATACCGTTTTTGTATGCAAACGCCTCGGCGCGTCCAAGCACAATACAGTTAACAACAATAAGGGGTATAAATATACCGAGTTTAAGAAACAATGGATATGCAAAAGCCTGCATAAGGAGTTCAACAACAATAACAAATGTGGCGATAATAATAATGAAACAGGCTATTCTTACTTGTGAAGGTATTATTTTACGTAATAAAGAAACCAGAACATTGGAAAATACCAGAACAAAGATTACAGCCACTCCCATTCCAAGTCCGTTTTCAACCGATTTAGTAACCGCAAGTATGGGACAAAGGCCGAGTACAAGCCTGAATGGTGGTATCTCATCCCACAAACCTTTTGTAAATTCCTGAGTGATAGTCTTAGCCATCTTTTACTCCCTACTTAAATTCCTTTATTTTTTCAGCAACCTGAGATTTTAAGCGTTTATAAACACTGCCGGCTTCTGTTACGCCGCCACAAACTCCGCGTGAAGTAACTGTGGCTCCTGACATGGCATCAATCTGTCCACCGTCCGGTTTGACTTTAAAGGATTGAACCAGATCCAATCCTTTAAATCTATTTGATAATTTAGGTTCTGATTTTGCTTTGGAACCAACTCCCGGTGTTTCACTGTGGGTAGTTACGCCCATGTTGACAATCTTGTCATCATCTATGTTCACACCAACCATAAGGCCGATATCACCGCCAAATCCCTTTCCAAAGCTTTCAAATGCAACTGTATTAGCCTTTCCGTCGAATATACCAATAAAGAAGCTTCTTTCTATGTCTCCATCCTTGATTTTAAAGCGGTCAACAATAGGATCGTTGGAACATCCCTCAAGAATAGTCCTTATTGCGGGCCCTTTAACAAAGACTAACTGCTGGTATTCAATTTTATCCTTTGTTCCACCGCGGATTGCCGCAAGCAGACCGCCCGAGAAACAGCTTAAAACTGTAAGCACTACAATCATTTTAATTATTTCACGCATTTTCTACAACCTTTCCAATAGCTTTTGGTCTGATTTTATCTATAAGCGGGTTTATAAGATTCATGATCAGGATCGCAAAGATCACTCCGTCAATATAAAAGCCGATATTTCTTATAAGCACGGTCAAAAATCCAGCTCCTGCTCCATAAATAAGCATTGGAATAAAATTAACAGGTGAAGATGAATCTTCTGTTGCAAGGAAAAAGGCTCCAATCAAAGTATAGCCGGCAAAAAGATGGATAACCGGGCCTGCATAACGCGCGGAATCGGTCATATTAAATATTAAAGAGGTTATAAAAATGCCGGCTAAAAAGGAAATCGATATTTCCCACCTGATGATTCCTCTGATAATGAGGTAGATTCCGCCGGCAATAAGGCCAAGACCAAAGGTTGAACCTATTCCACCTGACTGTTTGCCCATTAAAAGATTGCCTATGCTGAACGAATCAATAGCAGATACGCCAAAATGTTTCAAAGCGGCAAGAGGATAGACCATGGCAAAATCGAAATCATAATTTATAAGCGCTTCGTTAAAATCAAACACATTTTTCCATGATAACATCAGGATAGCAATAGCAACAGCTACAGGATTAAAAGGATTGGCTCCGATTCCGCCAAAGATCTGTTTTCCGATAATAATGGCAACAAATGTTCCTATTATTACAAACCACCATGGCGCTGTTGCAGGTAAAAGCATGCCTAATAACATGCCTATAATGGCTGCGTTACCGTCTCCAATGGTAATTGAATGTTTTGTTATACGACAAAAAATAAATTCCCAGATAATTGCCGTGGAGATGGAAAGTGACACAACGCCGACGGCCTGCATGCCATAGTAATAAATGCCAAACAGGATTGCAGGAAGAGCCGCAAGCGCCATATTATAATTTCGCAGAAATATTCTGCTTCCATCGTGCCAGAAAGGGGCATGTGAAACTATGAATTTGTTAGTATCAACCGTGTTATTATCAACCGTGTTATTATCAACCATTAGTTGCCTCCGCTGTATTTGCCCTGCCAAGCTCATATTTTGCCGACCTGATATACTGGAATATTGGCATTTCAGACACACAAACATAACTGCAAAGACCGCATTCAATACATGAATAAAGATCGTACTGATCTGCCGCTGCTTGATATTGCCCGGCCTCAAGAAACCGGACAAGCATATTAATCTGGATATTCGCCGGGCATACCCTTATGCAGTCGCCGCAGTTTGTGCAGGGATAATCTGAAATAACAGGTATATCGTCTTTATCCTGTACGATAATAGCATCGGTGTCGGGCTGAACCGGATGATCCTCTGAATAGACGCACGATCCTGTCATGGGGCCGCCGAAAATTATCCTGTCGTTTTCGTTTAAGGTAATATTAAAAGCCTTGAATATATCGCTTGCCGGTGTTCCAATTCTTGCGGATACAAGTGATTTAGAGCCATCTTTTTTAACAAGAGTAAGGATTTTTGTTACAGGTATTTGGCCGCTGTTAAAAGCATTTCCGATAGATGCAACCGCTTCAGCGCTGATAAAACATACCCCGATATCTTCAGGGTTTTTCCCGGCCGGCACCATCTTGCCAAGGATATCTTTCATAATAAGATGCGGGAGCGTGGATGGATATGTATCATTAACCTGATTTACTTTTTCACCGGTTGCGGAGAGTTCATACATCTGGCTCTGTGAAGCTACCATTATAATATCATTAACTCCGGTTACTGTTTTCAGGATACTTATACCATTTTTTATTGCATCAATATCGGATTTAACAACATATTGGTTTGTTGTTATTAATAGATCGCTATCAGCGCAACAAACAACGATTGTATTTATAGGTTTGTCTTTGTCGGAAAACAGTTTAACGGGAGGGTTACCCGGAGCAAACGCAAGATAGTTTTTGACGGTTTCAAGAGAGGCATCCTTTGATCCGCCTGCAACGGACTTGAATTCATTATCTATTTCTTCATCACCAGCCACTTCAATTGCAATGGCAGTATAAGATCGGCCAAAGTCACCTGTATAAGAGGATATTGATGATACTTCTCCTGTGACACTTGACACAACATACTCATCACTTTCCTTGTAAAGTAAAAGCTTCTGGCCGGTCTTAACAGCCGCCTTTTTTTTAAATAACAGATTTTTTTTGTCAAACGGACAGTTTGCTAAAAGGGTGACCTCTTTTGAGATTGGGATTTGCTTAAGGGAAGGTGTATCTTCAAGAGATCCATATTCAAGTCGTGGTTTTAACAAACCGATAAACGATCTTTTTATCATAGTTTAACCTTTCTAAGCTCTCGACTCGTGCGCTTCGCCTGAGCACTTTTCAATGGCGGTCAGGCCTATATGATTTGCAATACAGGCGAAGCGAACGGGTTTTTTTATTCAACTTTACATTACATGGCATGATTCACATTTTTCAGGTCCTGCTTCAGCTTCCTTATGGCAGCTTATACATTGTTTGTGGAATGCATCAGACCTGCTTAACATACCTTCCTCCTGGCTTTCAGGTTCATGGCATTCTCCGCAGGCTTGGGGATTTGTCTTACCTTCTTCAAGATTATGATGACAGCCATTGCATGAAATACCGTAACCTGATTCAACAGTATGTGTCTTGTGATCAAACAGAATCTTTCCCGCAACACATTTAAACATTAATCTGACCGGTCGTTCCGGAGCTTTGGCAGGAAAAGCAGCATAACTTAGAACACCCACAATCAATAAAATAATAGCCAAACCATAAACTAACTGCAATTCTTTGTTAGAAGTCATTTTATGTTCGATCCTTTCAAGGTTTCGTTAAACAAGTGGGTGTGAAATAAAATCTGAGCTCCCGTAACATAATGCAAAAAAGCTTTCAAGACTTTTTTTATTAAAAATAATAAAATTTTTTTGGAACCTGAAAAATCCGGCAAATTAAAAGAATGATTCGATAGCTCTATGTTATAACCTATTGTTATTTTTGCTAAATTTAATAGCGGCAATGTTTGTTCCCTCGCTGTAATATAGTTAAATTATCTTTTTTCACTTGACAATATCGGCAGTTCATTATACTTGCGGCCAATTATGTCTTTCTTTAAATTTTACTTTTTAAGACAAATCTACATAAATGTAAAAGAAAAAGTGATGAAATTAACTATTTCCCTCGGCTGTCTTTGTTCAAAGTTTTTGTCAAATCAATATTCTACAAGCCATGTTGGTAACTTCTCAATAAGTTCCGGCATAAATGGGGGAATACGACTTTTTACAAAATCAGCAAAATTAGGAGGTGGCGAATTTTATGGGACCCATATTAAATGCAATGGTGGCAATGGGCAGCATCGGCTTGTTGCTGAGTGTTGTACTGGGAATTGCATCAAAAGTTTTTTATGTCTATGTTGACCCAAAAGTTGTTGCTGTAGATGAGTGTCTGCCAGGCGCGAATTGTGGAGGATGCGGCTATGCCGGCTGCAGCGACGCAGCTGTTGCTATGGCGGCAGGCGAAGCCCCACCTAATGCCTGTAAGGTCGGCGGCAATGATGTGGCAGAGGCGATTGCCGCTGTTCTTGGAGTATCCGCTGGGTCGGCTGAAAGGGATATAATCAACATATTTTGCAAAGGCACCCATAGCGCTGCAGAACGAAAATACAATTACAAGGGTGTATTGGACTGCCGGGCGGCTATTCTGCTTGCCGGAGGAGACAAAAGTTGCAAGTATGGCTGCCTTGGTCTTGGGACCTGTGTTGCAAATTGTCCATTTGGAGCCTTGAAAATGGGAGAAGCTGGTCTGCCTGTAGTAAATGAAAAGCTCTGCACAGGCTGCGGCACATGTGTAAATATCTGCCCCCGCCATATTCCCGCGTTGATAAAAGAATCGCAAAGAGTTGCGACTCTTTGCAGTTCCCATGACGGCGGAAAAATTGTTAAGGATATATGTAGTGTTGGCTGTCAGGGCTGCGGAAAATGTAGGAAAGCATGCCCGGAAGAGGCTATAATAGTTGATAAATTCCTGGCAATAGTTGACGGTGAAAAGTGCACCGGTTGCGGCAAGTGTTTTGAAGAATGCCCGACAGGAATTATTCAGAGTTTGATTGCCGCCTGACATTACCAGGGGTTTGCTGGCCCATTAAATTAGGAGAAAAAAGGATATGAAGATTCTAATTGCTTTAGATGAATCTTATTATGCGAAAAAAGTTGTTAATTATGTTGCTTCTGCTGTTAAGCCCACAGCAAATAATAATATAACTTTGTTTAGCGTATTGCCGACAATGTCTTCAAGCCTGGAAAAACAGATCGGGCAGCCGTTATTTTCAGAAAAGGTTGTTGAACTGAAATGGATGGTCAGTGAGGGGAAAAAGAAGGCGGAATCAATGATGGAGGAATGCCGAACCATTTTAAGGGATGCGGGATTTTTTGATGACACCGTTGAAGTAAAGATACAAAACAAGCTTGTCGGCATTGCCAGGGATATCATAGCAGAGGCAGAAAAAGGGAAATACGACACAGTTGTAATAGGACGTAGAGGGTTGTCCGCGACTGCTGCCTTTGTATTGGGAAGCGTATCTAATAAGATTGTACAGAATGTAAAAGATTGCACTGTCTGGATCGTTGAGTAAAGCAATGGTAGGAGGTAACTGGTAGATGAGGCTTGGAAAATGGATAGCGATAATTTTCTTACTTAGTATTTTTGCGTTTTTGGTTCCGGCTATTGCCTCAGACCATGGCGTTGCAGCAACAAATGACACAGAATATGGCTCTACTCAAGGAACAGCGCATGCTGTTGCAGAAACCGGACACGGAGATGTTGGCGCCGGCTCAGAATCGCATGGTTCTGGAGACAAAGGTCATGGTGGTGGACATATCAATCTGGGAGAGGTGCTTCCGCTCTGGAGCTGCATCCCTTTTGCATGCATGCTCCTTTCTATAGCGCTCTTCCCGCTTCTGGCCCCAAAGTTCTGGCATCACCATTTTGGCAAGGTTTCAGCTTTTTGGGCGGCATCTATAGGTATCCCGTTTTTGATTGCTTATAAGGGCGCTGCTCTGTACGCAATTACTCATATCATCATTGCCGACTATGTTCCCTTTATTATCCTTCTGTGGGCGCTCTTTACAGTTTCCGGCGGCATCATGCTTAAGGGCACATTACGCGGGACACCGGTTGTAAATACTATTATGATACTTATCGGCACAGTGCTTGCTTCGTGGATGGGTACTACAGGAGCTGCCATGCTTATGATCCGCCCTTTCTTAAAGGCAAATAATTACCGGAAAAACAGGACATTCATGGTGGTCTTTTTCATTTTTCTGGTTGCAAACATAGGAGGTTCATTGACCCCCTTAGGTGATCCGCCGCTCTTTTTAGGATTTCTTCACGGGGTTTCCTTTTTCTGGACAATGAAGATTCTGCCGCACATGCTTGTAACCGCCGGAATTCTCCTGGGAATCTATTTTATCATCGATTCATATCATTATAAAAAGGAAGGATTAAAAGGAGCACCTGTTGAAGAAGGAGAAAAAGAACCCTTGAAATTAGTGGGAACACACAATTTCCTCTTTCTTGGCGGTATTGTCGGGGCGGTGCTCATGAGCGGAATAGTGGACTGGGGGCAGGTAAACACGTTTGGAGTTCACAGGGCCATACAGGACTGGTTACGCGATGGTATTCTGATCGTAATGGGTGTCCTCTCCATGCTGACCACTTCGAAAAAGATACATGAAGACAATGACTTTAGCTGGTTTCCTATAATCGAGGTGGCATATCTTTTTATCGGGATATTTATTACCATGGTCCCGTGCCTTCTTATACTCAAGGCAGGCTTAAAAGGGGAACTCGCGTTTTTGATTGCCGCAGTAAAGGAACCGGCTCATTATTTCTGGGCCACAGGCGCTCTTTCCGGTTTCCTTGATAATGCGCCTACTTACCTTACATTTTTCAATACCGCACTTGGAGCCTTTTATCCCGGGATGCCGGAACCTCAGGCTGTTCCTCTTCTTATGACGGAAACCTCGGTCTATTTGAAGGCGATTTCAGCAGGCGCTGTCTTCTTTGGTTCATTTAGCTACATTGGTAATGCGCCTAACTTTATGGTGCGGTCAATTGCAGAGGAGGCGGGCACACCCATGCCGAGTTTCTTTGGCTATATACTGAAATTTTCCATAGTATTTTTGCTTCCAACCTTTGTGATCGTAACTTTAATTTTCTTTTAACAACAGGAGTATAATTTTCCAGAATGCTGGATTAATGAAAAATTTGCTTGACAAAGTCTTCTGTTATTGGATAGTTAGGTATTCCTACCTGATTGGTAGATTTTAATTAAGGTTTATAAAACAGGCAGAAATTTGAGATCTTTGAATTTTGCCGTAAACATAAAAGGTGTATTTTTCAAAGGTCTCATATTACAAATAATTTAGTTTTTCTATTGAGGAGGAGCTATGTATGAATTTGTAAGTGGGCCGCTTGTGTGGGTAGCCTTTATAGTTTTTATTGGCGGCATGATTATAAAAACCGTCGGCTATATTAATTTGAGTAAAAAGAAGGATAAGGTTGTTTATAATCATTTGAATCTTGATTGGTCGATGCGTTCTATCTTTAGATGGTTAATTCCTTTTGGCAGTAGAGGAATGAGGGAAAACCCTGTTTTAACCATAGCAGGTTTTGTCTTTCATATCTGTCTCCTGGCAGCGCCTCTTTTTTTATTGGGGCACAACATTCTGTGGGATGAAGCATGGGGAATCAGTTTATGGAGCATGCCTGACGGAGTTGCCGATTGGATGACTCTTTTCCTTATTGCAGCTGCCATAGTTCTGATTATCAGGCGAGTTGTGCTTCCAGAAGTCAAAATAGTAACCACTTCTACAGATTATATTTTATTGGCAATAGCAT
>Ga0307379_10007434_pt1 | contig 14906 bp, 14 predicted proteins | sample UN2MG_FD_202237 | JGI IMG/M metagenome (GOLD analysis project Ga0307379, IMG submission 202237) | Soil microbial communities from Risofladan, Vaasa, Finland - UN-2 | ecosystem: Environmental > Terrestrial > Soil > Coastal area > Acid sulfate soil | place: Finland: Risofladan, Vaasa | collected... | reverse complement strand
ACCGCCGCTGGTGGTGATCGAGGCACATTTCCTGTTCGGCGAAACCCTCGGCATGCTGTCGGTCTTCGGCATGCTGGTTTGCATAATCGGCGTGGTAATCGTCCGCCGCTCGCCAAAAACTGACAACTCAACTCGCACTCAAAATCGCGCTTAAAGAGTGCCGAACCCTTACCCGATTTCTAGCGGGCTCTGCCCCGCAACGGCTTCGCGTGTCCCTGCAACCGGGAGCAGGCCACGAGCGCATAAAATAACTGCAGATGTTGTTCAACCGACGGCGAAATCGGTCATCCCGCGAATTAATGATTATGCTCCGTCTGGCGCGTGTATGAGTTGAATAGGTGTAGTATGCCGGTGAACAGGAAACGGAAGCGGAGGGTATTTAATGAGCCTGCATGATTTTTTCGAGACGATCGGCCTGAATTATTACGCGACCAGTCACAAGGAGATCCTGTTATCCGCAGTGGGTGGCTTTCTCGGGATCCTGGGCATTTTCATGATCAGCGAAGCCTTGTTTGGCGATGAGATTTCGGTGCTGATCGTGCCGTCGATGGGAGCGAGTGCCGTATTACTCTTTGCAGCGCCCCATGCCCCTTTTTCACAACCCTGGAATGTTCTGGCCGGCCATTTACTGTCGGCAGCAATTGGTGTCGCCTGCTGGCAGTGGATTCCCTACCTCACCATTGCGGCCGCTGCCGGTGTCGGCCTGGCCATTGCTGCGATGTACCTGGCGCGATGCCTCCATCCACCCGGTGGCGCCACCGCCCTGGCCGCGGTAATCGGCTCAGCCGAGCTCCATCAGCTGGACTTCGGCTATGTGATTCAGCCGATACTGTTCAATGTCGCTTTGATACTACTGACCGCTATCCTGTTTAACGGGTTGTTCAAGGGGCGCAGATACCCTGCCCCGCTTAACTCCAGAAGCAAGCCCGGCAGCCAGGCGGCTGACCGATATGTGCCTATCAATCACGAGGACTTTGTTTATGCCCTGAGCCAGATCGATACGATTGTCGATATCACTGAAGACGATTTGCTGAAAATATACCAACTGGCAACAAAAAAACACCGGGATACCATTCAGCCTGCTGCGGATACCTAGGCTATGTTGCGCGGCGAATCCCGTGCAGAAACTCATCGGTTCATCGGTGATTTGCAGATGGCCATTTCTCGGATAGCAAACAGGCGACCCTCAACAAGCGCTCAGCGCGGTGGATACACACCTGGAGAAGTTGCTGACGACTTAACCTGCATTATTCGAAGTAAACGTACTGGCCAATAATTCAAAGGCCCGAAGATACCCATGTAGGCCGCCTTAAAAAAAAGCCGAGAGCTCGCCGCCCGTTTCAATTCAAAAACAGTCCCGTGCCCTGCTATACCCTAGCGCAATCATTTCATCCGCACGATCAAACTCCAGGGTACCGCAGGCGTTTCTGGCGATTTCAATGGTGTGATTGGGTGGATAAGCCGCCAGTTTCTGTCTTGCAATCGTGCTCTGCATGGCGTCGAAAGCCTGATTGGCGATATCATAAATCCCCCAATCGACTTCACTTATTTTTGCCACATTCCGTTTAAGCTGATGCCTGATGTAACTGCCGACCTTTTCATGAAATTGCAGTGAATCATCCTCGGGTTTGGCTTGCCAGTCCGTCGTTACCGGTCGACTCTCGAAAGCGCCGCCAAGGTTCACCGCAATTGTCACATCGGTATTGTCGTTAAAGGTTGGTGCGATCGGAACCGGGTTCAAAACGCCGCCATCGATTAGTTCGACACCGTTGCGCAAGTATGGTGTAAACAGCAGCGGTAATGATATGGAGGCTCGTATCGCATCAAACAACCGCCCCGAGTTTATCCAGATTTCCTTCTCGTTTTTTATGTCCGCAGCAATTGCAGTGTAGCGCACAGGAAGCGTCTCGATCACCTGATCCCCGACCAGCTCGATCAATGTGTCGATAATCCTGTCACCTTTAACCAGGCCACTCCTGCTCCAGGACATATCCAGCAGGCCCAGGATGTCCAACTTTGTGATGGCACGGACCCAATGCTCGAACTCGTCGAGCTTGCCGGCCGCGTATACTCCCCCGACGAGGGCGCCAATCGAGCAACCGGAAATCGATTCGATGCGGTAATCGTTTTCTTCAAGCCAATGAATGACGCCAATATGGGCCAGGCCCCGGGCTCCGCCACTGCCGAGAACGAGTGATACAGTTTTCATGATATTCCCCCTGGATCTCTTACGATGGAATCCACAGTAGCTGCCAGGGCCCCTGGGGGCCTGTGTATAGTGAGCCAGATCTCTTCTCTAGAGGGCACATCAACACCCCCCTCGAATCATGGGTAAAAAAACTCGCCTGGCACTCGTCGTCACTATTCCTTCAGATTTACCGGTTTCACGCGAATCAGGCCCGCGGTGGCGGTGGCCGACACCCCGGCATCGGTAATGATGTGGATCGTATATCCCTTGTCTGGCACCGAATCTGTTCCCGCGCCACCCGCTGCACCACTCTCGCCAACCTTGGCGGCTGCCTCGGCACCGACTTGCGCATCCCAGACTCCGTCAATAAAGTCTTCAAATTTTGCTTCATCCTGAAAAATCACCACCGGACGCAGGCTCCTCGCGCCCCAGCCACCGCCAACATCGAAACGTACCATCTCAAGATAAGTTCGCTCCCCGTTACTGGTCTTGATCGCCACGCCATAGCCGTTGCCGGCGCCGACGATGGGAACCTTGGTGATTGTCGTGCTCGCAATCACATAGCCGACGGAATCGGCGATCGCCTCCCTGGTACCGGGTTCCTGCTGGTATATGTCGGTCAGCGTACGCTCTACCAGGGCATCAATCGTTTCCACCTGTTGCGCACCGGTTTCTCCCGGAATGCTGACGGCGCAACCGGCAAGGCCAGCGCTTACCAGCAACAGGGTAAAAGCTGTCTTCGCGAATGGTCTCATGGCTTTCTTTCACCTCAATAGTTATTAGTCGATCCGATCCAATCTACGGCGCGGATCCTTTGCTGGAACAATAGGTTGAAAAAGTCGGTCGTAAATTCCTCGATCGGCATTATGGTGCGAAACAGCCTGCGATCGCAACGAGTGCTGCGCCCGCGATCAACAGGCTCACCTGCCAGGTCACATGCGAGAGATGCATAGTCTCCGACCTGGTTTCTACAAGCTGTCGCACAAACACCAGACACGGGCCAGTTGATGTTTTCCGCTGCCCGGGCTGAAAGCCTGCGAAACCCCGACTACTCCTCGACCTGGCCTAGTTTACTATCCACTCACCCCCCCGGTGAAAGCATAATCAACAGGCACTTGATGTGCGTCAACAGCTTAGGCGTCCTCGTTATTAGGATGTATCGTAATGCTTGTTTGCAGGCACCGAAGCAGACGAACTCAAAGCGGCATTACTGATTGGACTAGCGTGAGAATGCACAGATCCTGGCTTCGAGAAAACAGGCTGGATTGGTTAAAGCAATATCCAATGTCCCCGCATAATCAGCTTGCGGATCGATTGACAGCGCTTCCAAACTGGCACAACCAATCTCAATTGCAGGTACCGGGCCTGGCATGCGCCATTTGGGGACCCATAATCCAGGACGCTGGTCAGTCGCGAAACCGACTCGTAAGGAGCATTAAATATGAATGACCACGATGACAAAACAGCTGCTGCTAGCGAAAAAGCAGCTACCGGGGAGCTTCCGAAAGAAAAACAGACCACTCTCGGCCTCTATGTGAACGCCGGGCAGGCTTACCAAAACTGGCGAACTGCTCCGGACAAGGTGAAGATAATCGACGTGCGAACACCCGAGGAGTATGCCTTTGTCGGCCACCCGGATGAATGCTGGAATATCCCGCTTGCCTTCGCCACCTATCGAAGGCGCAACGGCATCACCGAATACGGACCGGAAATGAATCCGAATTTTGTCGCCGAGGTCAAAATGATAGCCCGACCGAATGACACCCTGCTGCTCATGTGCCGTTCGGGAGGCCGCTCGGCCATGGCAGTCAATCTGCTTGCAGCGGCCGGCCTGAAGAATGTTTACAACGTCATAGACGGATTCGAAGGGGATAAAGTGAATGATCCCGGCAGCGTTTTTCATGGCAAAAGGATGCGCAACGGCTGGAAGAACTCGGCACCCTGGGTTTACACAATCGATCCCGAGAAAGTCATACTTGAAGAAGGAGCCGCCATGCTATGACATTAGTATGAAATGGATCCTCGAAACGGGTATTGTGGCGCTACTGTTTAGCACCGTATTCCTGGCGAAAGGGCGAATTCGTCCCTTTCGCCGGTTTGTTCGCGATCAGCGCAGCGTTGTCTCGTTTGGCGCCGGTATGGCTGTCGCCTACGTGTTCGTGTACCTGATGCCGGAACTTCATGGCGCCCGCCGCAGTTTTGTCGACGCGGTCAGCATGCAATTGCCATACGAGGGCATGGTGATCTACTTTCTCGCGCTGGTGGGTTTTCTGGTGTTCTACGGCATCGAAAATCTGTCCACAGGCTCGCGGGAAGCGGTCGAACAGGGCGTTGGATTGAAATTCAAACTCCACATCGGTGGATTTGCCGCCTATGCGTGTCTAATCGGCTTCCTGTTGGTGCATAACATCGAAGAGACGCTACTGTCGACGGCATTGTACGCAACGGCCATCATTTTTCACTTCGTGGCAGTGGATCACTCATTGCGTGAAGAACATGGCGTCGACTACGATCGGATCGGCCGATTCGTCCTCGCCGGAGCCTGTATGCTTGGATGGGGGACAGGCCTGATGGTTGTCCTGCCGCATTACGTGCTGGCCCTGTTGGAAGCCTTTATCTCCGGGGCCATCATCATCAACAGCACTATCATGGAATTGCCCGGCAATAAAGACGGGCGCTTCCTGCCATTCGCGCTCGGCGGAATCGTGTACGGGCTGATCCTGGTGCCGTTGGGATGACAGATAATTGAGGAGTCCTCATGCTATGTCGAAATTCAGCTTTTCCATGGACCCTCGAGCTCCGTCCAGGTATGGGTGCCGATGTGAGAAAAAGTGGTGGGTGCCGGCGGTGCCAACCAGGATAAATGGATGTAGAATGCCAGGAAGAATTCCTGATTTTTCTGGGCCTGGGGCATTAATACAAAACTGCCAGGGACTTGGACTTCTAGAAATCAACAAGAAAGAGAGATCAATATGCGTCCAATTCCGCCAATGACAGTAACTAGCGCAAAGGCCGGGCAGTTTGGCCTGGAAAGCCCGTCGGTGCGCCACCGTGGCTCGTCTCATGGCCTGCGCAGTAAGCGTGATGGTCACCCCAACCTTCTCCGCTGGTGCTCGCCTGTCCTCGTCGCAGTTGTCGTCGGCGTTGGTTGCCTGCTGGACACAAACATCGCATCGGCCGCGGATGCCAGCCAGCAACAGATGAAGCAGTTTCCCGTGATCTATGTGCTCACGTTCCTGTTCCTGATGCTCGGTCCGTTCAAGATCATTGCACCGTTCGCAAAGATCACGAAGGCAGCGGATGTCACATTGACGCGCCGGATCGCGCTGCAATCGATACTCTTTTCGAGCATCGCGCTTCTGGTCGCCGCCTTCACCGGCGAGTACATCCTGACCAGGTACGGCATCCCGTTACCTATTCTGGCCCTTTCCGCGGGTATCATTCTGTTCCTGGTGGCTTTACAGAACACACTTCAGCAATTTGCGGCGCCAACCTACCCAGACGAAGCAGTCACCGCCCCGGCACCGACGATTCAACAGGCGCTGACGCCGCTTGCGTTCCCGACCATCGTGACGCCATATGGCATAGCAGCAACCGTTGTTTTCCTCGCATTGAGTCCGGACCTGCAGGGTCGCCTGACTATCGGAGCGGTCGTATTGGTCATCATGCTGTTGAACCTGATCGTCATGCTCAATGTTCGGCGCATCGGCCCAATCCTCGGTATCTCGCTTGCCATTCTGGGCGCTGTCATCGGTGTCATACAGGTGGCGCTGGGACTGCAGATTATCAATAACTCGCTGCGCGCGCTGGGGATACTATGAAACAACGATTCCATTACCCCGGCACAAGGAGCCTGTAACAATGTCCGCTCAAACTGCAGGCAACCCAGCAGAACCACTCCCTGTCACCACGCGCCTGGCTTACGAGCGCACTCGTGGCGGCTACGAACGCACCATGATGGCCTGGGTCAGGACGGGGACGTCGCTGATCACTTTCGGTTTCGCCGTGTACAAATTTTTCCAGTTGGAAATAGCGGGGAAAGTCGCTAAATCAACCGGACTCATCGAAACCTCGCTGATCGGACCGCGCGAGTTTGGACTGATACTGATCAGCATCGGCCTGTTATCAATCATGCTGGGCACCTACGAGCATCGGCGAGACCTGGGCAAGCTGCGCAACGAATATCCAGGTATGCCGCGCTCAGGAACGCAATTGATCGCGATCCTGATGGCAACGTTCGGAGCACTTGCGTTAGTGGGCGTGATTTACCGTTTTTAGCGCAGTTGCGCCGATCACATGCGTCAAATCAACTTCCAGTTTGGGCCAGGTGAACAAACATGAAAGATTCCATACCGGATCCGGTCGAAGTGAAACCGACGCGAAAAACAGCGGACTTTTCAATCGCGCTGGGTGGCCCGTTTTACCGGATCCTGCGCCGGATCCATCTATCTGGCGATTCACTGAAGCTGCTGCGCCAACGCGTTATCGTGCTGTCACTCGTTGCCTGGCTGCCGCTCCTGCTGCTCTCGGCCCTTGAAGGGCATGCGCTCGGCGGGAGTGTGTCAGTGCCGTTCCTGACGGATCTGGAGGCGCACGCCCGCTTTCTGTTGGTGTTGCCCCTGCTGATCATTGCCGAGCTGGTGGTGCACCGGCGCATGCACACCGTAGTGCGGCAGTTCCTGGAACGAAAGCTGATCCCTGAAGACGCCATAACGCGTTTCGAGGATGCTACCGCCTCGGCAAACCGCTTGCGCAACTCAACACTTGCCGAGCTGTTGCTGATCGCGTTCGTCTATGGCGTAGGCATCCTGGTTATCTGGCGCCACTACATGGCGCTCGATGTGGCCACGTGGTATGCAGTGCCGTCGGCCGAGGGTACAACAAAGCTCTCATTTACCGGTATGTGGTATGGCTTTGTAAGCCTGCCCCTGTTTCAATTTCTGCTTTGCCGATGGTATTATCGGCTCTTCATCTGGACACGTTTTATCTGGCAGGTATCGCGCATCCAGCTTAGCCTGGTGCCCACCCACCCCGACCGCGTAGGTGGCCTTGGATTCCTCGCCATGACCGCCGATGCGTTGATCGTGCTTGCCATTGCGCACGGTGCAATGCTTGCCGGAACGCTCGCCAGCAAGATTTTCTTCCTTGGAACCACTCTGCCCGGGCACATGGCGGAGATCGTCGGCATGGTCATCTTTGTGCAGTTCCTGATACTCGGTCCATTGCTGGTGTTTATGCCGCAGTTAATAGCGGCGAAATGGAAAGGTATTATCGACTATGGTGGATTATACGCGCGCAACGTGCGTGAGCTGGACACTCGATGGCTGCGTGGCGGAGCGTATGCCGCTGATCCGCTGGCCTGCATCAACGAGATTCAGACTCTCGCCGATCTCGATGCGGGTTACCAGATCGTGAAGGGCATGAACTACATGCCGTTTAGCTGGCGGGTCATGTTATTCCTCGCGGTCGCCACGATCAGTCCGCTGCTGCCACTGTTGCTTACCATGATGCCGCTGGAAGAACTGTTGCTGAAGATATTCAGCGTATTATTCTAGGGAACCATTGTGGGGAACAGACCCGGGACCTACACGCAGGCCTGTTCCGCCCCGTTTGTTCCTGTTATCGCTTGCCGTTAGATTTCCGACACCTGCAGCGGATTCAATCACGACTGGATGCACATCTCCGGTGCCGGGTCGTACAGGACGACCACCTGACTCGTGAAAAGCTTTCATGGCGTTGTCATCAGATTTCGGTCGGCGCAGCGCGCCGGCTTAAACGCGCAACCCACGGGTTAGCCGTGAGCCCATGTAAAACAACGCTTAACAAGACCGTGCATACCACCGTAGCGACAATTTCATACATGGCCACGAGTTCGTACTGCATCACGATGACACCAAACACGATGCTGGCCAAACCCCGCGGCCCAAACCATCCCAGAAACAGGCGCGACTCGGTATCCAGTGTCGTGCCCCACAAGCTGAGCCATACCGGCAGCATACGCAATAGCGTCAGGCTGGCGAGCGCATAAGTCCATGTTTTCCAGCTGAAATATGGCCATGCGTTAGTGAGGACAACTGCACCGAATACGATCCATACCATTACGGATAGCAGATCCGCATAACCCTCATTGTGATGCAGGTAGCTGTGTTTGTTGTCAAGCGCGCGCCCGACGATCAGGCCGCAAACAAATGCCGAGATAAAACCGCTGCCGCCCAGTTCCTGCGCCAGGGTAAACGCTACTATGGCCAGGCTCACCAGGGTGATTTGATCCCACAAGGGCGAATTCCACTTACGCTGGATGGCGACCTTCATCAACATTGCTGAAATATAAGCCAGGCCCGCACCCACCAGCAAACCGATTCCGATTTCCTCGAGTATGAGCAGCAATGAATGCACCACGCTACTATGCTGCAATTCCCTCGGTGCGACGATGGCCAGCAAGATAAATAAAACGGGAACACAAATGCCATCGTTGAGGCCACCTTCCATGTTCAACCCTTCGCGCATTGGCGCCGGTACCGCCGGATTGGTGACAACCGCCTTGCCCAGTGCCGCATCGGTGGGCGCTACGATGGTGGCCAATATGGCCACTTCCAGCCACGGCATATCATCAAACAACAGGAATCCAAAGCCCCAGCCCGATAACAAACACAATGGCAAACCGATCAGCAACAAGCGTGCGGGGAGCCAGTTAAAAGTGCGCAATACCTTGAAGTTGACATTGGCAGCGTCGGTGAACAGCACGATGGCCAGGGTCAGTTCGGCCAGCACACGCAGGCCTGGACCCCTGATTTGCAGATGCAGTACATCGAGTACTGCTGGCCCTAACAAGATGCCGACCAGCACGAACATCAGGGCACCGTGAATCCAGCGCGATTCCAGGCGGCCCGCAAAAACGCTGTAAACCAGTACGAATGCGGCCAGAAACAGTAAATTTTGATACACCATCTGCGGTCACCCTCGAGGCGTCAATGGCAGCGGACCTGGTGCCGTATGCCCATCGCTTTTGCCTGGAACCAGGGGAGCAAAGGTAATCTGAAGAGTTCCCAAAGCCTTGTCCATTGTCTTTAACCCCCAGGCATCTACTCTTTCAATTCATCCTGCAGATACATGGCCCTCGATAACATCCCACCCGATAAATTTCGAACATTGAATCCGTTTTGCTGCAACATGCAACTTGCATAGTAGGCTCGCTGAGCCGAGCGGCAGATAATGTCGATTTCGCGATCCCGGGGCAGCTCGTCGAGACGTGCGCGCAATTGCCCGATTGGAATATGCACTGCCTCGGGTACGTCTTCTACCGCCCGTTCTACCAGCTCGCGCACATCGAGTAGAAAAACGTCACCCAGCTCGTTCCAATGGCTGACTTGCGGTCCGCCTTCCAGGATATTTACGGCAACCATGCCGGCAAAATTGACGGGGTCTTTCGCGCTGCCAAATTGCGGTGCGTAGCAAAGCTCCGCTTCTTCCAGGTCGTACACGGTCGCACCCATCTGGATTGCCATGGCCAGCGCACTGATGCGCTTGTCCACCGCCGGCCCGTCCGCGCCAAGCGCCTGGGCGCCCAACACCTTACCATCGGACTTGCGAAACAGGACCTTCAAGCCGATCATGCTGGCGCCCGGGTAATACCCGGCATGAGAATTTGGATAGAGATAGATTTTTTCATAATCCTTATCACCCAGCTTATGCAACATTTTCTCGCTCACGCCGGTCCAGGCCGCGGCGCCGCCGAACAGGCCGATGATGGATGTTCCCTGCGTGCCGCGATAACGGGAATCACGCCCGCAAATCACATCGGCGGCGATTCGACCCTGCCGATTCGCCGGCCCTGCCAATGCGACCAGGCTCCACTCGCCGGTGACAAAATCCTTCACTTCGATGGCATCGCCGACGGCGAAAATATCCGGATCGCTGCTGCGCATGTGATCATCTACGCGTATGCCGCCGCGATCGCCAATTTCCAGCCCGGCTGTTTTGGCAAGCGCAGTTTCCGGGCGAACGCCAATGGCGAGGATGACGATATCCGCCACATGATTTTTGCCGGAATCTGTCTTAACGTTGATGGCGCCGTTATCCATTTGCTCAAACGCGGCCGAACCGTCATTCAATTCAAGCTGTACGCCATGCGCTTTCACAAAATCCTCAACCGTTACGGCGAATTCCGGGTCAAGCGGCCCCAGAAGTTGTGGCCCCCTTTGCAGCACGGTGACTTCAAAGCCGAGATGCAGAAGGTTCTCGGCCATCTCCAGGCCGATAAATCCACCACCGACCACCACCGCCCGCCGCGCAGGCTTCAACATCTGGATTCCCGAGTAGTTGGACATTCCGCTGAGAAAGGTAGTGCCACTTTCTATCCACTCACGAATATCCCTGACATTCGGTACGGTACGCACCTGGAAAATTCCCGGCAAATCAATCCCGGGCAGGGGCGGATGCACCGACGCCGCGCCCGGTGACAGCACCAGCTTGTCGTATGACTCGGTGGTGACCTCACCCGTTTTCACATCGCGCAAATCAATGGTCTTGTCTTTGGCCGAGATCGAGATAGCTTCACAATTTGTGCGCACATCGATACCGAACACGGTTCGAAACATCTGCTCCGATGCCACCAGCAGACTCGACTCTTTCTCGATGACGCCACCCACATAATAGGGAAGACCGCAGTTGGCGTAAGAAACATAAGGCCCCTTCTCGACCATGATGATCTCGGCGTTTTCATCGAGTCTGCGCAGGCGAGCCGCGCAGGACGCGCCCCCCGCTACACCACCAACAATTACAATTTTCATTAGCTATCCGTCTCCATTACATTGCCGGATTGAATTGATCGCTAAGCCGTACATCAACTGGCCGCGGGCAACTTCAGGCGCTCGGGTGTCAGTTTTTTCGTCCACGGACAACCGGTATTCTTCCAGCCGGTCAGGGGTCCCTGGTGATTGGCAACGCTCTCCGAGTCACCGTTTGCATCCCCTTCCATGCCATCGATGATGTTGTAAACCGTCTTGAAGCCGGCTCGCGCAAGCAGGTTGGCCGCAATCGCGCTGCGCCCGCCCGAACGGCACAGGGTCATGATGGTGTCATCGGGCGCGGCAACCTGCTTCACACGTTCCACAAAGTCAGGCAACAGCTTCATCGGGTAATGTTCCTTTTCGTCATCCCAGGCATATTCCTGGGCAATGGCCGGAATCATCCAGGCCATGGGTGGATGCCCGACGAACAGAAACTCTTCCTGCGTGCGCACATCGATAATCACCACCTTGTCAGGATTCGCCTGCCATTTTTCGTAGGCTTGTGTTGATGTGAGATAAAGACCCAACGCGGTTCTTTTCGCGTTGGGTAATTCTGCTTCTGAAATGCTCATGGCTTTTCTCGTTTGGAAACATCTATTCCCCGGTAAAAAAACCGGGGAATAGATGCAGGCGAAACACAGATTTCAGCGCCGTCCTGCGCCTATCCCAGCCGCGCCTTCATGGTGTCCTCCAGCGACGTCGCTGTGGGTAGCCTGGCCTTGCTGCGTATCTTCCACTCTTCCTCGAGCAGTTCTCTGGCGGCTTGTTCCAGGAATTCCGGCGCCGCCCACTCGAATACATCGAAGTCATTCTCGATGTAGCCGTGGCTCAACATAAAGTCCTTGTTGATCTGCAGGGCTTCCAGGTTATAGGGCGACAGGCTGGGCACCAGGTCGACGTGCTTGATGCCTTCATAGGTATCCTCGGCATCGAAATAATAGGTCCCCTTGTTGAGGATGACTGCCGCCGCGTGCTTGTGCTCGTTGGCCCAGCGTCCCACCTTGATCATCGCCTTCATCAGCGCGACGACAATATCGGGGTGCTCTTCGCAGGCAACATCGGAAACCGTCATGGTCGCCGGGACGTTGGCCCCCTGCAAAGTCCAGTCCGGATAGTTGGCCAGGTTCTCGATGGCCTTGACCTTGCTCGTCTGCTCCTGCAGGTGCTGGAAGACCTTGCTTTGCGTGTATATCGCATCTATTTTGCCTTCGAGAAGCGGCATCTCCAGCGGGCGGAACCCCAGATCGTTCTTGATGTCGCGTTTGAGCCATAGCTCGGAAGGATTCTCCATCGGGTCGAGCATCTCTTTCTTGTCGTACCAGTCATCCGGGTACGGGAAATCGACGATCTCCACGTCGTCGCGGGTCATGCCGTTCATGCGCAGCATCAGCTCGATGCCCTGTTCCTCCTGGAAACGCCACCAGTCGTTCTTGATGACATTCTCGCTCTTCGACAGGCCGATCTTCTTACCCTTCAGGTCCGCCATCCGGTAGATATCGTCTCTGGAGCGCACCAACATGCAGCCGCCTTCATAGACATGCGTCGTGCCAATAAGGCGGGTGCGGCGAATGTCGGCCTGGGTGTGGATGGCCGGGCCGCAGCCACCATAACGCATCAGGTTGTCCAGGTTGTGAACGTAGTGGGGATACCAGTCGTTCTCCACGGTGGAACGCAGGTATTTGTAGGCCACGCCGATCTTCTTGAGCTCTTCCTGCACCCAGCGGAGCTCCTGATCGACGTTGCTGGGTGAGATCAGCGGACAGTTGGTGTAGTAGAAATCATTCCAGTCGACATCGACGGAACGCATTGTCTTGCCTTTGATTGTCATGGTACCCATTACAAATTTCTCCTTTTTAAGATTTGGTTTTTCCCCGTATCACTGAGACCAGGGGGCACTGTGTTACGACTAACTCTATCCGACCAGCCGAATCCAGCGAAGCGGCTGCTTGGGGAAGTTTGAATCACGTCCGTTTCTTCCATTCATCTTCCAGTAATTCTCTGCCGGCTTGTTCCGGAAACTCCGGTGCGGCCCACTCGCTTACATCAAAGTCGTTCCTGATGTAGCCGCGGATGAGCATCAAGTCCTTGACGATTTCAACGGCAGAATGACCTCTTTAAAACTTGAATCCCAGGCCAAGATACATACCACTGGCCTGCATATCCCAAGCGGTACCATCGTTCTCATAGTCCCAATCCATGACGCGGTAACCGGCCTTGGCAGTAATATCCTGCGCAAATTCCCAGTTTGCCCCGGCTATCAGTTGATACGTCAGGTCGGAACCGCCCGCGCCGACATCGGCATAACCGAGCAGGCTGACGCTTTCTGCAATGGGGTGAAGCACACGCACGCCAATAACCCCGTCGGTCCAGCTCTCGGAACCGTCAGCGCTCAAGGTATTACCCGGGGGGAAGACGATACCGGGTGTAGTGCTTAACACCACGTTCATATCGGCTTTCACCTGCGTGTAGCGCACGGCACCAATCAGGTCCACAACGGTCGTGCCGTCCAATACCCGATACCCTGCCGATCCTTGATATACGTTGATACTGGTGGAGACTTCCAACGCGCCATCGACTGTCACTCGGCCAAAGGGACCGGTAACCGACTTTGAGCCTTCATCTGTGATTTTGAAATAAACGCCCTCCAGGCCGTAGCTCCACCGACCTTTCTGCGCCGTGAACAAGCCCATAAAAGCACTATCAAGATTGTCCCAGATGTCGCTGAACGGCATGTCGATATCGGCCGTAACGCCACGCAGGCCTACCTGGCCATTCAGTCCCGCGGCGAACAGGTAGGGTGTGACTTCGAACTGCCAGGCATCCGTGTCTCCGCTTGCACCAGTCGCAGCGGCAATAGACACAGGCGTCGCGAGAGCAAGCGTCATGCCAAGTAGAATGACCACAAACTGAACAGGATGCATTGTGAGCTGGATGTTCATTTGGTTATATCCCCCTTGACACTAAATGCTGATCTCCACTGCATGCTGATCTCCACTGCCTGAAAACACCGCTAAATAATATCCCTCCCCCAGGCAATGGAGGGGTCATTAATGGACAGGTTATGGACATTTATTGACATACCTTGTTAGACTGATTGACGCAAATCAATAAATGATCAACTAGAAAAATGCCCGAACCTACACCAGGTTACAGCTCCGATGATGTAATGGTTCTTATTGGACCCAGCATGGGTGTGCCGGCAGCTCTGCACAGCCTCGGCTTCGATCCGCAAGCGGTATTGTCAGAAGGTGGATTTGATATTGGAATCTTCGACCAACCTGATAATTTAATTGCCTTTTCTGCCCGTGGCCGTCTTCTGGCTCATTGCGTGAGAAAAACCAAATGTCCCTATTTTGGACTTTTAGTTGGAGAACAGAGTGGTCTGGACTCCCTCGGGCTGGTGGGCTTGCTGGCGCAGCATTCCCCGGATGTCAGAACTGCCATTAACAACTTGATTCACTATTTTCATCTCGTAACTCACGGAGCCATGATAAGCCTCGAGGAGGGAAACGGGATTGCCATTCTGAGCTATCACGTTAACCAGATCGGAAGCACGGCGAACGACCAGGTCGGTGCTGGTGCGGTAGCGGTGATGCTCAATCTGGTTCGTGATTTGTGTGGGCCCGTGTGGCAGCCCAGGGAAGCCTGGTTCATGTTCCAGCAACCAATAAATACAGCACCATACCGTAAATTCTTTCAAACTCATCTGCAATTTAATGCTGACCAGAACGCGATTGTCTTTCTATCCTCCTGGTTAAACCGTCCTGTAAAAGAAGCTCATCCCAAACTGTACGAACTGGTACAACAACAAATTGACTCGCTCGAAGCGCCACAGGGCAACAACTTTACAGAGCAGGTTCGCGAGGTACTGCGAGCCGCGATATTAAGCGGAAATTGCAAGGCCGATCGCGTAGCCGCACTGTTCTCGA
>Ga0307379_10007431_pt1 | contig 14908 bp, 15 predicted proteins | sample UN2MG_FD_202237 | JGI IMG/M metagenome (GOLD analysis project Ga0307379, IMG submission 202237) | Soil microbial communities from Risofladan, Vaasa, Finland - UN-2 | ecosystem: Environmental > Terrestrial > Soil > Coastal area > Acid sulfate soil | place: Finland: Risofladan, Vaasa | collected... | reverse complement strand
TAACCGGGCATCCGTTTCAATAAAACTCGTCACTTCATCCTCATCTAAATCTTTTTTTGCTTTTTTGAAAGTTTTTTCTAGCTCATCAATGTCTCTTTTGGGGATTCTTGGAACAGCAAGTTTTGTAGCGTATGATTCTAAAATCTTTCTAATATTATAGATTTCGTTTACTTCTTTTTTAGTGATCTCTCTTAGGTAAAAACCACTTCTCGGAACAAGTACCAGGTATTCTTCTTTTACTAAAGTGGCAAAAACTTGCCGAACTAGACTTCTGCTGACACTTAGTTGCTCTGCTACATTTTTATCAATAATCCTTTTTTCTGGTTTAATCTCATGATAAATAATTTTATTTTTAATAATTGTATATACTTTTTTTCCAGACTTTCAAAAGTATCACCTATTGAATTTTCTTCTGCATTCTTTTCGCTTTTATTTAAAGATAAATATAATTCTATTTCGGTGCTTTTGATACGTGATAACTAATTTTAACCTCCATCATTTTAAGGTCATTATTAACAGTTAACTTTATATATATTAACAATCTATTTAAAAAAATCCTGCTTTTTTTAAATTTTTTTGAAAAATTATAATAATTTTTTAATAATGGAAATTCTACCAAGCCAATTAAGTCATTTTAACCAATATTTTCATTGCATCACTGGTGCCATCCGCTAATTTCATTAACTCTTTTTGTAAATCTTTTAATTCAATAAACTTTATGTTTGTAACCCAAAAAATCCAAATTTAATATAAATTTCATCGTATCACACTATATATAGTGTCCTTTAATATCTAGTAACAAGATATACAGTGTGCTAACAATGATTTTCAGGTTTTTTGGAGAATAATCATCTTATGCTATTAATTTTATTTTTTAATCCAGTATGCTTTTTAAGAAAATTTGCATATTTACAGTGTACAGTTTATGATTACCAGAGAGAATAACCACCATCAGCTACAACGGCGCTCCCCGTAAAATAGCTTGAAGCCTGGGAAGCCAGAAACACGAATATGCCTTTTAATTCAGAAGGATCCGCTATTCTCTTCTGCGCAGCAACAGAAGCCCATTGGTCTAAATACTTTTTATCTGCTAATTTCAGAAGAGGTGTATTCATATAACCTGGACAAACTGTATTTACACGAACATTATATGGTGCCCATTCAAATGCCAAACATTTAGTCAATTGAATAACGCCTGCTTTTGAAGTATTGTAATGGCACTGCTTCTGAGGATAATTAACTACAAAAGCAGATATTGAAGATACATTGATTATACTTCCTTTCCTCTGCTTAATCATTTCTCTTCCAACCCATTTGTTACAAAGAAAAACACCGTTGAGGTTGGTGTCCATTATTTCCTTAAATTCTTCAAATTCCATCTCTTCTGCAGGAATCCAGCTCACAATTCCCGCATTACAAACAAGGATATCAATTTTACCGAACTTAGCTATCACCGTTTCTATTGCTTTTTTGACATCCTCTTCTTTGGTTACATCTCCTTCTATGGCAATGGCTTTCCTTCCAAGTTTTTCAATTTCTGCAGCAGTTTCCTCTCCCTCTTTTGCTAGTATATCAACTATAGCTACATCTGCCCCAGCCTCTGCAAAACCTATAGCTATTTCTTTACCAAGACCCCGAGCTGCTCCTGTTACTATTGCCTTTTCCCCATCCAGTTTAAACAGAGATAAAATACCCATCATTTTTCCTCCTTGTATCTTTTTATAAATAACAAACTAATTAAAATTGTTAATAGTAATTATATACGAGTATATGATTTGAATTATGCATATCACTCGTTAAGACATTTTTTTAATTATAGCTTTCTCTGTTTCGTCAAAGAGGTGAATACGCTCCGGTTGAAAATCCATCCAGCAAGTCTCTTCTTGTTTAAATTTCCTTCCTCCGGCAGGAATAACTACTTTAATCCGTGTCTTGTTAATATCACCAAGTTCCACTATCAAAACATCGTTATCACCTTGAAATTCAACTATTTTTACCAAACCAGACATAGTAGACTTCTGCCCTCCATATCCAACCATTCCTATCTGTTGCGGCCTAATCCCCATTGTAATTTCAGAGCCGACATATTTAGGGTCAACTGCTCCAGTGAATCCAAAAATGTTTTTACCTTTACTAGTCTGCAGAGAGATGCTCTCAGGTGACTCTACTTTGCATTTAATAAAATTCATTCCCGGTTCACCTACGAAAAAAGCAACAAATTTATTTACTGGCTTATTATAAATCTCATCAACTGTACCAATTTGCTGTAACTCTGCATCATATAAAATTAGAATTCTGTCGCATAAAGAAATTGCCTCTTCCTGGTCATGTGTAACATAGATAGTAGTATTACCCAATTCTTCATGAATTCTGCGAATCTGTATTCTTACCTCCGTCCTAATACGCTGATCCATATGAGATAGTGGTTCATCAAGAAGGGTTAAATTTGGTTTTCTGACAAGTGCTCTTGCCAGTGAAACTCTTTGTTGATGGCCCCCTGCTAATTCTGCAGGTCTCTTTTTTAATATAGATTCCAAATTAAGAACTTCCGAAATCTCTTTAACACTTTTGTCCACATCTTTATTACTCATGCCTTTAGCTCTGAGCGGAAAGGCAATATTCTCATAAACACTCATATGGTAATAGAGAGCGTAAGACTCAAAAGCTAAAGCAATGTTTCTTTCAGTAGGTCCTAATTGATTAACCTTTTTGCCATCAAATAAAACTTCTCCCTTGCTGATTTCCTCCAATCCTGCAAGCATACGTAAAGTTGAACTCTTTCCACCACCGGAAGGACCGAGTATTGCAAGAAATTCCTTGTCATTGCAGGTAAAAGTCAAATCTTTAACCCCAATAACATTACCATTATAAATTTTCCAAATATTTTTACAATCAATTTTACTCATTTTAACCTCGCTTAAGATTTATAAATTTCCATAGTATTTTCGTAAAAAAACATTCGTTCTGGTTTAAAATTAAGCCATAATAAACCTGAGATTTGCAATCTTTTAAGCTCAGCATTTTCCGCAATCCTTACATGGAGAAAAGTATTTTCCAACTCAAAAGAAATCACAGAACTTTCGGCTTCACGTACAGCTGCATATACAGGCAGTTGGAAAGAATTCTCAGATAATTTTTGCTTACCAAGTTTTATATCCTCACACCTTATACCTAATCTGACATTGAGTTTATCATTTTCTGACTTTGCAACTTTTTCTGCAGATTCTGCCAGTTCATTTTTAAGTGCAATCGTAAAATACTTTCCGGCTTTAAATGACATCTTGCCATCTTCTTTAATAAGCTCGCCATCTATCATATTCATTGGCGGCGCTCCAACCAACCTACCCACAAAATCTACTTTTGGTGTATAATATATTTCCTCAGGTGTACCAATCTGGTCAAACTTTCCCTTCCTAAGTACCATCATTCTATCAGATAGAGCCAAAGCTTCCCTGTAATCATGAGTAACATAGATTATCGTGATTCCATAATTAACCGCAAATTCCTTCAAGAGAGTCTGCGTTGAAAACTTCAATTTAGCATCAAGGTGAGCTATAGGCTCATCAAGCAGGTATACCAATGGTTTCCTAATGAGGGCTCTTGCCAGTGAAACTCTTTGCTTTTGCCCACCACTTAGAGCCTGCGGTCTTCTGTCCAACAATTCTTCGATACCTAAAAAACTAGCAACTTCAACAACTCTTTTTCTTTCTTCTTCCCTGTTAAGGTTTAATTTCCATTTAGGCGCCCTTAATGGAAACGCAATATTTTCATACACTGAAAAATGTGAATAAAGGTTGTAAGTCTCAAAAGCCATAGAAACATTTCTTTCATGAGGAGAAAAATTGTTTACCAATATGTCATTAAAGAATATTTTACCCGAAGTTACCGGTGCAATACCTGCTATCATTTTTAAAATTGTAGATTTTCCAGCTCCCGTTGGTCCAAGAATTGAAAAGAATTCTTTCTCTTTTACCGTAAAACTTAAATCATCAATAGCCAGCTTCCGCCCATAATATTTGGTTACATTTTCAAACCTAATTTCCGCCATTTTCTACTTCACCTCCTGTTCATGGTCTTCTTTGGGTCGTGGACCAAACTTGAAAGTTACAAAAGCAAGCACTGTAGCAATTATTGTACCTATCCATACAGGCCAGTGAGGAACCAGCCCCATCCAAACAAAATTTACTCCTATCCAGACTATTATTGCCCAGAATAACCAGTTTCCCATTGTCATTCGTGGTAACATAATATTACAAAACCTCCACTCGTGTAGAATTCTTTACTATATATGTACAAAATTGAATTACCCTACTAATTAACCTTTTACAGCACCAAAAGTAAGGCCCCTGATTATATATCTCTGCATGAACCATGCAGCAACTAGAGTAGGTAAAATTCCAATTGCAGCTCCTGCTGCCATAGGCCCATATTGAACTTCAATAGAACCCCAGAAGGATGATATTAGTACTGTCATTGGTCTAGCTACATCTCTTGTAAAAAGAAAAGCAAATAAAAATTCATTCCAAGACCATATCAGGCAAAATACTGCTGTAGTTACTATTCCAGGCAAAACCAATGGAAACACAATTCTTCTCAAAATATCAATACGTCCATAACCATCAATTAAGGCTGCTTGTTCCAATTCAACAGGAACATCTTTAAAAAAGCCATATAATAAAAATGTTGCGAAAGAAACATTAAAATACATATAAATCAAAATCAAACCGATATGTGTGTCTAATAAATTTAAATCACGAAACAATATAAAAAAAGGTATGGCTGCTACTACACCTGGAAACATTCTGGTAGAAATAGTCGTAAAAAGTAGATGTCCCCCTCCTGTATTCCAGCGGGCAAAACTATATGCAGCTGGTAAAGAAATAGCCATTACCAGTACAGTACTGCTTACACTGATAATAATTGTATTAAGTAACGTAGGGAAAAACTTGTATTCAGTAAATAGTCGTATGAAATTTTTCAAAGTAGGAGCAAACAATATTTGTTTGCTTAAATTCCCCGCGAATATATCATTATCGGATTTGAATGCGGTTAGATAAATCCATAACAGCGGTCCCAAAACCACAATTAAAACTATTATTGTCACTATCCAGAATCCGATTTCTTTATTGGTTATCTTTTTCTTTATCATTTTTCATCTCCTATCTTGTTATTTACCCGCATCTAAAGCTTTAATCAACTGTCGGAACATAATTGCGCTAATTATAATTGTTAAGTATAAACTCATTATAGCCAATGTTGAACCATAACCAACATCAAAATATACAAACGAAGTTCTGTAAACCATCCAGTCCAACAGCTCGGTCCCCACACCACCGCGGGTTGTACCATATAAAGGATCAAACAATCTTATTAACCACATTGTCCTTAAAAGCACAATGATTATAATTAGTGGACTTAACATAGGAAGAGAAAGCCTCTTAAAAGTGTACCAGCCCGTTGCACCATCTACTCTGGCAGCTTCAAAAACATCTTTTGGAAGGCTCTTTAAGCCTGATAATAGTACAAGGGCTGAAAATGGAAACCACTGCCATATTGTTATCCCGCAGATTGTATATAATGCCATTTGGAGAGACCACCATTTTACTCTTCCAAGACCAATAGCTACAAATATTTGATTTACAAAACCAATATTGTATTCAAGCAGAAAATTCCATATTAATGATAAAATCAGAGGTGCTACAAGCAGAGGTAAAAGAACAAGCCCTCTAACTAAATTCATACCTTTAAAGTTTCTATTCCACAATACAGCCAGCCCCAACCCAATCAATAACTCAAAAACTATACAAATGATAGCAACCTGAGCAGTTCGACTAAAGGGTATCCAAAAACTTCTATCACGTAACATGTATTTATAATTTTCGAAAGCAATAAAAACAGAATCACCTGACATACCACCCTCAAAAAATGAATTATAAATACAATAAATGAGTGGATAGAACATAAAAACTAAAAGTACTATTAACAGCGGAGCAATTAATATCCATTTAAAATATTTTTCATTAGAAAGTTTTTCCCAGATTGAAGGCTCTTGTCCTAATCTATATGTACTAATGGTCGTTGCCTTATTTTTCGCATTCGGCATATTATCTCTTTCCTCCTTTTATTTCGAATAACGCTCGTCCTCCAAAACCAACACACAAACCATTAAGTTTAAGAAGCACCCACTCTGAGATGGGTGCTTCTTAAACTGATTTTTTACTCCTCTATTCTTATTGGTGCATCTTTATCAAATTTTGAAGTTAATTCTACGGTTTGTCTAATCAATTCACTTATACACTTCTCAGGTGTCAATTCAGCACAAGCACCTTTAGCTAAAACGTTCATCTGCATTTCGTACACTTTACCTTCTGCAGAGGAGTTGGAATAATAGACATCTTGTACAAATTTTAAGAAATCTGGATCCTGCCAGTTTGACAATAAGTAATCCACAAGGATGCCGAAAGGATATATATTCTCGTCGTTTTTCCATACAGGATCGGTTAATACATCCATTCTGGTAGTTAACTGGCCGCCTTCTTTCATAACAACTTCCTGGCATTCATAAGAACCAATATATCTCATAAACCAATAAGCTGCTTCTGGATTTTTGGCTGCTTTAGTCACTGCAAAACCCCATGCGCCTGTAAATGGCTTGTTGCCAAGGGTTGGATATATACCCAGTCTGGCATCAGGATCATTTGGTACAACGCTTTCCTGCAATATGCTATTAGTCCATGCAAAACAGTTGGAAAACATAGTAGGTTGAATCATTGCTCGGCCTTGGCCTTGATCCGCAACTACAAAGTCAAAGTTAGCGGTTAGACAACCAGGAGAAGCAAACCTCAACAATTCAACATATTCTTTCATTGTTTGTAGCAATGCGTCCTGGTCTGCTTTAGTAATCACATACTCCGTTACTTTACCGGAATCATCTCTCACAACTGTTACATAATCTTGATCTTTACCCCAGAGATAGCTGGTAAATTCATCGTTAATCTGATATGCACCAGCCATCATAGAGACACCATAGATATCATGCTCAAGCGTTTTGCCTTTAAGCATTTCGCCTTTCTTCCTGGTAAAGAATTCAGCCTGATCACGCAGCTCTACATAATTAGTAGCTGCTTTTAAATCATAACCATATTTAACCTTGAAGTCAGCCTGTTCTGTCGGATCGTCAAATACATCCTGTCTGATAAACATTCCCATATGGTAGGTGTAGAATGGAACATGGAAAAACCCTTTAGAATTTTCAGTAGCAAGAACAACAGCTGAATGCCATTTCATATCACTTTCCAATGCAGCTACTCCACCTGGATCATACTGTTCAGCTAATTCTCTCATATCATACAAATATGGATACCATTCGTTTGACCAACCGTTTGAAACATATGCTACATCGTATACGCCGGTACCAGCTACCAGTTCTATGTTCTCTTTGGAATAAACTACAGGTGAAGCTACTCTTTCAACATTAACCTTTACACCTGTTTTTTCCGTGAATTTCTGAACATAAGGAACTATTTTATCAAATGTTGCTCCTGTTTCAACTATTGTGTTTATTGCTGTTTTGTTACTTATCTCAGGAATATCATTCAGACCAAATTTCTTTACTTCAGTGGTGGCGGCACTTGCAAGGCCAACTATAATCGATACACAATATATTGTTATCGCTAATAATAATAATCCTTTTTTCATTTTTTCCTCCTTATTCTTCTTAATAAAACTTTTTAATAAAACTTTACGAAATTGAAAGTATTTCTAAAAAATCACCTCCTTATTTTTCTTATTACTGAACTACTAGAATGTATCTTTTTATTTCTCTAATTTCTAATTTTTAGCTTTCCATTTAATCGCTCTGACACTCCCACCTTTCATTACATTCTCAGTATCCTAATGCATGTAGTTCAGTTCCTGTCATCCAAAAATCCAGGACACAAAGCAGGGTAGATAACTGAAAGCTATATCTATTAGTTGTCTCAAGATTCTTGAATTTTTTGAGTTATAACCCCCAACCGCACATAGATGCCAGTAATTTAAATTTATTCTTTAAAATTATAGTAGTTATCCTCAGGACCAACATAAAGTACATTGTTTTTACATCTAAAATACTCCATTAAACCAACAGTCCCACCTTCTCTACCAATGCCGCTCATTTTATTTCCACCATAGGAAGCCTCAATTTTTGACATTACATTTGTATTTAACCAAACGATACCAGCGTTAAATTCCTTTGCTGCCTTATGCAATTTTCTTGAATCTTCGCTCCAGATGGTAGCCCCAAGTGCATACACTGAATCATTTGCTAATTGTATAGCTTCTTCGAATGTTTTGTACTTCATTACTGTACAAACTGGACCGAATATTTCTTTTTGCACACATTCCATAGAATTATTATTAACTTCAAGAACAGTTGGTCTATAAAAATAACCTTTATCGAAAGGTGGAGTCATTATCCTCTCTCCACCACAAAGTAATTTTGCTCCATCTTTTATTGCTCTCTTTACATATCCATCAACAACATTAAATTGATTTTCATTAATCAATGAACCCATTTGAGTTGACTGATCCATAATATTTCCAATTTTTATAGAGTTACATCTTTGTACTAGCTTTCCTATAAACTCATCATAAATATCTTCATGAACATATGATCTTGTTGATGCACAGCATACTTCACCTTGCATAAAACAGAAGCCTATAATTAAAGAGTTAACTGCCTGGCTTACTTTACAATCGGGTTCTGCTATAAATGGGCCTTTGCCTCCCAATTCTAAAATAACTTTCTTTAAATTTGATTCGGCTGAAGCCTGCATACATCTTTTCCCCACTGCTGTAGAGCCAGTAAATGAAATCATGTCAATACCGGGATGAACCAACATTTCTTCCCCGGTTACACTTCCAGTACCTGATACTATATTAAGCACTCCTTTGGGATATCCCGCTTCAAGGAAAATTTCACCAAGCATACTACATGTAATAGGAGCCAGAGATGAAGCTTTAAGTATAACAGTATTACCTGCTGATAGTGCCGGACATATAGTTCTTGTAGCAATATGTATTGGAAAATTCCAAGGAATAATGGACCCAACTACTCCATACGGTTCCCATGTTTCGTAACATAATGCTGCATCATTTTTAATTGGAACTTGATCGCCTCTAATCTGACGAGCTTTATTTGAAAAATATTCCATTGCCATGAAAGCATACGGTAAATCTGTATTCTCTGTTTCAAAAATAGGTTTACCCACATCTTTAGCTTCCCACTCGGCAAGTTCTTTATGTCTACTTTTCATAATATCTAATGCTTTCATCATCAGATTTGCCCTTGTATCTCCATCTGTATTTTTCCATCCAAAGGCTGCTGCTTTCGCAGCTTTTACTGCCTTGTCAACATCTTTTTTACCTGCTAAAGCTAACTCTGCTAATTCTTCTCCCGTAGAAGGGTCGTAGGTTATAAAAGTCTTTCCGTCAGACGAATTTACCCACTCATTGTTAATAAATAACTTAAATTTTTTCATTTTTTATTCTCCTTTTCTTTCATTTTTTAATCGAATGAACTTACTGAATTACAATTGGTATATCCATAAGATTTGCAAATTCTTTTATCTCCGAAACTATATCTCCATAAACAATTCCATTATGATGAGGAATACCATTGAATAATAAAGATTCAATAAATTGCATGTTACCGTTATTCATTTTAATAGTTAGGTTGCTCCCTTTAAGATACTCATCATTATCTACTACTTTTCCAATACCAACATGCAGGGCATATTTACCTTTTATAGAATTTAATCTGCAAACAGTTGCTACACCACTTCTAAGTGATGAAGTTTCTGAAAGCCCTCCAAAAACCCTCTCAATTTTGGGCTTTTTATCTGAAAGATTAAAGGGACTGTTTCCGCAATGCCAGAAAAGCAGTGCTTCCTTATCTTCAAGGTAATTAACCAAATCAGCTATCCAGGGAGTTGTCTGTGTTATGGCATATTCCATCATAAGAGTCATGGCCCCATTAACGTCACATTCACAGGAAGCCATGATTCCCTCAACATTCATTCTTCCATTTGCCGGGCATATTGGAGTTTTATCCTCATCTCTTAATTCGGGCCAACAATCTGGAGCATAAGACTGCAAATTTCTTTCCTGAGCTACCTTTTTTACTGCAAGATACACCCTTGAAAGCCCCCTTGATTCTATAATATCCCCATTACTTATATCAAAAATATCCTGCTGAGTTTTCATGTCTTCATCTATTTCTTTATCTGTTATGTTCTTTATAATATTGGTAAAAGAGTACATGGAAACTTTTGTAATTGTTGTTCCAAATTTTTTCTTAATAGCAAGTTCATCAAAATCCGAAATCTCAAAACCATCCGGTCTCATACCTATTACACCAATTGTTGCTTCTTTAAGGTAGGAAATTGCTCTTACTGCATTTACAAATACCTTTACCTTGTCCTTAACTGACTGTCTTTTTATATCGCTGCCGTATACAAAGCTGAATTTTTGGCCAAAATTTGCAAATATGCTACCTTGTGGCATTACACCAACCATAGAACCTGTAAAATTATGCTTTTTGATTGCGAATTCTTCTATACCCCAGATAAGGTATGGTACTTCAAGATTTCTTACAATCTCAGCTGTTACTTCACCTGTGCTGAATGTTCCGTTATAAATAACTACTGCGTCGACATTGTTAGCTTTAAAAAGTTTCCATGCAGTATTTGACATAGATCTTGAGTTAATTGACGGAGCAGATTCAACTATGGTCACCTCCATTTCTTTTTGGAGTAGATTTTTTGCATCTTCTGCTAACTTGGTTGCATAAATGAGATCTTTTTCTTCAAGAAAATCCAGAGTTAAATTTACAAAACCAAATTTCAGTTTTTTAAATTTTGCACCCATAATTCCTCTAATTCCTCCTTTTTTCTATTTAAAATTTACTTAAAGCAGTCTTTGACGTAAATCTTGAGTTAACACATGGAGTAGATTCTAATTATGGTCACCTCCATTTCTTTTTGGAGTAGATTTTTTGCATTTTCAGTTATCATTTGTCTATATGAATTTCAACAAAATAAATTGTAGTATGATATTTTTTTTAAAGGAAAAGTAAAAGTGGAAATAGTTAGATAGGGAATAGTTTTTGTGAATTGTTGGTTTACATCTAATTTATTATTATAAATAGCATATATCATAAAACAATACTCACAATATTTTAACATTTTTATATCTACGTATATTATATATTAACCCATATAGAGTCCGCCATTTACATCAATGTTTGCACCGGTAATATAACTGGAAGCCTCTGAACAAAGAAATAATATGGCGTCAGAAACCTCTTCCGGCCTTCCACGTCGACCTAGCGGTACACTTTTTGGGTCTTGACCTAGATCTTTTGTCATTTCAGTATCTATGAAACCGGGAGATACTGAATTGACATTAATATTGTATGGCGCTGCGTACTTTGCCAGTGATTTCGTAAGACATATAATACCTGCTTTAGATGCAGAATAATTTGCTCCAATCAATATTCCACCTATTTCCCCGGCCACAGAGCCTAGGTTGACAATTTTCCCCTTTTGATATTTTTTCATTTCTTTTAAAACAGATTGGCATAAAAAGAAAGTCCCTTTTAAGTTTATTGACATCATTTTATCCCATTCTTCTTCTGTTATATCTTCGACATTTCTAATTTGGCAGATACCTGCACAATCCACTAAAGCATCAATTCTTCCAAAATTATTTACTGCAGAAGTAACTATCCTATCAATATCGTCCTTTTTAGTAATATCTGCTATTACCGAAATAGTCTTACCATTTTTTTTATTAATTTTCATATTTGTGTCTTCTAAGCCCTTTTTATTTAAATCTACTGTTATTACTTTCGCACCTTTTTCTGCAAAAGACAACGAACAGGCTTTACCAATTCCACTGGCAGCTCCTGTAACGATAACTACATTATTTTTGAACAACAAATATATTGCCTCCCTGAATAAAAATATTACGTCTTGAAATATTCGTTCTAGTATTTTCAAAATATTTTACCATTGAAATGGCTTAATCTTTTTTGCTTAGCTTTTTGTTAGTTAATAAAATTCATATACATAATTATAAAAATGCTCAATTTTTAAGAAATGGTATATTTAAGCATATTAAAAATAATATTTTTCATGTTGTTTCGAATATAATAAAAAACTTTAGATTATATGTTAATTGTTAATAGTTTATTGTAAAAAAAATATTTTTATTATTTTTTACCAAAAGTATAATTATGAAAATTGTTAAGAATAATATTTTTAGCATTTTCAATATGTTCTGCCATCAACTTAGCAGCAAGTGCTTCTTTTTTTTCTTTAACGGCTTTAAATATTTCATAATGTACGAAATAAGCTTCCTTTGCCCTTTCTATCCTGCTTAAGTCAACCACTTTAAAGAAAACAAACTTACCATTATATTTATCAATCATTTTTCTTAAATATTCATTACTGGAATTATCAATTAATAACCTATGTAACCGGGCATCCGTTTCAATAAAACTCGTCACTTCATCCTCATCTAAATCTTTTTTTGCTTTTTTGAAAGTTTTTTCTAGCTCATCAATGTCTCTTTTGGGGATTCTTGGAACAGCAAGTTTTGTAGCGTATGATTCTAAAATCTTTCTAATATTATAGATTTCGTTTACTTCTTTTTTAGTGATCTCTCTTAGGTAAAAACCACTTCTCGGAACAAGTACCAGGTATTCTTCTTTTACTAAAGTGGCAAAAACTTGCCGAACTAGACTTCTGCTGACACTTAGTTGCTCTGCTACATTTTTATCAATAATCCTTTTTTCTGGTTTAATCTCATGATAAATAATTTTATTTTTAATAATTGTATATACTTTTTTTCCAGACTTTCAAAAGTATCACCTATTGAATTTTCTTCTGCATTCTTTTCGCTTTTATTTAAAGATAAATATAATTCTATTTCGGTGCTTTTGATACGTGATAACTAATTTTAACCTCCATCATTTTAAGGTCATTATTAACAGTTAACTTTTATTATAAGCATTATAACACTTTTTTTTGAAAAATAATTTTTAAATTATTATTCAACCTTGAATTCTTTCTATTCTGAAATTAATACTTACTTTTTCCTAGATAATAAAATATTTTCTAACTTAAACAAGAAAGTTTGAGTAATTTTATAAAAATTACGAATAGAATGCTTTTATAGTCGATTAATCTTCATTTTTATGATATTCAAGTATTTACACATTTTTAACTGTTTCTCGTATAAAACATATGGTAATAGATTCAGCCCAATACCATATGTTTTATAATCTTTATTAAAGGCATCTTGCTTTTTTTATATTCAATTATATCAGTACTATCAGCGTACAACTCTTACACTGGCGCCTTTCATAACCCTTTCCACTTCTTCTTTATATGCCCAGTTCCAGTCGCTTAAAAGTCCATGGCATAAAGCAGAATACGTTGTAGAGAATTCGATTGCCTCTTGAGGATCTTTTTCTTTAAGTATATTATAAATTAACGCAGACGCAAAACTGTCTCCTCCGCCGGTTCTGTCAATAATTGCTAGGTTTTCATGCTTTCGGGAAACAAAGAAATCACCTTCCAAATGACCACCCTGTCCAGATTGAATCATTTTTATAATATTTCTTCGTAAATTTAATGCTATTTGTTCTAAGTTATTAATTTGGTTATCCAAAATCTTCACTTAAATTCTCCCTTTTTTCATTATTGTTTTACATATTTCTAAACAAGCAAATATTTTGGGTTTAACTTATAACGAAAATAAAAATAATAAATTATTCAAATTTCAAACTTTTTATATTGTTAACTGTTAACATAGAAATAATTTTTAAAAAATTATAATTTGCCATAAGTATACTTGTCATAATTTTTAAGAATATTTTTCTTGGAATTTTCAATATGATTAGACATTAATTCAGTAGCTAATTCTATGTTTCTACTTTTAATAGATTTAAATATTTCATAATGTTCAAAATATAATTCTCTTGCTCTACTTATTTCGTGTTGGTCGGCAAATCTATAAAAGTTAACCAGATTTTCAAATTTATCCATTATTTTTTTTATATGACTGTTGTCACAATTCTTAATGATTAATTCATGTAACTTAATATCAATTTCAACAAAGCTTTTAGTATCATCCCTTTCCAAATTTTCTTTAGCCTTATTAAATGCTTCTTCTATTTCAACAATATCTCTATCAGAAGTTCTTGGAACATCATGCTTTATTGCATATACTTCTAACACCTTTCGAACTTCATAAATTTCCTCTATTTCATTTCTAGTGATTTCTATAACATAAAAGCCACTTCTTGGAATCATCATTAATAATTCTTCTTTTACTAAAATAGTCAGCACTTGTCTAACCATACTTCTGCTAACGCCTAATTCTTCCGCGAATTTTTTATCGATAATTCTTTCCCTCATTTTAATCTCATGCCAAATAATTTTATCTTTAATAATTTTATACTTGATCTTCTAAATTTGGAAAAACCTCCCAATTTTTTTATTTACAAATTTATCTTTATCGGTGTCAGTATATAAATTAATTTTATTATTTTTAATATCTACCATTTAATTTACCTCCAATCAAAAAATCCATGCTGCGGATATCAAAAAGCGGTCATCGAGACAGAATTAGAAAAAATAATGATAACAGTTAACACTTAACAATATATATTTATAGTATTATCTTACCACATTTTTTTAAAAAATCAATTTTAAATTAATTTTTTTCCTTTTACCATCTTTTAATTTAAAAATAAAATTACCTTAATCCTGTTTTAAATGAGAATATTTTTTAAATTTTTTCAAATAAGAGAAACCCCCCCCGTTTTCTATAATAATCAATAGCTGAAGACGGTATTTTT
>Ga0307379_10007429_pt1 | contig 14909 bp, 11 predicted proteins | sample UN2MG_FD_202237 | JGI IMG/M metagenome (GOLD analysis project Ga0307379, IMG submission 202237) | Soil microbial communities from Risofladan, Vaasa, Finland - UN-2 | ecosystem: Environmental > Terrestrial > Soil > Coastal area > Acid sulfate soil | place: Finland: Risofladan, Vaasa | collected... | reverse complement strand
TTATCGCTGGGACGGGAGAGGCCAACCGCACACTCATCGGCCGCGCGTTGAACCGGGTGATTCAGGAGGGAGACTGGGTGCACGTAGGCGCCGGCCCCAAGCGCGACGGGCTCAGTTCCTGCTGCCGGAGGTCGTTCATAGCGGTGGACGATCCGTCGAAGGTCACGGACGACCAGAAATACTGGTTCAACCTGGTGGAGGGCGGCTACCGGGCGGGTTACGAGGCTTTCGTCAAAGCGGCACAGAAGGGATTCCCGGCTAAGGTCGTGGAGCAGGCGCTCGTCGACTACTTCGCGTCATATTCCGACGAGGTAAGCGCTCGGATCGGGAGACGTGTCGAGCTTGAGAAGCAGAAGCCGTACACAGGGGTCCACAACTCAGGATATACGGAGGCGCAGGAGTTCTACGGGGCCATCACTCTTCACTCTGAGCAACCGTTGGGTCACCAGATAGTGAACATGCTCGACCTGGCGCTTCGAGGCGTCTGCAACTACTGGGACGACGTGATCATCCCAGGGTTCGACTTCATGGTCGTCGAGAACACCTTCGGCAAGTTCGGCACAAGGGTCGAGTGCTTCAACAAGGTGCCGATCAACATCCAGCATCTGGTTGGGAAGGCCGAGTAGCGAACATCTTATGTCTAAGAAGGCGATCATATTCGGGGCGGGGAGAATAGGGCAGGGGTTTCTGGCGCAGCTTGCGACCGGGGCCGGTGGCGAGGCCGTGTCGACCCTGAACGAGAGGAAAGCTTACACCATAAGGCTCGTCGGCGATACTGCTAGAGATGTGGAACTCCGCAACCTCAAGGCCATTCACGGCACCTGATCTGTGCCATCTTTGCCCAGGATTAACGAATTCAGCAGATGCAGCATGAGACAACCAGCGAGGTGTACATGTGAGCTTAGGCATCGAGGACCAAGCGCTGATGGGGATGGGGATTGAATCGGTCCAGATTCAATCGGGGAACTTCGACATCCTGACGCCGGGCGCCCGCGTGACTGTCACCAGTGAGGGGGAGCTTGATGTCGAGCAGCGCATCGGCACGCAGCGAAAGCTGCTGCACTGTACGTTGCCGCCCCATTTGGCGCCATGGCGACTTGAGACATGGACACCATTCCGCTGCGTCATGGTCTCCGGCGGGCTGCGCCTGACGATCCAGGGCGATTCGGTGCTCCGTTTTGCCCCCGACCAGCCGCTTCGCCTGAACTTCAGTGGTCACTTCCAGCCTCGCTACGCACAAGAGGCGAAGGGGAATCGGCTGATCCTGGACGAGCTCGGCGGCTGTGGGTTCTACGGCATCCCTTCGCGGCCCACCGCGGCCGATAGTCTGGGCAGCTCGCCGTGGAGCCTGCGCTGCCACCTGATGCGCTGGGACGAGTTCTGGGTGTCGGTCTGCCCGCCGCGCCCACGCGACGAGGCCAGGTACTACCAGTCCATCGAGCACGATGCTCCGCCCTTCACCGACGACGTCATTCGCGACGCCGCCAAGCACTGCCAGGTATTCGTAACCCATGCGCAGTGGGCGGCCGATGCGCCCGAGTGGTGCGAGAACCCGCCAGGCTCCGACTACGTCCATCCCATGCCCTGGGCTTCGGCGCGGTACGTGCCGGATGACCCAATGACTTTCGCGCGCCAGCGCGAGCTCGCCCAAAGCTTGGGAATGAAGTTCATCCCTTACCTCAGCCCCTACTACTCTAATGCTCCCGACCTGCTCGCTGAGATGGAGCGCGTGCTCACGGAGTATCGGGTGGACGGCCTCTATTTCGATGGCTGGACCGGCTTCGACGATGACTTCCGGCGGGCCTATGACGTCATTCGGCGCGCCCGAGCCCTGCTTGGCGACCGGATCCTTTACCTTCACTGCAGCTCCGAGCCGTATCAGAAGCCCGGGGTCTATTGCCCGTTCGCGTATGCCTATACCGACTTCATCTTGAGCGGGGAGGCTGGCCGCGGCGGCCTCGCGGAGGATGAGTTCTTGCGCTACGTAGTGAGCCAGTACCAGATCAGCAATTCGGTTGGCGTCTGGTGCTACTATGGCTCCATGGGCCAAGAGGGATATCACGACGAGGTGCCGACAACCGATCACATCAAGGCTGCCCTGCGCCACAAGGCGCGCCTCTGGCGCCAAGACCAGACCTTGGAGGGAAAGGAAGCCGGTGGCTGGTTCAGATACCCCGAGGACTTCGCGCGCTTTGACCGCGAATACTACACGCTGCTGGCGCAAGAGCGAGAGAAAGAACAAAGAGGCTGAGGCGAGCGCATTGCGTCGGCCCGTGGGCCAAGTGCGTCATAATCCGCCTACAACCATCTGCATCGCATCTAGAAGCCTGGCCGGGAACCCCTTGATCTGACGGGCGCCCCGGTCGCTGGAACTTGTCCGCCTCTGGCGGGGTTGACACAACAAGGTTGCGCTCGCATCGGCGATGGGGCGCGCCAATTCGATCAGTTGCTTCACCGCCCCCTTCAGGCCCGCCGTGAGTCGCCGCACAGCTCCCGCCAGGGTGGAAAGTGAACGTGGCGCACCACCCGCGCCCTCACCGCGGCCCGTTTGCGCCACTTTCCCGGCGATCAGGGTCAGGTTGGCCACCGTCGCCGCAAGCAAGAGCTGCAGCCAGGTCTTGGCGCGCCCGAAGTAACGCGCCTGGCGGATTCCCAGCGCCGCCAGCCATGCCTTTGGCAGTGAGTGAAGAGCAATTGCGGACCCTGCACACGTGGATCGCGGCGCGCAATACGCCGCAGAAGATCGTGCTGCGCAGCCGGATTGTCCTGCTGGCGCACGAGGGAGTGGCTAACGGCGCGATCGCCCGGCGCCTGGGCACCAGTCGTCCCAACGTCCTCAAGTGGCGCGGGCGATTCGCCCAGGGTGGGCCAGACGCGCTGACCGAGGAGGTACCCGGTCGCGGGCGCAAAGCACGAATCGTGAGGGGTCAGGTGGCGGCGGTGGTGGAGGCGACGCTGCACACGAAGCCGGCTCATGCCACCCACTGGAGCACGCGCGCGATGGCGAAGGCACAGGGCATCAGCCACTCCACCGTCCAGCGCATCTGGGACGCGCATGGGCTCCAGCCCCACCGCCCCCGCATCTTCAAGCTGGCGCGCGACAAGCAGTTGGTGGAGAAACTGCACGATGTGGTGGGTTTGTATCTCAACCCCCCGGAGAAAGCGCTGGTGCTGTGCGTGGACGAGAAATGCCCGATCCAGGCCCTGCAGCGCAGCCAGCCGAGCCTGCCCTTGAAGCGCGGGCGCTGCGGGACGATGACCCACGACTACAAGCGCCACCGCACCACCGCCCTGTTCGCTGCTCTCAACCTGCTGGAGGGCGCGGTCATCGGTGACTGTTTGGGACGCCATCGGCATCAGGAGTTCCTCAAGTTTCTACGCCGCATTGATCGCGAGACCCCGGCCGGTCTGGACCTGCACCTGATCGTGGACGACTACTCGCCGCGCAAGCCCTGCGGGTCTGCTGTCCTGGTTTCGCTCGCGTGCACCCAGCCCGCGCCTCATGACCACCGGCATCGGAGGTAATTGGGCAAGCACGCAAAGCCGCCGGGCAACGCGAGGCGAGAGGGGCCGCGGGAAAGGGTAGGCGATGAATGCGCGAGAGCGAATGCTGGCCGCGATCGCCCATGAGCGGCCTGATCGAGTGCCGACAGACATGTGGGCCACGGATGAAGTCTGGGCGAAGCTGCGAGCCCATTTCGGTTCCGACGCAGATCTCCGTGGAACACTGCACATTGACGGTATTGCCGGCGTCGGGCCCGAGTACGTCGGCCCACCTCTGGCGGCGGCGCCCGAAGGCGAGACGGTGGACTTCTGGGGGATTCGCACGCGTGCCATGAGTTACGGAACCGGCGTCTATCAGGAGTATTCCTTCCATCCCCTGGCCAGCGCGCGTACGATCGAGGACCTGGAGCGCTACCGGTGGCCCAGCCCGGACTGGTTCGACTGCTCCAGGATGCCCGCAGCCGCGAGAGCCGCGCGAGAGAGTCAGGCAGTCATGTGCGGCTACATGGCCCCCTTCTTCCATCATAACCTGCTGCGCGGCCTGGAGGCATCTCTCATAGATCCGCTTGATGACCCCGAGTTCACCCACCATCTGCTCGGCCGGCTCAGCGACTTTCTCTTCGAACATCACCTCCGCATGTTTGAGATCTGCACAGGCCTGATTGACTTGGCGCAGGTCACGGATGATTACGGCAGCCAGACGGCGCCGCTCATCGGCATGGGCACCTTCCGCGAGTTCTACAAGTCGCACCTGCAGCGCTTCATTGATCTCTGCCATGGCTTCGGAATAAAGGTCTTTCATCACGACGACGGCGCGATCCGGCCTTTGCTCCCCGAATTGGTGGAGATGGGCATCGATATCTTGGATCCGGTCCAAGCGAACTGCCCGGGCATGGATATGGAAGGCCTGAAGCGAGACTTCGGCAGCGTGCTCTGTTTCCATGGGGGCATTGACAATCAGCGGGTGCTGCCGTTTGGCACGCCGGAGGAGGTGCGCAGAGAGGTACGCCATGCCATTGATGCCCTCGCTGCTGATGCGACGGGCTACATCCTCGGCCCCTGTCACGCGCTGCAGGCCGTCTCGCCGGTGGAGAACATAGTGGCTATGTACGACGAGGCCTGGAACTACGGCAAGCTTTGACCTCCGCGGATTCCACGGCCGATACCGGCGACAGGTTTGCCGAGTCCAGCAGCGTGAATCGGCCATCAGCGCCTGGGCGTCAGCCGCTCTCGATTCTCGAAGAGAGAGGGTTATGGCGCAGGGGCGTGGTGGAGGAAGCCGTCGAGAACCGCGAAGACGCCACCTCTCAACATGGAGCGACGCGTCTTCGCTGACTCGCGGGTCACAGCCTTTCGGTTGGCGGCGTAACGTCAGGCCGGCTTCACAGGCCCCTGACAATGACACCCGCTTTCAATCGGAATCGGTGATCGGTTTCGACCGGAATACGCAGCTCAGCTCCCTTGGAGCGACTACATGGAGCCAGGAACTGGCATATTCGATCAATCCTGCGGCGTGCTCGTTTCAGATGGAGGCCGCGCCCGCCAGCGGTCATGCAGCCAAAACCACATATCAGGCCGAAGCCGAATCTGCGCTTCGACAATTCTCGTGAAGGCGGCCGTGTTCACTTCGATATCTTTGCGTAACCTTCCGGTGCGTATCAATTCCATTTCCGGCAAGAAATGGCCGGAGTGCGTATCATCAGGATTCCGCACGCCGAAGGCAGGAATCACCGCAGCCCCCGTGCGCAATGCAAAGAACGCCGCCCCAGCGTGGGTGGAGGCCAGCCGGCCGAAGAAATCCACAAAAATGCCTTCCCTGTCGGCATTTTGATCGACCAGAAAAACCACAATCTCGCCACGCCGTAGACAACCCAGCGCTGGATTGACGATCCCGTGTCTCGCCGAGATCACCCGCATCCCTGCGGTTGCTCGCAGGCCATCTACAAAGCTCGTCGTGCCTTTGTCATTTTGATGACGAGCCAGAACATTCACTCGATACCCCATGGCCACCAGCCGGGCGCCCATCAGCTCCCAATTCCCGAAATGACCGGTGAGCAGCACTACGCCTTTTCCTCTTGCCAACGCCGCTTTCAGGTGCTCTTCTCCCTCTGCAGACACAAGATGCAGTAATTCGTTACTGCGGATCAAAGTCGGCAACCGCAGAAACTCAACCAGGCATTTGCCAAGGTTGATATAACAGGCGGCCAGAATGGCGCGCGACTCTTCATCGCTCTTTTGCAGCGCGAAAGAAATATTGCGCAAGGCGATGCCGCGACGGTGAGGAGTGCATCTGAGCGCGAGACGCCCAACCGACGCTCCTAACCGGCCGGCGCTCTCCCGCGTCAGCCGCTGCGCGTACCACGCAAGCCCGCGCAATGCAAGCCCTCCCACCCGCGATATAAGGACGCTCGTCGCTCGACGAAACGCGCGCCGCCGTTTGGCGGTGTGTTGAAGATTCATTGTGGTGAGGTTCAGCATTCTTGGAACAAATCCGGGGGTGGATTAAGGTACGGTTCCGGTGTCCCTGCTCCCGCATCTTGATGGGCACTGTGTGCTTCTGTCATTGTGTTTCCACCCTCAAAGACGAATGGGGACTGTATAGGCTATTCCGGTCTTGGGGCGGAGAGGCATTGTATTGTCATCACGAAGAGGATTCCCCGGCGCGCGATGAGCTGCGCAGGATCGGGACGCCATGCATTGTCGTGGGCAGCTTGCAGCGCCCCGACATCTCCACGATTACTAGCTTCGAAGAGCGAATTATCCGTGTGTGGCTTGCCCGAAATGATCCCGGCGCGCATTCGCAAGATTTCGATACGGTTGTGAAAGGCCGGAGCGTTCCAGTTCTCGACGTAATCGTCCATCGAGACGTTCTCTTTGGGGAACCTGCAAACTGCTCCAGACAGCGTCAGAGCATTGATTTCGGCAACAGCAAGGCTGGCCCAACCTAAGCGGCTCTACGAAGAGCTGGTACCCGCTGTCCGTTTTCGGCCCCCATACCAGAGCCATCGCAGTGTGTAATCCTTCGGAACGCCCTGAAGCAGAGGCACACACGGAGCGATATCGACCCCCTCAGGCCGGTCTCACCAGCGCTTAACCGCCGCAAGCGGTCTCACGGGCAGGTGACCGGCTCAAACGGTCTCGGGGGTGCCGAACAGCCAAGCTCTCGCTCACGCTGCCGCCTCCAACACCTTCCCCACTATGATCTCCTCGGCATCAGGGCGAAGCGGGGCAGGCCAGAGCGCATAGAAGTAGTTGCCGTTGACCTCGTAACCGCCCTCAGCGAAGCGCTCCTTGGGCGCCACGTAGCTTGTCAGCGCTGCCGGCCCTGCATACGCCGCTACCATTAGCTTGCAGCCCGCAAGCAACTCCTTGATACGCAAGCCGATCTCTACGCAGATCTCGCCGCTCAGCGCCACCAGTGCGAAAGTCTCGCCGATGGTCATCATCTGCACCATAGCCGGGCGAGTTCTCTCGAATTCTTCTCGGCGCTCCATGATCTCGAGCATTCGCCTTGCCCACTTCACCCGGAAGGGATTGCTGTCGTGTAGAGCCGCTTCAGCCTGGTCGCGTGTCGGCGGCTCAGCCAGAGGCAACTCAAAGTCAGCGCGGCGCGTCTCGATGGCGCCTTCAACCCGCTCCATTGAGCTATTGAGCACTTCCCACACCACGTCGGCAAGTTCCCGGCCAAAGTACTCCACGGCCTCGAGCGGCCCTGACTTGAAACTCCCGTCGGGGCCAATATTGGAGGGCTTGACATCTCCACCACAGCCCTGAACGAACATAGCCTGCACGCCGGGCGTCAACTCTTCAATCCTGCGCTGGGCAGAGCCGGGGTAGTCGGGCCCGATCTTGTAGCCCGCCATTGTAGTAGGGTGGCAGGCGTAGTTCATGACCACTGCGTCCCCGGCACGGAGAACAACCACCTGCGGGTCCGTGGGGCCTTCAGGATTCGGCTGCATGATGACCCCTTCAACAGTTTTGCGACGGCGGTTCACGCTCATGGTGCAGGTGCCCGTTCCAAAACACAGCGTTGACTCTCGCGCACTACCGAAGGCGCTTTCGACAGCCCCACTCACTCGGTCCACAAGACCATCAACGTAGTCCTCGTCGATTCCCGGATACACGGGACGTTGGCGTTCGACAATCGCCGGACCACAGTGTGTGTGCGACGCTGCCAGTATTACCTCACTCGGCTGTAGGCCAAGCGCGTCAAGCAGGCGGCTCTCAATTCGCGCCTGCAGCAGGTCATCGAAGAAGAGCAAGTCGGCAGTCACGAGGGCGGCCCGATTGTGGCCGTCGTCCAGCGCCAGCACTTTGGCAAAGAGATCCCCATATACGCCTTCCGATCGGCGATCGCGTGCCGCAAAACCTGCCATCCACACGGAACGCTGAGGTGTAATGCACGTCCGAGCGGTGCCGACTTTCATCTTGGGCGCCGCTCCCTCCCCATCAGGTCCATGGCGAATCGATTCTCGCCTGCGATTTCGCGCAACGGAAACGTTGTGAAGCGCGTCATCCTGACAGCCGGGTCGTACTCCAAGCCTGTTGCCGGCACGGTAAGTCTGACCCGCCCCAACCCAAGCTGGGTGGCGCCCGCTATCCGGTAGCCATGAGTAGTGCCATTGCCATGCGTGATTATGACGGTACCGCCTTCGAGGCGAGACATGTCAGTCATTTCAGTCTCCACGTCAAACGAGTGCGGTCCCACAGCCACAACTCGGCCCTGAAGGCGCCCTGAGCCCTTGAACCGGTGGTCACCCCAGGAAAACTCAGTCGCTCCGACGAGCTCAGCCACTACGGAGTCATCGCCACGACGAATCACACCGTAGCGGCCTCGGAATGCGACGGGACCCTCCTGCGACTGGCAGGTGACAAGGCGTCCGGGATCGCTACACGAGGCAGTCAAGTAAGTGTGCTCCCCGGAGGTTATGCGAAGGATCACCGCCTCGTCGTCCAGGATCAGTGGGGCGACCTCTGTAATCCTCTCGCACCCGCTGCATCCCGCCGTGGGATCCAGAATAGCCGCGAATACGGACTGTGCCGCCGTAGGCCGCCGCCGGACCATGACGAAAGGCCGTGTGAAGTCGTCCAGTCTGGCGTCGTCTTCATCCGCGCGGCGGACCGAGATGTTACGACCGGTGAAGACCTCACTGCCGAGCCCGCCTATCATTATGAGACGGCTGGCAGCACCGTCTGGGCTAGTGAAGTCGGCATGCCAGGTGTCATCAGTCCGGCCACGCCGCAGGTCTGTGAGGAACCCGTAGAGAGCCGGAGAACGGTCTAACATGCGCCAGTCCCCTTCGTTCTCGGGGGGCACGAAGTCACAGCCCTCCGGCACAAGGCTTCCATCCACAGGCTCAGTCTCCACGTTCACCTTCAGGATCTGGCCTTCATCGGCGCACCCGTGCAAGAACCAGTCGTGGGTTTGTCCACCGGCCACGCGAAAGATGTCCACTAGGAAGGGCAAAGTGCCGGGGCGCTCCACTAGCGCTAGCAGACGGTGATAGACGGATGCAGCGGGATATACGGCAGCGCCATCGGCCTCAACCGCGCACGAGAGAGTGCCATCAGCCCACAGCAACAGGTTCCCATCTGTCTCGTTCCAGCGCTGGTTCTGCTGGTCAATCACGACCGTGTTGTGGCTGGCCGTGGCGACGCTCCACACCCGCGCTTTGGTGTGAGTGTAGCCGAGGTCCGAAAAGGCCTCACGACCGTTGACCCAGACGATTATGGCGAGGTTGTCGGCATGCTGGTGGCCGTAGCCGCCTGAGAACTCGATGTGCACCTGAGTCTGTCTGGCTCCGCTACCACTTCCGAGAACGGCGTGTCCCATTCCTGGGAGTATCTGGGGCCGTGACTCAACCAGCGGCTCTCCTCTCGTCTTGGACCACGTGTCGTGGATCGGGGCATAGCGTCCGTCAGGTAGGCGCAGCATTTCGACGGCAGCGCGTGCCCCAACATACTGGGGATATTCGGTGTCGGGATCGAAATCTTGGAAGTGCAAACCGTCCCTTGGAGACGTGTATCCAGGCGGGTCCGAATATCCCCTCAAGACGTCCATGACTTGCTTGAAGTTGCCAACCGTCTGCAGGTGGTACGAGGGCGCACCCTCGCGCCACGACCCGTCATAGAAGAACTGCTCTTGCAGAAGCCGCCTTGCGCGGGCGACGGCGTCGTGCATATATTCCGGCTCCCCGATGACTCGCCCCGCTTCGATCATGGCACGCCAAAGAGAAGGCGCCATGTTGCCCTGTGTATCGGGATTAAGGCACACCCAGTCAACGGAGGCCCGAATCAGACTGTTCTCGATGCGCTTGCGCATTGCATCCGTCAGCGCCCGGCTGTTGAAAACGAGGTCGTAGGCGAGGGCTAGTTCGCGCGGGATGTCGCCGTATGCCCACCAGTAGTAGCGCGCCGCGCGGTACGGCTCTACTGGATACGGTGGCTTCATGCCGGCCTCGAAAAACTGCTTGGGCTTGTACGGATAGTCGAATTTCGGGACATAGCCGGGGAATACGCGAGCATACTCATCAATGAGTGCCGTAGCAGCACGGGCGTAGCGTTCGTCATTGGTTGCGTCATACACCCGCGCAAGGGAGAGGGCAATCCCATCGTAGTAGTGTATCTGACCGTACCAGGCGCGGGCCTCGAAGTAATAGCGATGGCCCTTCGCGTCCTCGTAATAGCGATAGACTTGCTCGTCGCCGAGCGGGCTGGTCACTCGGACTTCACCGGTTACAGCGTAGTCCGCCGACGGATAGACGTGGCCGCAGTACCGACAACGGACGTGATCGGGGTCGTCAGGTGACCAAGTCATGTTGCGTTCCTGCGCCCCGGCTGTACAGTTGGGGCAACCGCAGAAGTAGAAACCTCCCTGCCTGGGAATCAAGGCGCGGAGTTCCGCAGGTGACATCCGAACATAGCGGACTAGCTTGGCAGCAGCGGCTTGTGCGTCATCTCTGGGAAGGCCACTGGGATAGACAGGGTGCTTCACCCGGAACTCCCCCGTAGCGCCAGCGCAAGTTGCGAGCGTCACCAGCACAAGAAGGCAAGTATTCAGGCCCATGAACCAGCCACCTCCCAGCGCGGCTGCGAACTTCCGCACCCGATAGTCGCAGACCTGCGCCGGCAAAGCTGTGAGGAGCCGGTGGTGAATCAGGCTGCGGCGGTTAAGTTCGAATAGCCCCTCGGCCTCCTCCAACCTTACCGCCCCGTTCCCTCCTACCGTCAACTGCGTCAGCCCAGCGGGCGGAGCGCCTCCGCCTCAACGCAACTCGATCCAAGGCGTCCCTCGGCCATCAGCGGACACTTCGTCAGTTGGTCGCGACGGATTGTCGCTCTCGGCAAGCAGTACGGTTGCCCATGCCGCAGGAAGACACGTTACGTACAGCGATCGCAGCACTGAAATAGCTTCCCGCCTCCTGCCACACCCTTACAGTTCGTACGGCAGGAAATTGACGCGGGACAACCATGGGGACTGTCCCTATTGGTCCAGCGATCATGGGACAAATCCGGGGGTGAATTAAGGTACACCTCGGGTGTCCCTGCTCTTGCATCTCGTTCCGTCCGCGAGCTTCCGATAGTTCTCACACCTGGCCGCCAGGGTCCGCACCTGCAGCGCCCCTGTGCGAAGCCGGGGCGCCCCGGCCCCTTTGGGGCATAGGGGCGCTTTTCGCCGCGCCAGGAGGGGTTCCCTGCGTGGGAGGTCGCTGTTGTGTAACCTTCAAGACTGAACACTTTTGTAACTGCAAATGTGAACACTTCTCGGTTAGCAGGTGAAGGTGGCGATGGTCCTTCCCGAGTGCTCGACGGTGATGCTGTCGCCGAGCAATCCCACCCAGACGTGGCGGCCGATGACATCGGCAGGCAGCTGGTAGCGTTTGCCGCCGAGGCTGATGGTGCAATCGCGGGCCAGCTTGCGCTGCACCTCCACCCGTAACAGTTGCTCCAGTTCGGCGGGCGCCGCGCGCCGGCTGGGGGTGAAGCGCCGCGCTGGCGGCACCTGGCCGATGCTCGAATGGGGACGCCGCTCGTTGTACCAGGGTAGCCATTCCCACCATGCCCGATTGAGATCCTCAAGCTCGCGCACCTGTCCCGCCACCTCGCGCAGGAAATCGCGCACCACGAACTGGATGAACTTCTCCACCTTGCCCTTGGTACGGGGCTTGTAGGGCCGGGCAAAGGTGGCGCGGATGCCGAGTACATCCAGGGCCAGTTGATACGTCGTCAGCCCCGCCTGGCGCGTCGCCGGGCCATAGAACACGCCCGCGCGATCACTCAGGATAGCCTCCGGCAGCCCCCAGCGCCGCAGCACCCGCGCCAGCGCCCCCAGCACCGCCGGCTCCGCTTTGCTCGCAATCCACTCCCCGCCCAGACAGAAGCGGCTGGCGTCGTCCACCACCGCCAACAGATGCGCCTTGCCCGCCGGGGTGGTGACATCTTCCTTGAGATCCATCTGCCATAGCTGGTTGGGCGCTGGGCGCTCGAAGCGCTGCAAGGGCTCGCGATCCACCACCCGCGCTAGGCCCCGCGCACTCAAAGTTCGCCACACCGTCTGGCGGCTCACCACCTGGTCGTAGCGCTCGGCCAGCAATTGCTGAATCTTGCTCGTGCTGCGGTGGGGCCCATGCACCTTGAGCTCCACGATCAGCTCCGCCAACTCCTCGGCCACCGGCTGGCGCGGCCCCCGCGGCCGGTTGACCAATGCCTCCAGCCCGCCTGCCTCGTAACGCCGCATGAGCTTGTACACCGTCGTGCGACTGCATTCAAACATACGTGCCGCCCCGCTCACCCCTTCCCGACGAGCCGTCTCCACGATGCGAAATCGCTCCACCACAACTGCTTCCTGACGCAAGCTTGTCAATGCCTATCCCTCCCAGAGTGATAACTGTTCACTTCTGCTGTTACAGCTTTGTTCACTCTTGGAAGTTACGGGATAGAGAGTCGGCAGAAGGGTTGCGAGCGCTGGCGGCAAAGCACGAGACGACCCTGGCCAAGCTCGTGGTGCGGATGATGGAGGTCTTCGAGGACCAGACCGCCAAGTAGCAGCGCCACGCGAGTCTGAAGCAAGCACCGGCGAACCGCTTTCCTTATCGAGGAGGGCGGTTCGCCAGCCATATCCTGCCCGCAATGCTGCTCACCAAGTCCATCGGCTCAATCACCGTAACCACTGATGTCGCTTCTGCGGCAGTGCGTGCTCAGCTATGTCCAGCAGCGCGTCGCAGCGCACTCGCTTGTCGGCGATCATCCTTGCCACCTTCAGAGCCCTGCGCAGATCCGAAGCAGCAAGCGTCCCCGCGATGCCTCGCATCATCTCCACTCGTACGTCCTCGTGATCTTCCTTGCGCGCCACGGCTATTGCTCGATCTGGGTCCGTCTTCGTCACTTCTTCCGCCCAGCCGCGCATCAAGCTCATGCGCGTGGGCTTAGACTTCACAGCTTGGATGGTCGCCAGTGCGCCATCTGCATCCGCAGCCGCCAACGTTGATGCCACCAGGCGCAGGGTGTCGGCCCGACAGCATCTGCATTTCACGTTGCGCACCCGGGCCAACGCGCGCTGAGGGTCTGTTACCGCCAATTTGGAGAGAGCTCTCTCCTCAACTGTGGAGATATACTGGCCACGTTCCAGCCCCTCGACGATTCCCAAAGCCGCGTCGGGGTCCCACTCCACCACGGCCTCGGCAATCTCATCGCGTGTCCAATCACGATAATCGAGGTCGCGCACAATCCTCCTGAGTTCTTCTCGCAGCGCCTTCGGGGGCGCGGTCTTGAGCTCGGTCCATGCTGCGGCCAATCTGGCCAGCGACGACGCCCGGTGCTCTGGTGTTCCCGCGGTACGCGCGAATGCGAAGAGCTTGCCCCATGCCCTCCGCAAGCGCTTCTCGCTGCGCCTCGCATCCGCAAGAGTCACCCGAAACACCGCCCTTGCCCGCATGGCGGGGTCGGTAATGCTCCGCGCGAGCCGCAGCGCTTTGTCGGGAGCCGTGTCCGCCAGCGCATACGCAACACTCGATCTGACCGCATCCAGTCGTCTTGCTGCATGCTCAACGTTGCGGTACTTGATGCCGCGCTCGATCTCCAATGCGCGTCCGAAATCTGTCTTGCCCACCTCTCGGACGACCCGCGAAATGACCGAGGTTCGCCACTTCAGTCTGCTGATGCTGCGCGCCAATTGCAGAGTACGATCGGCGTCGAGCCTCGCCAGGGGTCGGGCGATCCTCAGGAGTGGCCAGTCCTCCGCGGATTTGCGCTTGATGCTAAGAGCGATTTCCATGGCCTCATCCGCAGCACGCCCGACAAAGGGAGACCCTGAATCCAGTGCCCCCAGCAGAGCGGCAAACGCCTGGATGCGGGGCTGCTGACGTGTGATGCCGCGCGCTACGGAGATAGCGAGTTGAGGGTCGCTCTGCGCAATCACTTCGACGAGATCGCTGAGCGTTTCGTCCCGCCGGGAGATTCCCGTAATGCTCAGCGCGATTTCGACCGCCCGCTCGGGATCGATGCTGGCAAATCGCGCCGCGATCTCGGAAAGGGCGTAACCGCATTCTTGGCTAGGGGCGCGCGCGATCCGCAACGCTTCGTTGAGCGCTGCGCGCACGTGCGGCAGGTTCGCGTTTCCTATAGTCTTCCCGCTAGGCATTTGGCCTTTCCCCCTCTACGCTCACCCCTACAGGCAAGTATGTCATCCCACGCGCCTCGCGGTCAAGCCTGACCGGTCGGCGTCAGTGCTGGAACCCGTTCCCCGGCAACTCCGCCACCTGCCGGCGCAGGTCATCGGCGTCCATGTGCGTATAGCGCTGGGTAGTGGTTACGCTGGAGTGGCCCAGGAGCTCCTGCACCGCGCGCAGGTTGGGCCGCGCTCGCAGGGCATGGGTGGCGAAGGTGTGGCGCAGCAGGTGCGGCCCGCTCCGGTCGGTGATGCCGATACGCCGCAGGTACCGGTTGACCAGCAAGGCCACCCCCCGCACCGAGAAGCGCTGCCCGCTACGGTTGAGGAACAGCGCGGGGTTATCGTCTTCGCGGAGAGCGAGGTAGTCCTCCAGCGTCCGGCGCGCATGAGCATTGACCGGCACCCAGCGCAGCCGCCGCCCCTTGCCCACCAGTTGCACCTGCCCCCAGCCGTCTTCTGGCAACTGGACATCCGCGCGATTGAGCGAACACAACTCCCCGACCCGCAGGCCGGTGTTGTAGAGGAAGGCCAGCAGCGCCAGGTCGCGCACCCCGGTGGGAGTATCCACCTGCGGCTCGGCCAGCAGGCGATCCACCTCTTCCACGGTCAGATGCTTCGGCGCCAGGCTCGGCCCGACGCGGATCGAGCGCAGGCTCATGGCGGGGCTGGAATCGAGCACTCGATTATCCACCAGGAAGTTGAAGAAAGACCGCGTGGCGGCGATGGCGTGATTGAT
>Ga0307379_10007428_pt1 | contig 14910 bp, 18 predicted proteins | sample UN2MG_FD_202237 | JGI IMG/M metagenome (GOLD analysis project Ga0307379, IMG submission 202237) | Soil microbial communities from Risofladan, Vaasa, Finland - UN-2 | ecosystem: Environmental > Terrestrial > Soil > Coastal area > Acid sulfate soil | place: Finland: Risofladan, Vaasa | collected... | reverse complement strand
TTCACCCGCCCGACCGTATCCGCCGTTCTCGTGAACTCGTCCGGGAACTATTCCCCGACGAGTTCACGAGAATGGATGTTCGGGACGTACACCGCAGCGGGGGGTTCGTCGGGCGGCTGGCAATCGTGACTCCGGGTGAATCCGGCCCGTTCCAACACTGCGCACGAGGTGAGGCCGCCGAGACCGCGTCCGCGGTGGCGGCTGCCGAGCAGGTAGTCGATCCCCACAGCGTTCGGGACGCCGACAGCGGCGTCGTGGGCCGAATGGTCCACGTGTCGGTAGTGCTGCAGGAGGCCGGCGGGTTCGCCATCGACGTCGGCAATCCACATCGAGGTCGGATCGCCGGTGCCGTCGACCCGAGGGAGGTACTCGGCCCGGACCGATTCGAACTCGGCGCGTTGGTTCCACCAGCGGACGACCACCGGCTCGAGCAATTCGATGCGATTGCCGAAGGGGTCGTCGGTCGGCGTCACTCCGGCAGCGCTGCGAGGTGGGGAGGCTTGGCCACCTGTGGAATGCCGAGCAGCTCGTCGTAGAACTCGATGGCGTCGTTCTCTCGGCCGGGCGGCATCACCAGTTGCACGTGGTCGATGCGGCACACCTTCATGGCACGCGCCCGCCGGCGCGCCAGTACTCCGGGCGCCCGTCGGTGAGATGGTGCCGATCGAGCATCTCCTCGTCGACGAGGTATCGCCGCAGTGTCGCCACGTCGGGGTGGAACTCGTGGAGCACGGCGTTCAGTTCGGGCTCGGTGTAGTGGCGCCCGACGTCGAATTCCAGTGCAAGACGTTCGAGGACGATCAGTCGCTTCGCTCGATCCACGGGGATCGTGGTCAATGATCGACCGCGGAAGAATCGCGACAGCACGACTTGCTCGGCGTCGGTCATCCCGTAGCCGATCGTCGGGTCCATCGGCAGCTCGGCGTGTCGAACACTCGCCGCCGCCGCCCGCAGCATGGCGGCGAGCAGGGTGTAGGTGTCGCCGTCGTGCTCGACCAGGCCGGCTTGACGCAGCACACCGACTGCCTGGAGCACGTCGGGGCGATCGAGCCCGGTGTGCTCGACCACGTCGTCGATCGTTCGCCGGGTGTCGACGAGGGCCCCGGCCACCGCAAGTCGGCGTGGGTCGAGGAGCGCTGCCAGCACCACGTCGACGTCAGGATCGCGGTCCACGCCCTCAGTCAAGCGCGTTTGGGTGTGTCAGCAGATGGTGGTGCCGTCGGGTGCGGTGATGTGCCAGTGGCCGTGGTGGTCTCGCCAGATGGTGAAGCCGGTTTCTTTGAGGTAGTTGTGGCGTGGGCAGAGTGGTGTGCCGTTGTGGGGGTTGGTGGGGCCGCGGGTGGTCCAGCTGGTGAGGTGGTCGGCGTGACACCAGGTGTGTGGTTGGTCGCGGCCGGGCCAGATGCAGGTGGGCTCCAGGAGCATGACGGCGTCGCGGGCGTGGCCGGTGAAGAGTCGTTGGGTTCTGCCTTGTCGATGACGACACTGGCGGAGTTGGTGATGACTCGGCGGATGAGTGCCCAGAGTGAGACACCGATGATGGCGTCGGGGTTGATGGGGTTGCCGCGGTCGGTGCGTGAGACCACGGTGCGGTAGTTGTCGGGGTTCAGGGGTTGGCCGTCGGCGACGGTGGCGGCGGTGTTTTCGTCGAGGAGGAAGTTGACGGTGGGGAGCGGGCGGCTGCGGCCGGGTGGGTTGGCGGCTGCGGCGTGGGCCATGGCGAGCAGGGCGTCGGCGCGTCGTTGCTGGTTGCGTTCGAGTTTCTCTGCGGCGCCGTCGGGGTCGGCGAGTGTTTCCCAGGTGAGGGCTCGTCGTTCGAACTCGATGTAGGGGAGGTCCATGGCGTCGATCATCAACTCCCATACCCCGCGGACGAGTACGTCGGGTTCGATGCGGGGGTTGGCGGCGATGCGGGCCATCAGTCGGGTCTGGGCGACGCCGACCTGCCCGGCCCCGCGAGGGCGTTGTTCCAGACGGCCACGGCGCGGCGGAGGCGGGCTTCTTGGACTCGGCTGTGGGCTTCGGTGCCGGAGAGCTGGAGGTGGTAGTTCATCCAGTTCTTGGCGGTGAAGAACCCGAGATCACGAAACGGTTGTGCGGTGTCGAGGTGATCGGCGACTGCGATGGCGGCGGCGTGGGCTTGGCGGCGGAGTTGTTCCACCCCGGTCGCCCACGCCGCGGTGGTGACGCCGTCGAAGTGGGTGGGGTCGAGGGCTTCGAGCATCGACAAGCCCTGTGCACAGTGCTCGACCGCGGCAGCGATCCACTCCGAGTCGACCACACCAGCGTTGGCGCCGATGGCGATGTCGGTGACCGGATCGAAGCTGTGGTGATCATCGGCCGGGAACCAGTGGAACCCGTCGCCCAGCCGAGACCGAGCAGGCGTCTCGCCGCGCACTGGATCCTCGACAACGGTCATGGTTCCATCATGACAAGGGCGTGTCTCACAGTTGAGGCCGTCGACGGCTCACCATCGCCGAGCGATGTTGAGCACTCACCGACGATCATCCTGCAGGATCCAGATGCGTCTCGACCTCCCGATGAGTTACGTCAGTTCCATCAAGCCGCCGAGTGCGGGCAGGAACCCACACGCGTCGATGTAGAACGACGCGAGATCCTCGTCGAAGCCGACGTGGAGGAACCCGCAGCCTGCTGCCGCAGCGCCGTCGCGCGCTGCGTGGACGAGAGAGACACCGACGCCATGGTGGCGGTGGTCCGCATCGACCATGACGTCCTCGATGAACGCGTGGACAAGCCCGTCCCACAGCACGTTGACGAAACCGACGAGCCGGTCGCCGTCTCGGCCAACGACCCAGCCGAGGCTGTGTCGTTCGGTTTGGTCGATCCAGTCCCACTCGGACTCGTCGACGAGGCGGGTATCGAATGCGGCTGCGTGGAGTTGGTGGATCTCGTGGTTGGTGAAGGGTTCACGCCACGAGTAGGTGTTGTTGCCAAGACGCATTGCCCGGCACCGGCGCAGGTCGGTCAGGCGCCGATGGCGTGGTAGCCGCCGTCGACGTGGATGATCTCGCCGGTCGTGGCGGGGAACCAGTCGGACAGCAATGCGATCACGGCGCGGGCGACGGGCTCGGAGTTCGTGACGTCCCAACCCAGCGGTGCGCGGTCGTCCCAGACGTCTTCGAACTTCGAGAATCCGGGGATCGACTTGGCCGCCATCGTCTTGATCGGGCCCGCCGCCACCAGGTTCGACCGGATCCCGCGGGGTCCGACTTCTTTGGCGAGGTACCGCGACACGCTCTGCAGCGCCGACTTGGCCACGCCCATCCAGTTGTACGCGGGCCAGGCCTGTTGGTTGTCGAAGTCCAGCCCGACGAACGAACCGCCCTCGCCCATCAGTGGCAGGAACGCGTCGGCCAGTGCCTTGAGTGAGTACGTCGAGATGTGCAACGCGATGGCGACATCGTCCCATTGCGCAGCGAGGAAATCGTCGCCGAGACACACCTCGGGTGCGAATCCGATCGCGTGCAGCACGCCATCGACGTGACCCCACTTCTCGGCCAATGCGTCACGCACGGCCACACCGTGTTCCGGCACGGTCACGTCGAGTTCGAAGACGTCGATGTCGTTGCCGAGTTTGCGGGCGGTGCGTTGGGTCAGCTTCAGTGCCCGGCCGGCGCCGGTGAGCACGATGTCGGCTCCCTCGGCCCGGGCGAGCTGGGCCACCCCGAAGGCCAACGAGGCGTCGGTCAGGACGCCGGTGATCACGATCTTCTTGCCATCGAGCAGACCCATGCAGGGGACCGTAGATGATCGCCGCCGGCGATGAGCGCCCCTTGGTGATTCCGACGGTCCGTGTGCCACGCTGTCGCCATGCGCATCGGCATCTTCGGGGGAACCGGACCAGCAGGCAGCGGACTCGCTGCTCGACTCGCCAGCATCGGTCATCCGGTGGTGATCGGGTCGAGGTCGAAGTACCGCGCCATGGAGACCGTCGACGAGCTGGTCGGCATGTGGCCGCAACTCGCAGGACTCCTCGAAGCCGGCGACAACGCTGGAGCGGCGGCTTGCGACATGGTCGTGATTGCGACGCCGTGGGACTCCGCAGCGAGCACCGCACAGGACAATGAAGAAGCGCTTGCCGGCAAGATCGTCATCTCGATGGCCAATGCGCTGGTGCGGGTCAACAAGGAGTTCCAGCCGCTCGTGCCGCCCCGCGGCAGTGTGGCGGCACATGTGCAAGCAGCGGTGCCGCGGTGTCGGGTCGTGGCTGCGTTCCATCACCTGCCCGCCGCCGAGCTCGGTCTGATCGACCACCCGATCGACTCCGACGTGCTCATCTGCGGGGACGACCCCGCGGCGGTGCGCGAGGTCAGCAAGATCGTCGAGGACTTCCCCGGCTGTCGACCGCTCGACGCGGGCGAGTTGTCGAATGCGACGGCGATCGAGGCCTTCACCGCGGTGCTGCTCCAGCTCAACGTCCGCTACAAGACCCGGGTGGCACCGAAACTGACGGGAATCAAACGCGACCCCCGCGCTGTTGACGCCGGGTGATGCAGCTCTACGACACCGCGCGCCGCGCCATCGTGGCGTTCGAACCGAACGACCACGTGCTGATGTACACGTGCGGGATCACCCCGTACGACGCCACCCACCTCGGGCACGCGGCAACGTTCATCGCCTACGACGTCCTGCAACGACGCCTGATCGACAAGGGACACACGGTGCGTTGCATCCGCAATGTCACCGACGTCGACGACCCGTTGTTCGCAAAGGCGCGCGAACTCGGTATCCATTACCTCGACCTCGCCGCGGGCGAAGAGGCTCGCTTCGAACGTGACATGGACGCGTTGAACGCACTCCCGGTTGCCGCGGCGCCGCGAGCGTCATCGGCAATCCCTGACATTCGCGGGTTCATCGGCATGGTCCTGGATCGTGGCTTCGCCTACGAGTCAGGGGGCTCGGTCTACTTCGACGTGTCGAAGTTCGGATCGTTCGGATCGCTGAGCCATTACACCGACGAAGAGATGATGGTGCTCGCCAAGGAGCGCGGCGGCAACATCGACGACCCGAACAAGCGGTCGCCGCTCGACTTCGTCCTCTGGCATCCGTCGGCTGCCGACGAGCCATCCTGGGACACCATGTGGGGGCCGGGTCGGCCGGGTTGGCACATCGAGTGTTCAGCGCTTGCGCTGCGCGAACTCGGCACCACGATAGACCTGCACGGCGGCGGCGCGGATCTGATCTTCCCCCATCACGAATGCGAGCGGGCCCAGTCGGAGGCGGCGACGGGCGAGCAGTTCGTCAAGCACTGGATGCACACGGCGCTCATTCACAAAGACGGTGAGAAGATGTCGAAGAGCCTCGGCAATCTCGTGTTCGTCGACCAACTCCGCGAGACCTGGGATCCTCGGGCGATTCGCCTCGGCATCATCGAACACCACTACCGCACGGAATGGGAGTGGGACGACGAGCTCATGCCGCGCAATGCCGCCCGGCTCGACGCATGGAACGAACGCTCCGGGTCGAACCCGGACCTGCTCCACGAAGTCCGCGCCCGACTCGACGACGACCTCGATACCCCAGGCGCACTCGCCGCGGTCGATGCCGCAGCGGCCGCCGGCGCGGGAGTCGGCGAGGCCGCTGCACTGCTCGGTATCGACCTCGACTGACCAGCGCGTCGCCCTGGCCGCGACACTGCGTTGACACGAAGTTCACCGTTCGCGCTTCTTTTGCGCGATCGTGCGGTCTACTCTGCACCCATGACGTCAGGGCCGGGAGCAGGAGCGATGCAGCAACGCGTGCGTCGCCTCGGGCGGCCGGTTGCTGCGCGGCTGTGGAACATCGAACTGAGCGGCTACGAGCGTCTGCCGGTCGCCGGGCCCGCGATCCTGTGTCCGAACCACATCAGTTTCCTCGACTCGGCGTTCCTGATGCTCACCGTGCAGCGCAACATCTCGTTCGTCGGCAAGGCCGAGTACATGGACTCGTGGAAGACCAAGCATCTCTTTCCTGCGATGGGGATGATCCCCATCGATCGTTCCGGCGGCGACAAGAGCACCGCTGCGCTCGACGCCGCCGAGACGGTGCTTCGGCGCGGCGAGCTGTTCGGCATCTTCCCCGAGGGAACTCGGAGTCGCAACGGCAACCTCCACAAGGGTCGCACTGGTGCCGCACGCCTGGCGATGAAGCTCGACTGCCCGATCTTCCCGGTCGGCGTGATCGGAACCGACGAGATCCAGCCTCCGGATGCGAAGTTGCCGAAGCTGTTCAGCGGCTGTCAGATCAAGATCGGCCGTCCGATTCGTCCCGAGCGGTATCGAGGTCGTGGCGCCGAGCACATCGCCTGGCGTTCGATGATCGACGAGGTGATGTTCGAGATCCGCGAACTCACCGGACAGACATACGTCAACACCTACGCCGGCGCAACCGCCGAGACCGAGCCCACGGTGGCCGCTCGAGTGGCGTCGGTGTCCGAGCCGAGCCCGATCCCGACCGTTGCGCCGAACGCGTCGGTCGAGCGCGAACTCACCCTCGTCGCCGGCAACTGACCGTCTCGCCGGCAACTCATCCGTCGGACGGTCGTGCCTGCTCCTATCCTGACGGTCGCATGTCGAACATCACGGTCTCTCTCCCCGACGGCTCCGAGCGCGAACTGGCCGGCGACGCCACCGCTCTCGATCTGGCCGCGGCCATCGGCTCCGGCTTGAAGAAGGCGGCAGTTGCCGCGATCGTCGACGGTGCCGAAACCGACCTCGGCGTCGCTCTGCGAGACGGCGCCACTGTCGCGATCATCACTGCGGACAGCCCCGAAGGTCGACACGTGCTTCGGCACTCGACGGCGCACGTGATGGCCCAGGCCGTGACCCGACTGTTCCCCGGCGCCAAGTTCTCGATCGGTCCGGCCATCGAGAACGGCTTCTACTACGACTTCGATCTTCCGGATGCAACGACGTTCAGTGACGACGACCTCGAACGCATCGAGGCCGAGATGCGCGAGATCGTCAAGGCGAACCAACCGTTCGTCCGCTCCGAGATGACCATGGCCGAGGCGAAGGAACTGTTCGCCGATCAGCCCTACAAGGTCGAGATCATCGAGCGCGTCGAGGCGGCGGAAGCCGACAACGAGGATTCCGCCGAGGTCGGCGAAGGCGGTGTGATCAGCGCATATCGCAACACGGACAGCTTCGTCGACATGTGCGTCGGACCTCATGTCCCGTCGACGGGCAAGCTGGGGTTCTTCAAGCTCCAGCGTGTCTCGGGCGCGTATTGGCGTGGCAACGAGAAGGGCCCGATGCTCCAGCGCATCTACGGCACGGCGTGGGAGTCGAAGCAGGCGCTCGCCGAGCACCTCCACCAATTGGAGGAGGCGGCCAAACGCGACCACCGCAAGCTCGCCACGGAACTCGACCTGTTGAGCTTTCCGAGCGAACTCGGCGGGGGCCTAGCGGTGTGGCATCCCAAGGGTGCGATCGTGCGCAAGCTGATGGAGGACTACAGCCGCACGCGTCACGAGCACGGCGGCTACGAGTTCGTGTACACCCCGCATCTCGCAAACGGGAAACTCTTCGAGACCTCCGGCCACCTCCAGTGGTATGCCGACGGCATGTACCCGCCGATGGAGATGGACAACGGCACGTACTACATGAAGCCGATGAACTGCCCGATGCACTGCCTGATCTTCCGCAGTCGTCAGCGCAGCTACCGCGAACTCCCGTTGCGTCTGTTCGAACTCGGCAACGTCTATCGCTACGAACGCGCCGGAACCCTTCACGGGCTGATGAGGATCCGAGGCTTCACGCAGGACGACAGCCACATCTATTGCACGAAGGAACAGATGGCCGTCGAGGTCGCCGGCCTGCTCGACTTCGTGTTGTCGGTGCTCCGCGCGTTCGGTTTCGACGACTTCACGTTCAATCTGTCGACGAAGGACCCCGAGAAGTACATCGGCGACGACGAGATCTGGGACGAGGCCACCGAGGCGCTGCGTGAAGCGCTCGACTCTCACGGCCTGGACTACGCCGTCAAGGAGGGCGACGCAGCGTTCTATGGCCCCAAGATCGACATCGATGTCAAAGATGCCATCGGCCGGTCCTGGCAGCTCTCCACGATTCAGGCCGACTTCCAACTTCCTGAACGGTTCGACCTCGAGTACGTCGGCGCTGACAACGGCCGTCACCGCCCGATCATGTTGCATCGCGCATTGTTCGGATCGATCGAACGGTTCTTCGGCGTGCTGCTCGAGCACTACGCCGGGGCGTTTCCGACTTGGCTCGCGCCAACGCAGGTGCGAGTGCTCGCCGTCGCCGAAGCGCACGAACCGTACGCTGCAACGGTTGTCGACGCCCTGGCAGCGGCCGGGGCTCGCGTCGACACGTCTGCGGCCGATGATGGGCTCGGCAAGCGGATCCGCAACGCGAAGCTCGAGAAGATCCCGTACGTTCTCGTTGTCGGCGACGACGATGTTGCCGCCGGTACGGTCGGCGTGAACCCGCGCGGTGGCGCGGTCGAACGCGGGGTGCCCGTGCAGAGGTTCGTCGAACAGTTCCTCCGAGAGATCGCTGAAGCCGAATCGGCGGCGCTCGGCGTCTGAGCATGCTCGAACGAATCTGGTCCGGGTGGCGATCGGCGTACGTCACCGCAGCGCCCGTCCGGTCGAACAACGATTCGGCTGATGCCGGCAGCGTGTTCACCCAGCTCTTGCGTTCCGGGGCGGCCGACACCGAGACGCACATCGTGCATCGTGGCGACAGCTGCTTCGTCCTCGTCAACCTCTTCCCGTACACGCCCGGCCACGTGCTGGTCGTGCCGTACCGCGAGGTTGTCGACCTCGATGGTCTCACAGCCGAAGAGACCGCCGATCTCTGGGCGACGGTGACCGATGCGGTGCGCGTCGTCAGGTCGGTCTACTCGCCGGACGGCATGAACGTGGGGCTCAACCTCGGCCGTCCGGCCGGTGGCTCGATACCTGACCACCTGCATGTCCACGTCGTGCCGAGATGGACCGGCGATTCCAACTTCATGTCGGCGATCTCCAACACGCAGACGCTGCCCGAAGCGCTCGTCGACACCGCAGCGAAACTCCGAGCCGGCTGGGCGCCCGGCGCGCCCGACGTTCAGTAGCCTGGCACCCGATGACCGATGACCTGCGTGACGAACTCCCGACGGACCTCGATCCATCGGCGTTCGTCGGCCCGTACCAGTTCCCCGACAACAGCCGCCGTCGTTGGCCAGGTGTCTTGTATCTGGTGATCGCAGCGATCTGCGTGTCGGTGTACTTCGTGTTCGACGGCTCGGCAATCGTGAACGGCGGGCTGCTCGTCGCTGCCGCCGTGCTCGCCGCCGTCGGTGTGTTCTCGATCACGAGTGGCTGGAGAATGCACGTCAACGAGACCGACGCGCTGGTTGCGGCCCAACAGGCGCTCGGCTTCCCGGTCGGTCATGCCTCGGCCCAACAGGTGTGGCGCGGATTGCGCAGTCGACCGACCTGGCGGGTCCTGTGCTATTCGGCCGAGGACCCACCGTCCGAGCGCGGTCTCGTTCTCGTCGATGCCGTCGATGGTCGTGTCATCGAGCATCTACGCGAGGACAACCCCGACCTCGTGGCCGAGTCGCGATAGCGTCGTCTCGATGTTCGACGGCAAGTTCCGCGCCCCGGTCGACAAGGCCGTCAAGCCAGTCGGCGCTGCGCTTCGCAAGACCGGCCTCACGCCCGACCACTTGACGATCCTCGGGTTGCTGGTCGGTGTTGCCGCCGCCGTTGCCATCGGTGCGGGGTACCTCCGCCTCGGTCTGGTGCTCGTCATCCTCGCCGCCCTGCCCGATCTCCTCGACGGAGCGCTCGCCAAGGCCTCCGATACTGCGAGTCAGCGTGGGGCATTCTTCGACTCCACGGTCGACCGCATCACCGACGCCTTGCTCCTCGGCGGAATCGCCTGGTATTTCGCCAGCGAGGAATCGGCCCACATGGCGTTGCTGCCGTACGCGGTGATGGCGGTCTCCAGCCTGATCAGCTATCAGCGCGCCAAGGCCGAATCGCTCGGCATCGACGCCAAGGGCGGCCTGATGGAACGAGCCGAGCGGATCATCGCGATCTGCCTGGGTCTGCTGTTCCCGGTGTTGCTGATTCCGATTCTCTGGATCATGCTCGTGCTCACGTCGATCACGGCGGTCCAGCGTTTCGTGAAGGTCTGGAAGCAGGCGGCGGTTGCGCCGGTGACGGCGGCGAAGATCGAGATGCGTCGGTCGCGGCGCCAGAGCCGCCGGGTGGCGCGTACCGAGCGGCGGCGCACGCGAGTGCCGCGTCGGCCGACCTGAGTCGTGTCTGCGCGACCGATCCACGATCCCCGCCGTCTCACCGATCTGGCGACGACGTCGTCGTATCGCTTCGGCGCCGCCGCCGCCCAATTCATGCCGGCGCGGATGGCGGCAGGGTTGACGACTCCGTTCGGGTTCGGAGCCAACTTCGCCAGCCGCGAGCGGCGGGCGACCATCAGCCGTCATCTCCAGCGGGTCGATCCGACGCTGAACGGGTTCAGGTTGCGCCGAGCAGTTCAGGAGGCGTTCGACTCCTACGCTCATTACTGGCTCGAGAGCTTCCGGCTGCCGAATCTCTCCGCCGCCACGGTGGAGCGCGGCTTCGACGTCGATGGCTACGACAACATCGTCATGGGTCTCGAGGGTGGCAACGGCGTGATCCTGGTGCTGCCGCATCTCGGAGGCTGGGAGTGGGCGGGGCGCTGGATCGCCGAACAGGGTCACCAGATCACCGTGGTGGTCGAGAAGATCGATCCACCGGAACTGTTCGAGTGGTTCGTCGATCTTCGGTCCGCGCTCGGGATGCACGTGGTGCCGCTCGGGCCCAGCGCCGGGACCACCGTGATGCGGGCGCTCAACGACAACCACGTCGTGTGCCTGCTGGCGGATCGTGACCTCCAGGGAGGTGGTCCCGCCGTCGAGTTCTTCGGTGAGACGACCACGATGCCCGGGGGTCCGGCCACGCTCGCGTTGCGCAGCGGGGCACCGATCCTGCCAACAGCCGTGTACTTCACCGACCGGGTCGACGGCCATTTCGCCTGGGTGCGACCGCCGTTACCCGTCGAGCGGGTCGAGAAGCGTCTGCGCGCCGACGTTCAGCGCATCACGCAGTTACTCGCGCGCGACCTCGAGACCCTGATCAGGCGGGAGCCGTCGCAGTGGCACATGTTCCAGCCGAACTGGCCGTCTGATCCTGGCTACGAGCGGGAGTCGGGCTGAGCAGGCAGTCCGTTGCGGCACTGGCTGTGTGACCGCCGAACGAGTAGCGCGACCGGGGATCAGGTCGAGTCGGGATCTCGTCGACGGGTGACGAGCAGTGTCAGCAGGCCGACCGCCAGGGTGGCGAGCGCGATGTTCAGCGTGGTCGCCGTCTCGGAGCCAGTGGCAGGAATGGCGCCGCCGGTGTTCGACGCGCCGCCATTGGAGCTGGATCCCGGCGCAGCACCGACATCACCGACCGACGGCAACTGGTCGCCGGGCAGCTGATTGGAGGGCGGTTCTCCCGGACACGGCTGTGGCGGGTAGCCGGACCTGCAGTCAACGTCTGGCGGCGGATCGGGTGGGGGAGGGTCGAACACCGGGGGTGGAGTGAATGATTTGACTCGTTCTGACGTGCTGGGAGTCGTCGGGTCGGTGGGGGGTGTCGTCGGGTCGGTGATCGGTGGATCGTTCCCGTCGGGGATACTCGTCGTGGGGTCCTCGATGGTGGTCTCGGTGACCGGTGTGGTGGGGTTGGATGACGTGGCGGGATCCGCGACGGGGTCGCCGACCGCCGTCCATAACGCAATCACCAAACCGCCGATCGCGAACAGGAAGACCAGTGAAATGAGGATGATCGTCGGTTTGCCCGGTGGCGGCACGACCGGGGAATATCCATCGGGTGGCCCGCCGTCGGGTGGCCCGCCGTCGGGTGGCCCGCCACCGGGCGGCGGTGGACCCGGTGGCAGCTGACCGGGCGTGGGGTCTCCGGATGGCCTGGGCCAGTTGGCAGCCACCGCTGCCGCCGCGGCCGCGAGGCCGAGGGCACCGGCGGGAGCGAGTTGGGCGAAGGTGCCCCTCTGCGGAGCCCTGGCACTGATTTCAAGCACGGTGCCGGCGACTGCGAAGGACGACAATTCGCGGTGGTTGGCGCTCAAGTCGTGATTGAACTCCCGAACCCACGTTTCGAGGTCGGTCCTCATCTCAGGCGACAGCTGGCGGGCGTCGATGCTGAGGTGACCGTTCACGATGGCCAGTAACACCTCGGGGCTCGGCACCGCAGGCAGTCCCCAGCCCACCGACAGAGTCACCGTCGTGGCGGTTGCTCCTGGTCGAATCCCGAGCAGGGGAGGGCCGGTTCGCCCATTGCTGAGCCAACCGGCGTCGGCGGTATCCAGCCGTATCGTCGCGGACCGCCCGGCGACGAAGTCGTCCAGCAGGTCCGACGCGCCGTTGGGGAGCGGAACCGAAGCGCCGTGCTCCCACCCGCCGGTCACGGTGGTGGCTCGGTGCCGATCAGCTGTTTCAGCGCGTGCTCGGCAGTCAGCGCCAACGCGCCCAGTTCGGGCCCGCTGGCGGATGGGGTCCATGCCTTGTCGAGCATCTGTCGAATGACCTCGAATCGGCCATCCGAGCGGGGAACCACGACGAGCGCCTCGGTCCAGGCGGTGCGCATCTCCGATGCTCGCAGGTGCGACTGCCTGAGCAAGTCGAGTTTTGTGGCTGCATCGTCGATGTGCAGGTCTTCACCGGCGTCGACGTACAACTCCCACGCGGCGAGGAAGTCGTGTGTCACCTGCGCGCACTTGATGAGCGCTCCGGTGACATGAGACCGGGCCCGACGTTCTTCGTCACGCTGCTCGCGGGCCTCGGCTCGTGCGTCCTGCCGCTTGGCATCACGGCGACCCGCCAGCGCCGGGATCAGGCCGATCATGCCGCCGATCACGACCCCGACCAAGCCAATCCACGCCTCCATCAGTGCGATCCTCGGCGCGCGCTGGTCGGTTCGTGTGGAGCACCGTGTTCGGCAATGCCCGTCGTCACGGCCTCGATCTCAGGAACGTTGCTGCAAGCGATCTGCATTGTTCATCGACCCCCAAAGCGTCGGCTTCGCTGTTCGCTCTCATGAGCGATCAGCACGGGTTGCGTTCCGTGGACAGACCCGCGTCAGCGTGGGCAACCCACGGTCGCACCGCTATCGGATGCTGCTGCCGCCTCCCATGTTGGCGCCGCCGCCCATGTTGGCGCCGCCGCCCATGTTGGCGCCGCCTCCCATGTTGGCGCCGCCTCCCATGTTGGCGCCGCCTCCCATGTTGGCGCCGCCTCCCATGTTGGCGCCGCCGCCCATGTTGGCGCCGCCTCCCATGTTGGCGCCGCCTCCCATGTTGGCGCCGCCGCCCATGTTGGCGCCGCCGCCCATGTTGGCGCCGCCTCCAAAGCCGCCGCTCGTCACCTGCCCGGCAACACCGTGGACGTGCAATGCCGCTGCAACCGCCGCCAACGCGGGGGCGCTGATCCACCTGGCGTCCACCGGATGATCCCATCCGAGTTGCGTGTATGCCGCCAGCACGGCCCGCTGGGTCTCGTCACCCCAGACTCCGGCCTTCCACTTCGCGATCTTCTTCGACCTCATCAGACCGACGGCCAGCAACAGTCGCTGAAGGTCCTTGATCTCGCGCTTGTTGCTCTTCCTGGTGATCATGATCCCCCGCTCGTCGTCGTTGGGCGCCCGTCCGGAACGCCCTTCACATCTAGTGTCACACGCATGGCAGGATGGGGGCAAGCGCGATGATATCTCCACCGAGCCCGCCGACCGGCGATGTCACATTCCTGTTCACGGACATCGAGGGATCGACCGCGTTGTGGGACCGAGACCCCGAGGCGATGACGGAATCGCTGGCAGAACACGACCGTCGGATCAACTCGATCGTCGACGCGCACAATGGGTACGTCTTCACCACCGCCGGCGACAGCTTCGCTGTGGCGTTCCATGCGGCGGTCGAGGCCGTCGAGGCTGCGCTCGAAGTGCAACTCGCGTTCCTGAAACCCGCCTCGACGCTGGACCTCAAGGTGCGTATCGGTGTGCACTCCGGCGTGGCAACCGTTCGGAGTGGCGACTACTTCGGTGCGGCGGTCAACCGTGGCGCTCGGTTGTCGGCAAGCGCTCATGGCGGACAGCTCGTGCTCTCTCAGGCCACCGTCGATCGGTTGGCGGGACGACTCCCTGCGGACGTCGAACTCGCCGACCTCGGTACACACCGGCTCCGCGGGCTGGCCGAACCGGAGCGAATCCATCAGGTCAACCACCCGGCGCTCGCGCAGGAGTTCCCCCGTCTTCGAACCGTCGAGGGCCCGGAGGACCAGCTGCCGACGCAACTGACGAGCTTCATCGGCCGAACGCAGGAACTGCGCCAGGTGATCGATCTGGTCGACGCGCATCGACTCGTGACGCTGTCCGGCGCTGGGGGAGCGGGCAAGACACGGCTCGCCATGCGTGCCGCCGAAGAACTCCTCGGTGGTTTCCCCGACGGCCTTCGCGTCGCCGAACTGGGTGCTGTTCGGGACGCCGACGTGCTCGTCGAGGAGATCGCGCAGCGCTTCGCCGTCGCCCAGATCGCCGGGACCCCGCTGATTCGCTCGGTGTCCGAGTTCATCGGCGATCAGAGGATTCTGCTCCTGCTCGACAACTGCGAACAGATCATCACCGCGACGGCGGGGCTCTGTCGCGACCTTCTGATGGCGTGCCCGAATCTCCATGTGCTCGCCACGAGCCGTGAACGGCTCGGTGTCGCCGGTGAAGCCCTCTATCGAGTGCCGTCGCTGTCGTTGCCCGATGAAAGCGCAACTGTCGAGGAGGCGTATGGGCACGACTCGGTTCGCTTGTTCTCCGAACGTTCCCGGCTGGCGTCGTCCGAGTTCTCCGTAACTCCGGACAAT
>Ga0307379_10007427_pt1 | contig 14911 bp, 8 predicted proteins | sample UN2MG_FD_202237 | JGI IMG/M metagenome (GOLD analysis project Ga0307379, IMG submission 202237) | Soil microbial communities from Risofladan, Vaasa, Finland - UN-2 | ecosystem: Environmental > Terrestrial > Soil > Coastal area > Acid sulfate soil | place: Finland: Risofladan, Vaasa | collected... | reverse complement strand
CTGAGGAGATTTCTCATGTCAAGACATTCGATTCTCAGGCCTTCCCTCATTTATATTTTATTCCTGATGTTTTTTTTGATGGCATGTGGACCAAAACAGGATGACAGTGTAAGTGGTTTTTCTGTCATAGAGACAACCATCGAGGATATTCATGAAGCTTACAGATCCGGGAATCTCACATGTCGGGAACTAGTCGAGATCTACCTGGGGAGGATCGAACAGTACGACAAATCTACCAGGCTAAACGCCATCGTGGTTGTCAATCAAAATGCCCTCAGGACAGCAGATGAGCTGGATGAGGAATTCCAAAGGACGGGAAAGTTGCGCCCCCTTCATGGGATCCCTGTTATTGTCAAGGATAATTATGAAACGTACGACATGCAGACCACAGGAGGGTCGATGGCGCTGAAGGGATTTATTCCTCCAGACGATGCCTATCAAGTCCGAAAACTTCGTGAGGCTGGGGCCATCATGCTTGTCAAATCCAATATGGCGGAATGGGCGTTCAGTCCCTATCATACACTGAGTTCAACAGCCGGTGTGACAGCAAATCCGTATGATCTCAACAGAGTACCAGCAGGCTCGAGTGGAGGCACAGCCGCGGCTGTGGCCGCCAACTTTGGGACAGTAGGACTGGGAACGGATACGGGAAATTCCATTCGCGGACCATCATCTCATTGCAGCCTGGTCGGTATCCGCTCGACCATGGGCCTGACCAGTCGGGACGGCATTATCCCTCTTTACCTGCGGAACGATATCGGAGGCCCGATGTGCCGGACTGTTGAGGACGCTGTCCGTATCCTGGAAGTGATCGCCGGATATGACCCGAACGATCCCATCACAGAAAAATGTAACGGGAAGATCCCTGAAAACTATACACAATTCCTCGATAAAGATGGACTAAAAGGTGCGAGTATCGGTGTGTTTCGCCTCTACACAGACAGACCGGCAACCAATACTGAGGTGCTCGCCCTCTTTGAGCAGGCCATCGAGGATGTTAAGTTGGCTGGTGCTGAGATCGTGGATCCTTTCGTGATTCCAGACTTTGGTAGACTCACTAAAGGCATATGGTGTGATATGTTCCGGCACGACCTCAACAACTACTTGGCCTCGCTGGGCGACAACGCACCCATTCAAAACTTGCTCGAGGTCTATAACAAAGGCCTGTTTGCCACGCCCAACAAGATGCGGATTTTTCACGCCCTAGAAGTACCGCTCCAAGAAGAACCAGCTTGTAAGGATATCTATACAGAGCCGAAAAATGTTGTTTTTCGAGAAGCGGTCCTTAAGGCGATGGCTGACCAAAACGTGGATTTTATCATTTATCCTACCTGGAGCAATCCCCCGCGAAAACTGGGTGATTTCAAGAGTCCTGCCGGCGACAACAGCCAGCTCATCCCTCCCCACACAGGAATGCCAGGATTTACTGTTCCGATGGGCTTTACATACAAGAATCTTCCTGCAGGCCTCCAGATCGTGGGGAGGCATTTCGATGAGCCTGGTTTGATCCGCGTAGCCTACGCCTATGAGCAGGCCACACAGCACCGATTTCCTCCCAAGAGATTTGATTGATCACACTGTTTTGAAACACAATGTGATGATGGTATTCCACAACGGCACGCTCATTAGAACCGTTGCAAAAAAAGGATTTGTAAAAAGATAATTATCCTCCTTGATAAATTCTTTCAACTTCCTTATCATTCACAAATTGATACCCTATTTCTTTACAAACGTTTATGCTTATGAATAACAAAATTGGCTTTGATAACGAAAAGTATCTGGACGAACAAACAAAAGCTATCTTAGAGAGAGTAAGTTCATTCGACAACAAGCTCTATCTTGAATTTGGGGGAAAATTGCTGTTTGACTACCACGCGGCAAGAGTCCTGCCCGGATTTGATCCCAACGTAAAAATGCGATTGCTGCAGAAGTTGAAGGACAATACAGAGATTTTGATTTGTATTTACGCTGGGGATATTGAACGGAAGAAGATTCGCGCCGATTTTGGGATCACATATGATGCGGATGCCTTAAAACTCATAGATGACCTGAGGGAATGGGACCTTCCCATAAGAGGCGTGGTTATCACACGATTTGAAGACCAACCTGCTGCCAAAATTTTTAAAAACAAATTGGAGCGCAGAGATATCAATGTCTTCACACATCAGTTCACACGCGGATATCCAACCGATGTGGATTTGATCGTAAGTGAAGAGGGGTATGGTGCGAATGAATACATCTCTACAAAAAAACCTTTAGTGGTGGTAACTGGTCCCGGGCCAGGGAGTGGAAAATTAGCAACTTGCCTATCCCAAATGTACCATGACCACAAGCGAGGTATCCACGTCGGGTATGCTAAGTTTGAAACCTTCCCCATATGGGATCTGCCATTGAAACATCCTGTCAATATTGCGTATGAAGCTGCAACGGCGGACCTTGGAGATTTCAACCTCATAGATTCCTTCCATTTGGACGCTTATAACAAGCCGGCTGTCAACTATAACAGAGATGTGGAAGTATTCCCTGTTTTGCGACGGATTCTGGAGAGATTGACAGAAGCAGAATCGTTTTACAAATCCCCCACGGATATGGGTGTAAATAGGGCTAGCTGTGGGATTGTCGATGACACAGTTGTACGGGAGGCAGCCACTCAGGAAGTCATCCGCAGGTATTACCGATATTCTTGTGAGTATGCCATGGGATTTTCAGATAAAACCCCTGTAGAGAGAGTGAAATTGATCATGGACGATCTTAGAGTCACTCCTGAGAGTCGCAGGGTTGTTTTACCGGCAAAAGAAGCCGCAGAGGAGGCCATGGAAAAAAAGAAAGGCCACAAAGGAATTTATTGTGGTGCAGCTCTCGAACTTACAGATGGAACGATCATCAAAGGGAACAATTCGCCTCTGTTTCACGCTGCTTCCAGCTTGGTTTTGCGAGCTGTTAAACATCTTGCAGAAATTCCGGACAAGATCCCTCTGTTGCCGGACAATATCATTGAAGCTGTCAGCAATCTAAAAAAAGACGCACTTCAATCCAAATCGATGAGCCTGAATCTTGAAGAGACGTTGATCAGTCTGAGTATCAGTGCAGCTACGAATCCGGCAGCCGAATTGGCAATAAAAAAGCTACTGGAGCTTCGAGGGACAGAGGCTCATCTTACTCATATCCCCACACCGGGGGATGAGGCCGGCCTAAGGAAGCTCGGGATTAATTTGACCAGCGAGCCACACTTCTCCTCAGGAGATCTGTTTTCCAGCTGAAAAAGTCTATGTAGTATTAATTTTCTTCCGCTGCTTTTTAAAGGTGAAAAACACCGGAAGGGCGAGCGCCATTAAGATCAACCCTGCCCAGGCATGAAGAGGCCTTTCTAAGAGAGAATTCAGCACGAAGAGAAATGTTATGGATATGAAAATGATAGGAACGACAGGATAGCCTAGAGTCCTGTAGGGTCGTGGGTGGTCTTTGAGCTTACGTCTGAAGATGAAGATCCCTGCGGCAGTCAATCCGAAGAAAATCCAATCGGTGAAAACAACATAGGTGATGAGGTCCTCAAACGTCCCCCAGAAGAGGAGGAGGACCACGGCCCAGGCCGATTGCACCAGTATGGCATAAACAGGAGTCCGAAAGCGTGGGTGCACCCAGGCAAGCTTTTTGAAAAAAAGGCCATCTCGAGACATGGCGTAATATATGCGGGGGGCCGATAGGGTGTAGATCCCGAGGGTCCCGAAAGTGGAGATGGCGATCAATAGGGCAATCAAAATACCGCCAAAGGGAAGTAAGGTGGAGATGGCGTCAGCAGCCAGGCTGTTGGAAGCGGCGATGGCGTCAACAGGGAGCATGAAGAGATAGGCCACATTGGTGAGCAGGTAAACCACAGCCACCACTAGAGCACCGATGATCATGGCTCTGGGGATGGTTCGCCTTGCATCACGGGCTTCTCCGGCGACAAAAGTGGCATGCTGCCAACCACCGTAGGACCAGAGAACACCGATGAGGGCCAGACCAAAGGCAGCCACAAGACTTCCTGTGGAAGCCGTAGTTTCTGCATGGAAAAGATCTGCCCTGGCTTTTCCCCAGAGAATACCGATGACAATAACTGCAGCAACTCCAAGGAGTTTTAGTCCTGTGAAGACATTGGCAAAAACTTCAGCAGCCCGAACTCTAAGAATGTTGACGGCCGTGACAACAATCAAGGCCACAACCGCTGTGATTTTGATTCCGGTGTCATTCAAGGGGAATATAAACGCCAAGTAGTAGGCACAGGCGATACTGAGCGCAGCATTGGCTCCCGAAGTGATCACCAACAAATATGCCCACCCATACAGGAATCCGAACAGTTCGCCGTAGGCTTCTTTCAGGTAAACATACACCCCACCTGCTTGCGGAAACATGGAACCGAGTTCGGCAAATGTAAGAGCACCGGTCAATGTGATGACACCTCCCAAGGCCCAGACGAGCAGTATCCATATGGGTGAAGGAAGATAACCGGCGATCTGGGAGGGTGTCAGGAAGATTCCGGAGCCGATACACGAGCCGATAGCCACCATGGTAAGGCCGTAGAGGCGAAGGTCCTTTTTGAGTTCAGTCATATTTTCTCAACAGAATTATCCCCAACTTTCTATCATAGGAACTGGGTGAGGTCAAATTTATACCAACAGATGGAAACGGGAAGAATGGGGAGTTCTACCCTAGAATTTCTTAAACCGCCCATTTTGGGGCTAAAAATGTCACTCTAAGGAGAATTTTTGGACTAAATTATGGGTTAACTTATTTATTTTAAAACATTTGCTATGGCCCGTCCCCATTTTCCATTTTTAGCTGTTTGGAAAAAGGGGACTGTCCCTTTTGTTAATTTTTCGGGTTTTTGAAGTCGACGCTTCAGTGTTGGACAGAGAACTCCAATAGTCACTTCAAGCTTCTGAGGATCTTATGAAATTCTCTCTGCCTCTCCGCAGGAGACATATCTTCTACAAGGGGTAAAATGGCATCCTTCATCTCTTTATGTAAGGTGTTATCCAGCAATTCTATGGCATACGCAACAGCATCCTTGGTGCCTGCTTGAAGGTTTTGGTATGCCTTGACAATGTCCTCATGAGGATAATACAACCCGAGCAATTTGAAAATATTCGAAAAATCAACTGTTTGTCTTTTCTGTAGATGTCGTCCTTGTTTAGTATTTTGTTCATCAGATCCGAGCTCCATCAGATTGATGTAAACCTGACAATATTTTTTTATGACTAAGAATATCTTTCTCCGGATTAATTTGGGAGGAAAATGGATGTCTGCTTTTTCTGCGCGAATACGGTCTAGAGCATCGACAATTTCCGTGTCTAATTCCTCCGTGTCCCTATTCAGTTCATCTAACAGGATTTGGACCGATTTTTGTGTTCCGATTTGGGCCAGGACTTTAGCCACATCCTTTCTTATCTCTATGGCCTGGCTGTTGTCTTTAAGATATTCCTGCAGAATAGCCAGAGCTGAATGACCATATTTTTTCAACGCACTGACAGCGTCTTCATGGATGAGAGGATTGCAAAGTTTGTGGATTATGGCTGGTATATGTTCCTCCGTTCTAAGTCTTGCGGCACTCTGGATCGCATAGCGCGAAACTTCTGCGGATTTATCGTTAATGAGCACTTCAAGCTTCTTCACAACTTGGGATTTTGGATCCATCAAACCAATCGCCTTGGCCATCTCCATTTTCCCGATCTCGGATTCACTCCCCTCTTCCATCACCTGTTCGGCATGCAGCTCGATCAATTGCTGATAAATCTCCGAGGACATGATCTCACGAATGTCGGTGACAAGGGCCTCCTGACTGACCTCATCACTAATCTCCGGGAACCAAGTCGCACCTTCGGCATTGAACAGATCGCCGAGGGACGAAACTCTCACCTCATCAGCTTTTTGAGAGATCATTGTCTTAATTTCGGGGGTAAGCCTATCCTGCTCCAGCAGATCGAAGAGATGTAATGCATACAGAACAGAGCTTCGATTCTTGCTCTCAATGGTATCGAAGATCAGTTTGGTGTAGTCCACATCAAGTTTTTCCGTTACCGTCTTATCTGCTCTTTTCCACTTGACCTTTATGTTCTGTCTGACGGCGTTGATGTACTCCTTGTAGATCTTTAAGCTAAAAATTATCCAGAGTATCAGAAAGGCAATAACTCCCCACAGCATTTCTTTGGCCAATCCCAGATCAAAGACAGGAGTTAAATATTCAACTTCTTTCTCTAGAGTAAGCGCGAATAAAAAAAGTAGAATCGCAGCCAACACTTTCGCAAACCGGTTGATGAACATATCAATGAAAGGTTTGGCTCTGAATTTCAGATCAGACGATACGGGGATATACAACAATTCCCTCACAGATTGCTGAAGTGAAAAGCCCAGGCCTTCATCGGTGCTCTTTATCAGAACCGCAGCGAACAACGTGAAAGGAGCAAAAATGGCAGCTAAAGAAGCGATAAACAGCGTAACCGGAGTCAACAACAGGGTGAATCGAACCCGGAAATTTTTTAGCAAAAGGCTGGTCAGAAATATATTCACGAAAAACGCAAGTGTCAGCAACCCCGCATAGAAGAGACCAAAAAAAGCTTGCATCGCCTCTTTATTGGTAAAATGCTCATCTACGGCTGAACTGAAATAGAAATCTATGAATGTTGAGACAATAACCGTGATTACAACAAGGACCGCGATCACAACAAGATATCTGTTTTTTCGAACGGCGCGAAAGCTGTCCTTAAAGCCGAATTTTCGGGAATCAAAAAGCTCTCTTTTTTGTTCGGTTTGTCTAGCAAATGAAGGCTGTTTCTGCCAGAGAATGAATATCGCCCGGACGACAAATATACAGACCAAAAGCAATCCACATGCAAGAGGGAGTAATAAATTGGACAAATTTAATCTGGTCAACAGACCTGCAAGCAATCCGCCGAGAACGCCACCCAGAATCCCGCCACTGCCACAGAATCCGATCAATCGCTTGGCTTCTCTCGGATTAAACACCTCAATCACGAGCATCCAGAATTGAGTCACGAGAACTGTAACAAGCACACTTGCCCATACCCAGTAAATATAACTCAGAAGAGCGCTTCGCATTCCAAAATCCGTCTGAAGTAAAACATGCAGCAACAAACCGGAAAGAACAAAAAACACAAGACTGGATGTCATCAAAATCTGGCTGGATAACCTGATACGAATTTTCGAATGGAACACTACGACCAGTCCGGTCACAACAGCTGCGCACAGGTAGGCAATAGGAAGCCCTTTGGGTCCCATTTTATGTAATAGGTCGGCATAACGTAGCGCTTTGATGATAGTATGGGGAGCGGTGATCAAGAAAAAACATGAGAAAAGAAGAATGAGAAGTGTTTCTTCTCCCGGTTTGATATCCACTATGCGAGAGAGATGCTTGTAAAGGCGACTTTTTTCCATAGAAAAGTTCTTTGTGCCTCTCTAATTTTTAAGAGATATCGCGCTCAAATCCCCGGCGTTTGCAATAATATAAAAATTTTTACTTCTTTTTTCGGGTTTGTATTAGAAAGATTACATATTTTCTACCTTAAATTCAACTTATTTCACTCTGTGACACTCTTCTCGCATCGCCAGTCAAACGTTACTTCTTTATGAAGAGTTAGCGATGCGGAGTCCGACTTTGGAAAGGAGGAATCTCAGGTTCTTATATATGTACTCATTCATACCGCAGAGAATCCACAGGATTAGTGAATGCAGCTCTGATGGACTGGTAACTGACAGTCATCAAGGCGATCACAAATGCCAATACCGCTGCTAAAACGAATGGCCACAACCCCATGTTCATTCTGTAGGCAAAATTCTGAAGCCATTTTGTCATCACATAGTACGCAACAGGCCAGGCAATAATGTTGGCTAAAAACACCCATTTGGTGAATTCTTTGGAAAGCAAAACAAAGACATTGATCTCAGAGGCTCCCAGTACTTTTCGGACCCCCATCTCTTTGGTTCTCTCCTGAGCTGTGAACGCGGCCAAACCAAATAGACCCAGACAGGCAACAAATATGGAAAGGATAGAGAAGACCAAGAATATATTCCGCATCTTTCCATCGCTCTCGTAGAGCAGATTGATCCTGTCATCCAAAAAGCTGTATTCAAACTCTTCTTCGGGAAATGTCTCTACCCACTTCTGCTTGATAAAATCAAGGGTTCCTCTGACATCACCCGGTTGGATGCGCACGGAAATAATCTGAATACGACCAGGATTAAGTATAAGCACAAATGGTTCGATGATCCGGTGCAAAGATTTGAAATGAAAATTTTCCACGACACCGACGATTGTACCTTCTATGTATTCCTCTGGACTAGTCGCCCTGTTGAGCTTTTTCCCGACGGCTTCTCCAGGCGTGTAGCCGATCTCCTTCGCGGCCGCCTCGTTGATCATGACGGCTCCCTGGATATCCGTACTGAATTCTTTGGAGAACTGGCGCCCCTGGATCACACGAAACTTGTATGTATCCACAAATTCATAATCTGTAGCCATATATGTCAAGTTATAGATCTCATCGGAATCTCCCCTCTTAAAGACCGTGTCAGAGAACATGGAACTGCCCGGGACATTCGAAGAGCCAGCTATAGATATTATCCGTGCATCACCCATCAATGAGTTTCGAAAAAAATCGATATTCTGGCGGACCGTATTGCTCTCTGTCGTAATGAGAACCACATTTTCCTTGTCAAAGCCGAGAGATTTATTTTGGATATACTCCATCTGCTTGTAAATAATGAGTGTGCCTATTATCAAGGTAATAGAGATGACGAATTGGAGGACGGCCATGCTTCTACGAAACGCTGATTTACCCGTTCCGGAAAGGGCACTCCCTTTCAACACCTTGGCCGGCTCAAATGCCGTTAAGTAAAAGGCAGGGTATAGTCCGGCTAATAGTCCAGTGACAAGAGTGATTCCGATGAGGGTAACCAAGTTCTCCGGTAGATATAGTAATCCTGTGGATAGACTTTTATTCGCAATGGCGTTGAAAACAGGAATAAATACCTTGATCAATAGCACAGCCAGAATTAACGCAATAAAAGCCAGAAGCACGGATTCGCTCAAGAACTGCCTCCATAGTTGGTGCTTATAAGCGCCGATGGTCTTGCGTATCCCCACCTCTTTGGATCTTTTATTGGCACGGGCTGTGGACAGATTCATAAAATTAATACATGCAATGATCAAGATCAGGATGGCGATCATCGAAAAAATATAAACAGAAGTCATGCTACCTTGCGGCTCGATCTCAAACTGATCTGCAGGGTGAAGATGGATATTCAAGAGAGGGTTCATCTTTAACTGAAACACATCATTGATATCGGCTTCGGGCCCAAGGAATGCGGCAAAATCAGCAGCCATATACTTGGTTAAAAAAGCGGACAGTTTTTTCTCCAGGTCATCGGCAGAAGCCCCTTCCTTAAGAAGCACATATGTATGGATAAAATTATTAAACCAGGGAGCCAAATTTTCATCCGAATAAGTCGAGATGGATGCTAGCATATCAAAATGGACATGGGAGTTGTGAGGCACTTCTTCCAAAATGCCAGTGATTTGGAAATCTGTCATTTGTTCATCCCAGTCGACCGTGAGTGATCTACCGATTACGTCTTCTGTGCCAAAATATTTGATTGCTTGTTCCCGGGTTAATACGATCGACTTAGGTTGAATGAGAGCAGTCTGGGAGCTACCCTCCGCTAGACGAAAATTAAAGACCTCAAAAATAGAGTTGTCTGTAAAAACAAGATTCTGCCTGTGGAAGGTGTTCTTATGGTCTTTAATTGAGATCTCATTTCTGTCAAGACGGGCAAAATTCTCGACCTCCGTATAATCCCTGACCAGCGCTGGCCCATATGGTCCGGAAGTTATGGGAGCTTGACCATGTATATCCCTGAAGTCAACCTTCCTCTCAACCCGATAGATCCGTTCGGAATTCTGATGAAATCGGTCATAGCTCAGTTCATCCTGCACCCAGAGGTAGATCATCAGACAGGCTGCCAGACCTATTGCCAGGCCAAATATATTGATGAAGGTGTAAAGCTTGTTTCGAAACAGGTTTCGCAAAGTTATCTTGATGTAATTTATGAACATACTACCATCCTCTCTATTATGTGCTCACTATTGATTACGAAAACAAGATAAAAAGAGTTCATCGGAGAATTTGGGGGACAGTAATTCAACAAGTCTTTGATTTCGTCGTCATATCCCATCATATCCCACCGCGTGAGTGACATGGGGATCATACCGGCCTCAAGATATTCATCCAGGAACTCCCGAAGGTTAAAGTCATCGCCCAATTGTCTGACAAAGATTAATAATTCAAAGGAAATTCCCTAAAATACAAAAATAGATGCAACACCGCCATTTCTTTCTTAGTGGGAAAGCTCAAGAAAAGTATTATGACCGTGTTTTGAAGGAAGTTATAATTTGTAGGTTGAGTTTTTTTTATTTCTTTTTGTAGCTGATGGAAAGACCACTGCCTCGGTCATCGACTGTTGTCTCCAGGTTAGGCAGGCTGAGCAGGTAATCCATATAGTCACCACTGCTACCTCGTCTGCTTCCTCGCATACCCATGTATACATTATGAGTTGTGTAACAACCGCCGACTTCTAGCTTAGACAACACAGTAATCAAGTAGTTTTTGTACCAGTGCTTGTCAGCATCGCTGAAAACGAAGTCGAAGGGGCCTTCCAGTGCGGGAACGATCTCGTGGGCGTCTCCGAGACGTGCATCTATAAATTCGGAAAGCCCGGCTGCCTTGAAGTTCTCTAATGCCTCGCGATGCCGCTGCTCGTCGATCTCGACAGTGATCAGTTTACCACCCGTCTTACTGAGCGCCCAGGCTATCCATATGGAGGAGTGCCCGGTGGACGTCCCGATCTCAAGCGCTTTGGCGTATTTGTTCTTCAGAATAATGTCGTGGAGAGTCTGACCGTCCACTGCAGGCACGTTCATGTCTCCTCTCCCCCAATAGTGAGAATCGAGAAATCTTTTTACCCGTTCATCCAAATCATCAGAGCTGGCTTTTGTTTCGGATTTACACAGGGGAGTGAGCACAAACAGTAAGGCAGCTAACAGTAACATATGAAAAAATTTATTAATGAATGTTTTCATGCGGATCTCCCCGGGATATATTTCAACATCTCAATTTCATCTCTATTTTCTTAGACGAAGAAAACTATAAAATCTTCCCAGACAACTCTGAAGGTCAGAAAACAATTCTAATAATTCTTTTCATACCAATGATCCTGGAGAATAATCGATTTCTTTATTAGCACATTTTCCCCTGCAATAAGTTTTATGGTGTATTCGCCGGGCCGAACACGCTTGAAAACATACTCCCGGCCTCTCGTCCCGGGTGCCCGAGCAACTCTTGTCCGCAGGGAGAGGCCTTTTTTATTGACTTCTTCGTCAGGATCTCCAAAATAGTCGACAGTGTCATAGTAATCATAAAACGGTTCTGTTTCACCTTCGGTCACACGCCTGTCATATCTGGCGATTTCCTCTGCAGTCCGTTTTCGGCCACGTTTTGTCATGCCCCATACAACACGGTTGAAACCAATATTTCCCGGACCCTGAAGCTCGTTGATGAGGGCTGAGCCATCGTAAACTTGGAAAGTCACTCCGTCTGGAAGCGCGTCTTTCAAGAAATAATTGAATACAACTCCATACGGCTCGTTCTCTCCCGAAAAATTCTGTGCGGATACCGCTTTTTGGCTAGGCATCACCCACTGGACTTTCGGTTCGATATCAAAAAGAAACACATCCTCAGCGAGAACTTCTGGAGCCAATTCCTGCAGAGGAGAGATATCGGTAATAAAAAATCCTCTCCCATGGGTTCCCACAACAAGGTCATTCTCCCTGGGGTGGATGGCAACGTCCTTCACTCCAACGGTCGGCATGTTATTCTTCATCCGTGTCCAATGTTCCCCGCTGTCGATGGACACAAAGACCGCTTTTTCAGTCCCGGCGAAGAGAAGATCTGGATTTTTGTGGTCTTCCCTGATCACATTGACAGGTTCATCTTTGGGCAGGTCAGTGGCTATAGAGCTCCAGCTCTGGCCAAAATCTGTGGTTTTGTAGGCGTAGGGAAAAAAATCATCCCTGCGCCGTCCTGTGAATGTGACATATGCAGTCTTCGCATCATGAAAAGAGGCAACAACACGGCTCACCCAGCACGCCGGATAATCAGGAATGTGGTCATTTTTTTTTATCCAAGTTTTTCCTCCATCCTGTGTAAGCTGGATGTTCCCGTCGTCAGTCCCCACCCAAAGGACTCCCTGCTGGACCGGAGATTCCGCAAGCGTTGTGATCGTGCAGTAAACAAGAGGCCCAACATCACGCCGTTCGGGATTATTCGTCGTAAGATCGGGACTGATCTTTTCCCAGCTTTCCCCGCGATTCGATGACCGAAGCACCACATTCGCTCCGTGATAGATCACATTGCTGTTGTGTGGAGATATCAGAATAGGCGCACTAAAGTTAAACCTGATATTCCTATCTCCTCTATATTGAATATTTTTTCTCTGGCCGGTCTTCATATCAATGACCGAAAGGCTGCCGTTTTGCGACTCGGCATACAACCAGCGGTTCGAGGCCGGATCAACCTGGCAATAGTATCCATCCCCTCCCAGCATGTGTTCCCAGTCCTCGAATCTGATGGGGAATCGCCCCTTTTTTGTACTCGGCCCTTTCCAGGTGCCAAAGTCCTGCATCCCGCCATAAACATTATAAGGATAAGCCATGTCGATCCCGATCTCATAGAGCTGTGCGAGCGGAAGCTCGTCGGGATGATACCAGTTCTTACCGCCATCATATGTTATGGCCATACCATAATCATAACCCAGAATCATATGATCGCTGTTTGAGGGATTTATCCATAGGGCATGGTTATCACCTCCGTACTCGAATGCACGGCTCCAAGTCCGTCCCCCATCGAATGAATGGATGACGCCAAAACTCAGGACAAACACGTGGTTCTTTTCATTTGGGTCAACTCTGATCTGGCCAAAGTATGAACCGCCGGTCACAGGGCCGGGGCTTACCTGTTCCCATGAAGAGCCGGCATTTTCTGTACGGTAGACAAAGTTTTCGTATCTTTCATCAGAATTTCTGTCTTCAAGGATACAGGCATAGAGAACTTGTGGATTCTGGGGAGATATGGCTAGACCGATCCTTCCGACAGCACCACCCGGCAACCCATCTTGGAGTTTTTCCCACGATTGTCCACCATCAGATGTTTTATATATACCGCTCCCCGTACCGCCCTCAAAAAACATCCATGGCTTTGCCGACCTGTCATAACTTGCAGCGTAAAGTGTATCTGGGTCCTTGGCATCCATGACGATGTCCACGACGCTGACGTGCTTGCCCTGATGAACGACATCAAGGGATTTATCCCAAGTTTTGCCGCCATCGGTTGTCTTATACACACCACGCTCTTCATTGTCGGAGTAAAGGTGACCGAGTGCCGCGACATAAACAACCTCAGGGTTTTTTGGATGAATAACAATCCTTCCAATCTGATGTGTGTCACCAAGTCCCATATTTTTCCACGAGGAACCTCCATCGGCAGACATGTAAACACCATTCCCCCAATAGGTTGCATAGGGATCGGTGGTGCTGTTATTGGGTTCGCCCGTCCCGACCCATATGATGTTGGGGTGGGATGGCGCTACAGCTACATCACCAATAGCAAAAACGTTTTCATTATCAAATATTGGGAAGAATGTGGTGCCGTTATTAACCGTTTTCCAGAGTCCACCGTTTGCAGCAGCGATATAAAAGGTGTAGGGCTCTTTACCGCTATCGGGAACGGCAAAATCAACGATCCTTCCTCCCTGGCGGGTTGGTCCGATCTCACGGTAGTGGAAGTGTTTAATCAGGTCTTGAGAAAGCCTCTGCCCTGACGAATAGGAGACGGTAAGAATCGTGAAGCACAGGAATACAAAGATTATTCGAAAATTTCGACAATGACTGATTCTATTCATTACACATCACCTCATGGTTTTTTTCGGCCTGAGTTATTCATTAAACTTGCAGTAGTATACTACAGCTTCGTGGGCCTCGGCCTCAACCATTATGTTAGGGTGGGGTGGCCTCAACTCGTGAATAATCCAGACTAAAAGAGAGTTATTCTAATTTTTTAAAATTTTTCGAGGAAAATCGGAGATGCCCAATATATTTGCGATTCTTTTTGGAATTTCAGTGTTATCGTACCATCCCATAAATTGTTCTGCATGGGGTCCATATGCAAAAACAGGGACAGGAGTTCCCGTGTGACCATCAGTTCCCCATCCGATGCTGATTTTCCCATCCAATTGATTCGGAGGTCCTTCTGGTATAAACATCCCACCGGCTTCATGGTCGGATGTAACTACAACCAATGTTTCCTTATTGTTCAATGCATAGTAGATAGCGTTTCTGATCGCCAGATCAAAATGAAGGAGTTCCCGAATGGTATAGTTGATGTCATTATCTTCTGCACCCCAATCGATCTGGCTCCCCTCGACCATTAGGAAAAAACCCTTTTCATTTCGGCTCAGTATTTCCAGTGCCTTATCCGTCATTTCGGCAAGAGTGGGTTCTGGGTCCTGAATCAACATTAAGCCATCGCTGAATAGGCCGAGCAGGTAATCATTTTCTGCTTCCGCCATCATCAGTTCTTCTTTTGTTTCAACATATTCATAACCAGCACTTCGGGCCTCTATTGTCAGGTCGCGGTCATCCATTCGTGTAAATTTATAGCCAGATACTCCAGGCTTAAAAAGTGCTCTCCCTCCCCCCAAAAGCACATTGACCTTACTTTCAAGCAACTGCACTGCGATCTCAGCTTCAAGGTCTCTATCATGGATGTGTGCTGCAAAGGCTGCAGGCGTAGCGTGGGTGATCGTCACG
>Ga0307379_10007425_pt1 | contig 14913 bp, 16 predicted proteins | sample UN2MG_FD_202237 | JGI IMG/M metagenome (GOLD analysis project Ga0307379, IMG submission 202237) | Soil microbial communities from Risofladan, Vaasa, Finland - UN-2 | ecosystem: Environmental > Terrestrial > Soil > Coastal area > Acid sulfate soil | place: Finland: Risofladan, Vaasa | collected... | reverse complement strand
TGGTTGCATCACGGGCAGCAGTCACAATAGGAACGGCAGCAGTAACAATCGCCTCATCAGCAGCAACCTCACCAGCAAGCCTTGCAACCGCAGCCGTTGCAACCGAAGCATCAGTTAAAAACTGCGGATAATTGCCAGTTACGCCACCGACTAAATCTGAATTATCAGCATCTTTATAGCCAAGTCCTGCTAAGCCATAACGATTAGTGCCAGCGTTATATGCGCTTGAATTATAAAGCGCAAGCCTTGCAACTGTATTGCTTTCATTTGTGGTTAATGGCATTAGAGAACCTCCTCAATATTTATTGATATAGCATCATAAGGCGTTAAAACCCTAGAAAATAAATCAAGCCCCGCATTTCTCGCTAAAAAAGCATTGCGGTTTTGATTTAGCACATCGTCAATGTCAGGATACCATATAAACGGCGTATCAATATCATTGCGTCTGAATAACTCATAAAAAATATTCAATGCGCTTGACCTATCATAATACGGCAATACTCCCGAAAACACTCTAGGTTTATTTCTGCGCTCAAAGTATTTCGCACCGCCTTCTGATTGCGTTATTGTTGTGCGAGCATTAAAGCCATAATTTGCGCCTAATTGTGGCGCATTGTCTAATATCACAGCACTTGCAACCTCAAACAATCCAATTTGCACAAAGCCATCTAAATTGTCTTCATCGTCAATTTCCAGCTTAAACGAGCGAGCATAATTTCCACCCTCAATATAGATAACCTTATTCCGTGGTGAACCCGCCAAATCATCAGCAGAAAAAGTCCTATCATGAAAGTTGCCACTATCCCATGAAGCAAATGGGCTTTGCCAATCATACACGCTATCATAACGCTTAAGCCACCCAGTAGTAGCTATTTCAGTCGGTGCAGGAGATGCAGTTATATCACCATCATAAAGGGTTATCTTAATGTTTGCATTAATGCTGATATTATCATTACATATCATGAATAATTCAAGCGGCTTACTAGATGGTAAAACGCCATAAACAATAGTTGAAGCGTTGAAATCATCTGTCGAACGTGCAACTTTTGCAAATGGTAAAACTTTAATATTGCTCGAAGGGTATGAAGCCTCCCACGAGCCACCACTATAAGTAATGCTTTCTGTATATCGTGGGAAGCCAATTAGCCATTTACTATTAGACATATTAACCCCACAATTTCAATGATGCAATGTTAGTTTGCACGTTTAATTCAACTCCATGAATATTAAATAACTTGCCATTTTGCAAGCCTAATTTAGGATATACTATTTTTGCAACAGTGCCAATATCTATTAATGATATAGCCTCACTATCATAACGAATTGTTGCCTCATATTCACGCCGTTGCACCGAATATAAATCAGCTATCAAATCACGAATATCATTTGCTTCGCTTTCACCTGTTAGCAAAGTGTCGTGAGTTAAAACTTGCGAATTGAGGTATTTTGCAGCATTATCACTATCTAAAACCGCATCTGTAACACGATATTCTTTTGAAAAAAACTCTGCATTAGCATCACTAACCGCAGCAGCGATATTAGTTTTATCAATCACAGTCCAGTTTTTATTATAATTCACCCGCACTTCTTTTGCAGGAATATAATCACTTGATGCAACAGGCGCAATGTTTAATAATTCAAAGCTATTAATCCCGATAACCGTATCTAAATCCAAGCGGGTAAATGTAACTTGCTCTGCAACTGGTGCTTTTATTTGCGCCATACGATAAACTCCCAGCCTATCAGGTAAATACCATGCAGCAACACTACTAGCCACCATATCGCAAATATCAGCGTATGTCTCATCACGAATATAAATACCTAGTGGATATGGCGCATCTGTATCCAGCGCATTAACATCATCTGTTGATATATCGCCACTAGGAACGCCAGCATCTTGCAAGAAATAATCAAGTAAAGTTCCAGCGTATCTTTCGGGTGCAGTTGCCTCAATAGTAACGTCCATTGTTATGGTTGCGTTTAATGAAACGCTACCATTCATCATTATTAGACTTTCTGCTTTGCATGTGCTATAATGTCCATTACCGCCATGTGGACCAGCCAACAAAGCGGCTGCATTTGGATAATCAGCATGAAAAGTCCATGGACTGCCATTATAATAAACTGCATCTATACTATGCGTTGCAACACGATTACCCGTATTGTCATAATTCCAAGCATAAACCCGCCCCCCTAAATTAACAGGCGTTATATTTCTAAGTAATCCTTTTGAGCGTGGCTTTCTCTGACCTTTAATATCATCACCACCATCTAAACCACCAGTGCCAGCAAATAATCCACCACTGGCAGGATTATCAAGCAAAGGCTGGTAACGTGGCGTCCATTGCAACGAAAATACATCACTTGAAGGCGTTAAATCCTCTATGCAAGCAGATAAAACCACTTGCCTTGTGCTATAATCTGCATCACTATCAATAATAGACAATTCAGCACAACGCCCCCAGCCATAATTTAGCCAAGCATCAAGTGCGCCGTCCTCATTTACAAAATCAATCAAGCCATATCTAATTTCACCACCGCCAAACTCGCCACGAGAAAAAATACTGCGAAAAACTTTTAAGCCGTCATTATTGGCAATCCTGCCATCGTGATAAGCGGGTGCGCTAGGGTGATTATAGCCATCACCAGTGCTTAAATATATACTTTCAATAGCTGGTGAATTATCGGTATAAACAAAGCAAGTAAAAAGAAATATTCTCACATCAACCCCTATAAGCCACCGCACGTTCAACACTTGCCATGCGAGCATTACTATTACTTATTGATTGTAATTGTTCATTATTGATTTGTCCAGTCATGGCAACGACTTTAATTAATTGTTGCATATCAGAACGCAAGCCCTTCACCTCACTGACAAAGTCACCTCCACCATTATTAATGGCTTGCATGGTATTAACCCCTACCGAGCGCACCGCAGCAGCATTCATGACAAACTCGCCCTTGGTTAATCTAGCAATGTTTTTATCTAAACCTTCAATACCCCCAACCAAGCCACCATTTGCAAATCCAGCTATCTGCTTGTCAATATTAAACTGCGCCATTTCAGCATTTGTTAGGCGTGATGCAAGTAAGCCACCTTGTGCAACTTCCGAGCCACTCAACTTGCCACGGCTGCGCCCCCATTGAGTAGCCCAAGTTTCCGCATTGGATAAGCCCGCACCAGCGGCACTAATTATACCACTAGCCGAAACGCCACCGCCAAGCCTAGCAATAGCAGCCTCTAGACCTACAAAGCCACTTGCCGTTATTGCCGTTTGGCTTTGTATTGCTGATATTTGCGCTTGCTGCAATGAAACTTGCCGTTCTGCAACCGTAATTGTATTCCGAGTTAAATCCTCTGCAAGCTGCCTATCTTTTTCAAAAGCCGCATTAAATCCATTCACTTCCCCTGATAATTGCACAAATGCGGGCAGTAATTCTCCTAATCTTTCCTGCGCATCTATATCACCAAGCATTGCCCGATTGCCTAAATCCTGAACCTGATCACGAATATCTGTAAGGTTTGCCGTGGGTGATAATGGGGAATACTGACCATTGGTCAACTCAAACAAAAAGCCTTTTAAATTATCTTGAATTCGTGAAAAACGATTTTCTAACGATTGAGCCGTTTTTAGCCTATCATCTTCTTTCTGTGCAATGCTTTCATTTATTTGTTCAATATTAAGCTTATGCAGCAATTCAGCCATTTGCAAATCTTTCTGCGCTGCCCCAACCGCCGTTAAATCACGCAACTGCGCTGCATATCTATTGCGCTCTGCTTGTATTTGCGCCTCAAGTGGTGATGTTAGTTGCAGTATTTGGCTTGCAATATCACTGGTAATTCCCCCGAGTAATTCATTCATGCGTTTTTGTTCAGCTTCTCGCACTTTATCAACTGATAAGCCTAGCCTATCAGCAGTAGCAGCGGCAGCATCAAACTCTGCCGCCATAATTTTTACCGCAATTTCCAACTCAGTGAATGTTTGTGGAACTTCACCTAATTTGTCAAAGTTCATGACAAAATTAATGTCACTCAATACATCTTCTGCTTTTCTACCTTGCGTCTGTATTTTTTCCAGTTTATCAGCGAACGCTATTCCTTCTTCACTTGCCTTAGCAAGCTGCAAAGCCAATTCAGCCATTGCTTGCGAAACAGCTTCTTCGCCACCATTAGGATTAAAATTAATCGCATTTCCGCCACCATCTCTTAACGATAAATAATCAACATTACCAACCCCTAAAAAACCTTTATTTGCATCAATTCCGCCTTGGATAATCTGCCCTGATACATCAATTCCAGAATTGATTAACGCCTTGGCAACTTCCTGCACCCCTTGCGATAGTGCTTTTGCAGTTTCTGGGTCGCCTTTGCCATTTGTGCGGATAACCTCGTTATTCAAGCCACCTTGTGCATTAATCGTGCCACCGAAATTAGACGCAATGGATTTGGGTTTTTTATTGCCAAAAAGTCCACCTATTGCATTTCCTGCAAATGCACCTATTAATGCGCCAGCTGGTCCACCTGCAAAACCAAGAATAGTTCCCATATTTGCGCCAACTAGCGTGCCACCTACCCCACCAAGCGCACCCCCAATATCAGCACCAATGCCACGATTACCAAGTAATAAATTAGCCCCAATATTGCCACCCATTCCTGCCAAAGCTGCGCTTCCAGTAAAAGCACCTGATATTCCAGCAGTTTGACCAGCGGGCATAGGTCCTATAAATTGCGCATTTGATAAACCTAAAGATGACCCTATACTATCAATTCCACGCCCTAATAAAGTTCCTGTTAATGATGACCCGCTACCGTTTAGACTTGAAAAGAGCGAGCCAATATTAGACAAGCCAAATCCACCGCCACCGCTTGTACCGCTAGAACTACCCAACGCACCACCTCGCACCGAACCAGCGATATTAATCCCATCAGCACCGAATAATTCAAGCGTGGCAATTTCAGCAGCCATACGAATAAATATTTTCTTAATAGCATCAGCTGCATCGCCAGCATCTTTTACGCTTCCGTCAAAAACCCCGACAAACGTATCTGAAATAGTATCTTGTATGCTTTCAAGTGCATTCTCAATCGGACGGCGCATTGCTTCCGCATATTCCTCGGCAGCGTTAATTTGCTCTTCACGGGCTTTATTGGTTGCATCAATATGTTCAAGCGCATCAGCTTCGGATTTAAGCAGCTTTTCATTTACCTCATAAAGCTTTGTGCCAACCTTAAACCCTTGTTGCTGTAACTTATTCTTGATTTCAAGTTCAGCATTCAGCTTTTCATAAGCATCTGCGCTATTATCATTTGCAACAGCCAACATCTGCGCTTGCTCCGCTGCTTGCTGATTGTCAGTCGTTGCCTCTTTGAGGCGTTCCCTCAATTTGGCTTGCGCTTTTAATTCAGCTTTTAATTTTTTTTCAGATGCAAGCTTTGCCTGATCTCTTTTTCTTTCTTCTTCCTCTATTTTGGCTAATCTTTCTCTTTCTTTTTTTGCAAGTTCGGATTTCGCATCATTAATTTTCTTTTGCTTTTCCTCTTCTTCAGTCAATCCAGTATTTTTAACACGGCGTAAATCTTCAATCAGCCTAATTTGCTTTTTCAATGATGCTTCTGCACCTTTGAAAATATTATCTGCTTGCTCGGCTTTCAATTTACGGCTTGCAGATGCAGCCCCAGCTATTCCGCTTCCAATACCAATTCCTTCAAAGCTACCGCCTGCTGCTGCAAGCCTTTTATCTCTTTCAGCTTTCGCTTGCTCTAATGTTGCCTGTGCATCTTTTAGCTTAGCTTCTGCTAAATCTAATTGTGCTTGCTGCTCATTGCGTAACTCTTTTTTACGTTCTTTGGTTGCAATTAATAATTCATCATAAAAATCTTTGGCTTTGTCAATCTGCTCATTATAAAGTCGCTGTGAGTCCGCTGCATCGTCAGTTTCATCACCAAGAAAAGCCATGCCAACTGCTAACCCTGTAATCGCAAGTCCTATAGGCCCACCGAAAAACGCCATTGAGCGAGAGAGTAAAGTTGTTGCACCAGCAGCAGCAGTTGCACTTGATGCAATTCCTAAATAAGCAGGCGCAACCAATCTAGCGGAAGCAGCTGTTTTATATAAAGCGATTTGATTGGCAGTAAAAGCAACTGTTGTAGCAACAACACTTGAAACCAACCGCCCACCCATCACGCCAACAAGCAATAAAGCGGAATTGCCCAATAAATCAAAATTATCTGCTAGCTTATTTATTCCAGTAGCAAGTAATCCAGTTGCGCCAGAAATAGTATCTTGTTGACCTATAAACTTAATAAACGCATTATCAAGCCTAATCAATGATTGCTCAACCGTCACAGTCATTGAACCAGCTTGATCACTCATCTTATCAGTGGCCCGCTTAAAAGCTTCAAAGAAATTATTTACATTCAATTTGCCATCTTCTGCAAATTTCTTGATTGCGCTTGCAGATTTTAATCCTAATTCTTCAGATATAGCTTTCGTTAATGCTGGCGCGCTCTCAATAAGTGAGTTTATTTCCTGCCCTACCGCCTTAAAATCAGCAGCGGAAGCCTGTGATAATTGCAATATAAATGCTTGTGCGTTTTGCGCTTGAACACCAGTAACTAAAAACGCTTTACCTAGCCTTTCAGTTATATCTAAAACAGGAAATGCAACTTTTTGCGCACTGGTAAATGAACCTTCCAATCCAGCATATAAAGAAATAACATCACCAAGGCGTTGCTTTGTTTCTTGCGCAATTCTAAATGTTTCAGTTTGTGCTTTATTATAATCAGCAACGGTTTTTGTTACAGATTTAAGGCGATTATCATAATTAACAAAGCTATCAGAAGCCTTGATTATCTCCCTTGCACCAAGACCCGCAGCAAGCGTGCTGGTAATATTCCGAGAAAAATTAACAAACGATTGATTGGTTTTTTCTAAACGCTTATCAATAGTTGACATTGTTTTGTCAACCGTTTTAGCGTGCTTATTAAATGATTTTTCAACTTGACTTAAGCCAACAAATAACCCACTATTATCAACTTCCATTCTAACGGTTAGAGTTTCTAAATCAGTTGCCATTTATTGCCTCTTTTTGTGCTTTCAGTGCCGCATCGCTTTTTTTCAAAAATAACGATGCTTTTTGCGCATTTTTGAAATCATTATCCGCTTGCTCATCTTTAATTTCAAAACCCGCTATTGTAGCACAATAGCAATCTTTTTTACCTTCCATGGCAACCAATATATGCGCTATTGGCGCATTGAAAGCCTCAAATCTACTCCAACCTAACCAACCAGTAGCGTATTTGAAAAGTTCATGCGCCCATTCTTCTAATGTTATGCTTTCACTGGTAACTTTTTTTTATTATCTTCTGATTGCGGTTTTTTACCACCAAAGGAAATTAATTCCAAATATGCAGCAAGTTGGTTTGCAACGCCAGTTATTCCACCTTCGCTAGATTGGCACATAGCAAACAATTCATTGTCTGTAAATTGCTCAACTAATCCAAAATGCAATAATTGCAAAATAGTTGCAAAATCACTTAGAATTAATTTACGCAAATAAACGGTATGTCCATTCATTATGTATGGCTTGCCCGCTTCTTTTTCTTCAACATAGCCAGCACCAGTTACCGCAAGCACCGCCTCTAAAGTGACGTGCATGTCAAACTCTTTATCGCCTAGCTTAATTTTAATTGTGCTATCAGATAGTTTTGTCATTATGCAGCCTGCTTAGTGAATGTTGCAGAGTTTTTAGCAATAGAAAAACTATGTGTTAAAATACTATTAGAAGTAAAACCACCTTTCATATTACTCATAACTTGACCACGGAAATAATGACGAGTTGGGTTTGAAGGAGAACCAGCGGGGTCATTGTTTAATTCAACATAAAACGCATAATTTGAAGGGCTTGCTTCAGCGGTGATAAGGGCGTCTTGCCCTGTATCATCTTCATCATAACCGAGAGATAATTCAAGATTAGGCGCACGTCTAATGCCTTTATAAACCTCTGTTCTACCAGTATTTAGATAATCCGCCGTTACCTCAGATGCACTATCGCCAATATCGCCAATGTTTAAAATTTTGCCAATTTCAACATAAGGAGTTAAAGCCTCAAATTCTGCTAGCGTATCAACTGTATCCGCAGCAACAGGGCCTATAAATATTTTTACTTGGGTGGAAGTTTGAGTGGTAGCCATATTTTTCCTCTATATTTTTAATTACAATAACATTTTTCTTTTTAATATTCAACCATTATATTTACAGTAACATTACCCATATAAGTCACGCCATCAGCATCTAAATTATTGCTTTTGCGCTTTACTATGCAATCAATCATTGCGCCAAATTCAAGTGGCAATTTCTTTCTATGCAAAGCAGTATCTATTGCGGATATAATTTCAAGCACTTGTTTATTGCCTTTTTCTTGCGACCATACAGAAATATAAAAAAAACATTCTGACTTTCTTTCAACAAAAAAATCATCACTGATAATCTCATTGCCGCCAATTACAACATAAGGATATGGCGTGTTTTGTGGTGTAAAATTATAAACTCCAACGCCAGAGCCAATATTGCCATTTAGCGCACTATATATCGCTTTTTGAATAGCCACGCTTGCATCAGCCATTAGAACCTCCTTGAATATTTGCAGCTGCATCTAATGCTTTTTTTATTGCAATCGCAAGCTGATTTTTCGCATAACTGCTATTTGCATCAAGCGCACGTTGCCTAATATTTAATGCTGGTTGTGGTGGAATATTTCTATCAGGTGCGCCCTTTGTGCCACTGTCTAAAAAGCGAAAATAAAACACGCTTGCAATATCAGCTACTTTATCTTGCGTTGCTACGGTGGCAACTTTGCCTTCACTAGACACACCAAGCACGCCATATTTTTTTCTATATCTTGCCACAACATTAAATCTATCAGCTTCAGGACCTATCAATGCAGCCATTCCATCAGGACTTAATTTATAAGCAACTCTATGTTTTAAGTTTGATGTTAATTCAGGCATCAATGATACCATATCAGATTTTACTGCTTGCGCTGCATTTTCCATAGCAGGGCGCACATATTGCTCTACTAATTCAGGAGTTTTGCGCAATTTCTTACGCAACTCACTAACGCCAGAATATCCACGGGCTTGTTTGCGGGTTACCATTAAGTGCCCACCCCTTCTTCACACACAAGCGTTAAATATTTTTCACGCTCATCTTTATTCATAACTGCCCGAATATTGAAAATCCTAGAACCCCATGAAATGCGTTGCTTTGGCGTTATTCCAGTGCGATAACGAATAATCACATCATACATTTGCATATTGCGCACCTGCATAGCCTCCAACGCCTCACGACCTGTTTTAGGCTTTATTTGCGCCCATAAAGTAACGTCATCAATCCACGCAGTTGAGAAGCCCCCTAGACCGTCAGGCGTTAGGCTCTCAGATTGAATAATAATGCGTTCTCGCAATGCGCCAGTGGTCATAAATTATAAACTCTATCAATATCAAGCAACGCTTTCACCGAAAACGGCAACTCATACATATTATTATTAAACGAAACAGGCTCTCTACTTTCGTAAAAATGACTGGTTAGCAATTTAATGGCATGAATAAAATGCTCAGGAACTGTTGCAACAGTTGCACCATAACCAACAACATAATTAATCGTCACTGATTGCGGATGGTCACGCACGCTAGGATATGTTTGATTATATTTTAGCCTAATTTTACCAACAACGCTATCTGTGTCAATTTCATAAATATCAGTTGATAATGTTTGCGTTGCGCCCTCAGCATCAACATAAGTTATACTTGTAATACTTGATAATGGCGAACGATTTAATTCAATTTCACCATAATAGCTAGCAGGAAAATCATTTAATTTCATGCGCCATGTTTGATTTATAAACGCCCTACCAGTATATTCCTCACAATAATTTCTAGCGGCTTTTTGATATGATGCAATAACACTATCTTCTGTATTGCCATCAACTCGCAAATGCAACTTCATATCACTAAGCGAAATAGGCTCAATCGCACTATCAGTCACCTTTATAAATGTTGATTTGTTATATTTGTGCATAAAGTCCATAATCACTGCCTATAAACTCTTTTAATTTTACGTTATTATTATCATTTTGCCAAGTCAAATAGTTTTTAATTCTGCCACGCACACTATCAGGGTATGTCATAAATCCTCTATATTTTTCATTTCAAAGCATGTTAAAGCAGTTTTGCGGGTGCAATTCACAATTTTAACATCATCTAAATATTTTGCTGCATTTTCAAAAGATTTCACCCATTGTTCATAAGGGCTTGGCTTGTTCATTTTTCCTGCATGGTCACCAAAAAAATGGCGTTTATTATCTGTAATTTGCATGTCATAGCCAAGCAATGCTATTTCTTTTGCACCAAATAATATAGCTAAATTAACTGCTTGAAAGCCACTATTGCCACCAAAATGGATATGGCTTTTACGAGAAAATGTATTGCCAGCCACACCAGCTATAATATTTAAGCCATATTGTTTTGCTGCACTTGCGTCTTGCGTCCATTTTTCAATGTGTAAATTAAGCAAGCCATTATTATGAACCCACCATTCACCATCACAAGCATATAATACGTTTGCTTGCTCGCACATTTTCCAAGCATCATTAATTAATATTATGCGCCAACCTTCGGATATTTTTTCTTCGGCCTTTTTGCAATCTTCTCTTGTGAGGCTATTTCCTGTTGCGATGCAGATAACTCGCTCCCAGCCTCTTCGGTAAAAGGGCTTTCAGTATTCCACCCCTCGCTTTCTGAAATAATTTCTTGTGGCAATTCAATGTTTTTTACTTCACCATCATCACCAGCAAACAAAGCCCACCCAGCACCAATAGCACCTTCTGCAACATCGCTTTCAACGTCATAAACGCCTTCAGGAAAATCAGAAGGGTGGATATTTCCTTTAACGCACCATTTGAACGGCTTAATAACTTGTATTTTCATAATAACCTCAAAAAAAGGGAGGGCGCAAACCCTCCCTATAATGTTAGTGTGTAGTTGGTAAAATACTAGCATTGCCAAGTATCATTGTTACCGCATAAGGCGTGCTTCCAGGTGTATTTGCAGCCGTAGCCACAACCCTAACATAACGCTTAGAGGTAATCAAGCCAACCGCATATACAGCAGCATCTTCGGCAGCGTTGTCAATAGTTAAAAACACGCCAGTTGACGAATTAGGAGTAGTTACTGGTGATAAAGAAGAGCCAACAAGCACTCTATCCGCATCAGTCACATCAACAAAGCCACTATTTACCGTATCACTTTCCTGAAATTTAAAAGCCCATGAAGGCTGTGGAGAATTGGCAATATTAGTAACCACTCCAACGTTAATAAGGGCAACTAAACTTTCAAATCCTGCCGTATCAACGCCATTGGTTGGGGTATTAGTTGCCGTAATTGCAGCATTCACAACGTGAGATACTGGTTTAATGTTAGATACTAAATCTCTACTTGTCATATTATTTACTCCTTAAGATACTGCGAATTTCATCAGCTTTAATGCGTCAAAATTAACGACATCTCCGCCAGTGTATTTGGTTGTGTAAAACTTAACAAATGGCTTATCAGTGAATGGGTCACGCAACACACGGAAGCCACGACCATCAACAATTTGATAAGCGGTGCGGAAGTTACCAAATGCAAGAGAGAAGCTGTCACCAGCTAAATCAGGCATATCTTCCATATTACCAATATTATAACCACCAAGATTAAAACCTGTTGCGCCTTGAGTTACGTTCAAATCAACAAGGTAACGTCCATCAGCATCCTTGCGGGTGCGGAAAAACTTTTCAACTTGACGATTCATTGCAAAAATTGCACCAGCACGATAAGCAGGATTTAACGCAGCAATTATTTCAAAAATTGCGTCCATGTCAACAGCACCAGCAATACCAGATACATCAGGCAAACCACCAGCCGCACCAGAAGGCACATATTGCAATTTACCCCATGCACGACCAGCGGCATCAGTAGTTGTCAATGCTGTTGCACCATAAGCCAAAAAGCCTTTGGGTTTTCCAACGCCATCACCATTAACAAATGCAGCATTTTCAGTGCGGCTCATAATATCTACAATCTTACCATTAAGCCAAGATTCGATATTAATCGTTGCCATATCCAAAAGACGTTGCGTTGCCCGTGGTTGTGCGTATTGCTCAAACACATAGATTTTTTGAGAGCCAACTTTTGGAGTTGCAGTAGTAACTGGTGCAGACGTTTCATCAGTCCAGCCGCCTGTAGTGCCAGATTCAACATCAATGGGATATTCAATGCTATCTGTTGTAATTGTCACAGTGCTTGCAACTTGGCGAACAGGTGAAGTTTCAAACAAACGTGTTTTAATGTCGTTTGACATAACAGTAGGCACAAAGTAACCACCATCAGGGTCAGAACCAACAGAAAGGGTTGCGCGAATATCAGGCACATCCATTGCATTTGCTTTAGTCAAAAACGCATTGAAAGCATTAGAATAATCACGATACGTTTCTAAATCAGTATCAGTGACATTATAATCTTCAACTTTTTTTACACCAGCAAAGAATTCACGAGCATGTTGCTTAATATTTTTGTCTTGCTCATTACTTGCGCCCAATGCAGGACGATTTGCAGCATTTTCAACAGCTTTAAGTCTGTCCATAGCGTCATCAATCGCATTATTAATGCGGTCAACTTGTTCTTTTTTAATAACATCGTCAAAACCTTTGGCAACGTTATTGATACGTTCATCATTTGCAGCTTTGAAGTCTGCAAAAGTCTTATTTAATGCTTCAATAGCATCTTTTACTTCACTCATAACAATCCTCTATTATGTTATATTTTTTATAAAAGCAGCTAGATTATTCAAGCCACCAACTAAAGCACTAACATCATCGTCACGATGACTTGCTAGCAATTCAGGAACGTCACGCTCCCTTAGAATATCAAACCCTTCAACAACAGCAGCCTTTGCAAGCGCATTGCCATAACCCTTTTCTCGCAAATTAGCCTCAATATTGCGCTTAATAGAGGCGGGAGTATTATTAAATATTGAAACATCAAAACAAGCTGATATATCAACACTATTATCAATTATACCATCAATAAAACCGCCGTCAAGTGCTGATTGAGCATCTAGCCATGTTTCAGCGTCCATCATTGCAGCAATATCATCTTTTTTCTTGCCAGTTTTCTTGCGATAAGTGTCAATTAATGCGCCGTCTATTTGCTCAAGCATATTCGCAGTTGTGCGCATATCCTCTTTATTTCCATAGGCTAGCGTCCATGCGTTATGTATCATTAAAAACGAATTATCAGCCATTTCAACGCTATCACCAGCCATAGCAATAATTGAAGCAATACTTGCAGCTAACCCATCAATTCTAATTAAAACATTGCCTTTATGTTGCTTTATAGCGTTATAAATGGCTATTCCATCAAAAACATCACCACCAGCAGAATTAATAGCAACAGTTATATCCTTGCCATCCAGCGCATTTAATTCTTTGGTGAAAGCCTTTGCAGTAACGCCAAAGTAACCAATTTCATCGTAAATCTGCAATTCAGTGTCTTTAACTGCAAAAACGCCATCAATTACGCTCTTTTTCGCATAATTACGCACTTTATTTGCTTTTAATCCATCAATTATTATCATTTTGCGCAACTCCCATGTTATTATTTGCATTTGCACGTTCAGGCAACAAATCACCACCCTCAATAGGGGGCAAATCCTCTAATGCTCGCACCTCATTAACAGTCATATATGCAGCATGTCCACCGCTTCCAAGTGCCTTAGCATAACTTTCACTTCTTGATTTGCTATCGCCACGCAACAATCCATCAACATTAAACTTAATTTGATGATTAACTCTATCTCTATCACTCAATAATTGGCAAGAAATAGCCTCTTCCCAGCGTCTAATCCACGGCATTAACACATAATCCACAAATTGACGTGCCATATTTTCAATATTGCTGAAAGTTGCCTTTTCTAAATCACCCGCTAAATGCGGTGGAACGTTCCAAATACCCGCAATAATTGAACGCTGCAACTTGCGACTATCAAGCAACTGAGCTTGCTCTGCCGTTTGGCTCATTGATTGCCAACTTAAACCGCCCTCAAGCAATAATGGCTTATGAAAGTTTTGAAGCCCCGAATACATGGATTGTATTTGCTCTTTCAATCTATCAAATACCGAATCGCCTATTTTTTGCTCAGTGCTAAATGCGCCACTAGTTGACATTCCATTTTTGAACATCAATGCAGCACTTCTATCTTGCGCCAACGCTAATCCAATTTGATTGCGCATTTTGTGAACCACATTAACGCCAGAGAATCCATTCTCAGACTTGCCAAATAAATGGAATATATCATTTGAATTATATGTACGAATATTGCCTGTTGCAGAAATAACATCATACAAAACATTATAACGTTCATCTTGTTTAACGGTCACGTTTTCAATAGGAATTGGCAATAATTCTCGCAATTCACCACGGATTTTATTTTTGAAAAAAAACACATTACCACTTAGTGCAACATGTGATGTTGCATATTCACGAAAGACAAAACTATTTTGAAATCCATTTGGCTTACCATGTGATGATATTAACGCTTGTAAAGGGTGATTAGTGGCAATTTCTCTATCGTCACCATTAACTTTTAACACATTCAAAGGAAGTTGAGCAATTAACCCAGAAATTAAATTGACCGCAGTCCATACCGCTTGACATTCCATGGCGGTTTTAGCATTTACATTAACGCCAGCGTCATTTTCACCTTCGCCAAATCTAAGCCATAACTCTAAATCCTTAGACGTGCTTATCCTGTTAGCGTTTGCCTCTATAGGAGGCGCACCACACATAATAGCAACAGCTCTTTCAATCTCGGCTAA
>Ga0307379_10007419_pt1 | contig 14919 bp, 8 predicted proteins | sample UN2MG_FD_202237 | JGI IMG/M metagenome (GOLD analysis project Ga0307379, IMG submission 202237) | Soil microbial communities from Risofladan, Vaasa, Finland - UN-2 | ecosystem: Environmental > Terrestrial > Soil > Coastal area > Acid sulfate soil | place: Finland: Risofladan, Vaasa | collected... | reverse complement strand
TGGTTATTGTCGGCGCCAAAATAAAGACCGCCATCCGACAGTACTCCGTCCACAAAAGCAGTATCCTCGGCGACCTCAATTCCATCCACGTACAAGCGTCTTTGCAGCCCGTCGAGAGCGTAAACGAGGCCAATGTGATGCCACTGGCCGTCTGTGATTATTACTTGCGATTCCAGCGGGCCGAATGGATAATCCATCAGCGTTGTGACGAGTCTGCCGTTCGATGGATCCGTGCCGAGCCATGTGCTTCCAACGAGAACGGTACGGCCGACAGAGCGATTGACCTGAGATACAATCACCTGCCCCGGCGATCCTCCCTTGATCCAGGCAAACGCACTAAATGATCCATCAGCAGGTTTCTGGACGAAATCCGTGCCCACGTAGTCGTTCATACCGTCGAATTCGAGCGCACCGGTGACTTTGCCATCGGCCGGTTGCCACAGCGGCCCACCGTAGCAGGTTCCGTCACAGTCGCCGACATCGTCGTGGGCGATCATGCCTTCGGTCTCGTCCAGTTTCCATTGTGCGACCATACGATAGTCCTCGAACAAATGTTCGGAAAAGAGGATCAGGTCCTGGACATCTACTATGCCGTCTCCAAAAGGTGCCGGGGCAATATCATATAGCGGCTCATCTGTGCCCCAGTAATCAACCATCATGCACATATCTGCGCTGTCTACAATTCCGTCGCCGTTAAAGTCCGGTGATAGGATGCCGAGTCCGGTGTCATATACTTCCGCCGAAGAAAGAAATCCGGGCTGAGGGACGGGATATGCTCCACCAATCGCATATATCTTATCTCCGATCGAACATACAAAGGCTCCGTTTCGTTTTTGCTGCATTGGAGATCTTATTGCCCATGTATCCGTAGTGGGGTCATAGACTTCATTAGCTGTACAGGCATCACGACCGGACCAACCACCAATTGCATAGATTTTGCCATTCACAACACAACTGCCCAAACCAAAACGTTCCGTCGGCATATCTGATTTGCGAGTCCACGTATCCGTTGACGGATCATAGACATCGACATGTTTATAAGAAAACACCTGCCAGTCCTGATCTGCTCCTCCAATGGCATAGATCATTCCATCCACGACACAGGCAGAGGGACCTCGAGCCGTCGGCATATCGGCCTTCTGCGTCCATGATTCCGTAATAGGGTTATACGCCATTACAGTTGAAGTGGGTGAACTTGGCTCACTGAATCCCCCACCTATGAGATAAATGGTGTCATCAACAACAGCAATACCACATAATGCGACTGCATACGGCATATCAGCTTTCTGAGTCCAGGTATCTATTTGCGGATCATAGACATAGACGTTCTTCATGGCCGAAGAATACTTACCGGTGGTTCCTCCAAATACATAGATCTTGCCATCAAAAGTGCAAGTTGCAGGATAACACCGTGCCGATGGCATATCAGCCATCCTGGTCCATGTATCAACAATTGGATCATACATTTCTACAGACGATGTTATGGAAGAATTACTCGGGGCTCCACCGATGACGTAGATTTTTCCGTCGATGACGCCTCCCCCGGAGAATGATCTTGCTCCGGACATATCGGCTATGGTCGTCCAGGTGTCCTCTGCTGCCGGACTCACGGAAGCCAGAGCAAATATCAAAACCAATGCGATTAAAATTGTCTTTTTCATCTTACTACCCTTTTAAAAAGTGGTGATTTATTGTGCTAATGCTGCAACTTCTTCTGCACTTAATGCTACGCTGTAGATACGAACATCGTCAATCAGGCCGGAGAAGAAAGTCCCGGCTTCGAGAGTCTTACTAGCACCGATATATAAGCCGCCAGTTGCAGATTTCAGTGGATTCTGAGCGGCTGTATCTTTTGCGACTTCGATGCCATCCACATAAAGAGATCTGTAGGCTCCATCCCAGACAAAGCCGACATTGTGCCATTGGCCATCGGTGATGACTGATTGAGAGACCAGCGATTGCGGGATAAACCGGCCAACAGGAGGAGGCACTAAGCCGGTCATGAGCTTGCCGCTTACTGCTTCGGTCCCGAGCCATGTCTCGCCGCTGCCGCCAATACCATCGAGCTGAGAAATTACCACGCCACCGGGCACACTGCTATTGACCCAGGCAAAGACGCTGAACGGCCCATCCGCCGGATTCAACACAAAATCCGTACTGATATAATCTTCAATTCCATCGAGCTGCAGCGCCCCGCCTTTTACGCCGCCCTCAGTCTGCCAGAAAGCCTCGCCGTAAACGATGCCGTCATTGTCACCGGCTGTATCTTCGGCTATGCCGCCCTCTGTTTCATCAAGCTTCCAGTAGGAAATCAATCCAACCGGCAGAACCTCCTCGAACAAATGCTCAGCCACGACAATCAGGTCCTGTACATCGACTATACCATCTCCGAAAGGCGGCGGCGCAATATCGTACAACGGCTCATCTGTGCCCCAGTAGTCAATCATCATACACATATCTATGCTGTCTACAATTCCGTCCCCATTGAAGTCAACAACAGGAAGGGTACTAATGGTGAGTTCATAAACGGTTGACAAGGCAGTGCACGGGTGGGGTCTAAACGTTCCTCCGATAAGATAGATTCGCCCGTTCACAACACTGGTGGAGAAACACGCTCTGGGCTCAGGTAGGTCGGCTTTCATTGTCCAGGTGTCCGTGACCGGGTCGTATTGTTCCACTATTGCATAAGGGTAGTGGAAACTGCGGTCCCAACCCCCAATGGCATATATCCTCCCAGCGACCACGCAAGTGGAGAAATTCCGCCTCGCTGTGTGCATGTCAGCTTTTATTGTCCAGGTGTCTGTCGCCGGGTCATACGCTTCCAGTGTGCGCACACCAGGCTCTTGCGATGCACCGCCGATTGCATAAATCTGGCCGTCCACTACGCTCGTAGACAGGGCATATCTTGGGGTGGGCAGGTTGGCTTTTCTTGTCCAGGTATCCGTGGCCGGATCATACATTTCCACCGTCGAAAGACCTACTTGATTATCGATGGATGTCATACCTCCGATGGCATAAATCTTTCCGTCCACGACGCTGGTGGAAAGGGCCCCTCTCGGGGTAGGGAGGTCGGCTTTTCTTGTCCAGGTATCCGTAGCCGGATCATATACTTCCACCGTAGATGTACCTCCGATACCCCCAATGGTGTATATCTTCCCATCCACCACGCTGGTGGACAGAAGCGCTCGTCCCGTAGGGATGTCCGCCTTTTGCGTCCAGGTATCAGTGATCGGGTCGTATACTTCCACGGGCCAGACAGCTTCTGTGGCGGGCTCACTGCCTGCACCCCCGATGGCATAGACCTTCCCGTCCACCACGCTGGCGGAATGAAGCCATCGTGCCGTGGGCATGTCCGCTTTCTGTGTCCAGGTGTCCTCTGCTGCCAGGCCTATCCCGGCCCTGCCTAAGAACCCGCTGAGCATCAAGCTGGCTAAAATCCAAATGGAGTGACCAATCCTATTTCTATTTAATGATTTCATTTTGTACCTTCCTTTCTTCTGCTGAATAACTGTTTCCAATGAACTTCTTTGAAGCTTCACTAATCGATCTTCACACCCTTTAAACCCCGAAAAATTTATGAATCTGCGCACCGGAGACACATTTTTTAATTTTTTCTGGGAATGTGACCTATATCCCAATTTTACGACAAAAATAGGCATTATTTTGCAGGTTTCAGGAAAACTGTGATATAATAGGTAATGCAAAGTCCTGACAGAAGCTGGAAGCGGCGGTTCGTATGACTTCGGCAGCAGGAGAAACAATACATGAAATTTCATGACCAGACAGAAATGGGCGGAACACGAGGGGCATTTCTGACAACGCACTGGTCATTGATAGAGGATGTTAAAGCCAGTTCAGACAAGGATAAAGCGTTAATTGGGCTGTTGCTCCAAACCTACTGGAAACCGGTTTACTGCTACTTACGACGCAAAGGACGCGACAATGAGCAGGCCAAGGACCTGACGCAAGACTTTTTCCATGAGGTTGTACTGAACAGGCATCTTGTTGGACGCGCTGATAAATCTAAAGGCCGGTTTCGCTCTTTTCTACTATATACACTCAACCAATACCTGATCAATCACGACAGAGACAATAGTGCTCAAAAGCGTATACCCGGAAAGAAACTTGCATCCCTTGATACGACCGAAATACCTGACCTTCCGGAGAGCTTCAGCACGGCAAAGGCTGAAGACTCCTTTCATTATGCATGGCTTTCCAGTCTGCTGGAACATGTTGTTGCACAGGTAAAAAACACATGCAAAGAGAATGATATGGAGATTCACTGGGCTATTTTCAAGGAGCGTGTTCTCGAGCCTATTTTGTGTGCCAGTGAGTCCGTGTCTCTAACGGAGCTTTGTGAGAGACACGGTATCGAAGATACAAAAAAGGCCTCAAATATGATTGTAACAGTGAAACGGCGTTTTCGCAGTGTCCTGATGGAGCACGTCCGCAACACAGTAATCTCTGATGAGCAGGCTACTGAGGAATTGCAGTACCTGCTGCAATTTCTTCCAGAAAATGCGCAGCGCCAGGAATAAACCGGGGATTATATTATATGAGCACAAGGTCAAATTCGAAATTGTTAGTCATTTACAGAGATTGCCCAAACCACGCAGAAATCCTTAGAGTGTGAAACATGACGCAATCGGATTCCATATTTGGGGCTGAACTTGATCGCCTGAAACGTCTTTTGACTGTTGGCGAGGAAGAATGTGACGAAGGTCCCTCCGAACATACTCAAAGAACAGCATCACTCCATATCCTGACCGACAGGCCCGGCGGTCGGATTGGACGTTACAAACTGATGAGTATCCTGGGTGAAGGGGGTATGGGAATTGTCTATCTGGCCGAGCAGGATGAAGCTATCAAGCGTCAGGTAGCGCTAAAAGTCATCAAGCCCGGCATGGATTCTAATCGTGTAATAACACGTTTCGAAGCTGAACGTCAGGCCTTAGCAATGCTGGATCATCCGAATATTGCCCATGTTTACGATGCCGGCACAACAGAAGCCGGTCGACTGTATTTTGTGATGGAGTATGTCAATGGCTCACCGATAACCGAATACTGTGACCGCCACAAGCTGACTATCGATGACAGGCTTCGATTGTTTCTGCAAGTATGTCATGCCGTCCATCATGCCCACCAAAAAGGAATCATCCATCGCGATATAAAACCATCAAATATCCTGGTATCCAATCAGGATGACCAAGTAGTGCCTAAGATTATTGACTTCGGAATTGCCAAGGCGGTTAATCAGCCTTTGACCGAACGAACACTTATAACAGAGCAGGACCGGTTGTTCGGCACACCTGAATATATGAGTCCCGAGCAGGCGGACATGACCAGGGAGGATATAGATACCCGTTCGGATATTTACTCTTTGGGCGTGCTCCTGTATGTCCTGCTGACCGGAGTCTTACCGTTCGATTCCGATACCCTCCGTGAGGGCGGAATTGACCACATAAGGCAGGTCATCCGGGAAAGCGATCCCAAGACACCGAGCACACGGCTGGCCAGACTGGGCGAGGAGGCTAGGAAACACGCAGAAAGTCGCCGTACCGAAGTCGCAACACTTGCCAGGCGCTTGCACAAGGAACTTGAATGGATTCCCCTCAAGGCGATGCGCAAAGACCGCGCAGAACGCTATCGCTCCGCCTCTGAGTTTGCCGATGATATCGAGAACTACCTGAATGGAGTTCCACTAATAGCCGGTCCGCCGAGTGCGGCCTATAGACTCAGAAAGTTTATGCGAAGGAACCGATCGCTGGCTACGGGCATTGCAGCGGTGTTGGCCGTTTTGATTGCCGGCGTGATTGTCTCTACCCTTTTCGCGATCAGGGCCGAGCGCAAAGCAAGAACGGCACAGGCGATTAGTGATTTCTTCAGCAATGATGTGCTCGCCGCGGTCGATCCCCTGACCGGGGAGAAACCAGTAGCTTCCCTTGAGCCCATTCTGGATATCGCAGCTCAACGCCTGGGGGGTAAGTTCGATGATGAACCACTTGTCGAAGCCTCGATTCGATATACTCTGGGTCGCAGGTATTGGCACATTGGCAAGTTCGACGCTGCCGAAGCGAACCTGACACGTGCGGTTGAACTTGGGAGGAAGAGACTGACGACCAACGATAGACAACTTCTCGTGTATATGGGGGAGTTGGCATGGGTGTACGCTTACCAAGGCCGGAATGATGAGGCCGAAGCGCTCTTGGCCAAAACTGTAGACTGCATGGAGAGAGCGTTGGATGAGGCTGACAGGGCACTGCAGGTGGCAAAGAATCGGCTCGCCTGGTTGTACCTGGACCAGTACGGACGCCATGAGGAAGCTGAGCAGCTATGGACCGAAGTGCTGGAGGACATCCAACGGAGGCTGGGACCTGATCATCCTGATGCAGCAGGCCACATGGAAGGGCTGGCAGCTGCATATATGGCACAAGGTCGCCTAGATGAGGCGGAAAAGGTGGCCAGGAAGGCACTGGAGATCGCTCAACGCGCTTATGGGCCCGAGTTTTTTACTACGGTCCACAACATGGAAAGGTTGGGTAAGGTATGCAAGGCCTTGGGACACTATGACGAAACCGAAGGGCTGTATGTCAAGGCACTGGAGATCAGGCGCCGAATACTGGGCGAGGAACACTGGAGAACGCGAGATGTTCGGTCTGATTTAGCTTCTCTGTATCTTGAGATGGAGCGGTACAGCGACGTCGAACCTTTATTGGTCGAAGCAGAGCGGGCGGCACGGCGCACATTCGGCAACGATCACGAAATCACCAACGCAAGTGTGAAGAATCTGATAGACCTCTACGAAGCCTGGAACAAGCCGGAGCAGGCCGCGCAGTGGCGAGTAAAACTACCGGAGCGCCAAGCAAAGCTGTTGTGAGTCAGCTGGACAATCCAGCCTGGCCAAAGGTTAGCCGCCAGGCCAGAACGGAACTTAATGTGTATTGAGGTAACAAGGTACGCAAGGCTTAAGGAAAGGTGAATGGTCAGCCATAACGTAAGTGAAGGTGTTAAGCCCCGAAATTTCTCTAGTTTGCATTGGGCCAAAGGATCGGTAGCTTGGAAGCCAGTAGCGCTGCACGCGATAATGGCGAGTGTGCCAGCGACGTGCCGGGGTCGGAGGCCATGGCGGGTCATTCAAGGATTCACAGCGGAACTTGGGAGAACCATATCGTTCCCAAAAGAAGCTTCCAACGAGCCGAAGAGGCAGAGGAGGAAGTATGACGGTATGGTAGTCGGACTAACTCGCAGTAGAGGCGTAAATAGGGTAATGCCTATTGAGTCCCGTGAGCCCGGGACACTCGAAGGGGTTAGCAGTGGAACGCAGAGGGGTGAGGTGGCTTATGCCATACGCTGAAATGGACAACATAACGTCATCAAAATTGACCCTCATATCGGAACGGGCTCGGAAGGATCCTAAGTTTCAGTTCACGAGCTTGGCTCATTTACTGAACGAAGGATTCCTGGAAGAATGCTACTATGATCTCGGCAGGGACCGGGCATGTGGCATTGACGGTGTAAGTTGGAAGGAATATGGAGAAAAACTGGATGAGAACATCAGCAATTTGGTATCCCGACTAAAGTCAAAACGTTATAGGCCACTGCCTGCCAAACGGACCTATGTACCAAAGAATGAGCATGAAAAGCGTCCGCTCGGTTTGCCCGCCCTTGAAGACAAGATCGTGCAAAAGGGGATTGCCCGGATATTAGAGGCAATCTACGAGCAGGATTTTCTGGATTGTTCATATGGCTATAGGCCCAATCGCAGTTGCCATCAGGCGTTGAATGTGGTGGACAAGACGATGATGAAACGCCCCATCAATTATGTTGTAGAGGCGGATATTAAGCGTTTTTTTGATACAGTCTCGCATAATTGGATGATCAGGTGTCTGCAAGTTCGCATCAAGGACCCGAGCCTACTTCTGCTTATCAGAAGATTTTTTGAGGCCGGCTTCGTTGAAGAGGACGAATTTGTCTTAACCACCCAAGGGACACCCCAAGGCAGTAATCTTAGCCCGGTACTATCCAATATATTCCTGCACTATGTGTTGGATCTATGGTTTGAGAAGAAGATCAAGCCGAGAATCAGAGGCGTCTGTCAGCTGGTGAGGTATGCGGATGATTTTATCTGCATGACTCAGTATTCTGGCGATGCCCACTACATAGAGCAAGTGATGCGAGAGCGGTTTGTGAAGTTTGATCTCGAACTGCATCCTACGAAAACTCGTATCATCAACTTAGACAGAGAGCAGCGATGTAGGAGGAACAGGAAGGACCACCAATCCCATACCTTTGACTTCTTGGGTTTTACCCATTACTGGGGTAGGAGTCGTAAAGGTAATCCGACACTGTGTCGTAAGACCAGTGCGAAGAAGTTTCGCAAGGCGTGCAAGGAAATGAATATATGGCTCCGAAAGGTACGCTGCACGGCCAAGCTTAAGGATTGGTGGCCAACGTTGCGGGCAAAGCTGAGAGGTCACTTTCAGTACTATGGTATCAGTGGTAATCGTCGAGCTATTGTGCGATTCCACTATGAGACCAAACGACTGGTTTTTAAGTGGCTGAACCGGCGGAGTCAGAAGGCTTCGTTCACATGGGAAGACTTCGAAGCGTACTTGAAGCACTATCCGTTACCTGCGCCACGCATCGTTCATCATCTGTATACGTTGTCGTTCGACTCGTGAGTTCTACTGAAGAGCCGTGTGCTGGAAATCTGCAAGCACGGTTCTGTGAGGGGCGTTGATGTTATTTCACATGGCAGAATATTGTGACACTCTTCAATCGAAAGAGAAGAGAAACAGGGAACACAAACTATGCCTAAATGAGAGAGCTATATTACGCCTACTCGACCAAACAGAAGCTGTAGTCGAGTGACATAAAGCCCTCAAAATGACCTCAATTTATCGAGAAAATCTGTACAACCCGAATACAACTATACAACCCCTTATCTACCAATTTCTCAAAATCGCCCATCTCATAAGTGTCTTATTTATAACTGCTTATGAGAAAGTCGAGATTTCGCAACGTATTCAATGACCTCTCATCAAATCATACCAAAAGTGAAAAGGAACTACCCATTTGGTTCTCAAATTATGTTTGACTGATTATTGTTGCTCTGTATTATATGGATACAACTGCAGCTGGAGTATCCTTGAATATCGAAAAGTTCAATATGTTAAACTTAATACATAATATACACTGTTAGGTTACAAGAAGAAATTGCTCAAAGATGTCAACAATAATCGTCATTTCTTTGTTTATTAGCTTGCTGCTGGCTGAAAACCTTCTCTGGGCTTTATTCCTTTATGTTGGACTGCGTTGGGCAAAGATTCAGGACGTAACTACACGTCGAGTTGCGTACACAACCATTCTTGTTATCATGCTAATGATGCTCATAAGTATGTTGAATTTAATGTTGCCAACCGACTCTATACCGGCTTTGATTCTTTTGATCGCAGAAATTTTTATAGCCATTTTTATACCATGTCTAGTAATTATGCAATATTTCAGAGCGTCGTTTTTTCGGTCTTTACAAGCTTGGCTTCCTACGCTTCTTGCACCAACCATCATGATGGCAGTCGTATTTCTAATCTTACGCCCATTTTTCTTTGCTGCATTTAAAATCCAAACGAATGCGATGGCACCCACGCTTTTGGGCAACCATTGTCGAGGCATATGTCCGGAATGTGGAAATCCTGTTTTCTGGACACCGAATCTTGGGAAGCTAATGATTTGTCGTGACAACTTCCACGTGACACAAGTAACCGATCGTAGTGATGAAGTATTTAGTGCCGACCGCTTCTTGGTCGCGAAATTCTTGAAACCACGACGTTGGGACATCGTCGTGTTCCGTTTCCCGGAAGATCCCTCAGTTCTTTATGTAAAGCGGTTGATTGGACTACCAGGTGAGGAGATTATTATCAAGGACGGTCAGATATGGGCAAACGACGAAATATTGGCGCCACCGGATGCCATTCACGGAATCAAGTATAGTTCCCAATTCCATCGGAAGACCTCAGATATATGGGGCTCTCCAGATCATCCCGCAAAACTAGCAAAGGATGAGTATTTCGTCCTTGGTGATTTTTCAGAGCAATCACAAGACTCTCGGTTTTGGCAACGCGGTGCGCCCGGACATAATCCGTTTGCCGTCCCGGAATCATATTTGTATGGTGTAGTCACACATATTTACTGGCCACCAAGTCGGTGGCGAACGTTCCGGTGATTGTCTTATGTAATTTTATCAAAAAGAAAACATTTCAAGGATTTCTCTCAACCTCAAGCTCTCTATAAGAATGGTTTGAAATGATTACTGACCTGAGTCTTGATAAAAAAATCATTCACTCGTGCAAATTTTTTACCAAAACTGTCCCGAAAAAGAAAATCCTTAATAGTTCAATATGAATTTGATAAAATTATTTGGTATCACATAGAGAAATTATTTTGTTTAAGAGTTTAGTCATGAGAGGTCAACTTCCATCACTTTTGACTTTCGTAATAGGAGTTGCCTTGGCTGGCGTCGGCAGTGTGTGTATTGTTTTTCACCCATCGCTCGGACTTTTTATCCTTGTCTTCGGTGTGGTCTTCTTTGTGATCGGAGGTTTGACGCTTCTATTTCATGCGAGCGATGTGAAGCTGAGAGCGTATCATGTAATAGTGAACGCTGTTGGGCTTTTGTTCATTCTCTTCGCCATGTTTCTTGTCTTTGATGATTCCCCCGCTGTTTTGATAATTCTTATGACTGGCATATTTTTCCTCGTCATTGGGTGTTTCCCATGGGCTTACAAGCTGCCCGCGTATATGGCATTGGCCATCGGAGGGATGCTGCTTGCTGCTGCTTGTTTGGCCGGGGTGTACGTTCCTCTGATTATCGGTCACGGGTTTGTGGATGGCGAGATACCAGGATTCTTGATCCATTTGGCCAACTTTATGTTAGGTGTGCCCGGTGTAGTTCTCATCTTGTCTGGTGTTGCGAGTTTTTTTCGATGGCTCCTATAGCAAGAAAGGGACTGCTGGTTAGCATTCTTACGTTTGTTGTATGGCTTATATTTATAATAGGCGGGTGGTTTGGAAAGATTTTATAACAGATCAATCTTTCGATTGCCCCTAACGGACTGAACCGCATGAAAGATATGACTAAAATCGTCAAGCTAATATGTTCGGTGGCAGTGTGTATTTTGATAGGCTTTCTCGGTTCTTTTGCCACCAGGGGTTCAGTAACAACCTGGTACGCCGACTTGTCTCGCCCCTCTTTCACTCCTCCAGATTGGACATTCGGTGTAGTTTGGCCAATTCTCTATGTGATGATGGGAATCTCGGCCTTTCTGATTTGGAACATGGGCTTTGATAAAACAGAAGTCAAGGTCGCACTGGGTATATTCGGTCTACAACTTATATTAAACGGATTGTGGACACCTATCTTCTTTGGATTGCATCTGATTGGCCTTGCTTTGGTTGAAATCATCATGATGTGGGCTGCTATACTCCTGACAATCATATCTTTCTGGAAGGTATCGAAGCCGGCTGCTTTTCTGCTCTTGCCTTATATACTTTGGGTTAGCTTTGCTATTGTTCTGAATGCAAGCCTGTATATCTTGAACAGATAAACGGTAGGTTAGAAGATAAGAAGTGGGGATCCGGTAGACGAGTATTTTACTGTCTATACAAAGCTGTCATAGAGTGACATGACAGCACCAAAATGGCCCAATTTTCACTCGTAAAACCTTTACAACCGTTCTACAACCCGAAAGGCCAATATCTACCAATTTCCAAAAAACTTTAACTCCATAAGTTCTTATTTATAAAGAGGATATGTGGCGGCCGAAAATTTGCCATCGTATTCAATGAACTTCGTCAAAAAAGAAAGCTGACAATCTTCTCTATCCGCCAGCCTCTTTAATATGTGCCTTTAAGTTCTCCTACATTATGCAGAAGCAATAATCGCTTATATCATAAAATGCTTGTCTGCCTGGTATACTAATCTTAACTCGACAATCATCATAGCTATTATCTAAATTAGGCACTTGCCATTGGTAGGTGCCGTCGTTTTCCGTCAATTGATTGATGATGTGCCAACTTTGTCCATTGTCTATTGAATACTCTATCTTTATAGCGTCAATGTTGCTGCTAGTTGACCATGTAATCTCTGCTGATTCTCCGCGCATAATTTCATCGCCGCCGTTTAGAGAGTTCAAGGAAATAAAAACACTGGCATAGCTGCTGTTCCTGATATCTCGATGTATCTTTGGCCATGGAGTATCGGCAAGACCTGTTTCATAATTCGTTCGAAGTGCATATAAGTTGTCACTTGAACCACCAATATAAATAATTCCGTCGTCGTCAATCGTTGGACTGGAGCCGTTGCGGTCAGTTTCTTCCAATACCGAAGGACCGATCGGGTATTCCCACATGATAATACCATCAGGATTGATTGCTACCAAGCTTTGCTTTTTGGTTGAAATATAGATCGTTCCGCTGGCACCAATAGTAGGTGACGAATATGGCTGATCTTCTAACTGTACTGCCCATTTTACAGAGCCATCAGGATACAGTGCATATATAGTAGAGTCATAATAAACACATATATAAATAGTGCCATCTTTACCGATAGATGGTGGATGGTACGCGCGCAAATCCAAATTTACACTCCATTTGATTACGCCGTTATAACTCACAGCTGCTATTTCATCTGAACTGCATACATAGAGTGTGCCATCACTACCGATGATTGGACCGGATAACACCCAACCTAAAATTTGCACCTTCCATTTCTGGCTGCCGTCAGGATTCACAGCATAGATATTACCGCCTCTATCTCCAACATAAATGGTGCCATCGTATCCCACTGCAGGCGTGACAATTCCATAGCATTCGGGCCCTTCATCCAGCAGAAAAGACCAGTTGCGTTCACTATTTTTACCAAGACAGTATAAGTGTCGATCATAAGGTACTACTGCGAACAATTTCTCATCTTTTCCTAGTGCAACAGCATTTATAGACATACCCCAATTGGTGTCGGTCCCTATGTGTGTGGACCATTCCTCAAGACCATTGGAATTAATAGCGAAAAAATTGACCCAATCAGGACTTGTTTGATTATTCCCTATGTAAATATTCCCGCCGTCATCCACTGCCGGTGATCCATAAATAAAACAATTCGTTTGGAACTTCCAAAGTTCCTCACCATTTGGATTTATCGCATAAATATTATGATTATGCGAGCCAATATAGATTGCAGAATCCCTAATCGCAGCAGTTCCATATACGGGGCCTCCGGGGCTGAAAATCCATTTTGTAACCACACTTGAAATAATGAAGTCCATGCTCTTATCTGCATATTTTTGGTCGGAACTTTCGAGGAGAATATAATAGTCATATCCGTCTTCGATATCTTCTGGAACCAGCCACGTGCAGTGAGTGCCTGTTGCCTGAATTGCAATGGTCTCAACTATGTTATCACCACGCATTAAATAAATATTGACCGGACCTTCGTAAGTTCCTTTTTCCCAGACAATATCGGGAGTCGTTCCTTTGAGCCACTCTTGACCTTCGATGAGACTCGTTAATACGACAGGTGATGATAACGTGAAGTTGTTATCACTGATATCAAGCGGCCAGCCTTTAACGGCAGCAACTGCAATTTCATATTCGGAACCACTGATCTGGTACTGCGGCTGCCATAAATAGGTGTCTCCCGGAACAACTGTGGCAATGGTCTCGACAGTTGTATCAGGTTTAATCAGATAAATAGTTACGTTATCGTCATAGTTGGTCCTTTGCCATTGTATAGTTGTATCCTTACCCATCAGCAAATCTTCTCCGCCGTTCGGAGAGATTACCTGCAGGGATCTGTCGCCTGTGATCTCGAATACGTTGTCACTTTCATCATAATATCCCGGATCAGTGATATCAGATATTCTGAGCCTGCAAATCGTAGAAGGCTCGTCGGGCACAGTCCAGTTGTATTGTTTCAAGGATGCATCAACAGTTGCGATCTCCGTCCAGGAAAACAAATCTGTAGCATACTCTATAATGATATTGTCTATATTCAAGCAGTCCCATTCGATATTAATCTCATCACCAACAGATAATTCCTCTGCTTCATTAGGGTATTTCACCTGGATTGGCTTTATTGTCATGATCACACTTGAGTAATGTTGAGTTTCACATGGTATGTCTTCGGAGACGAGATTGTGTGTGGGAGGCTCATAATAATCATCGTAAATCTCAATGGAGAAATGCTGGATTACCCCGGTTGTGACCGATCCTCGATCATCCACTTCAAGAAGGAAGTTGCTTGAGCCATCCTCAATACAGTCCGCAAATTCCGTTAAATCAATTAGAATATCGTTGTCGGGGAAGGAATTATTTGTGAATTCTTCAATTTTGAAGAATTCCTTTGTCATCACAAGTTCATTATTATTGCACAGGCTAAAAATAAATGAGCATTCTCCTCTCTTGGAATGTTTTATATTGATACGTCCCAGTACTGTAGGAATGTAATTCTCTTTATCGATAAAATAATAAAGAAGGCTTGCACGCTCTCGAAGCGCATTGTAAGAGATCCAAAAGCAACCATCTCCGTTTTCTCCCCAGGTGGATCCAAAGCTGTTTACGACTTTGAAAGCTCCATATCTTACTTCACCCTGTTCGGAATAGGATTTATTATCATCGAATCCGGCTATTGTAACGTGGTGTCCCCATGTATCACCATCAGGGTAATTATCCAGAGTTGTCATCCCATATGTATATGCGCCATTCACACTGAAGCTTAACAATATGCCCATAGACAAAAAGTTTTTCGCTTGCTGAACTGCATCATAATCTGACATAGAAATAGTTGAGTAGCTTTCGCACCTCCATAACGGTGCTTCTCGCCAGGCTTCCTCGCTGGGCCAGTGGGTCGGATCTTCCGGGATGTAG
>Ga0307379_10007418_pt1 | contig 14919 bp, 15 predicted proteins | sample UN2MG_FD_202237 | JGI IMG/M metagenome (GOLD analysis project Ga0307379, IMG submission 202237) | Soil microbial communities from Risofladan, Vaasa, Finland - UN-2 | ecosystem: Environmental > Terrestrial > Soil > Coastal area > Acid sulfate soil | place: Finland: Risofladan, Vaasa | collected... | reverse complement strand
ATATATAAGGCTGTTAGAGTCAATAAAAAGGGCCGAAGCTGATGCCGAGGACTTAATGGTGCAAACGGCTCGCAATGCTGCCATTGAAAAGAAGGACGGTTATCTAGCTATCACTGTTAATGAACGCAGGCACCCGGACCGGTGGGGCAGGAAAGACAGGACCCGGGTTGACATCAACGAGAGGAAAACTGTTACTATCACCCACGTTGAGATTGTGCTCAATGAGGGAGAGGGCACGCCCCAGGTGATAGAGGGCGAAGCTAGAGAACTACTAAAGGAGGGAGAATAATGACTAGAAAAGTGGAGGGTGTGGACGAGAGGGCGAAGGTTGCTGTTATAGCATCATTACGCAGAGAGGTTGACAAGCTAGAGAATAACTGGGATGAAGTCAAGTGTTACAATGACTCAGTTGGTACTAACGCCCTGGGTATTAACGGGTTTAGTTTCAGTGTCGAGTATGAGAACAGGACAAGTTGACATAATAGTTATAGTGCGTCCCACAATATATGGTGGTGCTAATGATGGGGGATATACTATATATAGGGGGTAGATGTGAAGGACATGATTAAGGCACTAGGTTTACTTGGGGTCATTCTTGTGTCGGTGGTGTCTGGGTTTACAGTAACAGGTTTAATAATCTGGGCATTGATTAAGTTTATAACTACACAATGACAGGAGGTAGATATGGAATTAGGAGATGTTATCTTTTTTGTGCTAATGTTATTTAGTATGGGGGTGCTGTAGGTAGAGGAGACACTACATATAGGGGGTGGATATGAATTGTCCTAAATGTGGACAGGAATTGGAGCAAGGCCGTGGTGGTGTTGAGTCACAGTATTATTGGGCTGGGTGTAATCCGTGTGGCTTTTACACATCAGCCAGAACCGAGGAGGAGCTTCAAAGTAAAGTGCGTCCTGCTGAGAGGCAGGTCATAACTTCAAGGGACGTGGGTAGAATAGAGGATATACTTTAATGAGAGCCGGTAAGATTGATTGCTTGTTAGCCGGTGCTATTGTCCTGATAAGTATGGCATGGCTGGTGCTCTGCCTATGATGAGAAGCAGTAGGGCGGTAATCAGGGCGGGTACAGAGTGCTAATAAAGTGATACCCCTGGAATGAGAGGGGAACCGTAAATCGTTTGACGAGAGGACTATAGTATGTCACCAGAGTATTTTTCAACTACAAAAAGGAGATTGAGATGAAAGTGCTGATATGTCCGATATGTGGGAAGAGGGTAACGCTAGGATATTGTTATGTTTGTAAGAGAGAGGTCATACCGTTAGCAACGCCACAGGAGATAGAGGAGAAAGGCAGGTAGATAATTCCAGTGCACTTTTATAGGAGCGGGGTTTGTACTGGCGGTCTTTCCCTGGTTGCCACGCCAGGGTTTCAACCGAAACCTCAACCCCGCTTCTTACAAAGGAGGTTATTATGACTAAACAAGAAAAGATAAGGAAGGGAATAGAGGAATATACAGATTATCCTGCTGCGTTATGGGCATATCTCCATGAGAATGGCTTAGTGATAAAGGTAGATAGGGAGTTGCCCTATAAGTGGAAGGAAATTACAAGGGAGCATAGCTACCACCCTCACAAGAAGTTTACCACTTATGCCCTAACTAGTAAGTATGGCACGATGTTTGGTTATGTGCAGCAATATCAATCGTTAACTGGCTATAAATGTTTTGAAGACCAAAAGTATTTCATTATATATTTAGGTAATGAGGAAAGGGCACATAGCGATAGTAGTGCACCTACATTAGAAGAGGCAAAGGCAGTGCTTCTTAAAAAGTTTTTGCTCTCAAAAGATAACCCAGATAATGATATACCTGCTGGCTATGTAGCAGTAGGGCCACTTATTCTTGAGATGCCTACGACAGGTGGCGTATCAGCTAATCCCCCAGAGATAGTAGAGCCATTGATAGAGGCAAAAGATGTTTAGGGCAAGTAGGGCGACACAGTATATGACATTGATGGGGTTGATTGTGCTGGTAGGTCAGCCTGGCATAGACTGGCAGTATTATGTTCACGAAGAACTCTACTGGCGTAAGTGGGTTGAGCTTAATATGAATTAAGGGGAGGGGATAGTGCTAGTTAAAAACACTGATGTTGCTTGGTTAGCTGGTATAATTGATGGCGAGGGATGTATTATGGTGCGTCTTCAGCGAAAGAATGGGACTCATCTTTGCCGAGTTCAAGTTACTAATACTGATGATGGTATATTGTGTGAAGTAAAACGCATTCTAGATGAATGGCTTGTTTTTTACACTGTATGCCTTCAAAGTACAAAGAATAAGCCTTGTTATAGAATAGAAGTGAATAGACAACGAGAGGCGAAATTTGTTTTAGAGAAAGTGATGCGATACCTTAAATCAGATAAAAAATCAAAGGCCGAAATGTTTATTAACTTTGTGGATAATCATACTAGAAAAGATGGCAGGTCTCTGAATGTTCGCAGGAAGGTGGTGCAGTATCCCTTTATATGAATACAAATGTCGCAAATGTGGACACGAATATGCCAAACGCAAACTGTATTCTGATAATAAGCATTTGGAGCCCTGCCCTTTATGTGGTACACTGAATGAAAAGATACTGGGTAATATAGCTCACTTTGAGTTTAAGGGGATTCTAGCGTGAAAAAGCAAGTAGCTAAGAAAAGGGATACTGGGAAAATCCTATTGAAAATCTATCATCGTTGTATGGATAGGATGTATAAGGAAAAACTGAATGACAACAGCAACTAAAGCACCGCCTTTCCGTGAGATTAAGGACGGCACTCTGCGTTTGAACTTCCATCCAGGGCAGACCAGAACGCACAGGTCAAAGAAGCGGAAGGTTGCTATGCTGGCTGGTAGTCAGGGTGGTAAGACTTGCTATGGTCCACACTGGTTAGATAGGGAGATACGGACTAAGGGGCCAGGTGACTACATTGTTGGGACTGCTACTTTCCCATTACTATCCCTCAAGTTATTGCCAGAGCTTTTGTATGTTTTTGAAGACCTATTCCACTACGGAACTTACAGCGAGCAGAGAAAACTATTTACTTTCTGGAGCAAGCAAACAAGGCGGTCTGAAACTGATTATGTTCTTTTCCCTGACGCCGATATTCCTACTCGTATTATAATCTGTTCTGCTCAGAATCCAGAATCAATGGAATCGGCAACTGTCAAAGGCGGTTGGCTGGATGAGTGCGTAGCTCCTGAGACTTTAATAGAAACTGAAGTTGGTAGTTTGCCAATCTCTGAAATAGTTGATAAGCAATTACATATTCGGGTTTGGTCGTTTGATACCGTTAATAACGAATGGAGTCTTAAACCTATTGTTCGGTGGATAAAACTCCCTCAAAGAAAACCACTTCTAAGGATAGGCAATCTGAGATTAACAGGCAACCATAAGGTCTGGACTAAAGATGGTTATGTAAGGGCTGATAACTTGATTACTTCTGCTAACTATGCTATACTTAGGGCGGAGGTAATTAAAGATGAGAAAAGCAGGATTCAAACATTCAGAAGAGACTCTCCGAAAGATGAGGAAATCTGCCAGACATCGGACTCAGGAACACGATGCGAGAGTATCTGCCAGTTTGAAGAAGCACTTTCAGGAGCATCCAGAGCACGGGCAGGCAATAGCAGAACGCCAGAGGCAAAGGTATGCCAATCTAGCCAATCGCCCTTGGGGACAGACTGGGGGAGAACTTTCCTCGCATTCGGCACAATCACAGACACGACAGTCAAGGCATATGACGAAACAACGATTGTGGGAACTAGGGGGCAATGGCAGACCGAGGAGTTGGAGACAGGAGTGGTTGGCGAAGGCTCTCGGATGTTCCAGCGAATATGTGGTAGCGACAGGCAAGGGTTGGCTTCCGCACTCCTACAAGATAGATGTGGCGATATTACCACTAAAGATTGCCATAGAAGTCGGAAATGTAGCGAGTCCTCACAAGAAAGAATGGTATTTTCTCAATGGATGGACATATCTTCACTTCTCAAATCACATGGTGGAGACTTGGATGGAGGGTTGTCTAAAGATGGTTTCGTCTACAATCTTGAGGTTGAAGGAAACCACAACTATATAGCGGATGGTATTCTCGTCTCTAATTGCGGTCAGAAGCAGTTTAAGAGAGAAACACACGAAGCCTATGAAAGACGTACACTTATCCATCAAGCAAGGACGCTATATACTACTACCCTGTATGGGCTAGGATGGCTCAAGACAGAGATATATGACCCGTGGTTTAATAAGACAGACCCCGATATTGATGTTATTCAGTTCGACTCTACTGAAAATCCCTTATTCCCCAGAGTGGAATATGACCGGATGAAAGCCTCTATGCCTGATTGGAAGTTCCAGATGTTTCATAGAGGCCGTTTCAGCAGACCGGCTGGTATGATTTACAATGCCTTTGATTCTACCACTCAGGTTATTCCCCCCTTTGAAATACCTGTAAACTGGCCAAGATATGTAGGACACGACTTCGGGCCAGTAAACACCGTAGCTCTTTGGGCAGCTATGAACCCTGCTACCGGAGAGCTTTTTATTTACAGGGAATATGTTATGAGCGGACTGTCTACTTTTGAGCATGTTTCCAACTGGATTGATTTGTCAAGAGGAGAACGGATTGATACCAGATACGGTGGCTCACAGACCGAGGAGGGATGGCGAGGTGATTTCACTCAGGCGGGTTGGCGGATAGACAAACCATTAGAAAAAAGCGTTGAGGCTGGTATTCAGAAAGTTTATGGTTACGAGAAACTGGGTAAGAAAAAGGTCTTTTCTACCTGCCCGAACTACATCTCCGAGAAGCAATCCTACAGTCGGGAACTTGATGATATGTATAACGCCACTGACAAGATAGAAAACAAGTCAATTTATCATCTGATGGATTCTGAGAGGTATCTGGTAAGTCAGTTCAATCCGATAGGAACTGGAGCTTTCGGTGATGATGCTGAGCTTGCCCCAGTTGTAAGGAGGGTATAATGAAATTATCTATAAATCTTTTGGGTATATTCCTTTCTGGTTTCATTGGTTATGCTGGTGCAACTATTATATTGGATGGTGACGTTGAAACAGGGTTAGCAATTTTTGCAATATTTATATATTGTACAATAACGTACATGAGGAAACGGGGTCGAGAGTGATATATAGTTATGAAAAAGTATAAAGGGATGACGCTGTTAGACTTCATCAATATGTGGGAAGGTGATGGCACCAAGATGACAGAGCAGCAACGCCAATCTCTTAACGGGCATACATGGATACTCTATAATATCAAATATCCAGAACCTCTACCTTACCGTGACCGACATTCAGCGTTGATATTAAAGGTTGATAAAAAGACTAAAATCGTACTACTCCAAATACCTTTTATTGGTGAGGAAGTAGTTAATCAAAACTATTATAATCTTCTTGAAGACTGGTTTAATGAGAATGTGGAGAAATACGGAAAGTTATAGTATCATTTAGGGAGGACTAATTATGCCTAAAAGTATCATTGAACAAAAGAGGGCTATCCCACAATCTAGTTCTATTTCGCTATCAGTAGTGCCGTCTGTTTCTGACCATGAGATTATGCAACAGATAATAACTGCCGATAATGATTGGCGGAAGACCCTCATGCCCCGCATGGATGAGGATGAGAAGTTGTGGACTTCTGAACCATATACATTAACGGACTCAAAGGGAGACTCCCTTGCGGATGTTGAGAATGTTACCTCGAATGATGCGAGAGTTTACGGTGAGAGAGTAATAGCAGTTCTGAATGAATCGGTTGAAATTATTGATATAAACGGGCAGCGTGGTGATAAGGTGCTGAACACCAAGATGACTAAAATCATTGAGGATTTTTACCACGATGTTGTTTACATAGCCGATGAGAGGCAAGACGATATTCTCATGCCAGGACTTGACCCCTACTTCTGGGAACAGATAGGGATTCGTGGTGGAGTCTTTGCCCGTGTATTACTGGCTCAGGACGGAGAAGGTTTTGACCCTGACATCCTGCCGATTGACAGGTATCAATGCCGTTATGGAATGGGGCGAAGAGGCTTTAGCTGGTTTGCTTCCTGGGATATACTCGAAAGGTCTCAGGTTAGAGAAGAGTATCCCGATTATACAATGGTTGGCGATACTGCAACAAGATGGGATTACTGGAATAGCACCGAAGAGATAGTCTTTCTGGATGGCAAATACTATAACTCTTATGAAAACCTAATAGGTCATCCGCCTTTTATCGGTCAGTTATGCCAGCAGGGAACTTTCCTCTCAACCTCCGCTAGAGCACTAAGGATGCGAGGCGATTCAATCTATAGTGCGAACCGTGAACTATATCCCCACTTAAATAAGATTGCCTCTATCCTGCAAACACAGGGGATGCTTTCACTGGCTCCCCCTCAACAGCTTCTTAGTAAGAGCGGTAAGAAATTGCCAGGCAAGCCTATCTACAGATTGGGTAATATATTAGCCCTTGAAGTGGGCGAGAAACTAGAGAAGATAGATGCTCCTGATATAATCGGTGCCATGCGTTTCTTTCAAGGAATACTTGGCGGAGCACTACAGCGAGGCTCACTGAGCAATATAGACTGGGGCAATCTTCAGTTCCAGCTTTCACAGGTAGCTATAGCGACACTGGCCGGGGCTTCCAGACAGGTGTTCACTCCTAGATTACATACTATGGAGCGGTTCAAGAGGAAACTGGAGAAAGAGATAAGGTCTCAGTTTATCAACTTTGATATGACTGCCGATATTGGTAGAACTGGTAAGAAACGGACATATACACCAGCCGACCTTGAGGGAGACTTCACTGTTGACTTTGAATATCTTACCGCTTTACCCGAGGAGATTGCTGCTTCTTACGGCTTAGCTGACATGGCACAAAGATGGATGGATGATAAGACCATCAGAAAGGTTATCCTGAAATACCGAGATGCCGATGATATATCCGAAAAGTATATGGTACAGCAAGCTCAAAAGGTTAGTAAGGCACTGGCACTCTTTGAGATGGCAAGGGCATTGGATGAGCAAGCTGACTCAGAGAAAAGACCAGAACTAAAAGACCAAGCTAAAATACTTTTAATTGAGGTAGGGCAGACATTAGAGGGTAGGACCGGGCAGGCAGTAGCGGAAGTAACTGGAATGGAAGTACCGAAGCCAGCCCAATTACCGCAAGCTGAGATGTTACCGTCCTCACCACCTAGAGGAACTCGGACAGCAAGGAAGATGGAGAGACCAGGGGTAGGGGAAATTGAAGAAGAAGGAGTTACTACATAGTGGAAGTAATAGAGAATAAGGGTCATAGGAAATTCCCACTGCGTGATACCCCAGAGTTTGATATAGTAAAGAATAGGGTTGAGAATGGTGAGGATTATGGTGATATTGCTGACGATTTAGGGATGACCTATAAGGGATTACTGAGTGCCTTGCGATGCAATAGGTTGGGAAGAAAAGCTAAAGAATATATCGGGACACTACCCCCAACCTATGAACATCTTGAAGGGGATACATGGGAAGAACATCTAAGGGTCATCAAAGACATGGACAGGTTAGTTGCCTTTCACCAGAGAGTCCCTTCCGAATTAACCATAGAGGTTAAGACCGATGTTCCTATCGGGTTGGTTAATACATCGGATTGGCAGTTGGGGCAGTTTGGCGTAGATTATGACGCTTTTGAAAGGGACATGAACTTCATCGAAGAAAACGATAACCTAAAGTGCATTATTGGCGGGGATGGATACCAGAATATTATTCAGACCTCAAAGATTGGTAGTAGCCATAACCAGACTCCTATATCGGTACAAAAGGGATTGTATGTCTTAACATTAAAGAAGTTAATTGACAGAATACTTGCGATAAAGACAGGCAATCATAACTATTGGACTGCTATGGCTGAAGGTGAGGATTGGGATGGTGAATTAGCTAAGCGGTTAAATTTGATTTATCTCAAGCACTATGCGATGGTTCACTTAAAGGTAGGAGAGATGGTTTACCCTATTCTCACGATGCACCAATCCAGATTCAATTCAAGTTTCAACCTAACTCATACGTGTTTGCAAAACCAAAGAATGTATTTCCCTCAAGCTCGTATAGTAGTAATAGAACATCATCATCAATCAGCGATAGAGCAGTATAGATATGCAGGTAGAGAATGTATTGCAATCCGACCTGGTACTTATGCTGTATATGATGACTACGCCCAGCAGTACGGATTCTTCGGAAGTCATGTGAGTAACCCTACGGTTGTTCTATATCCACACGAAGATAGGATGGTAGGATTTAAGGATATGAGAGAAGCTAGTATTTATTTACAGGCATCAGGTAAGGATGAAGTTATCATAGAAAGCTAAGGGGGTAAAGGTGAAAATAATCTATGTGGCTGGAAAGTACCGAGGAAAGTCCGAGAATGAAGTATTTGAAAACATTATGCGTGCTAGGAGTGTTGCCGTAAAACTATGGAATGAGGGGTGGTCAGTTATCTGCCCTCACACTAATGCGATGTTTATGGGGAGCAAGTTAGGTGATAAGGCTTTTATGGATGGGGACTTGGAGATACTGGCAAGATGTGATGCCATCTATATGCTCAAGGGCTGGGAGAAGTCAGAGGGAAGTAGGCAGGAACTAGCACTCGCTGAAAGTTTAGAGTTGGAGATTCAGTATGAATGAATGGCTACCAGAGCAGCTTAAAACATCCAAGAACCTGATTGAGATTTCTCAGTTGCTAATAGAAACGGATAATAAACATTTACTGCCTACCGTGTTAGAATTATTGCATTACTACACACAGACTATTGTGGATGAAAATTGTGTAGTGAAGGAGACTGTATAATGCCGACATTCAAAGATAGGGAACTAGAGCAATTATCCCAGCAGATTTTAAGCCGAGCAGCACAGAGACAGCAACCACAAGGGACACCTGCTATTAGCAGGATAAGGCAAATATCCCTACAACGGAAGCTGCCCCGATTACTGCGTAAGAGGTTTTAATGACTACAGGATTTCCGAAGGAAGTTTGGGAAAGACAAGCTGAGGCCAGGAGAAGTATGTGGCTGGCTGGCTTGCCTAGAACTCTTACTGCCGAGGAAGCTAATACAGAGTTTGAGTTTGATGTTCCTCTTGAAGAGGGCTGGAGCATTAAACTATTTCCAGACGAGACTAGGGAAGAGGGATTTAGTTATAGCTACTTAGACCCTGAAGGATGGGAGTTGTTTCCTGATGATACTAGAATCTCACCTACTGGCGAGACCTTTACAATGGCAGACTTAATGGCTGTACCAGTAGAACCTGTAGCTCCAGTAGAAGCTCCTATAGCACCTGAAGCAGAAGTTATGCCAACTCCAGAGGAAGATTATGCGTTGCTTTACAATGAGTATCAACGCACTGGCGGGACACTTGATGTTGAGAACTGGTTTCAATTCGGTGCTCCTATCAGACCGATAGCACAGCTAATCACTGATGTCTTTCCCGATATGACCCCAGATGCCTTTGCCGATTACATAGAGTCGGACTGGGATGGCTTCGTTGAGGATATGAGGTCAGGTGGTTACTCGGAGGGGAAAGAGAGCCTGCTTAAATTCTTAGGGAATACATCAGAGCAGATTGATGCCTTTTATGGAACTGAGAGTCCTCTACAAGCAATTCCACCTGAAGGTATTGAGCAAACAATAAATCCTCCATCTCTTCCTGCTGGTTACGGACAGCCTGCGATAATAAGAATAATGCCCGACTGGGAATTTGTAGGGACTACACCAACTCTTAGAAGTAATGATTACCTGATTTTCTATGAGGGCAAACAGGTTGGTAAGGTTGATTCTGAAACTGGCGGGCTTGTTATGGATGACCCTGGCTTCTGGTGGAAGGCTTGGATTCCATCAATTCAGGATAGACTACAACTTTCCCAATCAGGGCAAGTTCCTACCGAAGCATTTAGTGGGACACCATTAAAGGTTCAGCAACAATTCTCTGACTGGCTATATACTCCAAAGAAAATCGGTGAAACTATAATCCCTGCTCCTGCTACTATCCTCAGTGCTGTGGGGGCAATAGGTACAATAGCGATTACTGGCTACTACGCCCTTCAAAGTGCATATCAGATTGCAGCACGGGCTAGTGTGACTAGAAACGTTCGTTCTTGGGCTAAGAGTGCTGGTGTAAAAATCCCACCTGAGACTGAAAGGGCTTTTGTGAATCAAGCTGTAGCTCAGTTGCCTAAGAAGTTTATGCTAAGGGAAGCTATCAGGACATTCTTCAATCCGACAAAGACTGGCTACGTTCTTAGTGACGCTGGTATGAGAGTGGTTGAGCAAGACTCCCTAGCATTGGTGGAAAGGATTGGCCCAACATTAGTGCCAACAGCTACTCAAACTGGTGCTATGGCTATGGGTGGAGTGCCTATCAATGCTGTAACTTGGGCTGCTATGGCTATGACTGCTAAGGTAAATCTAGTTCAATCCGTAGGATTATCAGGTCAAGTAGCATCCAAGGCATTTGAAGCTCTAACTCCTACTGAACTTACCGCATTACAGAAACCCCCTGTTACCCCAGAGGTTACAATACCTAAGATACCCGAAGCCAGAGCAATAGAACTTAAACATCACGAAGACCTTGTGTTACAATCAATTAAGGATAAACCCAATATAACATTCCCAGAACTTGAGCAAGTAACTAAACTACAACCAGTCCAAATTGATGGTGCTGTTAGGCGTTTGGGAGAAGGAATAGTTATAAAAAAAGAGGGTCAAATGACCCCTGGTGGTTTGAGACCCTCAAGTTATACTTTAACTCCTGAAGGTTTGGCAATCCCAATCGCAGAGCCAGGTATGCCTGAAGCTGGATTACAGCCTAGTATGCTACCTAGGGAAGTGCCTGCTAGGGAAGTCAGGCCACCGGGCAAGGGCGAGATAGTTCAAATCTCAATGGAAGAGCAACTTAAGCTACAGCAAGCTAGACAGGCTGCTGAGGTAGCACCGCCTGAAGATGTAGAGGCTTTTGAGGCTTATGCTGAGGCAGAGGGATTAAAGGCTAACTTGGAGTTAGACCCTATAGCAACGACTAGGTTCAAGTTTGGGAATAGGAATGTTGCATTAGATTCCTTTATTTCTATCAGAGAGCAAACCTTTCCTAGTTACTTCACTCTAAAGCAAGCTCAGGCTATTAAGCCTAATATCAATGTTACTCCTTACAGCCAGAAGGGAACGCCAATGTATAATCGTGTTCCTATAGCTGATGCTCTCGATGAGTTGGCTGATAAGTGGGGTATGACTCCTGATGATATTGCCGATAGAGTAATGGAGATTCGGTCTGAAAAGGCAAGGATTAGAGAGCTTGAGAGAATAGAGCCAATAGATATTAGTAAAACTATGGAAACTTTTATCAATGAGCAAGCCCAAACAAAGGTAGATGCTTTTAAGGCTTATGAGCAAAAGGTATCATCACCTGAAGCAGAGATGGAAGTCAACCGTAAGAATAACTTTGAGGCGGTTACGCAACCGAGACAGGAAGGGGAGATACCCAGGCAGACAGTAAGGCATCCATCTCATTATAGGGGTATGGAAGATTTTAATGTAGAAGTAAAGAGGGAACTCTTGAGTGCTATACCCGAAGTTCCACTTGATATTGCTGCTGTAGAATACCTCAAGACAGGGGACATTGCGAAGTATGTTGAGGCAATGCCTGATGTAAGCGAGCTTAAACTCGCTGCACTTACAGGTGAAGTTCATACTGCTACTGAAGAACTAACTGAATTGAAGAAATTAGCAGTTGACGAATTGGTAAATCTAAGAGCAAGAAGAGCAGATGAGACAGCAATAAGGGAAGCTGGAGAAACAGTGGAGATGTGGGATGCTCTTATTACTGATGCCGAGGCTAGACAGCAGATATTTGGTGGGCTTATTGATAAAGCAAAGGCAAAGACTCCACTAACAGTTGATGATGCAGTATCTCTTGGTATAGCTTTACGCAGAACAAAGGGTGGGAAACTTGTAGCAGCCATACGCAGAAGTGGTTTCTATGTAACTCAAGAGTTTGTGGACTCTCCATATCTTCAAGATGTTCCATACCAGCAAGGCTTTTGGGAAGATGTAGATGCTCTGTTTGAGCATATTGATGGAGGCAGGGCATCTGGAACACCTGATGCTCCTGCTGTAGCACAGAAGTATATCCAGAGACCATCACAGAGAAACTTCTTGGCATATAAGGCTTTCCTAGATAATAGCTTCCAAGAGGCTCAGAATATGTTTGAACGCTTTGGCTTAACGGGGCGTGTGAGTAAAAAGAAGTGGGCTGATGTATTCAATGTGATAGAACAAATCACAGCAAAGGAAGCCGATTTTAAGACTGCTCAACTGTTAAGGAAAACAGAGATTAAGAATATCCTAGCGGAGTATGATACCCAGACCAAGCAGAATATAGTGGAGTTTGCTCAGTGGTCAAGGGCTTACCTAGACCAGATGAGGGAGATGCAGAACCTAGCAAGGGTTAAGCGTGGGCAGAAAGAGATTGGCTACATTGATAAGTATATGGCTTGGGTTGCTGAAAGAAATATATGGAGTTCATTAGGCTTCTCACAAAGGACTCCAGCCGATATGCACGCTCAAGCACCTGCACCAGATTATATTATGCCTGATGCTCCATTCAATGCTAGGGCTATGACACGAACAGGTGGAATGAAGAACTACACACTTGAAAAGAATGTTCACAAGCTCCTTTTTGACTATATCAGAACAGCAGGTAAGGACATATTCTTCACCAACACTGTTCAGAATAATAAGATACACATAGCAGCACTCAAAGCTAAAGGGCTGAACTCAACAGCAAGACTTCTTGAGGAATATAATGCTGAAGTATGGGCTGGAGCAAAACCTAGACTGACGAAGGCTTATGAGGCGTTCCTACCAGAGAAGATAGCAAAAGCTACATACATAATAAGGCGTAACCTTACCCGCAATGTATTCCCTCTAAACTGGATATGGAATATAACGATACAACCTTCGTCAATCGCTTTTACGGCTGGCAGAACTGGTTTTATCAATCTTGCTAAAGGGCTTGACTTTATATTCTCGCCATCGGCAAGGGCTTTTACCAGAGATACTTACTCTTATATCATTAAAAGTAAAAGAGCGGGTATGATGGCATATCAGGATATAGGGACCCAAGTTGATAAGAGCCTCCAGTTTGAGGGGAGCTTGATTGATAAGGCTGAGTATTATGCCTCGTTTATTACCAACACTATTGAGTCTCTTTTAACTGGAATATCTATTCGTGCTGGTTATTATAAAGGGATGAAGTTAGGGTTCAGAGGGCAGGAACTTGTGGAGTATGCCTCAAAGATGGGAGCGAAAACTCAGTCAATGTATAACTATGAGAATGTTCCTGCTGTGCTCAGGTCAAAGGCTGTTGGTGCGGTGTTCCCATTCCAGACTTTCACCATTCAGGCGATGAACTATATCCGTGAGATGAACTTCATCAGGGTTGGCAGAGCTGGTGCTTACAATACAATCTCTGCTACCTCTGCTGATGGAAAGGCTACCATTAGCAGACGACTTATGCTTATAACGAGTTTCCTGATTAGTATTATGGTTATCAATTTTGCCATAGATAAATTGACTAATAGAAAACCGTGGATAGTTTCCTCCTTTATTCCTATGTTTGCTATCTTACAAGGTGCTGTAGACCCTGGGGATGCTTGGTATCTTCCCCTACCCGCCAAGTATATTAACGACTTCTGGACAGGTTTTCGTGATGCAGTAAAGTATGATGACTACACAAGAATAAAAAGATGGGTTCTCAATTATCACTTCCCCTTTGGTGGGACACAGATAAACAGAATGTTGGATGGAATAGAAGCTGTGTTAAAGGGTGCGATGGAAGATGTTAAGGGAAAGCCGAAGTTTGAAGTCCGACCTGATGAGTGGCTAAAGGCAATCTCTATGGGGCCTTATCAAACAGAAGGTGGGCGTGAGTATATTGATAGGCTTGATGAAAGCAAGGAAAAGAAAGCGAAATGGTGGGAGTATCTTAATATCCCCATACTGATAGGCAGGCTTGATATTAACTCAGAGGTAGAAGATAACCTTGCTAAACTCGGTGAGATTGATGAAGATGGAATGAGGTATGACTTTGGAGACCTTGCCTCAGACATCAGAGATATTAGGCAATCAGTAGGAGACAAGCGATTTAATAAATCTGTATCACCGATACTTGATGGATTCAGAAAAGCTGAAGCAAGTAGAGAACATTATGAGAATCTACCACCAGAGAAAATTATCAATATGGATGAGTATGATATTGCTAACTTCCTATTCCCTGACCCGGATGAGAAGGAAGCTGAAGTAGTCGAACTATGGGAAAAGTTTAACACGGCTAAGACAAAGGATGAGAGGGTTGAGGTTATCAAGGAATACATAGAGGCTAACAAGAAAGATTTGAAGGACAATGAACTGGTTAAAAACTTTGGTCTCCTTCAGGATTATTGGTCTCTAATAGGTAAAGATAAGGAAGCATTTGCAGTAAAGTATGATGCTCTATCTAAGGAATGGCGTTCTAGTTGGCGACTCGAAAGCCCTGAAGATGATGCCCTGCTTGCTATGTGGGGTTACGGTGGTAAGATACAAACACAGAAAGCATACGACTTTATTATTAAGTGGTGTGAAGAGTATGGTGTTGACACCGCTCACCTTTCAACTTGGCTACCTCCTGAAGGCTCTGAGAAAACTTACTTCAAGTATCAAGAGGAAGTTTACAAGCGTAGTTGGAATAGTTGGGAGGCACAGCTTATTCTGGCACAGGATGATAACCTTCGAGAGGCTCTGGGTTTTGACCCGATAGAAACTCCGATAGCAGCACTGGAACTCAAGATTAAAAATCGTGAGTTGTTTGATGAGTTCGATGCTCTGGAAACTGACGAGGAACGCAAGCAGTATAAACTTGA
>Ga0307379_10007413_pt1 | contig 14924 bp, 11 predicted proteins | sample UN2MG_FD_202237 | JGI IMG/M metagenome (GOLD analysis project Ga0307379, IMG submission 202237) | Soil microbial communities from Risofladan, Vaasa, Finland - UN-2 | ecosystem: Environmental > Terrestrial > Soil > Coastal area > Acid sulfate soil | place: Finland: Risofladan, Vaasa | collected... | reverse complement strand
AATGACAAAATGAACATAAACATTTTTGTAATAATGAGATATGTAAATTTAATGCACTTGGCGGGGTGGAAAAACAAAGCCAATTCAAACCCAATTCAAACCCAATTTAAGCCAAAACAAAGCCAATTAAAGCCAATTTCAAAGCCAAACAAACCCAATTCAAACCCAATCTGGCTTCTGTTTTTCCGTTTTCTGTTTTTCCTTGTTTATTCATATTTACATTGTATAATTTGCCCGAAAATAAGAAATTCAGTTAAATTTTAATGGAGATTTTACAAAATGGCAGATGCACCTAAAGCAAATGCAGTAGTAGGGCAGTCGGGCGGACCAACGGGCGTAATAAATGCCTCACTGGTCGGCGTTATCGAAGAGGCAAAAAAACATCCGGAAATTGAGAATCTCTACGGCGCAGTTCATGCCGTAGCAGGTATGGTCAAAGACGATTTTATCGATTTGAAGAAACTCTCCGCCGAAACGCTTGAAGTAGTAGCTGCTTCACCTTCTTCGGCTATCGCAACCAGCAGGGACAAACCAGACAAAGAATATTGTGCTAAGATTCTTGAGGTCTTTAAAAAACGCAATATCAGGTATTTTTTCTACATCGGCGGCAACGACTCGGCCAATACCGCTCACATCCTCAATACGATGGCGGATGAGGCAAACTTCGACATCCGTTCTTTTCACATCCCCAAGACAGTTGACAACGACCTATTAGTTACCGACCACTGTCCGGGTTATGGAACCGCGGCCAAGTTCGTGGCCTGTGCCCTGATGGGAGATGACCTGGACAACAGGGCGCTTCCGGGCGTTAAAATAGACGTGATTATGGGCAGGCATGCAGGTTTCTTAACTGCCGCTACGGCTTTGGGTAAGCAAAGGGATGACGACGGCCCGCATCTGGTTTATGTTCCTGAAAGACCTGTCTCGATGGAGAAGTTCCTTGCCGATGTTGATGCCGTTTGTAAAAAACTCAATCGATGCGTCATAACTGTAAGCGAAGGAATCTGCGATACCGACGGTGTTACCTGGGCCCAAAAGCTGGCAGAGCAGGCGGAAACCGATGCGCACGGAAATGTACAGCTCTCAGGTACGGGTGCTTTAGCTGACTTTTTAGCAGGGCAGGTAAAAGAAAATCTTGGTGTTAAGCGCGTTCGCGCCGATACCTTTGGCTATCTGCAAAGGAGCTTCCCGGGCATTCAGTCTCCCGTCGATTTTGCTGAGGCCCGATGGTGCGGGCGTCATGCAGTACAGTTTGCCATGAAGGAAGACAACGGCTCAGTGGCGATAAAACGCCTGGCCGGTGGTGCCGATTATAAAGTCGAATTATTTCGCACCGAGCTTTGTAACGTAGCTGAAAAGACAAAATCGATGCCCGATGAGTTTATGAACGCCGAAGGTAATGGCGTAACCGATGCCTTTATCGAATATGCGATGCCGTTGGTAGGCGACCTGCCAAAGACCGAATTTCTCGGCGGCTATCCCAGAGTTTAAGCATATTTACCAGTTTCAATTTGTTAAGAAATGGCATAGGCCCGGGTGCTATGCCAATATGTTCTTATTACAATTTTATTGTATCGATTATTGTTTCTTTTATTTTTTGTATTGCCGGAACATTTTTGAATCCAGCAGCTTGATTTCCTGCAGCACCAGGCCGTAACGGCTTCCTGTAGGTTTGGATTCAAATCTGATATTGTTCCAGCCCTGACTGAAGTTGCCCGAGTAACACAACCAAAGTGTGTGTCCGTCTTCGCTGATGAATTTTGATGGGAAATTAAGAAAATAGCCCTGTTCGCCGAATTCTTTCATATAGGTTACGAGTTTCCAGGGACCTGTGATTTTGTCCGATTCGAGGATATAAGAGTTCATCTTCGCGACAGTCGGCCAGCCGTCGGTTACGCACATCAGATATTTTTTAAGCGGAGCGTTATAAGTTATAGTAACACAGCCCATATTGTTGTTCCATTCCAGCAGAGGCTTGATATCTTCGAAGTCGTGCGACCAGATGGGCTTACCTTCTTTGCTGTGTCCGGCAAAGTATTCATATTTTGATTCATCGTTAATATTTTCGATGCTCGGTACGACTCGCGTCAGATAAATCTGGTCACCGGATATCCAGCTCAAGTTGGCGTATCTTGGCATTGGGTCATCTTTTTCAGCTCCGTAACCCACCAGGTAGGCCTTGCCGTCGGGTGAATGCTGCATGTTTTTGCCGAAGTCCACAAATTTCGGTGAGCCAATTTTCAGCGGCCCCATAAATTCAGCAGGCTCGGGGAAAAGCGGCTTGGTCGGTGTGTGTGGGCTGTCTATCCACGTTTTACCGAAGTCCGTGGAGATGCGGAAACCCGGGAGAGGCCCCAGCACCGGCCAGTTCCATCTCATGCCATCATGCTCAACGCTTCCTGCGGGTCCCAAACAATAAGTACCGTAATACCAGATGCCGTTATAAACCAGACTTCCACACGGATAGCGGCCCTGGTATGGGTGCGGGTTGCCCTTAGATAGACCAAGAGCTTTGATTTTCAGATTAAGTGGGTCATCACCAATCATAATCGCCTGGCCGGTCGTTGCATTGGGTCCACCTGAGCTGGAGCTGATTCCATCGGTTTTACCATCGGTCCACGGAGAATACAGATTGCCATCCGAAGCCCATGAGGGATACCATGTATCTGCAACGCGATAGTCGCTATGTTTTCCGGTAAATAATATCCCGACCAATTCTTCTGATTGTTCGAAGGGAATGTTTTCCGGGGGCTGCGATGGCCAGAGCTCTGGTCCGGACTTTGGCTGATACTTTACAATTTTCTCTCCGGCGAAGGTAGCGCCCGATAAAACTATCCCCAGTAATCCTACCAGCAGCATTGATTTTATTTTTGCCTGTGAGGTTGATGATATTTTCATTATTTCCTCCAAACATATAACAAATAATAAAAGAAGAATTAATAATAGTTCAGTTGTTTTTGCAATAAATTGTTTCATATCATACACGTTTTCTGACTGATAAGTCAAAATATACATTTTTAGAATGTGTCAGGGTAGAACTTTGTGCTATTCACCGGCTTTTCACCTATTCCGGCAGGGTGATCCGTACAACGAATATCCCGCCGGGCTGTAGCTCGGCAAAGGCATTGCCACCTAATGCCCTTATAAGCTTTTGAACCAAAGCCAGGCCCAGGCCGCAGTGCGTGCCCGTATCTGAGCGTGACAAGTCACCCCGCCAGAAGCAATCGAAAACTTGCGAGAGCTGCTCGGTGGTAAGTTGGCAACCGGTATTAGAGACAGCGATTTCCATAGAACCATCTTTACTGCAAGCTGTGGTTCGGATTTGACCGCCTTCGTCGGTATATTCTACGGCGTTGGCAAGAATATTCGACAGAACGATGGAGAGGTTATGGCGGTCTGATTCACACATATATTCGGCTTCGATACTGTTATCAAATGTGATTTGGCGTTCGAGCGCTTTGTCTGAGAACTGCTGCCAGCAGGAATTCACGAGTTCGGCGAGTCGAATCTGCTCGGTTTGAAAACTGATTTGTTTGGCATCCAGCCGTGAGAGCATCAGCAGATTACCGACCATTGTCTGCATGTTTTCTACTATTGCCTCGCATTCGAAAAGGACTCTTTTGTACTCGTCGTTGTCGCGGGTACGAGTCAGCGTGACCTCAATTGTGGAACGCAATCCCGACAGTGGGGTTCGCAATTCGTGGGCGACATCGGCGTTGAACTGCCGCTCTCTATTGAATGAGGCTTCGAGCCGGGATAATAGCTCATTCAGGCGGTTCTTGATTTGAACTACTTCTGTTGGTACATCCTCTGTGGTGATTCGGGTAGTAAGACTGTCTTCTTTGATGGTTGCAATCTCGGCGGCGATAGAATTTAAGGGACGTAGGCCCTTTTTAACTATAACTGCAGCAAGAATGAAAGATAAAGCTATCACCGCTGCTGAGGCAATCAAAAGAAGCCAGCGCAAGAAACCTAATTGGCCGTATAAATCGCCGGCATCCCGGGCAACTGCCAGAGTAAATTCCTGTTTATTTTCAGGCGACCGGTAATCCTTCTGGGCCTCGTTCTTGTTTTTTTCATTGTTGTCTGCGAGCCTTGGCAGGAACTTCAGACTTATTGTCCGCAGAGGTTGACCGTTGTTGTTTCGTGAGGTATCAAAGACAAGAGCATTGAGAGTGCCCTCAAGACGCAGCAGATTATCTGCGCCCAACAAAGGAGATTTTGATATCACTGTCCCGTTGGGATCCCAGAGCTGGTAATGAGTAGGGTGGTCTGAGTTTAAAAACTCCGGCATTTGTTGTACTTCGAACTCGAATTCGATTTCGTTAACATCGATCTCGACCGAGGCTGCCAGTATCTGAGCGACTGAGGCCAGTGATTTGTCGAACTGTTTGATAAGTGTACTTCGGATAACGATGTATATTAGCAGGCTGAAGAGTGTCAGCAGCAGTATCATCCCACCGATTATACCGGTGAGCAAACGGATTCGAAGCGAACGGCTCATGATTGTACCCCCAGGACGTAACCACGGCCCCTGATTGTATGAATCAGACGAGGCTTATTTGGCTGTTCGATTTTTTTTCGCAGATAGCCAATGTACACATCTACAACATTGCTGGATGCGGATGAGTTGAAATCGTAGATGTGCTCCCATATATCGGTGCGGGATATGGTTTGTCCGAGACGCATTGCTAAATATTCCAGAAGAGCATATTCCCTGGGAGTGAGCTGAATTTCTTTTTTGCCGCGACAGACTCTCTGCCTGGAAAGGTCTATCTTTAGGTCCTTGACTTTAATCCGGGGATTCTTCTGGCGATAGCCGCGTCGCAGTAATGCATGAACGCGAGCCAGCAGTTCTTTGAAGGCGAACGGTTTGACAAGGTAATCATCAGCGCCGAGATTCAGGCCGGTTACCCGGTCTTGTACGGTGTCCCTGGCTGTCAGGATAAGGACATGTGATTTTCGGCCTTGTGTTCTAATCTTCTTGAGGATTTCGAGGCCGTCCATTCCGGGCAGCATAAGGTCGAGGATAATCACATCATACTCATTGCCCATTGCATACCACAGACCTTCCTTCCCGTCGCGAGTGGTATCCACGGCGAAGCCGGCCTCGCGCAGACCCTTTGTGAGGGATTGCTGCAAAGGCCTATAGTCTTCAATAATCAACAGACGCATTGAGATGCCTACAATAACTGTAAGTAGCCGTGTCTTAATACTCAGCAGTGTTCATTTTAACTCCGAAAATCTGGTTTGTCATTGTTTTACTGTCTCAGGATTATCTTCTTTGTCATCCTTACCGCTCTCGCTATCGGCCTTTGAAACAGGTATGCCGGCAGAGGTTACTTTTCCTTAATTTATATTCTCAATTGTTTTAGCATCTTCAGCTGTTTGAAAAATTCCCTTACCGAAGCGGCACAATACGCACGATTACCACCATGAGAACTGCCAATGCAAGAAGGATAATCAGTATCCAGCGTTTCCGGTCCATTCTTTCATATCTTTCATTGAAAATACAACCGTATCCGATGTCTGCCAACTCTATTAAGCTGCTCGCTGCATGTTTTATCTATTGAAAGTATTCCTTTCCATGGCTTGCTGGTGGGAGTTTCTTGTAAAATCTGAAGGTATTCCGGAAACCACAGGCGGTATGAATCTCTGCAAGAAGAAATCACTGGGCGCGAGGTATTCGGCGCCCAGTGTTGTGAACTTTCACTTCGGCAGCTTGGTGTGTGGCCAATTGAATTATAGTTATTTTTTGTGATTCTAATTCTTCTTTTCGTCGTCGTCTTCGTCTTCCTCGTTGTCCGTTTTGGCTTTCTCGGTCTCTTCCTCAACGCGGCGACCGTCAGGAGTAAGGAGCAACTCGTGCAGGTTGTTGTCCTTGCTGAATTTGACCTCGTAGAGGATCATTGTTTTTTTCTCAAACATCAACATGGTGTCTTTGCCGGCTATTTTGCTTGCCACCTTCAGAACTGCTGCCGGGACCTGATCTGTGCCGATGCTTTTTTCGGTTTCTACCAGGTCGCCGCTTTTTGTAACCAGCACATCCACTGTTGCGCCGGAGCTTGTCTTCCATGAGCCTTCGTAGAATGTTTGGCCGTTTTCGATTTCCTTCGCGAACTCTGTGATCTCAGCTCCGTCTGCCAACTCTTTCAAAGCCGCCAGGGCGGCCGCTGGGACATCCTTTTTCGTTACCTTTAGCTCTACCTCGCCCTTACCCTTGTTGTCATCCTTGTTCTTCCTGGCCTTTTTCTTATTTTGATTGTCATCGGAGCCGGGATTCTTTTGACCCTTTAGCTTTTTCAACTGGTTTCTCAAAGCCGCCGCCTTCTCGAAGTCCAGTTTTTTCGCAGCTTCCCACATTTCTTTCTCAATCTGCTTCGTCTCTGATGACATCTTGAGCTTTTTTAATTGATCCCGCAGAGAAGCCGCCCGCTCAAAATCGAGTTTCTTTGCTGATTCCCACATTTGTTTCTCAATCTTTGATGCTTCAGACGCCTTTTCTTTATCTGCGTATGTCAGAGGGCATGCTATCAGGCTGATAAGAAGCACTAAGCCAATCAGTTTCCAATTTCTCTTTACCATATTAAATCTCCTTATGATATAAAAACGCCAATTCTACAGCCTGCCAACGTGGTCAGGCCCGCCGAGAATTTCTCAGCTTTGTTGGCTTCGATATTAACACAGAAAAGATGAGAGAATTGTGAGAAAATCCCTTTTTCAAATTATTTTTTAATTCCTTATTCTCTCAAGGATTGCCGGTCATAACGAATGGATTGAGCAGAACCGCTTGAGTGTGTAGCGATTTTCTCGTTATTTTTTTGCCTTACTTAATCAAAAAGTGCTTCTACAAACGTATTGGGGTCAAACTCTGCGATATCTTCCGGCTTTTCTCCCAAGCCGATGAATTTTACCGGTATATCAAGTTGGTCTTTTATAGCGATAACGATTCCACCTCGTGCAGTGCCATCGAGCTTGGCTAAGAATATTCCTGTAAGATTAATCGCTTCAGTGAACATTTTTGCCTGAATAATTGCATTTTGCCCTGTAGTGGCATCGAGAACCAGCAGCACTTCGTTCGGGGCGTCGGGTATTTTACGTGCAACCACATCACGAATTTTTGTCAGTTGCTTCATCAGGTCTTTTTTTGTGTGTAATCGCCCTGCGGTATCGAGAATAAGAATATCTGCATCTCTTGCCAGAGCGGCCTCACAGGCATCGAAGGCTACGGCCGCCGGGTCGCTGCCGGTTTGGTGCTTTACAATCTGCACACCGATACGTTCAGCCCAAATGGTCAGTTGTTCCACGGCGGCGGCACGGAATGTGTCGCAAGCGGCAACAATGACCTTTTTGTTGTTCCGACTCAATATATATGCCAGCTTGGCAATACTTGTGGTTTTGCCTGTTCCGTTGACACCGGCGACAAGGATAACAGTCGGGCCGGACTGAGCCAGATGTAGTTGTCTGTCGCGGTCCGGCCAATAACTTTTAATGTGCTCTTTGAGAAACGGTATAATATCGTCGGTTTTTGCAATTTGCCTGTTACGATAGGCTTCACGCAGCTCTGATACGAGCTTATCCGTCGTTTCGACCCCGATATCATCGCTTATAAGCGTTTCTTCCAGTTCGTCGAGAAGACTTTCGTTGATATTTCTTCCCAGACTCAATACCGACGAAAGTGAACTGCTGATTTTGTTACGCGTTTTGCCTAATCGGTCTTTGAAATATCCTGCCGTTTTGGTAAAAATTCCCATAGCTGTTAACCTTTCGCTAAAAAACAATTCCGGCCCTGTTGAAAGTTGCCGTTGTGCTTCTAACAGCCCCGGTGCAACTCTGATAGTATCGGGATTTATGAAAATTTCAAGTCCAGGCATGATTTAATTTTCGACTTGACTTAGCTCGTGAAAGTCCGGACCATCAATAATAGGTTTAGAAAAAGTGTGCAATTTTTTGTTTTTTGTTGTGAGCCGGATATATTTCTTTGACAAATCGAGCGATTCAAGTTAGATTTTTCACTACCATCCCACAGAAGATTGAGAATAAGCTCACACCTGATTGGTGTGGAGTTTTGGGTCATGTGAAAATTTTGGAACCCAATTCTGCGAGGGGAGATGGACAAATTGTAAAATGGGAGACTTTTAACAGGGATGTTTTAATGGGCAGTTATCTTTTACATAAACAATCGATTCACAAAGGATGGTGAAGTGGCAGTTCGCGAAGTTGAAGACATTTTCGCTGATATAATCGACCGTACAAAAACGCTTGACCCGGCCAACGCCCGCAAGTGGTTCGACAATTTAACGGTTTTGCATATGGATGGCGGTTCGCTCGGGATAGGCTGCCCCGATGAGGCGACGGTTCAGTTCCTGCAGGACAATTGCAAGAGTAGTTTCACCCGGGCTGCTCAGCAGATAACAGGCCATCTTGTCACAGTAGATTTCGGAGTCGGCACTTCCGTAGAACTCGACAGCAGCTCACGGCGCTTCGGTTCCGGTTCTGATGGTACTATTTTGCACAAAAAGGCTAAAAGCGGAAGCCTTAAACTTCATCCTGACTATACATTTGATAATTTTGTCGTAGGGCCGAGCAACCGGCTTGCTCATGCAAGCTGTGTTGCGGTAAGTCAATCGCCGGGGAATACCTACAACCCTCTTTTTATATACGGCAATTCAGGTCTGGGGAAAACACATCTTTTGCATGCCGTCTGTTTCGAAGCCCAGCGGAAGTCCAACGGTGCCGTTATGCAGTTCCTAAGCTGTGAAGATTTCGTCAACAGATTTATCAGAGCAATCGAGGAGGGGGACTTGTCCGGCTTTCAAAGCCAGTTTCGCACCGTCGATATGCTGGTAATTGACGATGTTCAGTTTCTGCGAGAACGCGAGCACAGCCAGGAGGAATTCTTCCACACTTTTAATGCACTTTACAATAACGGCAAACAAATTATCCTCAGCGCCGACAGCCCTCCCGGCAAGATTCCGTCGCTCGAAACACGCCTTATCAGCAGATTTAACTGGGGTCTTGTTACAAGAATCGACCCACCGAGCTATGAGACAAGAGTTGCTATCGTCCAAAAAAAAGCGCACCTTCGAGGTCTGAATATTTCCGATGAGATAGCCGAATATATCGCCCGCAAAGTGCATGCAAATATCAGGGAATTGGAAGGCGCTTTGACAACTATTTATGCCGTTGCCACTACCACCGAAAAAGTAATCGACCTCGAATTAGTTCAGATAGCTCTTGAAGGTCAGATCAAAGCGGCAGCCAGACATATTAGTATCACTGATATTATTGAAGTAGTAACAGGCCATTTTGACGTTCGTCTTGCAGACTTGCAAAGTAAAAAGCGAAGCCAGAGCATTACTGAGCCTCGTCAGATTTGCATGTACCTGGCCAGAAATTTAACCAAGCACAGCCTCGAAGAAATTGGAGGCCATTTGGGAGGCCGGGACCACACTACTGTTATGCACGCTTGCAGCAAGATAAGTCAGGCCAAGAAATCCGACCCCCAAATGCATGTCCTTTTGGGGGAACTGACAAAACAAATCACACAAACACCACAAGCATAGATGCCTTGGCTGTATGATTATTTGATTATGGAATTTAACATATACAGGTAGTCTGATAGCAACCGTGTTATCAGGAATTTTTTCCTTACAGTTTCTTTAGCCTTCAGTCCTAAAGCTTTGCCATCATCAGGATTCTTAAGTAAATGAATAATTCTGTCTGCGAATCCTTCTGTATCTTTTGGAGCAAGCAAAAAGCCATTTTCGCCATCTTTGATTTGAGAAGGTATACCCCCTACATCTGAGGCTACAACTGGTGTGCCTTTCCACAGTGCTTCAGTAACACAAAGGCAGAAGCCTTCTTTCGTCGATTTTTGAATTATTACGTCTGAAAATCGCTGGATCGCATTGACCAGTGTTTCATTATTACCAACAACAAAAATAATATGACCATTTTTATATAGTTTATTGGCTTTTCGCAGGACTCTGTTGTACATTTTCATGCCTTCGGGATCATCACTGGCCGCGTTATAGCAAAAAACCAGTTTGCAATCGACTTTTTGCCTAACCAGCTTAAATACATCTATCACCCCCTCCGGATCCTTCCAAGGGTCGAGCCTAGAAACCTGGGTAATTATCGGTTTGTCTGTGGGTATACCAGCCTTGGTTATATGTTCAATCATAGTCTTCTCGCTGATTTCTTTATTTTTCTGGCTTAGAGGATTAATAGCCGGTAACATTAGTCTCTGGTCTATTGGTAAGTCATCTTTAAAGTACTTTTCACTTGATAAAACGATCTGGTCATATTTGAGCAAAAAGCCTTTCAAAAAATCCCATAATTCTTTATGGGGATTAGTCAGGTCTATATGACATCGCCATATCCAAGGCTGTGATTTCCTGTAAGACTTTATGATTGAGAGTGGTTGGGGATCATGAATAATGATACAGTCATGGTCCAGATGAGAAAACTTTGAAAAGTTGTCATTGACTTGAAGGTATGTCTGTTTATTTCTCGTCGTTAAATTTAGTTTCGACCCTTGAAGAGCATTGTGAAAACTCTTTGTGATCTCAAAAAACTCCTGGCTCCCATGTAAAATTCTCCAGCCGGCATCTATACCCACATCATTCATTAGGAGCACGAGAGAATAAAGAATCTCTGCTACGCCACCACCCTGATATGTGGCATTTAGGTGAACAATGTGTTTGCCGTAGAGTGGCCTTGCTTTGGCGTAAATTTCAGCTAATGTTTCGTCGGGTACTAAATGACGGAAATCTTCAAGACGTAACATACTAATTCCTTAATAATTCTTTGAGTAACGACCTAATCTCGTTCACAGTATCTACGTTGAACCGAGCTTTTGAAATACTTATTCCCACTTTTATAGAATATGCCCCATCAGGTAGTACACTAAACATTTCTTCATCGGTATAATCGTCTCCTGCCGCCAGTAAAAATCCCCAATTTTGTTTTGCAATCCAGAACTCTGCTGCTCGGCCCTTGTTTACTCCGACCCTTCTTATTTCAAGGATCTTATTGCCTTCAAACACGCCAATATCGAGGTTTTCGGTCAGATTTAGGAGAATACCTCTGAGTTCCTGCTCCCTGAGATAGGCAAGTTCAGGGTCCGCCCTGCGATAGTGCCAAACCAGACAAAAATCCTTTTCTTCGACCGAAGAACCTGGTGTTCGGTCTGAGTAAAGCTCGAGGATAGGCCTGATCGTTTCTTTCCAGTCTCCTGTAAAAGGCTCTAAACTTTTCCATTCTTCGTTTTTCTGTCTAATCCAACCTCCGTGCTCGGCAACTAATTCCACTTTAAGATTGCCAAGCCATCTTTCCAGCGTTGCCTTGTCCCGCCCGCTTATTATCACAACGGTGTTATTGGCATTGCTCGATAGACTCTGAAGCAAACCCATAATTTCCTCATCCGGCTTTGCATCTGCAGGCTTGTCTTTAAAACTCACGAGTGTACCGTCGTAATCCAGCAGTAGCAATCGTCTCCGACTTTTGGTGTAATCACTAACTAAATTCTTCCTTGTCATCTTCGATAGTTTGTGTACAGAAAGTTCTTGCTGTGTTTTTTTAATATCGAATAACGCGTTCAAAAAATCACTGCTCCATCTTGAAACATCATAACGTCTAAGCCTTTCCTGCATTAATCTGTTGCGCTCCATTTGCTCTAATAGGGGCATCTCGAGGGCTTCCTTGATGGCCTGTATTATTGCTCCTTTATTATTTGCATTGACTACCAAAGCTTCTCCAAACTCTCGTGCCGCACCGGTCATTTCACTGATAATCAAAACACCTTTGCCCTCAGTTTTGGTTGCTATAAACTCTTTCGCTATTAAGTTCATCCCGTCCCTCAGGGGTGTTACTAAAGCCACATCAGCAACGTTGTACAACGCTGTAATCCTTCTGAAGGGCAGTGAACGGTAAAGATACCAGACAGGCACCCAGCCCATCGTTCCATGCGCTCCGTTGATCCTTCCCACAAGTTGTTCGAGCCTGTTCCTTAGCATCTTATAGTCCTCAACGCCTGTGCGAGATGGGACAGCTACCATAATTAATGTCACTTTTTCCTTATATTTGGGATTTTCAGACAAGAATAAATCGAAAGCCTCTAATCGCTGGATAATGCCCTTAGTGTAGTCCAGCCTGTCTATGGATATGATGATTTTGCGCTTTCCTACTTCCTTAAGTATTTTGTCCACTACCTTCCTAACACTGGCTTTATTGATGGCCTGGGAATATTTTTCGTAATCAATCCCCATAGGAAAAGCGTCGACCTTGATAACATGGTTACCCATGCTGACTTTGCCCAGTGTATGTTCAAGGCCTTTTATTCTACAGACGTTACTGAGAAAGTGTCGAACATAGTCATAGGTGTGGAATCCTATTAGGTCAGCCCCCAGTAGGCCATTCAGGATTTCTTCGCGCCAGGGCAGGAGTCGGAACAATTCGGATGAAGGCCATGGTATGTGCAGAAAAAAACCTATTTCCAGATATGGGAATTTCTCCCTGAGAAGTTGCGGTAGTAGCATTAATTGATAATCGTGCACCCAGACATAATCACCATGTTTGGCGATTTTCATTACTTCATCACAAAAGATTTCATTCACCTGCTTATATGTCTTCCAGAAGTGCTCTTCATATACAGTACGCATTGGAAAGTAATGAAAAAGAGGCCAAATTGTTTTGTTACAAAATCCCAAGTAATAATTGTCGATTTGTTTTCTCGAGAGAAATACCGCCCGACAATTTTCTGCAGCCAGTCTTTCTCTGATTTGGTACCTATCCTCGCTGGCCAACTTCTCGTTCGTTATTCCCGGCCATCCTATCCAGAGCTGCTCGTAGGACTCGGGCAGTGAAGACAAACCCGTAGCAAGCCCCCCCGGACTCGGAGGGAATTGAAACACACCTTTCCTTTTTGTAATATTAAATGGTAATCTATTCGCAACAACAAGCAATCTTCCCATAATCTTTGTTCTCTGTTAATGCTGTTTATATTCTGAATCGAGATAGAAAAGGCAGGAAAAAAGTGCGTTTAGCAGTGTATGCTTTGATTTTCTTTGTAAAAATAGCATAAGCCTGCCATTAGTATATCAGAAGCACGAATACTCCGCAAGGCAACTGATTTTGATTTTTACAGTGGCTTAAAAATCATCTTTACGATAATATATTATTCATACAATATACGACATGGGATATACGAAACAGTAGTAAGTCAGTGAGCAAGGAGCAGACGAATTTGGCATTGGAAAACATCACAAAGAAATCACTTCGATTAGCTCTGATTGCATCGGAACATACGGTATCTGAATACTCTATATTCTTAGAGCACCTGCTGGTCGGCCTGGCTGATGAATCGATACCCGTGGCTTTGGTTTGTCCGCCGGGTTGTGATGTGGATTCTATGTTTACCGGCGCCGCTGAGATTATAAAATACCCTGTTTTCGAGCTGCCGTTGACCGAACATTTAAATAGAAGGCTGCTTATTGAAAGGCTCGCAAAGTTCAAGCCTACCGTTTTGCACTGCTTATGCGAGAGCAGGGCACTGCTTACGAGGCGATTAACTCGTCGATTGGATTTGCCTTATATATTGACGGTTAATTCCCTCGCAAAACAGTTGGTTCAGTTTTCTGTTTCGCCGAGGCGTTGTGCAAAAATCATTACCCCGGCAAAAAGTATCGCTTCTGATATTGCCGGAGCCTATCCTCGCTTTGGCGATAGAATCGAGCAGATAAATATAGGCACTTTTGTGGTCGAAGACAACGGATGTTTTTCTGATTCTTCCCGCTTTGCAACTATTGTGATGACTCAACCTTTGGATGATGTGGACAGCATAGAGAATTTATTTACTGCGATCAGGCACCTAATGATTGACGGATATGAATTTATAATGATTGTAACAGGCAACGGACGGGGCGAAGGGCAGTTGCGGAAATTGTTGGCTGCGCTTGGTCTTTTGCAGACCGTTACTATTGTTCCGAGATTAAAGCCCTGGCGCTCGCTTCTTGCCGCAGGTGATATTTTCGTACAGCCGCAGCCTGACTATGCCTTTAATCCTTTGTTGTTGGAAGCAATGAGCGTCGGTTCCGCTGTAGCGACTTGTAAGGGCGGCGTAGATGATTTGATTATCGATGGTCAAACCGCCGTAATCTTTGATCCGGATGATGAGCTTAGTATAGTGAGCACACTTCAACGTTTGTTAAACAAACGTGATTTTGCACGTAAAATCGCCAAAACGGCACAGCAGTATTTAAAAGACAATCACACCGTCAGCAAGATGATTTCCGCAACACTCCAGACCTATGATCGGGCTCAACAGTGGCTGAAAGGATGAATGCGAATATTTCGTGTTGTTTTTCAGCTTTTGATGTTTTTTTTGTAACGAAACCGCCATTATTACATCTATATATATGGTATAGTTGTCGTCATAGCGCAGTCAGTGTTTATGAATCAAGCCGTATTTTTTTCGAAAGGTGCGGATTATGAACAGGTTTTCAAGTCAAGTTTGCGTTTTAATTTGTTTTTTTCTATCGGTGGTTGCAGTAGGTCAAAATTCAAACCAAAAGGTTAATTACACCGTTAAGGTTGTGGATATTAACGGCAGTCCCGTTGTTGGCGCGGAGGTTGCAGTTCTTGAAGTGATTTTTGATTACGCTGATGGGCAGAAGCGCATGGGATTGATAGAGAAGACAACGACCGGTTCTGGCGGTACTACAGTATTGAATCTTGATTTTAGCCGGTATAGAGACGTATGTATTGTCGCCCATAAGAAACCTTTGGCAATTACATGGGACTACCTGAATAAACGCTCTCTTCCTGTAGATGGTTCGCAGCTTACAATGCTGCTGGATAAGCCTTGTATATTGGCAGGAACCGTCGTGGACCGGTTGGGCAGGCCTGTTGTCGGCGCCCGT
>Ga0307379_10007405_pt1 | contig 14929 bp, 16 predicted proteins | sample UN2MG_FD_202237 | JGI IMG/M metagenome (GOLD analysis project Ga0307379, IMG submission 202237) | Soil microbial communities from Risofladan, Vaasa, Finland - UN-2 | ecosystem: Environmental > Terrestrial > Soil > Coastal area > Acid sulfate soil | place: Finland: Risofladan, Vaasa | collected... | reverse complement strand
CTACCGGATGAACAACTAAAAATTTAGCCATTTTTTATCACCTCCTTTGTTTTAAGTCTGCCAGGTATTTGAGATGGTATCAGTCGACTCCTCCTTTACCTGTAAACGGGGAGCCAGCCTTTGCTTAACATAGGCGCAGTCCTTTCTTATGGGTGTTATGTAAATCCGGTGGAAGAGGAACGATATTAATAACTGTCTATTAATGCTAAGTAATTTTTGCAAAATGTGAAATTCTTTTATTATATCTGAGACTCTTAGTATTCTTTTAGAGGTTTATTTGAATATTTATAGTAGGGATGTTGGAATGTGTCTAATCATTTTTTGTAGGAAGTAATTATAAAAATAACAATTAACGTATATATATCTTAAAATTAGAATTTTTAAGCTTTTTTAAAAACTAAGAAATATTTTTAAAGAAAAAGGCAATAGCTATTTTTTTTTATGATTAAAAAGATTTTTTACATTTGAGATTTCTCCTCATTACTTTTAAACTTAATTTTTTGCACTTAATACTCATATACGACAAAATTTAAAAAAATCCTTCTTTTTTAGAAAAATAATTTGAGACCTTCAGGGTCAAGCTTCACAACTTCACATTTTTACCAATCTTAATACTCGATTTGTTCATGAAGTCATTTCTCTTCTATCTTCCGATTTCAAGCAAATAAGTTTAAATGGGGATACATCCTATTTTTTCTATGGTTTAGCTTTCCATTTTACGAGATTTTCCTATAGAACGTCTATCTATAGCAATACCTAAAGCCTCAACCATCTGGATAAGAAACTCCTCAGATCCTATAGGTTTTCCGCAAAAAGTTACCGAATTACTGAGCTACTATAACCGTCCACTGTCACATTACCTACTTCTACAATTTTCGTTTTTCTGCTAAAAAAGACTTATTCAAACTCTTTCAGCATCTTATAAAACTCTTCTTCTTTGCCCTTTTTAATATGATAGACATGATCATCCGTAGGAAAGGCTCCGGTCTTTACATCCTTAATATATTCTTTAAAAGCATCGGTCTCTATCTCAGCAACATTGGCATATTTCTTAACAAATTTAGGCGTAAAGATTTGGAATAGGCCCAACATATCTCCACAGATTAATAGCTGCCCGTCACAGGGTCCTCCTGCTCCAATAGAGTATACTGGAATAGTCAGCTTTTTAGTTATAAAGACGGTCAATTCTGGAGGAACTGCCTCTAATAGAAGGGCGTAACCACCGGCTTCCTGGATGGCTAAGGCATCTTTGATTAATTCTCGGGCACTTTCTGCCTCTCTACCTTGGGCCTTAAACCCACCTAACTGGCCTGAGCTCTGAGGGGTTAGACCAATGTGACCCATAACTAAGATTCCGGCATCAGCTATAGCCTTTATCTTGCTGCAGACTCTTATCCCTCCTTCTAATTTTACGGCATCCATATCAGCCTCTTTGAGAAAACGCCCTGCATTTCTGACTGCTTCCTGCTCGGAAATCTGATAGGACATAAAGGGCATATCTCCTATGCAAAAAGTATTCGGTGCTCCTCGTCGGACTGCCTGGCAATGAGAGATACAATCCGCCATAGTAACTGGGATTGTCCCTTGATAACCCAATACTACCATCCCTAAGGAATCACCGACTAAGATCATATCCATACCGGCTTGCTCAACAAAAGATGCAGTAGGGAAATCATAAGCAGTTACCCAAGCTACTTGTTCTCCTTCCTTTTTCATTTTTATGAAATCTAAACGGGTCTTCTTTTTAGCCATTCTTTAATCCTTCCTTTCTATTTGTATTATATATATTCTAATTATACGGATACAGAGAACCGTTGTCCTTATTTATTTTCAATTTTAATTTTTTGTTACTCTTGTTGCCTCGATGAAGTCGCGCATTATTTCTCATCTTAGGGAACAAACATATTCCAACAACTCCTTTGTATTTTCTTTCTTAGTAAAGTCCATTGGTTTGGAGTATGCCCCTAACATCCCTTTTTCATCTGATGTTCTATCTCGTTTTAATTTCATTTTCCACTTCAATAGAGTCATTAATATTTTATTTATTAAGTTCAATTTATTAAAATCAAACCCTCCACGAAAATAATAAAATTGTATTTGTTTTTGTTCCTCTGCTGAAAAATTGCTATCCCTTACCTCGGATACTGTGCTTTCTTTTGATGGCGATGCCCCGGTTGCAAAGACGATAATATTCTTACCTCTTAATTTGTTGAGGTTATCTTTTATAATACTTACTCCACTTATCCCAGCCGCATGTAAGCTTCCACCATAAATAATCATGTCATATTTAAGTAATATATCAATATCTATTTTTTTTAGCCTTAATAATTCGGCTTCTAATTCTTCTGCAATCCATTCCGCGTATTTTTTAGTAAAACCAGATATTGATTTATAGACAACAACTGTTTTCATCGTTCCTCTATTCCTCCTGATAAAAGAAAGTGTGTGTCGAGTAGATGAGTATCTCTTAACTTTAGAAACAGCTTTGTGTTCCCCGTTTCTTCCCGTTTCCTTAATGGAAGTGTCACAATATTTGTTTCTTGGCTAATTGATAGCCCACCCCTCACAGATCCGAACGTGCCCAATTCAGGCATTCGGCTCTTCATATTATCTTATCCATAAGCACAATTAAGCAAAGATACTTACATATATTCTCGGTAAAGGCAAAGGATTAAGTTTGAGGTATCGTTTAAATTTATCATAGGTAAAACTTCTCCTCTGACTTCGGCGGTTAAGCCACTTAAACAGTAGCCTTATTACTATATCATAAAAGTTTCTAATCATTCTCAGATTATCGGTTATCCCGTAATAGGCATAGTGACCTAAGAGCTTTACCCGTAACTGTCTGAAGATATCAGGAATAGGGACAAAGCTTCTAATGGTCCTGATCCATGCCTTGAAAGCCTTAATCTTGGATTTAAATTTCTTGGCCTCGGTTTTCCGCTTTACCCGGAATTTACCATTTCTGCTTTGGTTACAGTAGTGGGTAAATCCTAAGAAGGAGAAGGTCTCGGGCTTTCCCAAACCCTTCGTCATTCTGTTATTTGCTGCAAACCTACCAAACTCAATAATCTTGGTCTTATCTGTCGCCAATACCAACTTAAATTTGGCTAATCTTTCCCCTAAGGCCTTATAGAATCGGAGGGCATCTTCTTGGTATTGAAAACAGCAGACAAAATCATCGGCATACCTTACCAGATAGGCCTCACCTTGACAGTATTTCTTCACTACCCGGGAAAACCACAGGTCAAGAACATAATGCAGATATATGTTGGCCAGTATGGGAGAGATAATGGCCCCCTGGGGAGTTCCCTTAAGAGTGGGCTCGTAGGTGTCTTGCTCCATGACCCCGGCCTTTAAGAAGCGAACAATCAGTCTTTTGATATTGGGGTCGGCAATTCTTAAGCCGATAAACTCCATCAGCAGTTTATGGTCTACGCTATCGAAGAAGCCCTTGATGTCGGTATCCACGATGTAGTTAGTCTTAGTCCGAATCAGAATATCATTGATTCTTCTTAAGGCTTTATGAGCGCCTACTTTGGGTCTAAAACCATAAGAGCAGGGTAGAAAATCCGCTTCGTAGATGGCCTGGAGTATTTTAGTTAGTCCCAACTGGACGATCTTATCCTCATAGGAAGGAACTCCTAAAGGGCGCCTATCGTTTCCTTTAGGGATATAGACCCTTCTTACCGGTTGGGGTTTGTAGCTGTGTCTCTTTAAGGCCTCTACAAGATGGTGAATATTCTCCTTGAGATTTTCTGTATAGTTTGCTTTGGTTATTTCATCTACACCTACTGCCTTGTTCCCTTTAAGTTCCTGATGAGCTTGAGTTAACATATCTTCATTTAAATGATGATATAGTGATGTAAATACCTCCTTTGAACTTTCTTTTGCTATTTGGGCTATTCTTACTAATTTCGTTTCCATTAATTAATCTACTCCTGTGCGTAAGTTAATGTGTCCTTAATAAGAACGATAATATGTAGCCCCCTTTCCTCTTTCGGCATTACCCGAAGTCGTAGGTACTATAGGGCTATCCGACTCCCAGCTCATCATTTGATATTCTCCCTTTGTATCGGTTGTTTACCATACTCCTTTTAAGAAGAATAAGCTGGGTCTCCCAGGTTGCCGTGATATCATTGTCTAACATGCCTGGCTCTTTGACCCCGGGGAAGCCTTACTCTCCTTGCCCTGGCGGAGAGTACGATGTGGTCTTCCGACTTCTCTGAAATCGTCGACCTTCCCATTGTCGGACATTTCGGGGCTCAATCACAGAAATCTTAAATAGATTTCATTTTTACAGGCCTATTATCTAACTGTCTACGCTTAAATCTTATGGATTACTCCAAAGACTCCAAGACTCGCTACTGGTGATTCGGCTATAATCTTACCAGGCAGGGTTTTCACCTGCTAAATATCACGACCTAAGCCTGGCCGCACCAGAGAACCGTCCCCTGTCACACTTATGTGAAAAATTTTACCCATATTTATAGTATACATCGTAAGTTTTAAAAATCCCTCTTTTTAGGAAAAAACACAAAATTTCAATTTAAAATAAATTGATGCTAAATATTAATATTTTTCCTCCTACAGGTTAGGCCTCATGCATACTCTATTTTCATTAAATACCCATTTGCTTGCCAAACGGGTTGAAAAGATTTAAAATTAAATAAATCAATTTATTCAATGCCTCATTAATTATAATTGAGTTAAGGAGGTTTCCAGTGAAAAAAATCCTGATTATCTTTATTATTTTCATCATTGCTCTAGGTGCATTTTATTTCTACCAACGTTCTACCCCAAAAGAAGTGAATTTTACCAAGGTTAAGCAGGTGAATTATTTTGAAAAAATATTAACTAGCGGAACGATACTTCTGGAAGGTTTAACTGAATTGAAGACTGAAGTGTCGGGTAAAATTGTAGATGTTTATATTGATGAAGGTGATACATTTAAAAAAGGACAGGCTTTACTAAAATTTGATATCACGGATGTTAATCTGGATCTAAAACAAGCGGAAGCCAGCTATACTTTGGCTCAATCAAGATATGATGAAATTGTCAACACCACCTGTCCCACATCTCGGGAACAATATCGCCAGGCCAAACTCTCAGAAGACGAACTTCAAAAAAAAGCAGAGAAGTATCAGACACTTTACGACCAAAAAGCCATTTCCCTGGAAAAATTGGAAGAAGTAAAACATCAATTGGAACTTCAGCAATCCAATACCCTGATTCAAAAGAATTTTATGGAATCATGTGCAGAAGGAGGAGCAAAAAGAGAAACCGCTCTGGCAGAGATGAAAGCAGCGCAAGCCCGGATTGATTTACTCAAGAATAATTTAAAAAAACATACCATTCTTTCACCCTTGGATGGAATTATCATTCAGAAATACAAGTCTTTAGGAGAATATGCCATGATTGGAGAAGGCCTCTTTACTATTGCCAAGCAAGATAGCAAATATGTGGAAATTGAACTGGATGAGCGAAATCTTCCCCGAATCAGCCTGAATCAAACCGTTTCTATATCAACCGAATTTGCCCCTGAAAATAAAATCCAGGGTTATATTAATTATATTGCACCTTCGGTTGACCCGGATAAAGGAACGGTCAAGATGAAAGTAAAATTAATTGAAGATGAAGATTATTTAATCGAGTATTTGACAGTTCGATGTGAAATTATCTCCAAAGAATATCCAAATTCCCAGGTAATTCCCCAAAAATATGTATTCCAGGAAAATGATGATTATTTTGTTTTTTCTTACCGGGACGGTTTGGTTCAGAAAAAAACGGTTAAAATTGATAATCCCAGCGCACGAGAAATCAGAATTATAGAAGGACTTCTTCCGAATGAAATTATTTTAGAACCGGAAGGATTGAAAACGGGAATGAAAGTAATATTGGCGGAATAAGGTGAAGAAATTATGTTATTTTCTTTGCGAGTTGCCTTAAGATTTTTAATTGAAGGAAAAAACCAATCATTATTTATTGTTGTTGGTATTGCGGTTGGTGTATCTGTCATAATTTTTATAGGTGCTATTATTACCAGTTTGCAGTTTAACCTAATCGAACAGACATTGGGAAACAGTGCTCATATCACCATTAGTGAGAGCGGAGATATCTTTAAGGATATTAAAGAAACTTCCCGCTTCGGCATTATTGAAAATCAATTGGAAGAATCTGCTGATTTTCAGGATTGGCGTCCGATTTTAGATTATCTGGTGCGAAAAAATCAATTTACCGCAATTTCCCCGGTTCTGGATGGGAATGGATTTTTAGTCAAAGGAGGAAAAGACACTTCCATTCTTCTAAGAGGTGTGGAATTGGAAAGAGCGAACCAAATTTATCAAATTTCCCAACGCATCACAGAAGGTGATGATACCCTGGAAGGCAATCAAATCCTTATCGGTAAAGACCTGGCAGAAGATTTCAAATTAAATCCCCAAGATATTGTCGTGATTGCTCTGGCCAATAATGTTCGGGAAAAATTTAGTATTCAAGGTATTTTTGATTTTGAAAATGAGTCCATTAATCGTAATTGGATTTTTATCGATTTAAAAAGAGCACAAAAATTACTGGATAAAGAGAACTATATTTCTAAAATTGAACTGCAAATTGAAGATGTTTTTGCTGCCGATAATATTAGCAGTGAATTAACCAACCAATTAAAAGTACTTAGGATTGATAACTGGAAAGAACAAAACGCTCAGCTGCTTAATGCCTTAAGCAGTCAAAGCTTTTCCAATTACATCATTCAAATTTTTGTCCTGCTGGCGGTTACTCTGGGTATTTCCAGCGTGTTGGGAATTTCGGTAATTCAAAGGTCAAGAGAATTGGGAATTTTAAAAGCCCTGGGAATCAGAAATAGCGGAGCCCGAATGATTTTTATTTTCCAGGGAGGTTTCCTCGGCTTATTGGGTGCTTTGCTAGGTGCTTTATTGGGTGCCATGCTGGTGAGGTCTTTTACAACTTTCGTTAGTGTGTTCTCTATTGAAATAAGACCTGCCCAAATGATTCTTGTCGTGATTGTGACGACTATTGCCGGAATTGTCTCAAGTTTAATTCCGGCCAACACTTCGGCGAAAATGAATCCCATTGAGGTGATCAGAAATGCCTGAAAAAAATATATTACTGGAAGCAAAAGACATTAAAAAAGCTTATGGTCAGGTTATTAAGACCATTGCTTTAAAGGGTGTTAACCTGCAGATTCAAAAGAATGAATTTATCGCCCTTATCGGTCCCTCCGGATGCGGAAAAACCACGCTGGCCAACATACTGGGTGCTCTGGACCAACCCACTTCGGGCACTATTTATTATAAAGGCTCTCCGCTTGCAAAGATGAAAGAGAATCAGCTGGCTGAATTCAGAAACCAGCATATCGGTTTTATTTTTCAATTTCACTTTTTATTAAAGGAATTTACAGCCCTGGAAAATGTCTTGATACCAACCTGGATAAAGCATCAATTGGCACCGGCTAAAAAGGTAAAAAGGGCAAAAGAATTACTGGAACTGGTTGGTTTAAAAGACAGAATGTATAATAGAGGAAATAACTTGTCCGGCGGCCAGCAGCAGCGGGTAGCCATTGCGCGTTCCCTGATTAATGAACCTGATTTGATTTTGGCTGATGAACCCACTGGAAATCTGGATTCAGTCAACACCGATCAAGTTTTTGGATTATTGAAAAAAATTAATCAGGAAATGGAAACTACCTTTTTAATTATTTCCCATGAGCGGCATATTGCCGCCAAATCCAATCGGGTAGTTGAAATGCTGGATGGTGAGGTGATTAAAGATTTTTACAATCAAGGAGAAGAAGATAAACAATGGCTATCTCTGGCACCTGATTATTGTAAATTATGTCAACAGGATCAGACAAAAACAGTCAATCTAAGATAGATTGATATTTCTGTATGATTATAAATAAAGGAGAGGGGGGAATAATGATAATATTTTCTTCCGGAATCATTGTAAAGAATTGTTGAAAATACCCATGTTGATGGTTCGGGAATTTATCCGGAGTAATTATCGGTTGGTTGGTTACATCGGCCTGGAAAATAGTCCTACCTGCGGCATCCATTGGAGCAAACACAACTGGAAAGAATTAATTCAAAACGTAGAACCTTTTGGAAAGGAGGTGTAAATATGAAGAAAAAAATAATTTTGATAACCATGATTCCTTTATTACTACTCTTTTTGGAAGGATGTTTCTTTTTTGGTGAATCGATTGGGGATTCAGTTCCCGTGGTCGATTTTGTTGACCTGGAAAAATATGCCGGTACATGGTATGAAATCAGTAGTATCCCCACCTGGTTTGCTAAAAATTTGGTTTGCGTAACAGCCACTTATACCTTATTGGAAAACGGTAAAATCAAAGTGTTTAATCAAGGTTATAAAGATTCACCGGAAGGTAATTTGAATACCATTACCGGAACCGCATGGGTGCCTGATTCTAATGAACCGGCACGTCTGAAAGTCAACTTTTTCCCTTTGATTTCCAGCCAATATAATATCATTGCTCTGGATGAAGAAAATTATACTTATGCCATGGTTACCGGCTCAAGTTACAATTTCTTATGGATTTTATCCCGGACTCCTCAGATGGACCCGACTATTTATGATGGCCTGGTTCAACAAGCTGAGGATTGGGGCTATGATATTAGTAAACTGAAGATGACACCTCAGATTTGCCCTGAAGCTCAATAGGAAGAATACTATCTATAGGTATACTTTATTGAATCATAAAAATAATACCCTCCTTCTATCATAAAAGGAGGGTATTATTTTTTGGCTTAGATCATCCAAAAAAGTATAAAAAATGGGAACCATCATTTATCCTTTTTAATTGTAATATTTTAATTTTTTCAATATAATATAATTACAGCATGAAATGCAGATAACTTTAAGTGAAAATAAAATACGACCAAAATAATTCAACATTTATCATTTATTATCTCTATTCATATATATTAAGGCTGATTGATTTTTTCATGGAACGGAGTATTCTCCAACTTAAAAATAAAATAAAAGAACTACTCGATCAACAGAAACTAGGCGTGCTGGCCACCCAAGGTGAAAAATATCCCTATAATACCCTGGTGGCTTATGCATTTTCGGAAGACCTCAGATATATCTTTTTTGCCACTATGAAACATACCAGAAAATATAACAATATAATGAAGCATCATCATGTTTCCATACTCATTGATAGCAGAACAAATGATGTTACCGATTTTAAAGATGCGGTTGCATTGACGGTCATGGCTAAAATGGAAAACACGACACCATTAGAATATAGAGGTCTTTATTTGAATCGTTTTCCACATTTAAAAGATTTTATTGAAGATCCCGCTACCACCATCATGACATTAAAAATAAATAAGTATATTTATGTTCAACGATTCCAGGAAGTTTTGGAGTTGGATATAAAATGAACAATTCGTTTCAGCTCTTTTTCTTATGTTTTCGTTTTATCACCGTTTAATATTTTTTATAGGCAAAAACATGTGCACTTTTCTCATATATTCACCATAGGCAGAACCAAATGCTTTTATTAAAAGCTTTTCTTCATATCGGGAAATCATATAATAAAAAATAATGATTAAAATCCACACCAGAATTGAAAGTAGAGATAGGGACAATAAAATAAATCCAAGGTAAAACAATATTGAAGCAAGGTAAATTGGATGCCGTACAAAAGAAAAAACGCCGGTTGTAATAATATACGGTTCTTCTCTTTTCTTTCCAAAGACTGTATTGAGGCCGGCTCGGGCCAGCAATCCGGCTATGATTAATATAACCAGAGCTATCGGAAAACGTATAAAATTAGATATGTATTGGGTTAAAAAAGTAGAGTATCTAAATATAAATGAGTCCGCAATCCAGACAATAAGAAAAATAACCAAGAAAATTAATTGACCTATGTCACCATAAACATGCTCACCTATCAAGTCATCCCGATGTTGATGAGATTTTTTTAAATGGTCCTTTTCTCTTTTCATTTTCTATCCTTTATTAAAAACTTTCCGTTATTTATCAGGTTATATCCTTAATAAAACTTTTAAAAACTTTTTTTATTCCCTGGATGTTTTTATAGATTCCCTGTAGAATCATAACAGGGTAAAAAATCTGCGAAAATGGTTGAATGCAGTAGATAATTCTGCTGGTATTTTTCTGCCATTCTAAAAAGATAATTCAGCTTTTTTATGGAATCCGGCAGATTAAAAAAATGCGTTTTTTCTTTTAAATTTGCCTTATTTTTAAAATATCCCCATAAATGTTCGATAACATTGTTTAATGCCTTTAAAGTAATCTGCTTTTCCATATATATTTGAATCATTCGTATTAAATCGTGCTCTTGTCCGATAGAGCGGTCTTTCCGATTTTTTATGAATTGTTGAATATCCTGATAATATTGATAACCCCGACTCATTACCGAATATTTATGGTGGGACCAGAATTCGGAACCGGTCCTGGGAAGCGGGATTCGCCCTCTTTGATTTTTTTGGTTATATTTCTTACGCAGTATTTCAAATTGCGTTTCCGGTAAATCAATATAGGGAACATGATTGATCTTACCCTCAATATTCTTATCGAATGGGCAAGGACTGTTATGACTAAATCCCCGTAAGGCCATTTCTTTCACTATTAGGTCGTGCCGAAGTACCAGAAATTCTAAATGCCCTGTCCATCTTCGGGTTTCAGGGTGCATTGAATATCCTGATTTCTTTTTACTAATAATACTGTATAAAGCGTGTATTTCCGCATGTCCGCCCAAGAGGCTCCGGGTGGAAAGATAGCCGGGATGAATATCCCATACCCTCATTTTAACTCACCAGCTTTCCAGAATAAGAACTATTTTGGGGCTAGAGGTCGAAATTTATAATAATTAGCAGAGGCTATATCGATATATTTGGTGGAATCCTTGGCTTTTACAGTTACGACAACTACAACTTATAATATATTTCTAAATTCTCGTAATACTCTCTTGCGGATACTAAGGTTTTTGCCTTTTTTGTTTAATTCCTCAATTGCCCAGAGAACAGCTCCGGCAACAGGAGGAACTTTTAGAGGTATAAAACGCACTTTAGTTTTCACCCCATAACATACCTCTTGTTTAAATGTCCTAATCAGCGCCGGATTTTCCCCTTTTAAATTTACCGATCCTGCTATTACAATGTCAATTTCTTCTTCATAAGAGAAATTTAGCTTCCTGATAACCCCTATGACTGATTTGGCCATCTCTCTCCCTGAATGCCTCAAAAGCTCCAGTGCTACCTTATCACCCTGGTTAGCAGCAAAAAATGCAATTTTGGAAAGACCAGTTGTTTTTACTTTATTAGAATACACCTTCTCATAAACCGCATTCTCAAGCTCATTTTCTTGGTTAATCCCCAATTTTTCAAACAGCATCTCCTTCATCATGGTTTGCTGCCCACACCTATAAATAGAATCATACACTTTTCTTATTACAACATTGCCTATATGTCCCCCTCCAGCCTCATCTCCGAAAGTCCATCCTGTCCCACCTACCTGCAGCCAGTCACCATTTTTGTCAATCCCCGCGCAACAAGTTCCTGTGCCATTTATGCTGCAAATTCCATAACCTTTGTCACTGCCTGCTTTAATACCAAGGAAAGCATCGTTAAAAACCTTAAAAGTCCTGATTCCAGTTTCGCATATTATTTTTGATAGTTCCTTTTGCTGCTTTTTAGTATCTACACCAGCCAAACCAAAAATAGCGTAATTTACATCCTCTGGTTTTAACCTGTTTTGTTGAAGTAATTTAAAAATAGAACTTTTAATTTCTTCGCGAGCACCTTCATAGCCATCATGATAGACTTCATGATTCGCTGGACCACCTTGTATAAAATTCACAAATTTACCCTGAGAATCGAATAAAGCATAATGAGTTTTAGTACTTCCTCCGTCCACTCCAATGACATACTCTACCATCATTACTTCCTTTGTTTTTATTCATTCTATTTATTGAAAAATTGCGGCAAAAATTCTTTATGCGCTTCAAGTAAATCATCCAGCGCATCCTTTGCTTTCCTGAAATCTCCCACTAAGGGGTGAATCAAAAGTGCATTTAACGCTTCATTGTAATCTCCACTAATCCCAGCCTTGACTGTATGTTTTTCATAGGTTTTAACAACTCTCATCATCCCCTTGATATGATCATTATCCAAACTTTTTAAAGGTTGGGGTGTTGCTCCATTCTTATTTACAATACAAGTAATTTCTACTACATCATCATTTGCCATAAAATCAAGTGCACCATTATTTTTTACGTTTACTATATGTTCCTCATTTTTATTGTTATAAATAGCACTTACCAGAGAAACAGCAACCTCAGAATACAAATGACCACCCCTTTTGTCAAGAATGGCAGGTTTTTCTATTAATTCAGCTTGCTGATAGAGCTTTAAAAGCTCCTCCTCAATTTCCAAACACACCTCTCCTCTGCACTTCTTCTCTTCTTTCATATGCTGCAGCTGCCGTTCCCGATAGTAATAATACTTCAGATAGCTGCTGGGGATACTGCGGATGCTCTTGATAAGTTCTTTATCCATATCCATCTTGGGAATATTTTTCATATTAATAAAATCGTATTTTTCAAGAAGTTGATCCTTTAATATTTCCCGACCATCACAGTATATACCTGTAATCCAACTTAAGTGATTTAATCCAACATAATCAATACGTATACTTCTGATTCCTTCTGGAACTCTCTGTATTGCTTTTCTTTTCATAATGATTGGAACATTACACAGACCAATCATTTTAACATTCGCATTGTTTAGCAGTGCTTCTGCAATAATCCCTGAGGGGTTGGAAAAGTTTATAAGCCATGCGTCAGGGCTATAATTTTCTACATATTCCGCAATATCCATCATCACCGGAATGGTTCTTAAAGCATTCATAAATCCACCGATTCCTGTAGTCTCCTGTCCAATTAAATCATATTTGAGCGGGATCTTCTCGTCTTTGATTCGAGCATCCAACTTCCCAACCCTTACTTGTACCAGCACAAAATCTGCATCTTTAACAGCTGTTTTCAGGTCTTCTGTCATAACAAATTTACACTTTATGCCATTAGCATTTAACATTCTTTTAGCAAAGTTACCTACAATTTTTAACTTGCGCTTATCAATATCCATCAAATAAAAACTGGTAACAGGTAATTCGTTCTTTCTCTTTATAAACCCATCAATAAGCTCAGGGGTATAGGTACTCCCCGCCCCAATTATGGCTATTTTAAAACTGTTCATTCTATTCCCTTCCTCTGACAGAGAATATATCCTCTGAAATTCCGATTTCATGCAAGTTGGCTATTCTTTATTCGATAAATCTGTAAAATTTTTAGCCTTGTACTCCATTTTATTTCATCCGGCTCTATTTCAGTGACTTCTTTAATAATTTGTGAACTTATGAAGACTGACCCTACTTCCTCCACAAGAAACAATTGTCCTTTTATAATTTAAATAGGAACATATCCTATTTTTTCTATGGTTTAATTTTCCCTTTTAAAAGGTCTTCCTTTAGGACGTCTATCTACAATAATACCTAAAGCCTCAACCATCTGGTTAAGAAACTCCTCAGGTCCTATAGGTTTTCCGCTAAAAGTTACCGAATTATTGAGCTAGTACATGTGTCCTTATTTATTACCTTGTTATGTAGTAAACTAAATTTTGTTATCCAACCTTCGAAAATGAATTTATTCAATGCCTTATACATAATTTCAAGTGCTTTTTCACAATTTGCGTTAAAATCATCATTCATCTCCTCATCAGCATTATCTGTTATCACCCGGAAAGAAAAACTTTTTATTCCATTTAATTGTGCTATTTTTAAAACTGAAGAAGTTTCCCAATTGCAGGTAATTGCACCTAATTTATGGCTTAACTCCTGACGAAGTTTTTTATTGTTTACATCCTTTTCCCCGCTGGCAACATTACCAACCTTTATTATAGTTCCCATAGTTTCCCTGGCCCAATTTGAAAATTCTTTTAATACTTCCTTAGAAGAACCTTCATTAAGTACTGTACTTGTCTTTAACTCATCTGGTATTTTAGTTAAATCATCACCTGGACAGACATCATATTCAAATGAATGCTCACCACAAACAATATCATTAATACATAATTTTTCTGATAAAGACCCGGAGGCACCAACATCAAATATAAAGTCAGGTTTAAACTTATCAATAATCAATTGAGTTGCTGAAGCACAGCATATTTTCCCTGGACCTGCTTGAATAGCTATTACTTCTACATCTTTTTCTTTTCTTGATGAAATTAACCTACCTGCTAATTCAGTTTCATGATGTAACTTCAATATCTCTTTGCAACTCTGATATTCAATATCACAAGGACATATAATGCCAACTTTAACTAATGAATTAATCATAAAATTTGCTCTCGTCAGATTTATCTTTTAATAGTATGGGCCGCATTTATAGAAGTTTCATTCTCAGCTTGCAACCACTTTCTCAGCATCTCAGCCTTGTCTATCCTGCCCAGCTTCAGATATGCCTGATACTCATACTCCAGAAAAAGTACAGGTACTTGCATTCCCTCAACCTCTACAATCCGCTTATACTGCTCTAAATCTACGGGGTTCTCCCAGATTCCGTCTATAAGTCGTTTCTGAATGTCCCCCATAATCTCTACTTTGATTCCTTCGATCATCAATTCACCAAAGTAGACTGTCAAGGGGACGGTTCTTTTGACACTTTTTTTGGGCTTCTGAACCTCTGTAGACCTCTGGGGTCAGGCTTCACAACTTCTAAGAAATATCAGCTTTTTTTAAAAATCCTCTTTTTTGGGGAAGTTTATTGATATTAACTGTTATGTTTCAAACAATGAAAAGGGAATCTTGAAATATCTTATTCCGGAAGAATAAGGAGCAATCTCGTATAATCCAAAATAGA
>Ga0307379_10007404_pt1 | contig 14933 bp, 10 predicted proteins | sample UN2MG_FD_202237 | JGI IMG/M metagenome (GOLD analysis project Ga0307379, IMG submission 202237) | Soil microbial communities from Risofladan, Vaasa, Finland - UN-2 | ecosystem: Environmental > Terrestrial > Soil > Coastal area > Acid sulfate soil | place: Finland: Risofladan, Vaasa | collected... | reverse complement strand
CATTCACGGACGTCGGGGAAGCCGGACGGTCAAGTCAAAATCATGGCTTCGAGGACAGGACGAGTCTTTCACCGAATACCTTGCCCCAGCCCGCGAAAAAGGAACCAAGATGCTTAAACTCGGCGATCAGTTGTGGATATACTTGCCCTCGACGGATCGAACGATAAAAATCTCAGGACACATGATGCGACAGTCTGTTATGGGATCGGATCTTTCCTACGAAGATATGATGGAAGATCCGGATTTGCAAAAGCTTTATGACGCTCAAGTTGTTGCCGAAGAGGTAATCCTTGAACGCCCCTGCTGGGTGCTAGAGCTGACTTCCAAGGGAGGCGATATTGCCTATCATTCCAGGAAAATCTGGGTGGATAAGGAAAGATTCGTTTCTCTAAGGGAGGATCGTTTTGCCAGGAGCGGGAAACTTCTCAAGACCTTTGAAGTGAAGGAGATCAGCCTGATCCAAAACCGTTGGGTTCCGATCCGCATGGTCTTCAAGGATGTACTTAAAAGTGGCAAGGGCACGGAGTTTATCCTCGAATCCCTCGAGTTTAACGCCGACATCCCGGAGCATGTTTTTACTAAAGCATCGCTGCGGAAATAGAACTTATTTTTTGACATTCTTGGGGTCAGTCCTTGGGGTCAGGTCTTGTTTTTTGCTAGCAAAAAACAAGACCTGACCCCAATTATGACCCCAATTAGGCACGCTCGAGCTTCGTCATCCTTCTCCTTTGTAGACGATATTTGTTCCAGGGGAGAAATCTATTCGGATTGAAACACCCACAAGGGACTTAAAGCCAACCCAAGGAAGAGAGGATGGACTATCTGGAGTTTATCTTATTGCTGATCGTTTTGCTGTCTTTGTTGCTTTGTCTCTATTTTTTGGCAATTGACCTTGTCTCTTAGCGTATGATATGTTTATTCGTGGATGTAAACAAGTGGAAATTCGACAAACCTATTGGGAGTTTGTGGTGATCACCAAAAGGAAATTCCTTTCATTAAGATTTAGGAGGCATAGGAGTTATTGTGTAACAGGAGTTTGAAATCATGAAAAATAAATTAAAACCTTTCATCCAGGTGTATTGCCCTGAACTTCAGGAAATGATAATTCCTGGAGAATGGGCAGCATGTCCTTTTTTTGAAGGAAAGAAGCTGGAAATCAATGATGAGGAAGACGCCTTGAAACAGACTTTCCGCTGTCATGTCAAGTGTGGCTGCAAGATTGAGTATCAATTCTATGATGGGAATAATCTTGTATCAAAAGTGGAAGATTCCATCGAAGATCAAGATAGCCTGCGGCGGATTCTAAAGCTTGTCATGAAGAAGTCAGACAAGCAGGCAGTAAGGCAGGCTAAGAAGGTGCTTCTTGTTGATGATGATACGGATTTCTTGGAGATGCACACCGCCGTTCTGGAAAACAGAGGCTATGAAGTCATCACCGCTCAAAGTCCGAGAGAGTGTATGGAAAAACTCGAGGATGTTCGCCCTGACATCGTTGTTCTGGATGTCATGATGGAGCAGTTCGATTCTGGTTTTAAGGTGAGTGAGAAGATAAAAAAGAAATACAAAGATATACCTGTGATGCTCCTCACGTCCATCAGTACGCAGACAGGCCTGGAGTTTTCCTCGAATGAGGGTGTCTTAAAAATTAGTGGGGCTGATGTTCTCCTGGATAAGCCCGTGAGTCCTAAAATTTTCATCGATGAAATTGAGAGATTGACCAGCCAAAAATAGGATTGGTGATTCATGGATTCTATGGACCTCTTAAGCATTGATAAAAAGAAGTGCCGCCGGTGCAACCGCTGTATACGTGACTGTCCTACAAATGCTCTGAAGATCGATGGAGGCCAGGTCGTTAGGATTGAGAGCCGCTGTGTTCTCTGCGGATCCTGTTACAAGCACTGTCCCCATGGAGCCGTAGTGGCTCACACGGGCGCGGAGGATGTGCTCCATCTGCTGGAATCAGGTGAAAAGGTTATCGCCCTTTTGGATCCCACTTTTCCTGCAGTTTTGGATAGAGGAACGCCGGGCCAGTTGGTTACAGCGCTGAAGAAGCTGGGATTTGAAGAGGTCTGGGAATCGGCTGTGGGGGGAGACCTGGTAACCCAGGAATACAAGAAGTGGCTTTCCAAGAATGAAAACACATCCTCCATCTCATCCTTCTGTCCGTCGCTGGTCCTGTACATTGAAAAGTTTGCTCCTCAACTCATAGATCGATTGGTGCCGTTGGTTTCTCCTATGATCGCGGCGGGCATGGCTGTGAAGAAACTCAGGGGGGCAGAGACCAAAGTAGTTTTTATCGGTTCTTGTATTTCACGAATATGGGAGTGTCATAGCCATCATGTTAAAGGTATTGTGGATTATGTGTTGATCTACCATGACATCTCGAATATTCTTGAAGACAAGGGCATTGAACGTGAGAAACAAGAGCCCTCGGAATTTGATGGGCCCCCTGCGGGATTGGGGCGTATTCTGAGTGTTCTCGGCGGAATGTCCAAATGCATCGGAATTGACCAGGATTTACTCAATCTGGATCATGTAATCGCAGCCGGGCCAGACAGGGCAGTCCGTGCTCTCCAGCAGCTACAGAACAGAACGATTCGCTCGAAATTCTTGGAGCTGCTTTTTTGCCAGGGATGCATCGACGGACCTATCGTTGACAAGAATATCTCAGGTCCGAGCCGAAAGCAGATTGTCGTCGACTTTATCAAAGCCCAACAACAAAAAACTCGAGAAGCGGACAACGCAGAATGGAAAAAGATGAAATCACTCGATTTAAAGAGAAACTTCACACCACAGGATATCTCTTTGCCGGAGCCAAAAGAAGAAGAGATCCAGGCAGTCCTAAAAAAGATGGGCAAGACCTATCCGAATCGAAACCTGGACTGCGGGGGCTGTGGTTATAACTCCTGCCGGGAGAAGGCCTCAGCTGTTGTGCAGGGTTTGGCAGAAATGGAGATGTGCACGCATTATCTCCTGAGTCGGTCCCGGAGTCTGTATGCGAAACTGGAAAAATCTCATGAACAGCTGCAGAGTTCCCATGATGAGTTGGAAAAGGCCCAGAGGCAGCTCATCCAGACAGAAAAAATGGCGTCTCTAGGTCAGCTGGCAGCAGGCGTTGCCCATGAGTTGAACAATCCCCTGGGGACGATCACACTTTTCAGTCAGTTTCTCAAGAAAGAACTGAAAGGTCAGGAAAAATTGGAAAAAGACATCGAACTCGTCGTCCAAGAAGCGGAAAGAGCGGCGAAAATTGTCAAGGACCTCCTGAGCTTCTCTCGGGAAACCAAGCTTAAACCAGGACTCTTAAATATCAACAGTATCATAGAGGAAGCCTCGTCTCTTCTGGAAAAGCGTGCCCTCTTCCGGAAAATAGAAGTGAAGCGGGAGCTGGAGCCGTCCCTTCCATCTACGTTTGCCGACCCTGATCTCCTCAAACAGGTCTTTTTAAATATCTTACTGAACGGAGCCCAAGCCATGGAGGGAGAAGGAGTTCTAACGCTGAAAAGTCAGGTGCTTAACGATGGCAAGGAGCTGCAAATCCAGATTATAGATACGGGAAAAGGCATAGCGAAAGAACACCTTTCCCGCCTTTTCGACCCTTTTTTCACTACCAAAGAAAAGGGTACCGGGCTCGGACTGGCCATCGTCTACGGCATCATATCCAAACACAAGGGGTCGGTTCATGTGGACAGTCAGTTGGACAAAGGCACGACCTTCTCCATCGCTCTTCCTGTTTTGGATCAGAAAGAATGGATGGAAGGTGAACAGATAATGCCCGATATGAAGAGCGCAGAAGGAGGACAAAATGGCGACGCCAAAAGGAAAGATCTTATTGGTTGACGATGACCTGGATTTTCTAGAGATGCACAAGGCTGTATTAAAGCACCGTGGCTACGACGTTTTGACGGCCACAAGCAGCCAGGAGGGGGTTGAGCGGGTCAGAGCAGAGATGCCGGATTTAATCATCCTGGATTTAATGATGGAAAAGCATGATGCCGGATTTTCTTTCAGCAAACAAATCAAAGGCGATCCGCTGTTTAAGAAAATCCCCATCCTTATGGTCACGGCAGTGGCTGAGATTACGGGCTATCGTTTTTCAATCGAGGAAGACGGATACTGGATGAAAACCGATGATTTCTTGAATAAGCCCGTCAAGCCTGAGGTCCTCATCAAAAAAATCGAAAAACTTCTGGCCGAAAGGAGGAAATGACGTTGGGCTCTGAAGCACGCATCCTGGTTATCGATGATGAAATGGGTATTCGGGAGGGCTGTAAACGCGCCCTCTCCGCAGAGGGTTGCCTGGTCGATTGTGCCGAAGACGGCAACCTCGGCTTTCAAAAGGTGAAGGAGAACCACTATGATCTCATCCTTGTCGACCTCATGATGCCAGGAATAGGTGGACTGGACCTTATTCAGAAAGTCCATGATATTGATCCGGAGATCATCATGGTTGTCATCACCGGGTATGCCTCGATCGACACAGCCGTCGAGGCAACCAAACGCGGTGCCTATGATTATTTACCCAAGCCTTTCTCACCCGATGCCCTTACAGCCTTGGTTAAACGCGGACTCGAGAAGCGAATGCTCCGGCTCGAAGCCCAAAAGCTCTACGCTGAAAGAGATCAAAAACTCCTGGAGCTGGCCAGTGAACAGAGCCGTCTGCAGACCATTATAGGCTGTATGGCCGATGGTGTCCTGGTGGCCAACATGGAGGGCCGCTTGGTGCTCTGGAATGCCTCGAGCGTGAAGATGCTTAAATTACGGAGTCACGAAATTCCCGGGGAGGCCCTCGAGTTCTATATCAAGAATAAAGCCATCATTGACTCGATCCGGGAAGTCCTCTCTTCCAAGGAAGAGAAGGTCTCAATGATCAGCCGAGAGGTTGAGGTTGATAAAGGGACGACTTTGATGGCCGTCATCGCTCCGGTTAAAGATGAGGAAGGACGAATCTTGGGAGCCGTGACAGTGCTCAACGATATCACCCAACTAAAGGAGATCGATAAGATTAAATCTCAGTTTGTGTCCATGGTAGCCCATGAACTCAGGGCACCGCTCGCTGCTATACAAGGATGGTTGGAAATCGTGCTTTCTGGAGAGGTTGGTGAAGACGAGGAACAGCGGAATAAATGGCTCGGTCGTGCCAAAGACAGGGCCCACTCCCTTTTGATCATGGTGAACGATCTTTTAGAAATCAACCGTATGGAGGCGGGTCGAGTCGCACAAAAAATGGAAACAGTAAAGCTCTCTGAAATCATCCAAAAAATTGTCGACTTTGTAAAGCCGGAGGCGGATAAAAAGAACGTCACCATCACTATGAAATTACCCAAGAATATGCCTCCCATTCAGGCTGATGTCAAAGATATGGAAAAGCTCTTTATAAATTTGATCAACAATGCGATCAAATACAACCACGAAGAAGGCTCGGTGACTGTGGAAGGGGAAGTGGACAGGAGCTTTCTCTGTATCCGTATAAAAGATACAGGTTTCGGAATCTCCCCGGAAAACCTGCCTAGGATCTTCGAAGATTTCTACCGGGTCGAGGATGATAAAACAAAAAAAATCACCGGAACGGGTTTGGGGCTGACTATCTCGAAAAAAATTGTTGATTCGCATTTCGGCCAGATCAAAGTGCAGAGCCAATTTAATGAGGGAAGTACGTTTTCGGTCTATCTGCCTCGTCCGAAGAAAACAGAGGGAGAAGAAAGAAGAAATGAGCGGAAAGAACGAGAATAAAGTTAACGAGATCCTCCTGAAAGAACAGATTGCCCCTTCCATCACACTCTTTAAAGTCTACACACCCGTCGTGGCCAAGAATGTGAAGGCCGGACAGTTTGTTGTTGTCAGGACAGATGATTACGCCGAACGCGTTCCCCTCACCGTGGCTGATGTTGACCAGGAGAGCCAGGTAATAACCTTGATTGTCCAGGTCGTTGGGATGGCCACGCGCAAGATGGATGCCCTGAATGCCGGGGAGGTCTTTCTGGATGTCGTGGGTCCTTTGGGAACTCCCACAGAGATCAAGAAGGTCGGGACAGTGGTCAGCATCGGAGGTGGAGTGGGGGTCGCACCGGTCTATCCTATAACCAAAGCATTCAAAAAAGCTGGAAACAGAATCATTTCTATTATTGGGGCCCGTACAAAGGACCTGATCATCCTGAAAGAAGAAATGAGAGCTTTCAGTGACGAGCTTTACATTGCGACCGACGACGGCACAGCCGGTCATCATGGGTTTGTCACAGATGAGCTGAAACGGCTTATCGATGGAGGAGAAGAGATCAATCTTGTTGTGGCCATTGGGCCTGCACTCATGATGAGGGCCGTGTCCAGCATAACCAAAGAACACGGGATCAAGACTATCGTGAGTCTCAATTCTATTATGGTGGACGGGACAGGTATGTGCGGAGGCTGCAGGATTTCCGTCGGAGGCAGGACAAAATTTGTCTGTGTGGACGGTCCTGAATTTGACGGTCATCAAGTCGATTTTGATGAATTTCTCCAGAGGTCGGAAATGTATGCTCGTGAAGAGCACCGTGCCATGTGGGATTACGAATGCCGGCTCATGGAAGCTGAGAAAAACCTCAAGAGGGCGAACAGAAGGGAGCCCATGCCGAAGCAGGACCCAAAGCTGCGAGTTCAAAACTTTAGTGAAGTCGCTCTCGGTTATACGAAAGAACAAGCCATGCGGGAGGCCTCCCGGTGTCTACAGTGCAAAGTCTTTTCCTGTGTCGAAGGGTGTCCTGTCGATATTGATATTCCCGGTTTTGTCGGACTCATCAAAAAGGGTGATTTTATGGGGGCTATCCACAAGATAAAAGAAAAAAACAGCCTTCCTGCTGTCTGCGGCCGTGTCTGCCCTCAGGAGGAACAGTGCGAGGCCAAATGCATCTTGGGCAAGAAGAAAGACCCCGTGGCCATCGGTCGTTTAGAAAGATTTGTGGCGGATTATGAATTCAGTCAGGGGGATGTACGCATTCCTAAAATTCCAATGTCCACCGGGAAAAAGGTCGCCGTCGTCGGAGCTGGACCGGCCGGATTGACCGTTGCCAGCGATCTGATAAAGAAGGGACATGCCGTTTCGATTTTTGAAGCTCTTCATTCTCCAGGCGGTGTTTTAGTCTACGGGATACCGGAGTTTCGACTTCCCAAGTGGATTGTCCAACGGGAGTGCGATTACATCCAAAAAATGGGAGCGGATATCCATCTCAGCTATATTGTCGGCAAATCCAGCACCGTCGATGAACTCTTGAAAAACGGATATGATGCTGTCTTTATCGGGACCGGCGCCGGTCTTCCCTATTTTATGAATATCCCCGGGGAAAACCTGAACGGCGTCTATTCGGCCAATGAGTTTCTGACGAGAGTGAATCTGATGAAAGCCTACCTTTTCCCTGAGTACAACACTCCTATTCGACTTGGGAGGAATATTGCGGTTGTAGGCGGTGGAAACGTGACTACAGACTCTGCCCGGACTGCTCTCCGTCTGGGGGCGGAGAATGTCTACCTGGTCTACCGCCGCTCCAGGGAGCAGATGCCTGCCCGAGAGGAGGAGATCGAGAATGCTTTCGAGGAGGGAGTCAAACCTATGTTTCTTAATAATCCCGTCCAAATTTTGGGTGACGAGAAGGGCTGGGTAAAAGGCATTGAGTGTATCAAGATGGAACTGGCTGAGCCGGATGCATCTGGAAGGCAGCGGCCTGTTCCTATCAAAGGATCTGAGCATGTTTTGGATGTCGATATGGTTATTATGGCCATCGGACAGGGCCCGAATCCTCTCCTGACATCCGCCACTCCAGACCTTGAACTGAACGAGTGGGGGAACATAGTTGCTGATGAAGAGACCGGAAGGACTTCTAAAAAAGGTGTTTTTGCTGGAGGCGATATCGTTACAGGCGCGGCTACTGTCATCTTGGCCATGGGCGCCGGTAAGAAGGCTGCTGAATCCATCGACCAGTACTTAAAAGATGATAAATGGTAATCTCTCGAGAATGATAGAGTCGCCGTCTGTTCCATTGCCGAAAGTGTCGAGATCGTCCCTACGAATATTCAGATTGTAATCCAGAAAATGACTGTCTTTTATGACAACATCCCCAACTGACAGGAACAATGAATTGTCCACCTCGGGGGACTTTTAAAAAACTGATTGAAAACAAAATAATTAAATAGGCAAAAATGACGTACAAGGGACTTAAAATCGAGGGCAAAAAATTTATTCTATTATCCTACAATTTTGTTGATAATCTTACAATATTGTCGGATTTCATATGGATATGTTTTTTATAACTTATTTATATTCAATAAATTAATAATTGGCACGTTTTTTGCTATAATGATTGCCAAAACATTGAAAGGAGGCTAACATGACTAAATTTAAAAAAGGAGGCAACATGAACTTCCGCAAACTTTCTCTCAGGGGTATTATGGTCATGACCATGGTAGCTGCTATCATTTCTGTGTCATTTTCACAGCAGGCAGCCCAGCAGCAACAGCAACAACAGCAGCAGCAGCAACAACAGCAGATGGCCAAGATGCAGAACATGATGCAGAGGATGGACAAAATCATGGAGCAGACTCAGAAAATGGTCAAAAACCTTGAACAGAGAATGGAAAAAGTACAAGGTCGGATGATGGAGCAGCACCGCACCATGCATAAGATGGGAGAGTCTATGGGAAACATGGCCGGACAAATGAAGGAGAATCTGGAGCAATGGCAGAAGATGATTCAGAACAAGGAACTCATGCAGATCCGTGACATGAAGAAAGACATGAACCAATTTCAGAAGCGCATGGAGAGCGTGGCTGAAGATATGGAAGAGATGCTTAAGATCATGGAAAGAGTGACCAACCGTCTCAGTATCAGCGGCTGAAATTTAGATGCTAATACGCTGGGAAACTATTTTTAAAAGAGCGTTGGTAACGGCCTGGGTCATCTTTTTGGCCCAGACCGTTGCCCCTCCAGTATGGGGCAGTACTGTTGCTTACTCGGGTTCGATACAGTATGCGAGAGGAAACTATATTTTCGATCAGACAACCAGCAGCATGTTTATGTTCAACGGACTTTCTTTCTCTTCGGAAGGGTTGAATCTTTCTGCGAGCATCCCAGTGATCTTCCAGAGTACTCCTTATGTATCCTACAGTGGAGTGGGAATACTCCCTTCAGGAGGCTCAGAGCACACTCAGGTCAGTGGAAGGCAGGGTAAAAACCAGGAGATCATCCTTCCTGAACCTATCGATTATGAGCAGTTTGGAATAGGCGACCCCACGGTATCTCTGGGACTTCGGCTTCTCAAAGAGAGCAAATTATTTCCCAATGTCCAGCTCGTTGTTCAAGCAAAGTTGCCTTTGGCCAGCATCGAAAAAGGCTTTGGGACAGGGGAATGGGACTACAGCGGCGGATTATCCCTTTCGAAGGCATTGGGAAAAACATTTTTGTTCGTGGATATGTATTACTGGATGCTTGGCGACCTTCCTGATCTTGAACTGAAGGATACGGTGTCTTATAGCATTGCTCTTGGCCACCCTTTGTCTGGTGGTAAGTATGCACTCCTTGTTTCTTATTCAGGGTCAACGAATATCATCAGTGAGGTAACTCCCCCTTCCTTTTTAGGATTCGGATTTTCCTATAGGATCGATGCAAAGAAAAGCATGATGCTCAATGCTTCCTTAGGATTGACGGAATCGGTTCCGGACCTCTCCGTTTCTTTAGGCTGGAATATCGGATTTTAGGCTAAAAAATAAAAACTTTGAAAAGTAGCATGAAGAACAGCGTTTTGTCTTGATTTCTGGCGTTGTCAAGATGTGTTTTTTGTTCCATCTATTATCTACAGAGCAGGTCAGAAGGTGGGAATTGAATAAAAATGAGCCGAACTCAATGCAGTCCCAAAAACCAATTTCCTATGTTTAGCGGACTACTTTCTATGCATCAGCAGCTTTTTTAAGGATTGCTAAATAATCTTCGACTCCTGCCTCTCTTGGATTAGAAGGATTTGAATTATTCTCGAAAGATTTTTGGGCAATTTCAGGAAACTGACTCTCTTTTATGCCTAAATCCTTGAAGGAAGGAATATTCAAAGAGATGGACAAGAATTTTATCATCTGGATTAATTCCCGCGCTGCAGCTTCATTATCTTTCTCCGCAACTCCTGCGATCTTAGCTATCTCAGCATACCTATCTTTGGCGACCGGAAGGTTAAACTCCATAACAAACGGAAGAAATATCGAGTTGGCAACGCCGTGCGGAGTATCAAAAAGAGAGCCGACAGCTTCAGCCACGCAGTGAACGGCCCCGACATCGCTGTTGCAGAAAGCTGGCCCGGCAATTGTGCTGCCCAGCATTATTTTCTCTCTTGCCTCTTTATCGCCTTTTATATTTCCGTAAGCTCTCTCAAGCGATTCGAAAATAAGCTTCAGAGACTCACGAGCAAAAATATCCGTGAGAAATGTTGCAGGTTTTACAGTATAAGCCTCAACCGCATGGGTGAGAGCATCTAAACCGGTTGAGGCAACGAGAGGAGGAGGAAGCGTAATGAGCAGATCAGGGTCGACGAGAGCCACTGCAGGAAACATATGAGGACCTTTTATGCTCATTTTGAACATCCGTTCGGTGTGGGTTATTACAGAAACCCAGGTCACTTCACTTGCCGTGCCGCAGGTCGTTGGAATGGCGAGAACAGGAAGAGGAGGTGATTTATATTTTCCCTTTCCTTCATAATCTTCTATTTTACCAGGATTGGTTGCCAGTAAAGCTATGGCTTTGGCAGCATCCAGGGAACTCCCTCCGCCCAATCCGATCACCAGATCTGGCTTTATCTTACGGACTAGCTCCCCAGCCCTGTTGATCGTGGTGTGTTTCGGGTTTTGCTCAACTTCATCGAATACAGGAATCCCCGGAAAATGGCTGAGAACTTTATCGGCGATGCCTGCTTCTATAATCCCTTTATCAGTAACCAGAAAAAGGCTGGTGTCTTTAAAATCCTCCTCAACTATTTCTTTAAGCCGAGAAATCATACCTGAGCCGAAAAAGATCCTGGTAGGAATATGAAATCTCATTTCAGGCACCTATCATTTTCTGAAATCAATCGAATCCTGATTGGCCATATCCAGCACAGCTATAAGGAGGAGTTGAGCCAGATCTTCCAGAATTTCAGGAGTTATCGTGTCAATGTTGTCCTTTGGTAGGTGGTAGTAAGAGCGAGCCCCGTGAGCGCTGAAGGATATGGTCGGAACGTCTTTCCACATGAAGCGGGCTGCATCGAGTCTTGGCCGGGCGATGTTGGCGAAGTAACGAGGACTTATGACACGGTGGATATATTTTTGATTCGCCGTTTCAATAAACTTCCAGAACTCAGGGTAATTCTTTGCGGCTAAGGCTCCTAATTTATCCCCACAGCCAACGCCATCCATGTTAACGAAAGCCAGAGTCTTCTCCAGACGTACGACCGGATGCTCGACGTAATACCCGGACCCAACCACACCTTGCTCTTCGGCACCAAAGCAAAGGAACATCACGGAGCGGCGGGGCTTGATGGGGCATTTAAACATAGCCTCTGCAATTCCCATTATGACTGAAACTGACGAAGCATTATCATTTGCCCCGGGCATTATTTCATAGCAGCGGCCGAGATGGTCAAGATGCCCGCCCAGAATGATCAACTCGTCTTTGAGAACAGGATCAGATCCTTCAAGAATGCCGATGACGTTATAGCCAACACCTTCAGGGTGATGTTCAGTAATATTTTTTATGGTGAAGACCTTGCCTGTCGCAAAAGACTGAGGCTTTAAGGTCTTTTCAATTTTGGCGACAACATCCTCATGCTTTCGCCCTGTGCCTGAAAAAACGTCCGAGACAACCGCATCTCCCACATGGCTGTATATGAAGCCTGCATCGTAGGAATTATTCGGATTTCCGATAGGACCATAGTTGTAGAGCATGCCTTTGGCGCCGTGCGCCACGGCGTTCTCCAGTTTATACTGATGGAAGGAATAGGGGCGCCATTTTTTGAAGAGCTCCGGATCTTTGTCAGGAGAAACAGGAACCTCCCTTTCCATCAAAATTATCTTCCCCTTCACATCCACTCCTTTGTAATCGTCGTAACCAAGCTCTGGAGCAGTGGCTCCGTAACCAACATAAATGACTTCAGCAGTCACTTCGCCCGAACCAGAAGTTGAGCCTGGTATAAACTCACTTTCATACTGATAGTACTTTTTTATAACAGAATCTTTGCTGGGGAGGTGAAGGTAAACCTCGCAGCCTTTAAAGACCAGAGTATAAGGAATAGGAAATGCCTGGAAGTAAGAGTTCTGGCTTACGGCAGGAGCAATCCCCCACTCCTTAAAATGAGAAGCCACCCATTCAGCACTGGCATTGTATTCTTCTGTCCCGGTTAGCCGGCCAGCGTACTTATCAGAAGCTAATTCTTTCACATAATCAAAGAGCTTATGGCTGGAAATAGAATGCACGCTCTGAAGAAGTTTTTCCTCCTCCGTATCTTGCGCAGGTAAGCTCTGGACACCAAGAAAAAATGAAGTGAGAAAATAACCAAGGCCCAGTAAAAATAAAAAAGAAAAAAGCTTTTTGTTCTTCATCTTGTCCTCCTCTCCATTTTTTTCTTTTTATGTTATGATAAATCTTGTAAAAGTAAAGGAAAATAAAAGGTCAATTGAAAAGAATTGCCATTCCTGTCTTTCTTTTCCTTTTATTGGCCCCGCCCTGTGCTAAAAACCTCTTCTGTCTTAAACAGGAAAAAGAGTCCTATTCTCAAAAAAAAGAAGCTCCTACAATCGAGCAGGATCTTTTTAATCTGGTTAACAGAGAAAGGCAAAAGCTTGATCTCGACCCTGTTAGATTTTCCTCGCCTCTGCGCTCTCTTGCGCGAAAACACAGCCAGAATATGGCTCTTCGCGGAGATATATCTCATCTTTCAACCTCTGGCGAAACATACAGCGAGCGTCTGGTGAAAGGAGGATTCTATTTTATAAAAAATGGAGAGAACGTAGCTTACAGCCAAACGTTTATATCTGAGTTCATCCACCAAGGTTTCATGGACAGTCCCGGGCACAGAGCAAATGTTGTGGATCCGGACTTTGATGAATTAGGAATTGGAGTATTCTTCAAAAAGGATAAGGGATATTACGTTACTCAGGATTTCATCCGAGCCCTGGCACCCAAGGGGAGAATAGAGGCAGAAGCGGAAGTCGAAGAGAATATAAATAGGATAAGACGAGTGAATTCTCTTCCTGCTATTTTGTTCTTAGCAGAAGCTAATAGATTTGCTCAACAATGCTCATTAAATAAAGCTAAAGATAGGTCTCCTCCCCCCATACCCTCTCATTTTGGAGAAACCCACCTTTTTTATACGAGAACTCCTTACTTTGAACATCTTTATTCTAAGTACAAAGATAAACTTTTAGATAAGTATTATGAGACTGCGGGTTTAGGGATTGATTTTAGCCGAAATGAAAAATCCCCTGGAGGCGCTTATTTTATTACTCTACTCCTCTTCCCTGAAAGTGAGTATAAGTCAAGGAGTAATAAAGATCTTAAGGAGATTGTCTTCCGCACTATAAATAATACAAGAGAAAACAAAGGACTTGCCTCCTTGATAGAGGATAAAGGACTCTCTGCCAATGCAGAGAAAGCATTAAAAATAACCTTCAAGCAGATGAATACTACATCAATAGGCTTACCGAGATTTGAGGGCTCAACAATAATCTCCTATGTAACAAAAAACCCCACCCTTTTTCCCGAGGGACTAAAAGTAAGAATAGAAAACAATTTTATCGATTTTACAAGAATAGGGATAGGAATTCTCTTCGGAAAAAATCTCAAATTTCCAAGAGGTTCTTTCTGGGTAGTTATTCTTCTCGAGGAGTAGAAAATGTCGAAAATATCAAGAAGAAATTTTTTGTTCATCTCAGGAATAGGCTCAACATCTCTTTATGCTCACGCCTTAGATAGGCGGAGAACTCTTCTAAAATCTCGGGGAACATCGGCTGCGCAGCAAACCTGTGATCCGTGGATTGAACTAAACCTGGCAAACATGACCTGGAACCTGAGCCAGGTAAGGAAGGTAGCTAAAGTGCCTGTAATGGCTGTAATAAAAGCTAATGCTTACGGTCATGGATTAGTCGAGATAGGAAGACACCTGGAAAAGACCGGCATTGATCATCTTATGGTAGGTAAACTGCAGGAAGCCCTTTTGCTGAGAGAAAAGGGAGTTTCTACTCCTATCCTAAATTTTGGTCCTTTCAGCAGCGGGGATGCTGAGATAATCGTCCAGAACAATATCTCTCAATCCGTGTTTAACAAAAATGTCTCAAGCCTCAGCGAGGCTGCCCTTAAGCTTGGAAAGCGGGCCAAAGTCCATATCCATGTGGATACAGGCATGGCAAGAATGGGAATTTCCTACAGAGATGCTCTTCCTTATATTAAAACTGTATCTTCGCTGAAGGGAGTTTTAGTGGAGGGAATCTCGACAGCCTTAACCGAAGATGACGAATTTGACAAGGAACAGCTCAAGCGATTTATGCACCTTTGCAAACAAGCAGAAAAGGAAGGGATTTCTTTAGGCCTTAAACATGCTGCAAGCAGTGATGGTGTTCTGGACTTGCCTTCTTCCCATCTCGACATGGTGAGGCCCGGGATAGCACTTTATGGTTACTACCCTTCGGAGAAAACTCAGAAGGAAGACAGGCTCGCCCTTAAGCCTGTTCTTCAGCTTAAATGCCGAGTTGTGGACGTTAAAACTCTCCATCCTGGAGATTCTGTATCCTACCACCGAAAATACACCGCCCAAAAGATGGAAAAAATCGCCATTATTCCTGTAGGCTATTCAGACGGCTATCCTCACCATGTCGTCAATAAGGGTTTTGTTTTAATCAAGGGAATAAGATTTCCTCTGATTGCTGCTATTACTGCCAACCACTGCGCTGCCCTT
>Ga0307379_10007402_pt1 | contig 14938 bp, 12 predicted proteins | sample UN2MG_FD_202237 | JGI IMG/M metagenome (GOLD analysis project Ga0307379, IMG submission 202237) | Soil microbial communities from Risofladan, Vaasa, Finland - UN-2 | ecosystem: Environmental > Terrestrial > Soil > Coastal area > Acid sulfate soil | place: Finland: Risofladan, Vaasa | collected... | reverse complement strand
CATCGCGAAGAGGACAATGACGCCCACCGTCCCAGCGGCGGACAGTTCCAGGCGCTTGCCCCTGATGTCCCAATGGATCACCAAACGGTTTCGAGGTCGGGGGCGTGACATCTACGCACGCTCCTTTCCGCCCTTGTTCAGCGACTCAGCGAATGCGTCGAACTCGGCCGTGACCTCCTCGATCTCTTCTGCAAGCCGAATCTGTGTCTTCTCGATTGCCTCAAGAAGATCAGGGAACATCCCGACGGCAGCGATCTTGATCCTCAGCGGAGCCTCCGTGAGTGGTTGCCAGTCCATGGGATTCTCGTCGTTATAGATGGGGTGGTAGCTGCCCCAAGAAAGCACCCATGCCTTCTCCTTGCGATGCAGACGAAGCGCCAGGTCTACCTCATCCTGAGGACCATAATCCGGGTGGCTGCCGAAGTGAGTGGTGTCCACGCGCCCCCTCAGCGATCCAAGGTAGACCTGGAACTGCTCGATCCGCTTGGTCATTCCATCGGCCGCGTCGCGGACCCTTGCGGCGTTGTCTTTGATGGACGTGATGACTTCGGGGGCTGAACGGGGGGGCTTCTTACGCATGAGGTACTCCTTGGCCCAGCGGGCCTGCTTACGCACCCTCTATGGGTACAGTTACCTCTGGCGGGCCAGCTCCACGATGAAGCTGGCACCCGCGTCGCCTAGCGACTCAATGATTATCCCATTCATGCCATCGCGTGTCAAGCTCAATCCGTACAATCCCCCGTGGTGCCGGGGCTCTGGTCGGCAAACGGCGATTTCGGGGACACCCATACTGAGCTGTCTCCTGATCCCTTCTCCTTACCTCGCAATTGTCGGGTGTCACGGCTTCGCAGAAGCCGTGCCTCAGTGGCAGTCTGCGTGGGCCAGAGACCCGGGACGGGCGCACCGGTCCTTGCAGGCGCGTCGGCGGTTTGAGATACAGGAGCCATGGCCGCCGAGCGCCCACACATTCTGATCTTCAATCCCGACCAGTGGCGCGGGGACGTTCTGGGGCACGTCGGCAATGCGGCGGCCGTCACGCCCAACCTCGACGGGCTCGTCCAGGCCGACGCCGCCGGACTGAAGGTCACCTCCAGCGACCCCAACGTGCCGGTGGACGTGATGGTCAAGCGGCACGGCGGCGGCACCTACGTCTTCGCCGTCAGCATGCGGCCGGGGTCGGCGGAGGTCACGTTCGAGCTGCCGCGCCCGAAGGACTTCGTGCGCAGCGACCCGGCGGCCGTCATCGGGGAGGATCGGTCGGTGGAAATTCGCCGCGCCCGCTTCACAGACCGCTTCGACGGATACCAGGTCCACATATACAAGGTCATCGAGATTCCCGGGCCGCGCTTCAAAGACGAATGAGCCATCCAGGTAGGACGGAAGCAGACAGCAACACAAGACAGTGAGAAGGGTGGTCACGCCTGGAGCTGCCCGGGCAGCAGCACCCGACGCCCATGCCGGGCGCGGTGCCCGGTCGGGACATGCTCCTTCGCCGAATAGACAGCTCCTTGGATGCAGGAGTCAGCACATGAAGGACCGCAAGGTTGCCGTCCTGCCGTGCACCGGAGTCGGGCAGGTAGTCGGGACGATCGCCCGGCAGGCAGCCTACAGGGCCTGCGACGACATGAGGCCCGACGCCACCATGCTTGTCTGCCTGCCGGCCTTGGTCAAAGGGGTGCAGGAAGACATCGACATGATCCGGGACTATCCCGTGATAGTCATAGAGGGCTGCGAGGAGCTCTGTGCCACCCACGCACTGTCCACGCAGGGAGGAAGCCCTGCGGCTACGGTATCGATACCTGACATAATGAAGGGCAAAGGCCTCCGGATCAGGAGAGAGGCCCGCAGCCGCCTGACCGACTCGGAACAAGCCGTGGTCGAGCTGGTGGCCGATCGCGTTGCGGCGGAGATTGACAGGCTCGGGTCCGGCTGACGGGCGGGCTGCCTATGAAGCATTACCGGAAGTATCTGGCCGAGTTCTTTGGCACGTTCGCCCTGGTGTTCGTCGGATGCGGCGCGTGCATCGCTCACCACGCGTATCGCTCGGACATCACCCACGTGGGCGTCGCTCTGGCATTCGGCGGGGTTGTGATGTGCATGGTATACGCCCTGGGGCACATCTCAGGGGCGCACATAAACCCGGCCGTGACGCTTGCGTTCGCGACCGTGCGCCGGTTCCCTCTTCGCCATGTCCCGGCCTACCTCGCGGCCCAGTTGCTCGGCGCGCTGGCCGCCAGCGCCGCACACCTGCTGACTTACGGAAGCCGGATGGCACAGGACGCCGCGTATGGAGCAACAATGCCCGTCGTGGTCACCCAGGCGGGCGCGTTTGCCATGGAGTTCGTCCTGACCTTCCTCCTGATGTTCGTGATCATGGCCGTTGCCACCGATCACCGCGTGCCCGGAGGCATAGGCGGACTGGCCATCGGCGCAGCCGTCTGCTTCGACTGCCTCGCGGCCGGGAAGTGCTGTGGAGCTTCCATGAATCCAGCGAGGTCTTTCGGGCCTGCCCTGCTCGCGGGCGGAGAGAGCCTCAGGATCCTCTGGCTGTATGTGTTGGCCCCCAGCTTCGGGGCAATCGCGGCGGCGTGGTTCTACGAGGCGGTCCGCGGCACCAAGGGCCCGCGCGCGACCGTTCCGAGATTCGACGAAGAGAGCGGAGAGGCGTAGCCCCATACGCGGTTATGCCGGGCGCCAAAGGAGAAACACGGCAATGGCGAGCACGATGTCATCTCGCGAGCGGATGCTCGCGGCGCTGAGTTGCCAGAGGCCGGATCACGTGCCCATGGCCTTCATGATATTCACCGCGCTGAACGAGCGGCTGAGCAAGGAGCGAAGGACCAGCGACCCGGCCGCGGCCGTCGAAGCGCAGATCGAGCTGGGCCTCGACACAGTTGTCGATCTGGGCGCCTTCTCGCCGCACGTCGATGAGGTCGGGCACGCCGATGCGCCGGGGTTCCCCGTGCGCTTCGCCGAGGGCGTGACGACCCGCCAATGGTCCGAGAGACCGAAAGGCAGCCGCTATCCCGTCATGCACAGGGAGTACCTCACGCCCTCCGGCACGCTGTCCGTCGCGGTGGACCGGACCGAGGACTGGCCCCACGGCGACGCCGCCGCGGGCGAGTGTCACATCCCGTTCATCGACGATTATCTCGCGCCGCGGTGCTCGAAGCACCTCATCGAGACAAGAGACGACCTCGCCGCCCTTCGCCATCTTCTCGTGCCGCCGACGGCGGATGATCTGAAGGCCTGTCGCGAGGCCTGGGGCAAGGCGAAGGATCTGGCCAGGAGGCACGAGCTGCTTCTTGCGGGCGGCCGGGGCGTGGGGGCCGATGCGCTGGCGTGGTTCTGCGGGCTTCAGCAGGCCGTGATGACGGCGATGGACGATCCCGAATTCCTCGAAGAGCTGCTGAGCATCATCGACGCGTGGAACCGGCCGCGGATGCAGGCGTTCCTGGACTACGGCGTCGATCTGTTCATACGGCGCGCCTGGTACGAGGGGACGGACTTCTGGTCGCCGGCGCTCTACCGGCAGCTGTTCTTCCCAGTCATCCGCGAGGAGGTCCGCATGGCGCACGAGGCCGGCGCGAAGTACGGCTACATCCTCACGAGCGGGTCGATGCCGCTGCACGAGATGCTCATCGAGCTCGGAGTGGACGTGCTGATCGGTCCCGATCCCGTCCAGGGCAAGGGCACCGACCTGAAGCTGATGGGCCGGCAGCTTCGCGGCAGGATGTGCACGTGGGGCGGCGTGAACGGGTTCCTTACGGTCGAGGGCGGCACGCACGCAGACATCGACGCCGCCGTCCGCGAGGCGATCGCGGCGCTCGGGCCGGATGGCTTCATCCTCTCCCCCGTCGATAACGTCCGCGACCCGTCCGACCGCACGTGGCAGAACGTGCTGGCACTGATCGAATCGTGGAGAAGGCATCGAGGCTGAGCCCGGCACTACGGGCTGGACTTGCCGCCGGCCTGCGGGCGGGCCTTGATCTCATAGGTGTCGAAGACGCTCCCGTCCGACAGGAGCACCTCGTACTTCAGGGCAGTCTTGCCGAAGCTCAGCACCTGGATGTGATACGCGCGGCCGCACTTGGCGGGGGGCTTCATGTACCACCGGTCGGTGTTCGGCGTGCGGAGCGGAGCGCCCAGGCCGCCCTCGCCGATATAGACCACGCCGTCGGCGGCCGGCTTGTCGCCCTGGATCGGCACCGTCCGCTTGATGAGGTGGCCGTCGGCCTCGCAGACCATCGCCAGGCCGTACTTCTCGAACAGCGGAACCCACAGCTTTCTCGCCGGGCTGGGCCGGTCCTTGACCCCCGGGTAGGCCGGCTTGTGGTATGCGGCCAGTTTCCAGCGCATCTTCGCGTTAGCGCGGAGCGTCCTGTCGAGGAACCGCACCTGGTTGGCGTCGGTCGAGATCGGGCCGTTGGTGTTCAGTGCGACCAGCAGCACCTGCGGGGTCAGCCGGACATGCCAGTAGAACCGCCCTCCACCGGGCCAGCCGAACACCTGCCCCACCTGAGGCCCACTCAGCTCATGGTCTCCGCGGATGGGGATGATAGGGAGCATGCGGCCGTCGGCGGTCACGGTGAGCTCGTGGTCGCTCATCCAGCGGCTGAAGCGGCTGAGCCCGCCCCTGGTCCAGACCCGCCAGACGTAGTCGCCGCCGTGGACGAAGGCCAGCACGGTCTTGTCGCGGCCGGCGAGGGTCGCGATGAGCCGGTTCATCCGGCGGCGGGTGCTGTGGCCGGTGCGCGAGTCCGCCCCGTAAATGACCTTGACCGGCACGTCGGCGTCCGGGGCCGTGATGAAATGGAACTCGCGCGAGGCCGCCTCATCGCTGACGATTCGGAAGTAGTAGGTCGTCGCCGGCTTGAGGCCCGTCAGCTCGGCGTGGTGGTAGTGCAGCGAGAGGGCCTCGTTCGCCGCGGCGGTGTATCGTCCGTTGGCGTTGCTGTCGGCGCGGAAGCGGTATGCGGCCAGGTTGTCCTTGTGCGAGCGGGTGTCGTAGTGCACGCGGTGCGAGCGGCCGGCCTCCGCGGTTGACCAGGAGATCGTCGCCCGCGACTGCGGGTCTTCCGTCCAGATCAGTCTCCACTGTGCCGGCGTCGTGCCGGCGAGCGGCGTGGTAGCCGGCTCGTCAGCCGCCCACGCAGGGCTCGCAAAGAGCACCGCCAGCGCGACGGCCACCCCGCGGCGTGTCAGCCCGCACGCCCTGTAAGCTGTACCCGTCATGGTTGCTCCTTGCTGCGGGTCAACGCATTCATCGCACGGTGATCGGGAAATCCCGATGCTCGCCGCGGAGCGTCCAGCGGATGCGGTAGCGCCCGGGCGCCGTGTCCTTGGTCTGCCATGTCAGGTTGAAGACGCCCTCCGCCTGCTTGGCGGCCTCGCGGAGCGTGGCGAGCTTCTTCGTGCCGTCGGCGGTGGTGAGCTCGATCTTCAGGTCGCCGGCCGCTCGGGCGAGGCAGGCTACCACGGCCGGTTTGCCGCGCTCGATGGTGCTGGGGATGACCGTGACCATGGTCAGCGTGCAGCAGGAGCTGAAGGGGTGGTCCAGCACGTCGGCGGGCAGGTCCGGCCGGCGCCGCTTGTACGAGGGCTCGCGCTGCCGCGTAACGTTGTTGTAATACGCGTGCTGGTAGGATCCGGGCTTGAGCTGCTTCTCGTAGATCCGCCGCGCGGTCGCGTCGAACTGCACCAGGTCGGTCCAGAGCGTGCCGGCGTAGCGATTGAAGATGCCCGTGGGCTTGCTGGCCAGGCGGATCCGGCCGTATGCACCCTTCTGCACGCCCGCGTGCGTGTTGTTCCACTTGATGTCGTCCAGGCTGCCGGTCCACATGACCTTGATGTTGGTGTTCACGAGGCGCTTCATGTCCTCGGCGTCGAAGGTCAGGCCCAGGTTGTAGGCCTCGACCATCGCCCGCACTTCGCCGGCCTGGTAGTCGCGGTAGGCGTGGGTGTTGATCCAATGGCGGAACGCCTGGGCCTTGCCCGGGTCCACGTCCCACGCGCCGAAGGGCTCCCAGTAGTTCCAGCAGTAGTGGTCCTTGTAGAGGCACAGGCGGCTCTTGAGGAAGTTGAAGAGCTTCAGGGCCTTCTGTCGCCACGCCGGCTCGCCGGTGATGTAGTGGATGCGCCCGGCCACCATGCCCCAGTGCACCTGCATGTTGAACGGCAGCGTGATGGTCCGCGTGCCGGCCAGCGGGTCGTGCCAGCGGTTGGGCTCCTGCTCGGTGTAGTGGCGCGGCCACTCGGTGAACACGCCGTACGGCCCGTCCTCGTGCCAGGTGCCTCGCTTCTGCCATTTCTCGAACATCAGCTCCTTGGCCAGCGCGACGTAGGCCCGCGCGCGATCGCCGTACTTGGTCGTCAGCGCGGGCTCATCCTTAAGCACCATCGCGGCGAAGCGCACCATCGGGTCCATCATGATCGCGTCGCCGATGGGGTGCTCGCCGAACTTGCCCGGCTGGCCGGGCACCGGCCCCAACCAGCCCTTGCAGCCGTCGGGGCCGGCGAGAAGCAGGCTGATCGTCCAGTCGAAATACTTGACGGCCGCGTCTAGCCAGGCCGGGTCGCGCGTGGCCAGGTACCCGTCGAGAAAGCCGTCCATCGTGTACCGCGCGTGCCAGGTCCATCCGTCGCCCGTGTAGCGGCCCTGCATCCGCCGGTGCGCGTTGTTGTACGCACCGCGATAGTAGGCCTCGGGGGTGAGGGTGATGGTGGCCTTGCCCGCGGCGGGATCGGCCGCCGCAGGCTCTGCGGCCCGCGCGAGGCCCGCCGCCAGGGCGACAGCGGCCCAGGCTGCCAGCAATCCAGCCACGCCGATTGGTCTGCGGAAGATGCTCATGCCGTTGCTCCTTCTGCGGCCGGAGGTATGGATCGCTGCTTGGACGGCCGGCTCGCTTTTCTCCAGATCCGCTAATCAGTTAATCCGTGGATCCGGCGGGCGGTTTCGGCCCAGATCGTGGACCGCGGGTCCGAATCGGCCGATTCTGCGATCCGCGCGCATATACTTGTCGGGCGCCGGCCGGTCACCTATGATCGGCGTCGTAACGCAGCCCTGCCGACCACCGGAGAGACCCGGCCGTGAAAGACAAGATCAGGAGAACGCTGACCTGCCTGCTTCCCGTTTCGCCCAGGCGCCGCGGGAAGTGCATCGGTTGCGGCGCCTGCTGCAAGCTGCCGAACCGGTGCGCGTTCCTGAGATACGACTCCGACGGACGCAGCCGCTGCGCGATCTACCGGTTTCGACCACTGAACTGCCGAAAGTACCCGCGAGTGCCGTCTGAGTTCATCACGGCCGACACCTGCGGACACAGATTCGACGAGGATTAGCGCTGCGCACCGGCATGCGGGGCAGATGCGCGCCGCCGCGCGCAGGACGAGCCGTGGGTGCCCCGGGCAGGCGACAGCTTGCCCGGCCGTGCCCCGCCGGGACCGCACGGCCCATCTACTGCCATCCATTTGACTGACAATCCCACTGCCGCGTGGCTAGAATAGGGAGTACGCACAGGATCGGACCACCTCGGAATAGGGAGAACGCAAATGGCCAGGAAGAAGGACGACAAGAAGCTGACGACCGCCTCCGGGGCACCGGTGGACGACGACCAGAACACCGTGACCGCCGGGCCGCGAGGGCCCGCCCTCATGCAGGACGCGCACCTCATGGAGAAGCTCGCGCACTTCAACCGCGAGCGGATTCCCGAGCGCGTCGTGCACGCCAAGGGCGCCGGGGCCTACGGCGTCTTCGAGTGCACGGCCGACATGTCGAAGTACACGCGAGCCGATTTCCTCTCTCAGGTCGGCAAGAAGACGGAGGTGTTCGCGCGCTTCTCTACGGTCGGCGGCGAAAAGGGTTCGCCCGACTCCGCGCGCGACCCGCGCGGCTTTGCCGTGAAGTTCTACACCGCCGAAGGCAACTACGACATGACCGGCAACAACACGCCGGTGTTCTTCATCCGCGACCCGCTGAAGTTCCCCGACTTCATCCACACACAGAAGCGCGACCCGGCCACCAACGTGCCGAACCCCGACATGTTCTGGGACTTCCTGTCGCTGACGCCCGAGTCGATCCACCAGGTGACGATCCTCTTCTCCGACCGCGGCACGCCGAAAAACTACCGTCACATGAACGGCTACAGCAGCCACACCTTCAAGTGGTACAACGCCAAGGGCGAGTACGTCTGGGTGCAGTATCACTTCAAGACCGTCCAGGGCATCCAGAACCTGACGCGCGCCGAGGCGACGCGCCTGGCCGGCGAAGACCCCAACCACGCCACGACCGACCTGCGCAACGCCATCGCCAAAGGCGAGTTCCCCTCGTGGCGGGTCTGCGTGCAGATCATGCCCGCCAAGGACGCCAAGACGTACCGCTGGAACATCAACGACATCACGAAGGTCTGGCCGCACGCCGACTATCCGCTGATCGAGATCGGGCGGATGACGCTCAACCGCAACCCGGAGAACTACTTCGCCGACGTGGAGCAGGCGGCCTTCAGCCCGGGCAACTTCGTGCCGGGTATCGCCGCCTCGCCGGACAAGATGCTCCAGGCACGGGTGATCTCCTACCACGACGCGCACCTGTACCGCCTGGGGCCGAACTACCAGCTCCTGCCGGTCAACGCCCCGAAGGCCGTCAAGGCGGCCAACTACCAGCGCGACGGCTACATGCGCTTCGACGGCAACGCCGGCGGCGGGCCGAACTACTGGCCGAACTCCATGGGCGGGCCGGCGCCGGATGCCGGCTTCGCCGAGCCGCCGATCGACCTGGAAGGACAGGCCGCCCGGCACCCGCAGGAGCTCACCGACGACGACTTCTTCCAGCCCGGCGAGCTCTACCGCCGCGTGATGACCGACACCGACCGCGACCACCTGATCGGCAACATCGTCGCCCACCTCGGCGGGGCGCAGAAGCGCATCCAGCGCCGCCAGACGGCCTTGTTCTTCAAGGCCGATCCGGAATACGGCCGGCGCGTCGCCAAGGGCCTCGGCCTCGACCCCGCCGACATCGAGAAGCTCGCCGCCATGTCCCAGGACGACCGCGTCAAGGCCACGCAGTAGCGCGGCCGATGGGTTAACTGGTTGGCTGGTGAACCGGTCAACCTGCCCGCCGGCTGCCCCGCCTGAGGCAGGCAGGTCGGCCAACCGGCCGGGCGTGTCGCGGGATTGGTATGTGCGCGGGGAATCTGGGCCGCTGGAGCCATTCTTCCAGTCACAAGCGGGGGCTTGCTGTCCAATCCGGATATCGATAACGATCGATTGCGGGAAGCGGAACTTCGCGGGATAATCCGGTTCAGAGGTCCCTGCGTTTTGTCACTTGGCAGTGGCGCCGGTTTGATCTCGGCCCAAGCGCCTGTCTGAATCTAAGGGTCGTTGCCATGAGAATCGTACGGATCAGGATTCGCAATTTCCGCTGCATAGGCGACGCTGAGGTCTTCCCCGTGAAGCATAACGTCCTCCTCGGGCCGAACAACGTGGGGAAGACGGCTGTCCTCGAGGCGATCAACCTCGTCTTGAATCCTGAGCTGGTTTGGAGGCCCGGCGTGATTGATGAGAACGACTTCTTCAACCGCGTCTACCTGCCCGTCGCTGAGGGCACAACCGATGACGAGACCGAGCCTGCACAGCCCGGCCCCTCCGGGGATGTCGCGGACACCACCGCGGAACAAGATGGGGAAGCTGTTGTGGAAGAAGAGCTTCAAGCAAAGCCCATGCCTTGCGAGGCCCCCGTCATACGGGTTGAACTCGTTCTCAGCGGCTTGTCTCCAGAGGACGAGAATGTGTTCCGCGACGTCCTTGTTCCGTGGAAGCAGGACGAGCGTCGGGTCGTCGAATCCCTAGACGAAGGAACAGACCCGTACAATGAGGCGGAGACGGCAATTAGACCGGTCTTCGAAGGGTGGTACGACCCGGCAGAAGATGATTTTGCCTGCAAGACGTTCCTATTGCGCGAAGAACACATGCATCGTGACGATTGCCCGCCCCTTAACCGCGAACACAAACGCCGCATCGGGTTTCTCATCTACCGCGACTTCCGCGCCCTTACGAGGCCGGTGACTCTTCAGCCCCCTCAGCTGTTCAGTCGGCTGATGTATGGGCAAGACGTGAAGCCCAAGCATTTTGAGGAAGCTTTGGCAGTGCTGAGGACTGCACTGCGCCCGATGACTCATGATGAGGAATTCATGGGCCTCCTGAATTCCTACAAGGCGGAACTCGAGCGATTCTTGGCCCTATCCGAATCCCAGCCAACCGATCTCGGATTTCAGGAGACCGATGGCACGCGCAGGAGCATCAGGTCTGAAGCGCAGATGTATCTGACAGACGTAATCGAACTGCCGCTTCAGAAGTCTGGCGCAGGGACTCGCAGTCTCTCGATACTGGCTATGCTCACTTTGATAATGAGGAGGCGTGGCCGCGGGATCCTGGCGCTTGAAGAACCAGAGACCTTTCTTTTCCCGCATGCCCAGCGACGTGTTACCGACGAGTGCTTGTCCCTTGCAAGCCAGACGTTCATCACGACGCACTCACCGTATGTGCTCGAGAGAATCCCTGTTGAGGGCGTTGGCAGGATAGAACGGGGCCCGTCAGGGGATGTAGGTTGGTCGCCGATCTCCACCGACCGAGTGAAGGCGGTCAACCTTTATTCGAGGCGTCTCCGGCAGGCGTGCTGTGAAGCTTTGCTTGGACGCGGCGTAGTCGTGGTGGAGGGGGATTCGGACAAATGGTGGGTTCTAGGAGCCAGCAGGATCATGAACAGAAAGGAATGGAATGGGAGACGGCAAGAAGCGTTGGAGCTTCTGGGGGTCTCGGTAGTGGGTGCGGATACCAATGGTGACATCCTTAGGCTGGGGGCCTTCTTCGAGGAAGCTGGCCTTGAAGTCGCGGGCCTCTTTGACCGCGTTCCCGAGGGGGACAGCATCTGGGACCACGCACACGATGCGACCTTCCCGTGTCTATTCCTGAAGGAAGCCGGTCTAGAAAGGCTGCTTGCGGACAGGCTGCCAGAAGACGTGCTGCGGCGCATGCTTCATTCGGCCGAGTATTCGCGAACAGAGCTCCGGGACCAGGCGGAGGTCGACGTCATCAACGAGAAGACCACAAGAGAAAACGCTTTTCAGATGCTCCGAGCCAATAAAGGATCCGCTGCAATGCACGAATGGTTAATCTCACTGCTCGATGAGAACACGATGCCGGATGTGCTGAAAGACCTTGTTGACATGCTGTCTATGCATATGACCGGAGAAGCGAAGATCGGGCTGTGCTCCCTATCAAGGTAGGTGCTGCCCCAGTGGCCGAATTCCAGCCGACAATGCAACAGGCGGCCTTGCTGCAAACAGATGAATCCGCTTTGGTCATCGCCGGTCCAGGGACAGGGAAGACGCGGACGGCGATAGAGAAGGCGAGGGTGTCCTTCCCGCGACTGGCGTCTGCTGCCCACAGGGTCCTCTTCCTGTCGTTCTCAAATGCTGCTGTCTTCAGACTAGCGGAAGGCGCAAAGGCAGAGCTCACATATGCTCAGCGACAACGCATAGCCTTCCGCACCTACCATGCGTTCGCCGCTGATTTGCTGAGATCGCACGGCCGCTTCGTTGGTATCCCCCCTGTTTTCAAGATCATGGATGCCCTCGAAGAGAAGCTGTTCGTGATCGAGGAAGGGATAGCCACCTCAGCTCCTGAGCGCGAGGAATTCCTCAAGCACAAGGCGATCCAGGGCCTCCTTGGCTTCGACGTCCTCATTCCTCTCGCCGTCCGGCTTTTGGAGACCTCGGATCGTCTTCGGCAGATCATTGGGAGAGCATATCCGTTAATCATCGTTGACGAGTTCCAGGACACAAGCGAAGTTCAATGGGAGCTCCTTCAGGCGGTGGGGCAGTCGTCTCAGGTGGTCGCATTCGGGGACCCTAATCAGATCATCTACGCCGGGATGCACGCTGCAACTAAGAGGCGGCTCAGAGAGTTCCAGGACTGGAAGGGCATAGAGCCTGTGGGATTCTCAGAGCGACAGTTTCGTTTCGGGAGCCCCGAGATCCTCGTATTCGGGGATGCGCTGCTTACAGCGACCAAGTACAAGGAGAAGGAGGACTCCGGCGTCAACTTGCTGGATCTGGAGTATCGGACCAGGAATCGTAATCGCCTGCGCTCTGCCCTGGCGCTCATCTGGAATCAACTCCGGAAAACCGCCGAGCGCGACGATACCGTGGCTTTCCTTGCCTTCAGCAACAGACTGGCGGAGGAAATCGCCGTTGCGCTTAGGAATCCCCCGCCAGGAGCGAGGGTACGTATTCCCGTCTACGCGAGACTCCCGAGGGATGAGGCAGCCTATGATGCTGTCCTCCTGGCGATGGCGGCTGCTCGAGACTTCGCGCTGAGTGGGAGCGAGGTAGCCTGCAAGAGGGCTGCGGTTGCCCTGTTGGCCATGAATTCGACATGGTACAGCCGCGCAGCGACTACTGCCAAGAAACTCAGAGCGCTCACCAAGCTGCTAGCCGGGTCGCGGGGGCATGACGACAAGCTGGGCGAATGCATGGACGAGCTGACGCGGGCAACGAACCTAAGTGATCTTGTCCCGATGTTTCTGGAGGCGTCGGCTGAAATCGACGGATTCACGGCGTGCTGCAGGAGGATAGCAGCTCACGGCAAACTCAGATTCTCAACGGTCCCTTCGCAAGACGTGTCTCTTCCCTTGTTCGATCAGTGCCGCGAGGCCCGAACGCCAAAGGGACTAGAGGGATACGATTCCGGAAGAGGCAAGACGCACGTACTGAACTACCACAAGGCCAAGGGAAGGGAGTTTGACCACGTCGTCATGCTTGTCGATCCCCGGGCTGAGAATCGCGAGATCAGCGTCGATGAGCTGCGCCGTTTGTACTACGTCTGTGCCACACGGGCCAAGTCATCGCTGGTGGTCCTCTACTACGGGAACGACAAGGGGCGAGTGCTCGGGTCGGTAGTCTAGGCGGCTGCAGTTCGGTTGCCCCCAGCCAGTCCGCGTGCTGGCAGATCCCCACGCAAGACGGATGCCCTTCCCCGACCCTATCCAAGCGTCATCATTGCGTCGAGGGCTTTCTCCCTACCCTCCTCGGGGCAAATGGTGGTCATGACCGGGCTTCCATGCGCGAAGATGACCGGAGCGGTCTCAATGCCGACCCGCCGCCGCCCAGGCTTCGACGAACTTGACTCCTTCCTGCACCGCCTGCGAATGGGCTGCTGCGACGGGACCGTGGAGGCGGTATCATGGTCCCCGCAAGCTGAGCGAGGAGGCCGTCCATGCGAACGTGCGTTGCGATCACTGTCATTATTGGCTTGCTGGCCGCTCATGCGGCCGGCGAATGGCCGAGCTTCCACGGGCCCAGGCGCGACAACCGCTCCACCGAGACGGGCCTGCTGAAGGCCTGGCCGCCCGCCGGGCCCAAGCTGCTCTGGACGGCGGCGGGGCTCGGCAAGGGCTACAGCTCGGTGACGATAGCCGGCGGGCTGATCTACACGGCCGGCATGACCGACAAGCGGACCTACGTCATCGCGCTTGACCCGAACGGCGCCGAGAAGTGGCGCCGCCTCAACGGGCGCTCGTGGGAGACCACCCTCCGATACGCCATGGCCTACGGCGGAGCCCGCGCCACGCCGACCTACGACGAAGGCCGTCTGTACCACCTCGGCGAGACGGGACGGCTGGCGTGCCTCGACGCCAACAGCGGCAGCGAGCTCTGGACCCTCGACCTCTTCGAGCGGTTCGACGCCAAGACCCCCAAGTACGGTCTGGCCGAGAGCGTGCTCATCGACGGCGACAGGCTTATCTGCTCGCCCGGCGGCGCCAAGGGCTACATCGTCTGCCTGGACAAGAACACGCAGCGGCTGATCTGGGCCAACACCGAGATCAAGGGAGACACCGGCTACTCGTCGCCGGTGATCGCCGAGTTCGGCGGCTTCCGGCAGATACTGAGCGTCAATGCCAAGGCGGTCTTCGCCGTGGACGCCAACGACGGCAGGCTGCTGTGGAGCGTGCCGCACGAGAACATGCGCCAGAACAACGTGGCCGACCCCATCTTCCACAAGGGGCACGTGTACGCATCGAGCGGCTACGGCAGGGGCAGCATCCTGATCCGGCTGAAGGCCGACGGGAAGGAGATCAAGACCGAGCAGGCCTGGGCCAGCAAGCTCATGGACAACCATCACGGCGGCGTGGTGCTGGTGGACGGATACCTGTACGGCTCCGGGCATCAGTCGCAGGGGTGGTTCTGCCTGGAGTTCATGACGGGCGGGCAGGCATGGAACGCCAAGGGCAAGGGCTCGCTGACCTACGCCGAGGGCATGCTGTATTGCCTGGACGAGAACGGCACGATGGCCCTGGTGGAGGCGACGCCGAAGGCCCACCGGCTCGTCAGCTCGTTCCGCGTGCCGAAGGGCGGCACGGGGCTGTACTGGGCGCATCCGGTCGTCTGCGGCGGGCGTCTGTACGTCCGCCACACCGACAAGTTGTTCGCCTACGACATCCGCAAGTCGCCGCCGCAACCGTAGGCCGACCTGCTCGACCCACGAGTCCTGCGGGCTCGCCCGTCCATTGACGGACTTCCCGGCCGGGGGGTAGCCTGTATATCGGCTAGCGCACAGCGCGCGGGGGCAGCGACCTGGCTCCCGGAGCCAGGCCTTCCCCTTCATGCTGCCGCAGCGGAGAGCGAAATGAGAAGGATGCTGCTGGCGCCATGCATCGCGGCTGCTCTGGCCAGCGCCCTTGTTGCAGCGGAGCCGAATCGCGTCGCGCACACGGACGCGAAACTCGGGATATCCTTTCCCGCGACACTGGGCGGCCTGACCTTCACAACGGTCAAGACATTCAGCAGACCGGAGCACGGTTACAGCCTGCGCTACACAGGCAAGGACCTCACCAAGGCCGACGTCTATATCTACAACAACGGGATTGCCGAGATCCCCACAGGCT
>Ga0307379_10007401_pt1 | contig 14938 bp, 16 predicted proteins | sample UN2MG_FD_202237 | JGI IMG/M metagenome (GOLD analysis project Ga0307379, IMG submission 202237) | Soil microbial communities from Risofladan, Vaasa, Finland - UN-2 | ecosystem: Environmental > Terrestrial > Soil > Coastal area > Acid sulfate soil | place: Finland: Risofladan, Vaasa | collected... | reverse complement strand
TTCGGATCAGGAAAAACCGTAGTACAACACCAGCTGGCAAAATGGGCAAATGCCGATGTAATTGTCTTTATCGGATGTGGTGAGAGAGGGAATGAAATGGCTGATGTGCTCACGGAATTTCCCACCCTGGACGACCCGAGAACAGGGGAGCCTCTCATCCGGCGTATGGTGCTGATTGCAAATACGAGCAATATGCCTGTGGCTGCCCGTGAAGCCTCTGTCTATACAGGAATTACCATTGCAGAATATTTCCGCGATATGGGATACGACGTTGCGCTTATGGCCGATTCGACATCCCGCTGGGCTGAAGCGATGAGAGAGATCTCAGGAAGGCTGGAAGAAATGCCCGGAGAAGAAGGCTACCCCGCATACCTGGGTTCAAGGCTTGCCGATTTTTACGAAAGAGCCGGGCGGGTGTCTGTTTGTGGAAGAAGTAATAAATTTGGCTCCATATCAGTTATCGGCGCAGTTTCCCCCCCGGGTGGTGATTTCAGTGAGCCGGTTACGCAAAACACCCTCCGTATTGTGAAGGTGTTCTGGGCCCTGGATTCGGATCTTGCCTACATGCGCCATTTTCCGGCTATTAACTGGCTGCTCTCTTATTCATTGTACGGTGAAGAGATCAGGGCATGGTGGCAGGACCATGCAGGCCCTGATTGGGACATAATGCGGAAAGAGATGATGGTCATTCTCCAGAAAGAGAACGAACTGGAAGAGATTGTCAAACTTGTCGGCCCCGACGTGTTGCCTGAAGAAGACAAGCTCACCCTCTACAAGGCAGAAATTATCAGGGAAAGTTTCCTTGCCCAGTATGCATTTCATCCTCATGACACCTATTCCGATCCCATCCGACAATATCGCATGATGACTATGTTATTCCGGTTTTTTGACCTGGCAAAAAAAGCGCTGGCTTTGGATATTACAACCGAGAAAGTAAGGGAATTGCCAATAAAAAGCAGACTTGCCCGGATGGGGACCATTCCCCGGGATTCGGAAGAGAGTGAATTTGCGGAGATCGAGAACAAGATGACCGAAGAATTCGCAACCCTGGGGGTGTAAAATTTGCCGATGCATTCAAGGGAATATTCAACTGTCATCAAAGTTGTCGGCCCGCTTATCATAGTGGACGGTGTCGAAGGGATAGGGTATGGTGAAGTGGCCCAGGTCACCATGCCAAGCGGAGAAAAGAGGCTGGGTCAGGTGCTGGAGAGCAGGAGCACAAGAGCCATCGTCCAGGTTTTCGGTGGTACGCGGGACCTTGATACAAAACTTACCTCCGTTCGTTTTTCAGGGGAAATCATGAAAATTCCGCTTTCTATGGAAATTCTTGGGCGTATATTCAATGGCGTCGCTGAACCCAGGGATGGCGGTGCACCAGTAATCCCTGAGGAAATGAGGGACATCTATGGAACTCCTATCAACCCCTATGCCCGTGAATTCCCCCGTGACTCAATTGAGACTGGCATTTCTGCAATAGATGGAATGAATACCCTGGTCAGGGGGCAGAAGCTTCCCATTTTTTCCGGAGCAGGTCTTCCTCATAATCTCCTCGCTGCACAGATTACCCGCCAGGCAAAAGTGCTGGGACAGGAAGAGGAATTTGCAGTGGTCTTTGCAGCAATGGGAATTACCCATGAAGAAGCTGGTTTTTTCCTGAAAGATTTCCGCTCGACCGGTGCCCTGGAAAGGGCGGTCCTTTTCTTAAACCTTGCAGATGATCCGGCTATCGAACGGATTATTACTCCCAGGCTTGCACTCACAACCGCCGAGTACCTGGCATTTGAATGTGGCCTGCATGTTCTGGTTATTCTTACAGACCTCACAAATTACTGCGAGTCTCTTCGGGAAATAGCTGCAGCCAGGGAGGAAGTCCCGGGAAGAAGGGGTTATCCGGGTTATATGTATACCGATCTGGCCAGCATTTTTGAAAGAGCCGGACGAATCAGGGGAAAATCCGGATCGATTACCCAGCTGCCAATCCTCACGATGCCTGATGATGATATTACTCATCCGGTTCCGGACCTCACCGGCTACATTACGGAAGGACAGATCGTTCTTTCCCGCGATCTTCACAGGAAAGGAATATACCCGCCGATTAATGTATTGCCCTGTCTTTCAAGGCTGATGCAGGGAGGGATAGGTAAAGGAAGAACACGCGAAGATCATGCCGATGTCAATAACCAGTTGTATTCCGCCTATGCCCAGGGGATCAAACTCAAGAGCCTGGTTGCGGTGATTGGCGAAGAAGGGCTTACGGATACTGACCGGAAATACCTCTTATTCACCGATCGTTTCGAACATGAATTTGTGCAGCAGAATCTTTATGAGGACCGGACATTTGAGGGCACACTCGATATCGCCTGGAATCTCCTCTCTGTCCTGCCAGAATCAGAATTGAAACGGATCGATACGCGGTGGATAGAGTTGTATCATCCCGCCCACCAGAGGCAGAAGGAATGACAACAAAGGCGATCAGCGGGATCAGGCCTACCAGGATAGAACTACTCAAGTTAAAAAAACAGGAACTTCTTGCCGAGCGGGGACATGACCTTCTTGAGGAAAAACTGGACGCAATGGTGATTGAATTCTTTCGTTATGTGGATACATACAAAAATTTGGTCGAAAAAGCCCAGGATAAGATTGATTGCGCCACAAAAGAACTATCAGAATCAAAGATGATTCTGGGCAGCAACAGGCTGGAAGAAATTTCTCTTTCAGCGCAGAAAATGGTCGATATCCCCATGGATACACGTTCGGTTATGGGAGTCCGGGTTCCTCGCATAACAATGCCCGAATCCATAAAGGCTCATCCGCAGAGCGGATACAGCTACCTCGGCACTACTGCCCGTCTTGATGAAGCGGCTACATCTTTTGAAGAGGCAGTAAGGATAATTCTGGAACTTGCGGAACTTGAAGGCACAGTGAGAAGACTGGCGCTTGAGATTCGGAGTACCCGAAGGAGAGTCAATGCCCTTGAAAACATTCTTATACCCCGGCTCCAGGCAACACGGCGATATATTGAAATGCACCTGGATGAGAGGGAGAGGGAAGACCTCTTCAGGAGAAAGAGGACAAAAAAGTTGATACAGGAGCACGAATGATGACCTGTATCCAACTTATAAAATAAAGGAAACATGCCATGCCTGAAAACCGGTTGCATGATCTGCTGAAACGGCCCGACAATCGTGTTCGAGCGGTCTTGCTCTTGCGAATTCTTCAGATTATTATTATTTTCTGGATTGCAGCCGGCATCCTCCTGTTTTTCCTTTTTTACTTTATTAATCACTGAAAATTTTGAATTAATGGCGAGTTCTTAGAATAAGGATTGGCCTTTCGGAATTTTTTGCGACTTCTGCAGCAGTATTCCCGACCAGCAGATCCTTGATCCAGCCTTTTCCATAGGAACTCATACATATGAGAGATACATCCTCTACTTCGGCAAGCCGGTTTATTTCTGTTGACGGATTTCCATGATTTACGAAATACCGTGTGGAAATTCCATACTTGTTTAATATTTCGGCCCGATCTTTGAGTTTTCCCAGGGCATTTTCCCGATTTATTGTCTCTTCACGGGCCTCTCCCTTTGAGACGACATGAAAGAGCAGCACCTCGCCGATTCCTGGAATATCGCGGATTAAATGGATGACCTTGTCAGAATATCTTGAAAAATCCGTGGGACACAGGACCCTGGAAAGAATCATAGGGCAATACTTCTGGTAGGTCTTTCCGGTCAGTCCCTCTATCACCTTGTCGCGCATGATGAGAAGATGGATTTCGGCGTGTCTGAGTACATGAGAAGAGACGCTTCCCAGGAGGATTCCCTTTGTCAGGTTTTTTCCCCGGGCACTCATGACGACAATTGATGCCTCCTCCTGTTCGGCAACTTCCACGATCACCTCACCGATTGAGCCTGTGGTGACAGGTCTCACGATTGAATTAACCAAAACTCCTGCTTTTTCGAGCTGCTTCTCCTCTTCATCGAGTGAATGCCTGATGCTGTCTTCAATAGCATCTTCGACCCATTGTTCTCTTTCAGGTTTCGCATCCTCCAGTACATGAAGGAGAATTACTTCTCTGCTTCCGGGCAACTCGGCAATGCAGTCCAGAGCTCTTTTGGCATGTTCTGAAAAGTCGGTGGGAAATAAAATTCGTTCGAACATTCTCTTCACCAGTCGTTTCACCTTTCATTCTATTCGGATTATCCATGAGTTTATCCCTAAATTATTGAAGATGAATTAATATGGCAAATCCGGGAATCTGAAATGGCAGTGAAGAGATAATAAGATTTTCTATAACTATATATTATCCTATTTTATAGATTTGACTAATTTACTTAGGATAAATATATATATTGTTATACCAAGTATTCCGCGATCCTGTCAGGAAGGATGGGTCCTGGTTATGCGCTCGGCAAACCTTGAAATGATTGAGAAATTACGAATGATTGCCTTAAAACGGTGTGAAGGGCGAATAGCTGACGCGGCGAAAAAATCGGGGAAAATGCCGAAAAAAAAAGATGCGGTTCCGCAGTATGGAGTTTCATCGCTCGTCAAGGCTAAACACGGACTTTTATAGGTGTGAATTATGGAAGAAGATAATTCTCTTCTGGAAATGGTCAGAACAAAAGAATTGGAACTGAAAGAAAAAGAGGATGAAACCCGTAAAGAGGCAGAATCCATCATTGCAGCTGCAAAAATGAGGCATTCGGAGATCATTGAGCAGGGACAGCGCGAAGGGAAATCCCTCGCAGATGCATATTATACACAGGGAATGGAGCAAATCAAACAGGAAATGGAACAGATGAAATCCCAGGGAAAAGCCATGCAGGAAGAATTCAGGCAGAAAGGCGAAGCCCGGATTAATGGTGCGGCGAATAAGATCATTGAATCAGTAGCATTTCAGCAGCCCTATGCGGCAGAGAATGAGTAACGTCCTTGTAATAGGACCAAAAAAAGATTACCAGAACATAATCGATGTACTCTACCAGGAGGGGACTATTCACCTCCAGGACGCGTCATCTGGTTTCTCTTCCTTGAACAGCATCTTTAGCAAGATGGATCTGACAAATCTTGATGAATTTACATCAGTAATGATGAAAATCAATGGCATATACCAGATCCTCCCGAAAAAACCGGATGATATAGTCGAGCAGGAAAAACAGTTTGAGGATCTTCACTGGAAAAGCACGAACGAACTACTGAGTGTTGCATCAGATGCAATATACGAACTCGAGACAAAAACAAGAAGTCTCGCAACGCGCAAGAGTGATCTGGAACTGCGGAAAACAACCCTCGAGAGATATGAAAAAATTATCGATAAAATTCAGCCTCTCGAAAAACAACTGCCAATAATGGAAGGATTTGAAGTCACAGTCCTTCTCATACGAACCGAGTTCATTGAGGTACTTGATCTTATCAGGCCTATTCTGAAGAACATTACGAGGAACCAGTTTGAATTTATCGCCGCAGATCTTGACGAGACAACCACCGCAGCAATCACAGTATTCAATAAGAAATATTCTGAAGAGGTTCATTCATTCCTTTTTTCCCAGAATGTAAATGAAGTAAGGATACCGCAGGAATATTCAAATAAGCCTCTCCATGAGGCACTTGATCTCATTTCCCGGAATATATCAGAAATTGATGATGAGATGGCAGAGATAGATACTCAACTATCCAATCTCTCCTCACACTGGTATCAGCAGCTTTCCGTGTTCCGGAGAATAATGGAAGATCGGGAAGAGGAGATTCAGGCATTCAGCAAATTTGGTCAATCCAATCACACGATTCTTATCAAGGGGTGGATCCCTAAAAAATCTTTGAAAAATACGAAAAAAGCTCTTTATAATGCATTTGGTGACCGCGTGGTACTTACGGAAACCGATGTTCCCCCGGAAGAACTGGAAGGAGCACCAATCTTTTATGATAATCCCTGGTGGGTCCGGCCCTTTGAATTTTTCACACAACTTGTAAGCCCGCCCAAATACCTGGAAGTTGATCCAAGCCCTGTATTCGCGATATTTTTCCCGTTCTTTTTCGGCATCATCGTCGGAGATATCGGGTATGGATTATGTATCATGGGCTTTGCGCTGTCTATGAAATTCGCATTCAAAGCGGTTGAATGGCTGCAACAGCTTACGAATATCCTGATTATTTCATCTATCCCCACGATATTCTTTGGTTTCCTATTCGGAGAATTTTTCGGAGACTTTGGAGAACAAATGGGTTGGATTCAACCGCTCACGTTCCTGGGCATTACGTGGAACCGGATCGAGGCGATGATTCCGCTCCTCATCGTGGCGATTGCGATCGGAGTCATCCATGTATTCCTGGGACTGGGACTGGGAATCCTGAATGCCTATGCCAAGAAAAGCAAAAAACACATGTTTGAAAAGGCAGGGACAATCGGTGTCCTCGTGGGCATTCTGCTCCTGCTCGCGGTGGTCATCGGAGTAATTCCACAACTGCTCTTCCTTCCGTCAGTGATTGTGCTACTTGTATCGCTTCCCATGGTAATCTACGGGGGAGGCGTTCTCGGGGCAATTGAGATCTTGAGCTCGATTGGCAACATACTTTCATATGCAAGGATCATGGCAATCGGGATGGCATCAGTGATACTGGCCATGGTAGCCAATGAGCTCGGGGGGGCCATGGAAGTTGCTGCAATTGGCATCATCATTGCTGTACTGCTCCATACCCTCAATGTGGTTCTGGCCATGTTCAGTCCCTCAATACACTCGATGAGACTGCATATCGTTGAATTCTATTCAAAATTTTATGAGGGCGGAGGAGTGCTGTATAGCCCATTCGGGAAACATAAAAGGAGCGAATAGTATTTTATCGAATTTATAATCAATAATTAATTTATGGTTAACTATTTTAAAAAATAATCATTAATGTTGAGATATTCAATTTATATATGATAAGTGTTATGATAGAACTAACGGAGGTGAAAATATATGCCGGACGTTGCTGTTGTAGCAGAAGTAGTTCAAATGGCTGGATGGGAAAAACCAATCGGTGCAGCGATTGCGTTTGCCTTTGGTGCCATGGGTACCGCATGGGCGCAGTCCCGCATCGGGACAGCTGGTGCAGGAACCATTGCAGAAAAACCCGAGACTGCAAGTTCAATTATTATATTAGAGGCAATTCCCGAAACCCTGGTTATTCTTGGTTTTGTGGTTGCAGCTATGATCCTTATCATGATCTAGTAATGGAGTTAAAAATGTGTGTCAGGGGCATCAGGCCCCTTATACATGGTCGTAGTTCAATCAGATTGAGATCAGGGGAATTAGTTGAGGACGATGCCATTTAATGAATTGCTCCAATCCATGGAACTGAGCGCTGATGAAAAGATTAAGGAAATCCTTGAAAATGCCAGATTCAGTGCAGAAGAAATACTGAATGTTGTAACGAACGATTCAAAAAAAATCAGGGATGACCTGAAAGCCCAATCTGTTGAGCAGGTGAACGTAGAAAGAAATCGTTCGCTCTATCTGCTCAAAGAGGAGATTAAAGGAGATCTTGCAAAAGAGAAGGAACGAATTTTCCAGGAAGTGTTTTCCAGGGCAGAACAATTACTCGGCTCGTGCAGGAAAGACCCGCGCTATCGGGAGAGTTTTTTAAAAATGCTGAACGAATCGCTGAGTGACGCCAGCGGTCGGATTATTATACATATTGACCCTGTTGATCTTGAGATCTATACTCATTGCATGAATCAAATCGGTTCTCTGAAGGCGGAGATTTCCCCTGATTTGAATTGCGCAGGGGGTCTTAATGTAGCACTGCCCGATGAACGCATAAATGTGTACAATACCGTAGAATCAAGGTTGAAGAAATCCCGGATTGTGCTGCGAAAAGAGGTATTCTCTTTCCTTTTTGGTGATTGAAATGGATTATGGGTACATCAATGCCCGGGTGAGGGGGATGCACAGCATTCTCCTGGACAGGAAGGCGTATGATTCCCTAATACTAAAACAGGATATTCTTTCGATCATCACGGAACTTGAAAATACTCCGTACAGAAAAGAGGTTGAAGAGGCGAGTGTCCTCTATTCCGGCGTTTTGGCCGTTGAATATGCGTTAAGAAGGAACCTTATTCGCACCTACCAGAAGATACTCTCCCTGGTAAAAGGAAGACTGGCAGAAAAATACATTTTAATCTTTCTCAATAAATGGGATGTACAGAATATCAAGACTATTCTACGGGGAAAAAACATTCATATTTCACAGGATGAGATTCTTGAGTGTTTGATCCCTGCAGGGGAACTGGACGAGGTGACCATCACCGAGCTTTTAAAGCAGCCTGATGTAAGGGCTGTGGTAGACCTTCTTGCCACATGGGAGCAGCCTTATGCACTTCCTCTCACAGAATGCCTTGATGATTATGCAGAAAATCGAGACCTCTCAATTCTCGAATATGCAATTGATCAGTATTATTATCGGAATGCACTCGACACCGTTTCAGGAAGATCGGAGGAAGCCAGGATTATCAAATCTCTCATCATGGCCGAAATCGATGTAGTGAACATAAAAAATTTGATCCGGGTAATCAATGAAAATGTCGAGTATGAAGACGCAAAACGGCTTTTTCTTGAAGGGGGCAGCCATATTCTTGAGGATAAATTCAGTTCGATGTACGAAACAGGAAACATTGCGGATGCAATGAAGCAACTTGACGGAACACCCTACTATTTTCTCTCCCATCTCCCGGATGATGTATTCAAAAGCGGTCAAATATCTTCATTTGAAAAAGAACTTGACAAATTCATAATAAAAAACGGAACACGCACATACGATGGAGATCCTCTGAGTATCTCGATAGTTATCGGATATCTCTGGGCAAAATATTCCGAAATCATCAATCTGCGAATTATTGCACGGTGTAAATATGCCGAAGTTTCTGACGAAGAACTGGAGGAGGAGTTAATCAATGTATAAATTTACGGTGGTGACTGATCCCGATACAGCGGCAGGATTTCGGTTGGCAGGGGTTGACGTAATTGAAGTGGATGGGCTTGATGAGGCCAAACGGGTCATTCCTGACCTTCTCTTTCAGGACGATTCGGGAATTGTTGCAGTGAATGAGGATTTCATGCAGGTTCTAGACGACAAACTGATGAGCAAGATTGAGAAAACGTATAGGCCCATTATTCTCCCAATTCCGGTACGGAAAAAAGGGGCTGGCGGGGTGAGTTACATTGAGAAGCTTCTCCGGAGGGCCATTGGATATAATATCGTGCTGAGGCGATGAAGATGGTGAAAGGACATATCGCTCGGATATCGGGGCCTGTAGTTATTGCAGACTCGATGAGAGGCTCCAGAATGTATGATGTAGTAAAGGTGGGCCGGGAGGAATTGAGCGGGGAGATTATCCGTCTGGAGGGTGAGGAGGCTGTCATTCAGGTTTATGAAGACACTACCGGATTAACAATCGGAGAACCTGTGGAAAATACCGAAAAGCCGCTATCAGTCGAACTCGGGCCAGGCCTTATCTCTTCTATCTACGATGGCGTACAGAGACCTCTTCCCGGTCTGATGGAGAGAAGCGGGAGTTTTATCTCGCGCGGGATTCTCATACCGGGTCTTGACAGATCGAAAAAATGGAATTTTATTCCCAAAGTCAAACGAGGGGATCACCTGGCCGGCGGAGACATCATAGGCACAGTGGATGAATTTCATATTTCCCATAAAATCCTTGTTCCGCCCTCCATGGAAGGATCTGTATTGGAAATCAGTGAAGGAGAGTTCACAGTAACTGAACCTGTATGCACTCTTGACTCCGGAGATCATATCCAACTCATGCAGACATGGCCAGTACGTAAGGGCAGGCCTTTCGCAAAAAAACTCAATCCAAACGTGCCCCTCATTACAGGCCAGAGAATTTTCGATAGCTTTTTCCCGTTGACCAAAGGCGGAACCGCTATGATTCCGGGAGGTTTTGGTACGGGAAAAACAGTATCGGAACAGACACTGGCGAAATGGGCAGATGCCCATATTATAGTCTATATTGGATGTGGTGAGCGCGGGAACGAGATGACTGATGTTCTGGAAGAATTTCCACAACTGGTTGATCCCCGTACTGGGCTTCCGCTCATGGAGAGGACTGTTCTTGTGGCGAATACTTCAAACATGCCTGTTGCAGCAAGAGAAGCTTCGATATACACGGGAATCACCATGGGAGAGTACTATCGCGACATGGGATATGACGTGGCACTCATGGCAGATTCGACTTCAAGATGGGGTGAGGCCTTGCGAGAGGTATCGGGAAGGCTTGAAGAGATGCCAGGCGAGGAAGGCTACCCGGCTTACCTTGCAACGCGCCTCGCCGCATTCTATGAACGTGCCGGAAGAGTGGAGTGCATAGGATCCGATGACCGGATTGGATCCGTGACCATTGTTGGGGCGGTATCACCACCGGGCGGAGATTTTTCCGAACCTATCACCCAGAACACCCTGAGGATCACGGGAACGTTCTGGGCCCTTGATACCAACCTCGCCTACAGGAGACATTTCCCTTCAGTGAACTGGATCAAGAGCTATTCGCTATACCTTGACAGCCTGCAAACATGGTTCAAGGAAAATGTAGGCCCTGACTGGGAGGAGTTGCGGAACCGCATGATGTATCTTTTACAAAAAGAGGTTGAACTCCAGGAGATTGTCCAACTGGTCGGGCCTGACGCCCTGCCGGAAAGTGAGAAGGCTATTCTCGAGGTCACCCGGATGATCAGGGAGGATTTCCTGCAGCAGAGCGCGTATAGTGATACTGACTCTTACTGTCCTCTTGATAAACAGTACTGGATGTTGAAGGCTATTCACGCCTTTGATACAGCTATGTCCCAGGCAATTGAAAAAGGGGTCTCTCTCAAAGATATTTCAGCACTCCCTCTCAAATCAGAGATTGCCCGAATGAAGGAGTTGACATCCGTAGATGAGATACAGGAGCTCAGTCCGAGGATTATAACCAAGATTGGATCCATGGAGGCTGAACGATGAAAACGACGTCGTTGATGAGCAGGGAGTACCAGACGATAAATTATGTATCAGGTCCCATCATCTTTGTAGAACATCCCATCGGTGTATCGTTCGGAGAGACTGCACGCATCACTCTCCCTAATGGAGAGACAAGAACAGGGCAGGTTCTTGACATTTCCAAGGAAATGGCAGTGGTCCAGATATTCGAAGGGACAAGTGGTATCGATAATTCTGTTACGAAAGTCAGTTTCACCGGCGAAGCTCCCACCATCAATGTCTCTAAAGATATGCTGGGAAGGATTTTTAACGGCGTGGGACAGCCCAGGGATGGGAGGGCGGACATCATCCCCGAAGACAAGGTGGACATCTCAGGAATGCCGATAAATCCGTATGCGCGGGATAAACCTTCTGATTTCATCCAGACAGGTGTATCCGCTATCGATGCGCTTAATACTCTTGTAAGGGGTCAAAAGCTTCCCATATTTACAGGTTCAGGTCTGCCGGCCAATAAACTTGCAGCCCAGATTGCACGACAGAGCAAGGTGCTCGGTGAAGGGGAAAATTTTGCAGTGGTCTTTGTGGCCATGGGTATTACGTACAAAGAGGCTGCTTTTTTCATGGAGGACTTCGAACGGACAGGGGCACTGGAACGTGTAGTGTTTTTCATGAACCTGGCCGATGATCCCACGATTGAACGTATCGCGACCCCGCGTTGCGCCCTTTCTGTTGCAGAATTTCTGGCTTTCACCCATAATCTCCATGTATTGGTCATTCTTACAGATATGACGAATTATTGTGAGGCATTACGGGAGATATCCACTGCCAGGGAAGAAATACCCGGCAGGCGTGGTTATCCTGGATATATGTACACCGACCTGGCGTCCATCTATGAGAGGGCCGGGAGGATAAAAGGAAAAACGGGCTCAATTACACAAATCCCCATCCTCACCATGCCTGATGATGATATCACCCATCCGGTTCCTGATCTTACAGGGTACATCACGGAAGGTCAGATCGTTCTCTCGCGTGACCTCTTCCGAAGAGGTGCAAATCCACCTATCGATTCCCTTCCCTGTCTCTCCCGCCTTATGAACCTGGGAATTGGGGTTGGCAAGACCAGGGAAGACCACCGCAATGTCGCGGATCAACTCTATGCGTCGTATGCATATGGAAGAGACCTCAGGCGGCTGGTGGCAATTGTTGGAGAGGAGGCGCTTACGGAACTGGACAAGAAATATCTCTCATTTGCTGAACAGTTCGAACGCAAGTTCATATCACAGGGAGACGAAAACAGGTCCATCGAGCAGACCCTCTCTATCGGATGGGATTTACTGGCCAACCTTCCTGAAGAAGAACTCAAACGAATAAAGCTGGAATATATCCAGAAATACCATCCCTCACACAAGGCAGAGTGATACACATGGAACAGGTCAACCCGACCAGGATGGAGATGATCAAGAAACGTGCCCAGATCAAACTTGCAGAGCAGGGAAGAGATCTCCTGCGGGAAAAAATGGATGCACTAATCCGGGAATTTTTCCGCATTATGGAGTCGGTATCAGATTCCAGGGAAAAACTGGAAAAGGTTGCTGACAGTGCCTACCGGTCGCTTTTGATTGCACAGGCCGTGGACGATCCGGTAGCACTTAAATCTGCATCATTTGCCACAAAACGCCATGTGTCGCTTGATATACGGGGCAAGAATATTATGGGCATCCCTGTTCCGATCATTGAGAGAAAGAGATTTTCACTGAGTGTAATGGATAGGGGCTACAGCCTGATCGGGGTAAGCGGCCGTATTGATGAGACAGCTGAGAAATATGAGGCCGAGCTTGATCTCATCATCACTCTTGCTGAGACCGAGACCGCACTCCGCCGCCTGGGTGAAGAGATCCAGATGAACCGGAGAAGAGTCAATGCTCTTGAACAGGTGCTGATACCGGAGCTGAAACGCCAGGCAAAATATATCAAAATTACTATTGAAGAACGGGAAAGAGAGGATTTATACCGCCTCAAGAAAGTGAAAAGACTTCTGGAAAGGAAGCGAAAGGCTAGTCTGGCCGAGAAAGTTCTCGCATCTTCCTGAGTATATCCTCAATTTTTTCTCATTGAAATTGAAGATCCTGATGTGGAAGATATTCAGACCGGGATAATGTATTGAACGAATGTATTCTTACACTACTAATGTCTCTCCGATTTTTTGGCAATCCTGTCGAAAATATCAGCCAGATGGTCTTGATCATCATTTCCCTGGCTGGATTTTACTGTGTACATCGTACGTAACAGCTTCTTGGTCCGTTTATATGATCTCAATAGAATCACTTCCTCAAATTTTATCGAATTTACGTAATTTCCAGCTCATCCCCGGAATTGGGAGATGCGTATAAAAAATAGAAGTCTTCATAATAGTATAAATATTTGTCCACCAGGGCAATAAAAATGTTAAATAAATTGTAAAAGGATGGCTGAAGACTGCTCAACTGCGCTCTGCTCATTTATGATATTGTCAAGAACCTGCCTGCCAATATGGATGAGTTCACGCAGATCGGTGCGGGATATCCTGGTAAATGAGATTTTATCCCATTTTTCCCGGTCTATATATACCCAGGCTTCGCCAAGAACATATTTCATGGCTTCATAATCATCGGGGGTATACAAAGCCCAATCAGAGCCCATATTTTTTCTTATTCTTTCAATAGCTTTTTCGACATTCTTTTCCTTCTGAAGCTTAAAAAATCGCCTGCCAATCTCTGTTTTTGAAACTTCTGGCATTAATTAATCGCCCTCCGTTATGGTAGGGTACGTGTCAATAAAACCTTCCAATATATAAGTTTACCTTATGGATTCCAGCCATTAGGTGGACAAATCTTTCGGCTTTATCAATTTTGTGCACTTTTTTTCATTCAAGTCCAAGATCTTTTCGAATTTCTATCATTGCCTCAACTGCAAGGGAAAAGAACGTATCGAGATCCATCAATTGCTCAATTTCTCTTACCTTCTCCCGCCTGCACCCGGCGGCAAATGATTTATCCTTGAATTTTTTCTTTACCGTTTTTTTTGTAACTTGCAAAAGATGTCCGCCCTTTACCAGCGCACATGCAATGATTAATCCTGATATATTATCGGCTGCCTGGAGTGTGACATCTGCGGGCGTTGTTGACTTTCCAAAGATCATATCGTTATGCCGCTTCACCGTCTCTGCAATCCTCACATCATATCCATTCTTTAAAAGAAGATTGCAACCCTCGATTCCATGCCGCGACATATCTTCATTTACCATCTCGTAGTCGATATCATGTAAAAGTCCGATTGTCTCCCAGTAACCTTCATCCTGCCCAAGGTAACCTGCAACATGTTTCATGATGGCCGAGGTTGCCAGGCAGTGTGAGATTAATCCTTCCGATTTCACGTATCTGCAAAGAAGCTGAAATGATTCTTCCCTGTCCATAAGGGAGTTATTGTCGCGCAGTTTTAATAGGCGAGCTGCTCAGCGGGCACCGGGTGCTCTGTATTCCGGACCATGATTAGGCATTCCTTGCCTGCCTGGCCAGCCTGTCAGCCGCAATGAGTGGATCGGGCATGCGAAAATTCCCCGTCATTTGAAGTACAACTGTTACAGCCTGGGCCAGATCGGTCTTATGGCCCGCCGATACATACACGGGTCTTGCAGATTCTTTTGACCTGATTGCCACACCTAGAACCTCATCGTGTTCCATGACAGGAGCCATCGATCGCCTTTCTGGCCCTGGTTCTTCTGCAATCCCGGTAAGGAGATTCTTGGCAACGCCTATACTGGGGACATCCAGCACTACACCCAGGTGGCTTGCCAGGCCGAACCGACGTGGATGAGCATACCCATGCCCTTCAGCCAGTATGATATCAGGCAATATAGTGAGGTGATGGAACGCAGCCACCAGGGAGGGGAGTTCCCGAAATGCAAAAATGCCAGGGATATACGGAAATGC
>Ga0307379_10007399_pt1 | contig 14940 bp, 16 predicted proteins | sample UN2MG_FD_202237 | JGI IMG/M metagenome (GOLD analysis project Ga0307379, IMG submission 202237) | Soil microbial communities from Risofladan, Vaasa, Finland - UN-2 | ecosystem: Environmental > Terrestrial > Soil > Coastal area > Acid sulfate soil | place: Finland: Risofladan, Vaasa | collected... | reverse complement strand
TAAATATTCCAGCTCTGGAAAGTATGGCTCACAGCCAGCGACGTATACGACCCTTCGTTGATGAGTATACCCTGAATAATGACCGCCTCTTATATCTACTGGGTGAAGGGAGACTTATCAATCTGGCGGCTGCAGAAGGGCACCCGGCCAGCGTTATGGATATGAGCTTTGCCAACCAAGCCCTCTGTCTGGAGTATATGGTGAAAAACAGGGAAAAGCTCGAACCCAAGGTTTACCCGGTTCCTGAAGAAATCGATAAACAAGTAGCACGATTAAAGCTAAGCTCTATGGGTATTAATATTGATAGTTTAACACCAGAGCAAAAGGAATACCTGACCAGTTGGGAAGAAGGAACATAGAAACGGAGGAAAAATGACTAACAGTTTTAGTAGTTCACCTAGATACATGCTCACCTCAGAGTCGGTTACCGAGGGGCATCCCGATAAGCTATGCGACCAGATATCAGATGCAATCCTGGATGCCATTCTAGAGAAGGACCCATATGCCAGGGTAGCCTGCGAGACAGCGGTAACCAACGGACTAGTAATTGTGATGGGTGAGATTACCACTGATTCCTATGTTGAAATTCCTCAGGTAGTGCGGGAAGTAGTTCGCAATGTGGGCTATACCCACCCCGAATACGGCTTTGATTACAAGTCTTGCGGGGTAATGGTTTCCATTAAGGAGCAATCCAGCGATATTGCCTTAGGAGTGGATAAATCACTGGAGGCAAAATCAAGTTCAGCCAATTCTAATGACCTTGAAAGGATTGGTGCTGGCGACCAGGGGATGATGGTTGGCTTTGCCTGCAGCGAGACGCCTGAGCTTATGCCCCTACCTATTTCTCTAGCACACAAGCTGTGCCAGCGCCTGGCTCAGGTCAGAAAGGATAGTATTCTACCCTACCTTCGCCCCGATGGAAAATCACAGGTAACAGTGGAATACCATAATGGCATTCCCCAACGGGTGGATAGTGTAGTGATAGGAGCTCAGCATAACCCCGATATAAGCCACGATAAAATCGAGAAGGACATTATTGAGCAGGTAATTAAGGTGGTTGTCCCGGCCCAATTAATGGATGATAGGACTAAATTCTATGTTAACGCTACCGGTCGGTTTGTAATTGGCGGTCCGGTATCCGATACTGGTTTCACCGGTCGCAAGATTCTAGTTGATACCTATGGCGGTATTGCCCGGCATGGTGGTGGTGCTTTCTCAGGTAAAGACCCAACCAAGGTTGACCGCTCAGCGACTTATGCTGCCCGATATATCGCTAAAAACATCGTAGCTGCCGGACTGGCTGAGCGCATAGAAATCCAGATATCTTATGTTATTGGTGTCGCCCATCCGCTCTCTATCTCTATTGAGACCTTCGGCACAGCCAAGGTTGACCAGGAGGTCATGCTCAACCTGATAAATAAGCACTTTGACCTCAGACCCGGAGCTATTATCCAAACCCTTGACCTGCGCCGTCCCATCTACCGCCAGACCGCTACCTACGGGCACTTCGGACGAGATGACCTTAACCTCCCCTGGGAAAAGACGGATAAGGCGGAGGTTTTGAAGAAAGAGGGGCTGGGTAAATAATTTTTGGCTAGTGATGGAAGATAGAAAGAGCTTTTTGAGAAAGTATGAGAAAGGTGTTACCAGTACGGCGTGGTCTGGTACTCCCTATGATATACCTCATGATAACAGGGAGGAATGGGAAGAGAGAATCCTGTCTAGCTCAGAGCTGAAGGTAATTCTTGAGGAGGAGTTGAATTTAGGGAAGATACCCGAATGGGCGGTGGAGATAGTTAATCGTCAGATATCGACCTTTCCAGCGTGCGGTCACTACACTTTCCCTCACCCTCTTCTTGAAGTCGTTGACGCAATAAAGAACGAGAAGTGTCCTGATTTTGTTATCAGTTGCTATACAGCCGATTCAGAACGCAAGAAGCTGATGTCCTATTATATCTATTGCTTAGATGGCTGGTTGAAAAAAGCTCCCATTGAGATTGCACTGGCTGAACTCCAAATGCGTGATGCTCTTGGTAAAGATTGGAAACAGATATTGTCCAACATACATGAAACACTAGAAGAACCGACAGAAGAGAAGTCCTTAGTGGTTAGGAGATTGATACATCGTTTGAGATGGTGGATCAAGACATTGACCTGGTTTGATGATAGAAGGGATCGTTTTCAGCTGGATGTTTATTCTGGTGATATTCGGGGGGATGAAAAATGGGGGGATTACGGGAATCCACCTTTTGCGGACCCTTACTTCACAGAACTACAATTGCCCGAAATCCAAGAGATGACCAGTTTGATTAGGGACAAAGTTCCTGAAGGAGAAGGATTCGCAGTAAGCACAGAACAAAACTGGCTGTGTGGTCCGAAAGTTTTCAGATATTTGGAGAGACTCATCCTCAGAATAGGAAATATTGATAAAGATGAGAAGAGGGATTTAGGAGATTCTATTCTTCAATGTGAAGATACGTATCCAAACGTGGAATCTTACAGGAAATGGTATTCTAGTTTTGTGAATGCTCTAGCAAAATGGTTCAAGGGAACGGATGAAGGAAATAATGATTTTGGGGAAACCACGCCAGTTAAACACTGGCTTTTCAGGATGTTACGTTTTAAGTTACAGCTTTTGGAAAAATATGGTACTTTTGGTAAGCTAACTGGGGTTCAAGAAGCCGGAAAAAGTGGTGAAGAGAGAATCTAAAATTATCCTGCGGTGCTTAGGAAGGTCAGCTTGACAAAGAATCCGATTAAGTTTGGCACTGATGGGTGGCGGGGGATTATCGCCCAGGACTTCACCTTTGATAATGTGCGGGCTTGCGCTCAGGGGGTAGCTAGCTATCTTAAACAAACGGGGCTGGCCAGTCGCGGGATAATTATCGGCTATGATACCCGCTTTGCCTCTGAGGACTTTGCCTCAGCCGCGGCTGAAGTAGTTGCCGGTAATGGGATAAAGGTCTACCTCTGCCCCAAAGCTACCCCAACACCAGTGATAAGTTATGGCATTCTAGCCAAACAAGCTGGCGGCGCTATCATCATAACTGCCAGTCATAATCCAGCCAGGTGGAACGGCTTTAAGGTTAAATCAGAGTATGGCTCCAGCTCCCCAACCGATGCTATCACCGAAATAGAAAAGCACATTTCTCACACCCTTACCACCGGGAATATAAACGAAGTGCCACTGACTCAGGCCCTAAAACAAGGATTAATAGAATGCCTTGACCTGGCTCCAATCTACCTAGACCACTTAACCAGGCTCATTGACCTTAATGAGCTACGCCAAGCCAAGCTGAAGATAGTGGTTGATTCTATGTATGGAGCCGGTGCCGGTTATTTCAATATGCTGCTAGGTGATGGAACTAACGAGATAATAGAAATAAACAATGAACGCAATCCCCTATTTCCAGGGATACAACCCGAGCCAATTGCGGCTAATTTAGCCAAGCTTTCAGCTACAGTTAAAAAACAGGGAGCCAGTGTGGGATTGGCTACCGATGGTGACGCTGACCGCATTGGCATTATAGACGAAAAGGGGACGTTTCTAACCCCGCTCCAGGTCTTTGCTCTACTCTGCCTTTACCTGCTGGAAATACGCGGTGAGCGAGGGCTCATCGTCAAGACAATAACCACTACCAGTATGCTCTACCGCCTAGGCGAAATATTCAATGTGCCCGTTCGTGAGACAGCAGTAGGCTTTAAATATGTCGCCCCGATAATGCTGGCTGAAAATGCACTCATTGGCGGTGAGGAAAGCGGGGGCTACGGCTTCCGAGGTCATATGCCCGAGCGTGATGGCATCCTGGCTGGTCTATATTTCCTAGACCTGATGCTCAAGACAGGTAAAACCCCCTCAGAACTCTTAGCCTATCTCTACAGCAAAGTAGGTCCTCACCACTTTAATCGCGTGGATATGAAATTCCCGGCAAGCGAGCGCCAGACGATAACCAATCGCATTAAAGCTAATTTCCCCAAGTCTATTGACGGGGTTAAGGTGGTAGAGACGAATACCGAAGATGGCTTCCGATTTGTCCTGGCCGATACCACCTGGCTGCTTATCAGATTCTCTGGAACCGAGCCGGTACTTCGCATCTATACCGAAAGCGATACCCCGGCCCGAGTAGAAAAGCTACTTGAGGTAGGTAAGGAAATAGCTGGAATCTGAGAGTAGGGTTGCTAGAATTAAACTAAAGGAGGTGAGGTTGATAAATAATCCTGACTTAGATGACCCTCAGGTTTATAAGCAATATGACCCAGAAGGCATGCTAACCCACCTCCATAAAATGCCCCATCTTTGCGAGCAAGCCTGGCAAATGGCTATGAATTTCGACTTACCTCAAGACTACCCCCAGGTTAGTAAAGTGGTCATCCTGGGCATGGGCGGCTCAGCTATCGGTGGTGATTTGGTAAGTAACTTAGTGGCATCAGAGGCTAAGCTACCTATCCTTGTCCATCGCGACTATAATTTGCCCGCCTTTATTGATAGTAAGACCTTGGTTATTGCCTCCAGCTACTCAGGAATGACCGAAGAAACCCTGTCCTCGTTCGAGCAAGCACTGGAGACAAATTCAAAAAAGCTGGTGATTACCACTGGCGGTAAGCTGAAAATTATGGCTGAAGAAAGAAAAATTCCTGTCTTCAGCTTTGACTATAAGGCTCAACCTCGTGCCGCCTTACCCTTCAGCTTCCTACCTATTCTTGGTTTCCTGCAAAGGCTTGGCTTCATCAATGATAAGTCGGCAGACGTAGCAGAGACAATTGAGGCTCTAGAAAAACTATCCCGGAGAATAAATGAGGGCGCGTTGCTATCACAAAACCCGGCTAAACAGCTAGCGCACAGGTTATACGGTCGCTTACCCATAATATATGGAGCCGACATACTGTCTGAGGTGGCACATCGCTGGAAAACCCAGCTTAATGAGAACAGCAAAGCCTGGGCTTTCTATGAGGTTTTCCCTGAACTCAACCACAACGCTGTGGTCGGTTACCAGTTCCCTCCGGAGCTAGCCAGCAAAATAGTGGTAGTTCTGCTTCGGTCAGCTTATCTACCCAAGCGCATTCAGCTCCGCTACCAGCTAACCTGCCAGCTATTAGAACAAGCCAAGGTTAGCTACCAAATTGTAGATGGTGATGGTACCAGCCCCTTGAGCCAGATGATGAGCCTGGTGCTATTCGGCGACTACACAAGCTACTATCTGGCGATTTTGTATAAGATTGACCCATCGCCGGTAAAAGCCATAGATTACCTGAAGGAACACCTAAAGGATTCCAAGTTATAGGTTTACCACAAGGAAGGTATTGACTGAGCAATCCCCTTGCGGTAAAGTTTATAAGTAAAGTAAAACAAGGAGGTGAAACATGGTAGGAGGTTACATGGGAAAGATTCTATTTGTGGATCTTTCCAAAGGTGAGCTAAAGGATGAGGCACTTGATGAAAAGCTTTGTCGAGAGTTCATCGGAGGCTACGGCATAGGAGCCAGAATTATCTATAGTCGACAGAAGGCTGGTGTTGACCCACTGGGTCCGGAAAATATTTTTGGTATTATGACAGGTCCACTTACCGGTACCCCCGCCCTTTCGGGCACAAGGTATACAGTGGTAGGTAAATCACCGCTAACCGGAGGCTGGGGTGATGCTAATTCAGGTGGTTATTTTGGCCCCCACCTGAAGTTCGCCGGCTATGATGGTTTGTTCTTCACCGGGATATCGCCAAAGCCGGTATACCTCTTTATTAAAGATGGCAAAGCAGAGTTAAGAGATGCCGCCCATTTGTGGGGGAAGGATAGCTTTGAAACTGAAGACATCCTCCAGTCTGAACTGGGCAAGGAGACAGAGGTGTGCTGCATTGGTCAATCAGGAGAAAATCTCTCCCTCATCGCCGCCGTTATGAACGACAAGGGTAGAGCCGCTGGCCGCTCCGGTTTAGGTGCCGTCATGGGCTCAAAAAAGCTTAAAGCAGTGGCAGTGATAGGCAACTTGCAGATTCCTCTTGCCGACGAGAAAAGAGCTAAAGAGCTAAGAAGAAAGTACATGGGCAGGCTTAAGGAGCCTTTTGTCAGTCTGTTTAAAGATACTGGTACTCCCGGCATTACCGCTGATTCCGCCCACAGTGGCGATTCCCCGGTTAAAAACTGGGGTGGGATTGGCATCATAGACTTCCCTAATGCCAAGCTTATCAGCGATGACAATGTTATCAATCTTCAGTCAAAAAAGTATGCCTGCTGGCACTGTCCCTTTGGCTGTGGAGGGCATATGAAGGCAGGCACAGAATATCAATACGAGGCGGGAGCACATAAGCCAGAGTATGAAACGCTCTGCATGTTTGGCACTAATTGCCTCAATGACAACCTTGAATCGATAATCAAGGTAAATGATATTTGTAATCGCTACGGGCTTGACACTATCTCTGCCGGGGCTACAATTTCCTTTGCTATTGAATGCTATGAGAATGGAATTATTACCAAGAGAGACACCGACGGTATTGAAATGACCTGGGGCAACCATAAAGCCATCGTGGCCATGACCGAAAAGTTAGCCAAGAGGGAAGGTTTTGGAGCTGTGTTAGCCGATGGTGCGAAGGTAGCCGCGGAGAAGATCGGTAAAGGGTCAGAAAAATACGCTATCCATATTCATGGACAAGAGCTTCCAGCACATGACCCCAAGTTAGGCTATCACTTCGCCACTACCTACAGGCTAGACCCCACTCCGGCCCGTCATACCCAGGGTTCAGAGGGAACGGCTCCTCCAGGACTACTACCTGACTTTACCACTGAATCCTTCAGTGGTAGAGGAGAAGCACACAAAGCAGGTAGCAACTTCAATCATACTATGAATTCTAGCGGGATGTGTATGTTCATGTATATGTCTCTACCTACTGTTGAGGTTGTCACCAATTTCATGAGTGCGGTAACCGGCTGGGATGTGACCACAGACGAACTGATTAAGGCCGGGGAGAGGATTTCTAACGTGCGGCATGCTTTTAACCTTCGCGAAGGGTTGAACCCACTACAGTTCAAGGTGCCTGACAGATCACTTGGCATACCAGCACAGAAAGAGGGTCCCCTGACCGGAGTAACAGTTGACGAGAACATACTGATAAAAGAATACCTAACAGCAATGGATTGGGATGCCAAGACAACCAAGCCAAGCAAGAAGAAGCTGCTGGAGCTAGGGCTGGAGGACTTAGCTAAAGACTTATGGCCCTAGAAGAAACCGGTTTGCACGGAGATTGATATTTAATCTGCGGGTATAAGTAGCGTCTCGTATTAAAATGGCAGGCACTTGATAAGTGTCTGCCATTATTTTTATCCCTTTAGCACCCGATTAGAATGAATAAGGAATGCGAGGCGAAGAGACTCTTTACCGCTTGGTATATTGTGGTGCTTTGCGAGCCCGCTTGAGACCAACCTTCTTTCTCTCCTTAGCCCGAGAATCTCGGGTAAGTAACCCATTCTGGCGCAGTATGGGCTTAAGGCTTTCATCAGCCCTTACCAGAGCCCGGGCAATACCATGAGAAATGGCACCACTCTGTCCTGATACGCCACCCCCAGCTACCTTAATCACAGCACTATACTTACCAGCACTATCGGTAACTAGAAGAGGTCGTATTATCGCTTGGCGATGCTCAGAACGGGAGAATCGTTCCTCATAGGGGACACCATTTATGATAATAGCGCCTTCTCCCGGTAATAGCCTTACTTGAGCCACAGCCGTTTTGCGTCTCCCTGTCCCATAAAAGTAAGCTAACTTTTCCACTTGAACTCCATCCCTCTAGGTCTTTATTGGCTGCTCTTCCTTTTCACCCCTAGCTGATGTAGCCCCAGTCTGACCCAGGTGAGGGTGAGAATCGCCAACATAGACCTTAAGCTTTTTCAACATACTAGCACCCAGGCGGTTATGGGGCAACATACCCTTGACAGCATATTCAATTACCCGCGTAGGATTAGTCTGCATCATCTTCTCTAAGCTGATACTTTTAAGTCCCCCCGGATACCCTGAATGCCTGTAATAGAGCTTCTGCTTGGCTTTATTACCGGTAACACGAACCTTATCAGCATTTATAACGACCACGAAATCACCCGTGTCCAGGTTACGGCTGAATATTGGTTTGTGCTTGCCCATAAGTAAGCCACTTGCCTGAGTGGCTACCTTGCCCAAAATTTTGTCTGAGGCATCAATAACATGCCACTCCCGCTTAATATCAGATGCCTTAGTGCTATAAGTCTTCATTATATTTTTTCCTCAAAGGAACAGGGATAATTCACCTGCATAAGGCACAGCCCACGAGCCGGCGCCGCTGGCCCAACCAGACCAGGCTTCTTCACCTCAATTATACTACAGAACTCATCAACCTTCATCTTACCCAAGCCAACCCTGATTAGCGTGCCTACCGTATTACGCACCTGATGGGGTAAGAAAGAGTTAGCTACTATATTAAAAACAGCCAATTCCCCATCTTTTTCCATTTCGGCCTGATACACCCTTCGCACTGTGCTCTTTGTTCCAACCCCCATGGAGCTGGCAAATAAGGCGAAGTCATGCTCGCCAATAAGAGCCTGACACGCCTGATTCATAGCTTCAATATCTAGATGTCCACCCACCCGGTAAGAAAAACCTTCCCTGATGGGAGACCGGGTTAAACTATTTAATATATAGTATTTATATTCCCGGCTAATGGCATCACGCCTAACATTAAAAGAATCGTCCACTCTATATGCTGCTTTAATCGCAATGTCCCCGGGTAAATAGTAGTTTAGTCCGTTAACAAATGTCTGTGGAGGAAGCGGCGACTTAGTCCTGAAACTGACCACCTGTCCTCTAGCATGAACTCCAGCATCAGTTCGGCTAGCCGACATCACCCGAGTCCTCTCTCCAGTAAGTTCCCATAGTGCTTTTTCTATTTCACCCTGAATGGTAGGCAAAGCAGCCTGTAGCTGAAAACCGTGGTAGCGTGTGCCATCATATTCCACAATCAATACCATCTTGGTGGTCGTCGCCAAGTTGACCAGCTTCCTCTACTCTACCAACTCAAGCTGAACCATAGCCGCCCCATCACCCAACCTGGGTCCTAATTTAGTGATGCGGGTATAGCCACCAGGGCGCTCAGCATACCTCGGAGCAAGCTCAGTAAACATCTTCTCGGCTACCTTTTTATCTATAATAAATGACAATGCCCGGCGACGGGAGTTAAGTCCACCTTCTTTACCCAATGTAATCATCTTCTCAGCCAAGCCACGCACTTCTTTAGCTTTAGCCTCGGTAGTGGTAATCTTCTCATAACCCAAAAGGTCAGTTACCAGGTTACGATACATCGCTCTCCGGTGACCTGTACTCCTGCCTAACTTTCTACCAGCTACTTTATGCCTCATGTTACCCCTACCTTAATAAACGACCGAATAAAACTATCACAATTATCATTCGCCAAGTTGATTCTCTTTCACGTCTCCGGCAGCTGAATCTGCTGTCTCCTCCTGCTGAGCGGGTTTTCCCCCTTCCACTTCTTCTTCAACCGGCGGAGTAAGAGAGAGCCCCAATTCGTTGAGACGCTCTTCCAACTCTTGTTTAGATTTCTGACCGAAGTTCCGTAGCGCAAGCAATTCTTGCTCACCTTTACTTATGAGTTCCCCTACGGTAGAGATGCCGCCGCGCCTTAAGCAGTTCATGGTACGCACTGATAAGTCCATCTGGTCCACAGGCATATTATATTTTTCATCAGGAATGGACAAGCGAACGAGCTGTTCCTCCTCCTCTATCTGGGAAACGGCAACATAATCGGCAAACGGAGAGAGTTGCTTCATCAAAATGTCTGCGCCGTGGCTGATGGCGTCTACAGGTGATATAGTCCCATCTGTCCATACCTCTAGACATAACCGCTCACGGCTAGTCTCCCGTCCAACATGAACTGGCTCAACGGTAAAATTAACCTTGCGTATTGGAGTAAAGATAGCATCCACCGGGATTGTTCCCACAGGCAGATTATCACTGGGCTCAGCCTCCCTATAGCCCTCAGCCAATTCCACATCAAGCTCTACATAAAGTCTAGCTTCGGGCGAATCTAAGGTGGCTAGATAAAGCTCAGGGTTAGCAATTTCAAAGTCAGTTGAGGGCTTAATGTCAGCAGCGCAAACTCGCCCCTCCCCCTCCACCTCCAGCGTTAACTTACCCGGGCTACCAGAAATAGGTTTTAACCTCAATGTTTTGACATTGAGTAAAAACTCTACGGTATCTTCTTTCACATAAGGAATAGGAGAGAATTCGTGTTGAATTCCCTCAATCTTAACCCGAATCACTGCTGCCCCTGGGAGATAGCCAAGCAGCACTCGCCGCAAGGCATTACCCAGAGTAATACCAAAGTCCTTCTCCAAGGGCTCAGCTAAAAATCGCCCAAAATTATCTCTACTTTCAACACACTCAATCCTTGGTATTGCTAGATGAGACAAAATGCTCCTCCTTATCAAACAACCTATCGCGAGTAGTACTCAACTATAGTTTTCCCATCAAATTTAGCACCAGCGTCATCTGGGATAGGTAAAGACAAAACCTGACCAACAAGCTTCTGCCTATCCAGGCTTAACCAACTCAAAACAGCCTTACTCTCAATGCTCTGAAACAGTTGTTTATAATACTCAGTTTTGGTACTCCCCTCCCTCCAACTAATGGTGTCACCTTCCTTGACCAGGCAAGAGGGTATATCTGTCTTGCGTCCATTGAGCAAAATATGCCCATGTTGAACTAGCTGACGAGCTTGGGAGCGGGAGTCACCGAAGCCCAAACGATATACCACATTATCTAGCCGCCTCTCCAGTAGCACCAGTAGATTTTCCCCGGTGATACCTGATTGCCTCTCAGCTTGAGCGAAAAGCTGCCTGAACTGCCTCTCCAGAATTCCATAGGTGTTGCGGGCTTTTTGCTTCTCCCTTAATTGGAGACCACGGTCAGAGACCCGGCGACGCCGGCGTAACTGATGCCCCGGGGGTTTACTCCGTCTATCCACCGCACATTTAGGGGTAAGACACCTACCGCCTTTAAGCATTAACTTCTCACCACTACGGCGACATAACCGACAAACTGCTGCTGTATATCTTCCCATTTCTTTATCCCCTATATCCGCCTTCTTTTAGGTGGGCGACAACCATTATGCGGGATAGGGGTCACATCCCTAATACCGGTAATAAAAAGCCCTGAGCTCTGGAGAGAACGAATAGCCGCCTCGCGCCCGCTACCCGGACCCTTAACATAAACCTCTACCTGGCGTAAGCCATGCTCCATAGCCTTCCGTGCCGCATCCCGAGCTGCTAGCTGAGCAGCATAGGGAGTGCCTTTGCGTGAACCCTTAAACCCGACTGTGCCTGAACTTCCCCAAGCAATAACATTCCCCTCAGGGTCGGTAAGAGTGACTATGGTATTATTAAAGGTAGCCTGGATGTAGGCTCTCCCCGCAGGAATAGACTTACGCTCCCGCCTTTTTGATCTGGTTCGCTTCCCTGGCATTCTATTCTCCTTTAAATTTATATACGCTAATTACTTCTTGGTCGCACCACGTCTCTGCCCTCTACCAGCTACCGTTTTGCGAGGACCGCGCTGGGCACGAGCATTGGTTCGCGTTCGTTGCCCCCTGACCGGCAAGCTATAACGATGCCTGATACCCCGGTAGCTACCAATGTCAATGAGACGCCTGATGTTAAGATTAACCTCTTTTCTAAGCTCACCCTCAACCCTGTACTCGTGGTCAATAAGCTCCCGGAGACGATTAACCTCTTCTTCAGTAAGACTATCCGTCTTAGTATCAGGATTAATACCAGTCTGAGCTAGAATTTTCTGGCTCAAAGTAGAGCCAATGCCATAGATATATTGTAGCGAAACCCCAATTTGCTTATTTCTGGGTATATCTACCCCGGCTATACGCGGCATCAGATTTCCTCCTTATCAGCAGTAAAATTAGCCCTGCCTCTGTTTATGTCTTGGGTTAGAACAAATAATCCTGACTACCCCTCGCCGCTTCACCACCCTACATTTTTCGCATCTAACCTTAACTGAAGCTCTAACTTTCATGATAAGTCCTCTTTCATTATCTCTTTATATTATCTAATTAACACTATTATGTAAACCGATAGGTAATTCTACCTCGGCTCAGGTCATAAGGAGAAAGCTCTATTAACACCCTGTCACCAAGTAAGATTCTAATGTAATGCTTTCTTATCTTACCCGAAATGTGCGCCAGCACCCTATGCCCATTAGGCAACTCAACACGAAACATAGCATTGGGCAAAGACTCCACTACTGTCCCCTCAACCTCAATAGCTTCTTTCTTAGGCATAAACTCCTTGTCTATATAATAGTAAGTACCTCTGGTTCATCATCAGTAATAGCAATAGTGTGTTCAAAGTGTGCCGAAAGACTCCCATCAGCAGTAAACACTGCCCAGTGGTCATTGCCAAGTCGAGTACGCCAGCCGCCAACATTCACCATAGGTTCAAGGGCAAGGGTCATCCCCTCCTTCAACACTGGCCCCACTCCTGGTGGACCAAAATTGGGTATTTGGGGTTCCTCATGCATCTCTCGCCCAATACCATGTCCGGTATACTCACGCACTACCGAATAACCTCTTGACTCAGCATAGTTCTGAATGGCGGCTGAAACATCTCCCAATTTTGCCCCGGGATAAGCAATAGCGATACTAGCCTTCAGGGCACCTTCAGTAGTTTCCATAAGCTGTTCAGCCTGCGAGCTAACCTCTCCCACGCCTACTGTTACCGCAGCATCACCCTGAAAACCTTTAAAAATGGCTCCAAAATCAAGGGATACAATATCACCTTCAGCTAAAACCCTCTCCCCCGGAATTCCATGCACTATCTCGTCATTTACTGACACACAGAGATTAGCTGGAAATCCCCGGTATCCCTTAAACGAAGGCTTAGCTCCCAGCCTCTCTAGCTCTCTAGCTGCGATAACATCCAACTCCTTGGTTTTCATCCCCGGCCTCACTTGCTCACTTAGCACCCCCAGTATAGTGGCCACAATCCTACCTGCCTGCCGCATAATAGCAATCTCTCGATCGGCTTTGATAATTATACTCACCCAGTTACGCCCTCCCCACAAAGAACTGCGATTATTCTACCCCCCACCTCATCTATATCTCCCTCCCCATCTATCTCTGTTAGCTTATCTGCCTGAGTATAATAATCAATAAGCGGAGCCGTCTGAGTAAAATAGACCAGCAGACGCTTCTTAACCGTTTCAACAGCATCATCAGGGCGTTGATATAGCCCGCCGCCACACTTATCACACCTGCCCCACACCTTGGGTGGAGAATCGACGGCATGATACGTCGTTTGACAGTCACGGCAAATCCAGCGCCCACTGAGCCGCTTTAGAAGCTTCTCTTCAGAGACTTTTATATATATCACCCTATCTATAACCTTATTCTGCTTGGCTAAGGCTTTATCTAATGCCCTAGCCTGTTCCAGATTCCTGGGGAAGCCATCAAAAACCACCCCAGATTCACAATCTGGGACTGACATACGCTCAAGAACCATCCCTATTGTTATTTCGTCAGGCCCCAGAATTCCCTTTTCCATATAAGACTTAGCCTGCATTCCTAACTCAGTCCCCTGCTCTATTGCCTGCCGAAACAGGTCGCCAGTAGCAATATGAACCAAATTCAGCTTCTGGGCTACATAAACAGCCTGTGTTCCCTTGCCTGCCCCGGGGGCACCCAAAAGAATAATATACACCTTTTACCCCTATTTGATAAAGCCTTCATAGCGGCGCATCACTAATTGCGCCTCTATCTGCTTCATGGTATCCAAAACAACACCAACCACAATAAGTAAACCCATGCTGGACAGCTGTATCACCTGGACATCGGTAATCTCTCGAGCCAGAAAGGGTATTATCGCCACCACGGCTAGAAAAAGAGCTCCTCCCCAGGTAATACGCTTAATGACCTGATTAAGATAATCAGAGGTATGTTTCCCCGGTCGAATGCCGGGGATAAATCCTCCCTGCCGTTGCAGGGTGCCCGGTAAATCCTGCTGCTGGAACATCACAAAGGTATAAAAGAAAGCAAAGCCAATTACTAGCAGGAAATAGAGCCCCCAGTAAAATAGACCCATAGGTAGTGCTGCGTTAGGATTAAACAAATTCATAATAGTATTGGCAAAGTTAGGATTCGTTTCCGGGCCAGCAAAATAACTGGCTATCATACCAGGGAACACTACTATAGACATAGCAAAGATAAGGGGTATCATCCCAGCGGTGTTTACCCGCAATGGAATATGGGTTGAGCCCGATTGCTTATACATACGACCACCACGAAAGACGCTTTTAGCATACTGAACAGGAATACGACGATGTGCCTCGGTAAAGATAACTATTATCAAGATAGTGACCAAGGCTATGAGAACATAAACTGCCAAACCGCCAAATTGTCCCTCAGCCAGGAAACCTTGACCAATCATTTCGGGTAAGCCAGCCACAATGCCGCCAAAGATTATTATAGATATACCATTACCAATACCGTATTCAGTAATAAGCTCACCTAGCCAGACTAGGAACATAGTGCCGGCTATCATTGCCAAAACCATAGCTACCGTTGGTAGTACTGCGGCGCTAATGAGAACACCTTCATTCCGAAGCAAGATTATTTGCCCGTAACCGGCGAGACCTGCCATCGGCACAGTCAACCAATGGGTAATTAGATTAATCTTATCCCTACCCGCCTCTCCTTCCTGAGAAAGGGCCTGCAACCGGGGTATAACGGGCGTTAGCAGCATCATTATAATTGAAGCTGTTATATAGGGGTAAATCCCCATCGCTGCCACACTGAAATACCTCATGGCGCCGCCACTAAACATGTCAAGCATGCCTAGCATTGCGTTACGCTCAAATAGCTGCTGCAAGGCATCAGGGTTCACCCCGGGAAGGGGCACATGAGCT